>Ga0308164_10000061_pt1 | contig 326099 bp, 267 predicted proteins | sample PhyTR2_FD_201031 | JGI IMG/M metagenome (GOLD analysis project Ga0308164, IMG submission 201031) | Phyllosphere microbial communities from UC Gill Tract Community Farm, Albany, California, United States - DLSLT.R2 | ecosystem: Host-associated > Plants > Phyllosphere > Unclassified | place...
AAAGGTTTCTGTCTCTGCATCTACGATTTTAAATTTCCTGATCTAGCACAGATTGCATACTACCATTATTTGTTGAAAAAAAGTAAGGAAGCAGACTACGATTACAATTTCCACGTCATTAATCTGAACGAGGTTGAAAAATCAAAACGAGTCAATCCATTTCACAAAAAGTACATCCAAACTTTAGCAGAAGCCCAGGAAATGGCAGAATCAATGGTTTCATCTTTGCAAAAAGGAGGTTCCAGTTCTGGAGGTGGTTCTGAAGCTTTCTTTACCCAATCTGCGATAAATTTCCTTTCGTCCTGCATTTATTTTTTTGCAACATTCGAAAATGGAAAATATAGTGATTTGCCTCATATTCTTTCCTTTATGAATAGAAGCTATAAAGAAATTTTCGATACTCTTTTTACCAATGAAGAAATTTTCTCTTTGCTGTCACCTTTCAAGACGGCCTATGAGAACAAAGCATTTGACCAATTGGAAGGACAAATCGGAACACTCAAAATTTTCCTTTCAAGATTGGCAACTAAAGAAAGTTTTTGGGTGTTTTCAGGAGATGAAGTGGAATTGAAGATTACCGACAGAGATAATCCTTCTATTATTATTCTGGCATCAGACCCGGGAACACAGGATATTAATTCTGCGTTGTATTCTTCGGTATTAAACAGGACTTTAAGATTGATCAATTCCAAACACAATTTGCCGGGAGGAATTATCGCAGACGAATTTCCGACGATTTACATTCATAAAATTGATAACATCGTAGCAACTGCAAGAAGCAATAAAGTCGCTGTAATGCTTGGACTTCAGGAAATTCCGCAGCTAAGACAATTCTACAAAAAAGAAGTTGCTGATACAATTTCTGCCATTGTCGGAAATATTCTTTCCGGATCTGCCAGAGACAAAAATACATTGGATTGGTTGGAAAAACTTTTCGGAAAAATTAAACAAAAATCATACTCACAATCCATTTCTCAGCAAGGAACAACCACCAGTATCAATGAAAAGATGGATAATATGATTCCGGCAGGTAAAATAGCAGCCTTGAAAACCGGGGAAATGGTTGGAATGATTGCACAGGGAGTAGAAAATACTGCTGAGGAGTACAAAACCTCTGCAGTCAGCGGTAAAATTAATTTGGATAGGAAAGCCATACAAGAGGAAGAAAGCAACTATGTGAAAATGCCTTCATATTACTCTTTTGTGGATAAAAAAGGGGTTAACCGAAAAGAAGAAGTGTTGATGACCAATTTTAGAAAAATCAATAAAGAAGTGGAACTCATTGTAAATGAAAATATAAAAGCTGCATAAAATGAAAAAACTAAAATACATATTTACTGTGATGGCGCTGTTTTACAGTTTCTTATCATCTGCGCAATTCAATACGATTACACCAACAATAGCGAAAAAATCTGAAAATCCAAAAGTATCAGATAAATCTAATATCGAAGAGCCGGTAAACCAAAAGAAGGCTAAGAAATCTTGGAAGCAAGTTTTAAATATCACCACAAAATCAGATTTAAAAAATGAAACCAAAGGTTCGACGAAGTGGTTATCGAGTCAAATCGATTCTTTGAAAATGTTGATTAAAGAATATAGCAGTGCAAAAGAAGTGCGTAAAAATGAGTTTGAAAAACTGAAAGATTCTTTGATGCTGCAAGCACTGAATAGTGCAGGAGAAACAAAGCGAACATCAAAAAAGCAAAACTTTTTTACAACGTATGATTTTGTAGATGAACCGGCAGCATCTTTTTCAAAAATCGTAATGCCTCTTAAAAACAAAATTACCATTACATCTTCCTACGGAACAAGAACTCATCCTATTTTCGGAACAAAAAAGACGCACAATGGGATCGACCTAAAAGCCAGCTATGAGAATGTCTATTCTGTATTGGATGGAATTGTTACAGCAACAGGCTGGGATTCTAAAGGCGGGGGAAATTTCATAAAAGTAAAACATTTTAACCGTTTCGAAACTTCGTACTTACATCTTTCAGAAATGTATTATCGAGCTGGAGAACAAGTAAAAGCAGGCTTTATCATCGGGAAAAGTGGGAATACTGGGAATTCTACCGGACCGCATTTGCATTTTTCGGTGAAAGAATTCGGGCAAAGCATTAATCCCTCTCATTTTTTAAACGACCTCATAAAAGTAAACAATTTAATAGCAACATACAATGAATAACACAACCTTACCTACCGATGAACTGAAAAAATACGGAATTATTAATGAGGATAATTCTTTCTCTAAAAAGCTAAATACAGAGGATATTCAGAAATTTCTGCAAGGATATACCATCGTTGCAGACCACGAAAAAAACAGGGCGACTTTTCAGCTAACTGATAATAATTCTAAACTGAAGGTCATCTTTTTGGAAAGAGATAAAAGTATTTCTGACATCCTCGAAAACAGTAAAAATAATATTCAATATACTGATGTCAAGAATGTTTCTAAATCTGCAAATGAACTGAGTTTCGAAAAAAAAGCCTTCATTTTTGACAAAGGAACCGAAAAAGTAGTTGAATTTGATTTCATTAAAAATGCAAGAGAATTGACCGCAATTATTGCAGATAAAAAAAATACAGAAGAACTTAACCGTTACATAGCAGAACTTCTAAAACTTAAATCTTTTCTGCAAGATAAAATTGTTCAGTTCCCAGAAATGGCAAAAGAAATTACGAATGATTTGAATATTGTGTCCAAGGAATTCAATACAGTTGCTGGAATCTCTGAAAAGCAAAATCACTCTCAAAAACAAGAAAAATCAGACATCCAACTGAATGTGAATGACCCCGATGTTTATCAGGATGCCAATCGATTGAGAGAAGAGGAAAGCCAAGAGCAGGACGAGGAAATACAAAAGTCAAGAGGATTTAGAAGGTAATTTAAGAACCTGGAAAAATGGAAAATGAACTAACCTGGATAGATAGGAATATTACTCCGAGAACCGGGGCCTATAAAAATTTTGTGAAGGAGATTGAAAATACTACACCTGAACAGTTTTTTCGTGACGGAGAGAGGATATTTACTGATAAAGAGAAAAAGTATATGTCCATTCACCAATCTAAGGGAAGAGAAGTTATCATAGGTTCAAATTTTACATTGAAAACAATTTTTTATTCAAATCTCGATCTCGTTATCAGGGATACATTTAACAATACTGCTGAATTGGTCAGATTTATTGAAAAGCAGCAACTAGCCAATAAACATTTGATTTTGCAAAATAACAGGGAGTCAACTGAAATCACTATAAGTAGCGAGTCAATAAAGCAGAAATTTCTTTCTGATCTCTGGGCTCAGGAATTGGAGAAAAAAACTGATTTAAGTTCCGGATTGACCTATACACAAATTGATGAAAAGCAAGCTCATCATTATCGAAATTATGAAGTTGAAGCTGCAAAGTTATCATCAGAAGAGGGGCCTCAAATTGAAATGACTGATCTGGAAGAAAATGTAGACTTTTTTTTAGATGAAGGCTTTGAAGAAAATTTAATCCCTGCATCTGACCTTCCGGACGGCTGGACATGGAACGATTACGATGATGGAAGTGGCTCGCTGAAGAGTCCAAGCGGTCATAGGTATTACAGCTATGATATGCAAAATCAGGAATATACATTACCGTACGGTCGGCGAGAATGGACAGTTATGAGAGATTTTTATGATGCTCCAAAAAGTTTGAACGAATTCAAAAGCTATGTCGAAAACGACTTAAAAGCAAAAGCGGTGCAAAATAATCTTTATCCGAAACTTTCCGAAGAGGAAAAAAATGATATTCTCAATTATAGGATCTTTATGAAAGAAAACGAATTCATACTGGAGAACTTGCAGATAACAGCGAATCAAAGAAAAGCTTATTCAGAAAAAATGGAATTCGGAACAACAGATGGAGATTATTCTCTTACAAAGGCACAAATGGACACAATCCCAAATGTTATTGATGGTCATGCGTTGTCAAAAAATGACAAATACGAATTGGCTTTCGGCCTATTGGAAAAACAGCTATATGGGGAATCCTACGAATTATTGGATAGCGGTGAAATTCTAAAAAATTATCTCGATGAAAATGTTTTTTCAAGACACAGAATATTAACAATGAATGATATAAAGTTTAACAATCAAAACCCAAACATTATGGAAACACAAAACGAATATGATCCAGCTCAGTATCCGAAACTCCAATTAAAATATCTAGGTTTCGGAGAAGGCGAACAACTGCACAAAGATTTAGAAAATGGAATTAATGCTCCCGAGAAGGAGTTTGAAATTAAAACAACTTCCGACAAAACGATGCCCGGAAATGAAATGGAATTCACGTTAAAATTCAATAAGATAGAAAATGGAAGTGTCTTTATGAATTTTTATAATGCTAAACTCACTAAAGAAAATGGCGACGTTATCTCCCACAATTTTCCTGTTAACAGGGTAAATACATTTACTGCTAAAGAAGCAGTCAACCTTTTGGAAGGGCGTACGGTAAAAATAGAATTTCACAATCCGAAAACAGAAAAAATAGAACCTGCATTTGCCAAACTGAATTTTAACGAACCCAAAACTGAAAAAGGAAATTATAATTTCCAGAATTTTTACAAAAATTATGGTGTTGATACGGCTCAGATCGTAGAAAAATCCAAACTGATCTTCGATAAGCCGGAATGGAAGGAAAGTACCATAAAATCTTTGGAAAAAGGAAATATCGTCAAGGTAAAATTTGAATTGGACGATAAAGTGGTAGAAGGCAAAGCAGTGCTGAATCCACAATACAAAAATCTGAATCTGTATGATTCCGATATGAACAGAATCAATACCAACAAGCCTTTAGAAGGTTTGGAACAAGACAACAAGCACGAAAAAAATAACGTGAAAGAACAAAGTATTAAACGATAGATAAGACGTACAACCAATCATTTATTTCCCAGCGGCAAGTCACAATTAAGTAGACTGCCGCTTTTTTAAACTCTATTTTATGAAAAAAATTTTAATACTACCCGGTCTATTTTTTCTTTTTGTAAGCACTTCCTGCCACAAAGAAATCAAATCTGAAAAAGGAGGAATCGATGTTGTTTCTAATGTCTATTTCGATGTTTCCAAAAATCTGAACAACATCCAAAGCTTTCATTTGTCAAGCCTTAATTATTCAGGAGATTCCATTATAGAAAGGATTCCGGATGCTGATGCTCCCGAAATAACCCAACAAATTTATTTCATTAAAGATTCATTTTGTTACACTATTGAAAATGAAAATCCCGGCAAAATTATTCTGTCAGACATCATAAAGAAACAAAAGCCGCTTCCGGTTAAAAAGAAAAAAGGAGGGACATTGTTTTCTCAGGAAAAAATCCCCAATTACAGAAACAGAAAAAATCTGAGTGATACGGTTTTGTTTAAGAAAAAATACAAACGATTTGAAATCAACTCGCCTTGGATGTACACCCGGTTTTACATTTATCCAACGGATACTATTTTACCGTACTCTATTTACAAACACGCAGAAAAGGACTACCACGGAAGGCTCGAAAGGATTGATTCTTACAATAAAAAGACGGACATATTCGTGACTCTTCAATTAATATCAAGAAAAAACTGGGACAGTGAAGCCAAAGAAATTTTTGAATTTAACCACTTCATAAAAAGCAGAAAAAAGTGAAAGATGAAGATTTTTTTAATAAGATAAATGATGACATTTCTGTAGTTGAAGGAAATAAAAAGGAACTTATTGTTTTGACAAACAGTAAGGATATGCTTTCATTCTTGCAGCTTCTTCAATTGAACAAGCAAATCAATAATAGAACACTTATAACCCTTAATTCAGGTTCAAATAGCAAAAAATTCCTCAATAGATACCAGAATTATGATGGTAAAATGTTTCTTTGTCTTACCGGGGATAGAACGGGAAATGCAATAACCAGGAAAATTCTTACAGAATTTAATGGCAAAAATATCAAAGACGTTCGTCCTTTGTATGGAATTTCTGAAAAAGGGAATCAAAACCTGAGCGAATATTTAGAAAACAAATTAAGTCGTCAAAATAAAAATACTAATTTAACTAAACCAAAAATTTCTGAAAATGAAAGCAATGCAATTGAATACGGAACAACATCCGATTCTCAGCAAGTGGGAAACGCAACACCTGAACACAACACTGGAGAACTTAGCCCTAAGATCCAATCCGGGCAAAACGGAAGTTACGGAAGCGGACAAGCAGTGGGCAGCAACAATGCTGGAAATGGATCTTCAAGCGCAGAACGGAGCGATTTGGGAGACCGAGAGCGAGGAAGAGGATCCGATGGTGGAGCACAACCGAAAAATGCTCAAGAAAATGAGGGAAGAGAACATTCCTTGGGCGGAATCGTATCCGGGAGAACTGTATCCGATAGAAGAAGACCCGATGGAGGACTTTCCGAGATAAGTGAGGAGTCAACAAATAATGTAGAGTTAGATGCTCTTATTTCAAAATATCAAGGGCGAAAACTGAATAATGAACAAGTTGCAGAAGTGGTTTCCGCAGCTTGTTTTGTTTCTGACGACCACAAAATCTTTCTAAAGGAAAATCTTAACGTCACTGATAATTTAAAAGTAATCTGCAACCAATTCCAAAGTGGCGGAACTTCAAAAGAGGGTAGAGGGATTTTAGATGAATACTACACGCAGGATAAAATCGTTGATGCCGTCCGTAATTTAATTAAAGACCATTTCAAAACTCAAAATGAAATTTCCGTTTTAGAACCAAGTGTTGGAACTGGAAATTTTATTTATGCTACTCACGAGCTATCTGTAAATTCTAAAATTACAGGATTTGAAATCAATGAAATCACAGCAAAAATTGCTAAACTTCTGCATCCCGAAGCTGACATCAATCTTCGTTCGTTTGAAGCCGAATTCATCGATGATAAAGGAAACAAAAAAGACTTTTCTCAGCAGTATGATTTGGCCATTGGGAATCCGCCCTATGGTGAACATCGGGGACTTTACAAAGGATTAGGAGAAGAACCTAAAATTTCAAAGTATGAAGATTATTTCGTTAAACGTTCACTCGACTCTTTAAAACCAAACGGCATTTTGGCGATGGTACTTCCATCAGGTTGGCTCAACCGACAAAAGAATTTACAAAATGCTAGTGTTTTGGATGGATTTCGTTTGCCCAACGGAGCTTTTGCAGGAACACAGATCGGAACAGACATTGTCATTCTAAGAAAAAACACTCAAAATATCTCTACTGATATTTCTAATTATTTCGATAATAACCCAGAAAGAATTTTGGGAGAAACCAGAGAAAAAACCAACCGTTTTGGTCGATTAGAAAAATATATTCACGGTACTTTAGATGAAGCTTTATTTAAGATTGAACAGTTTAAAAACAGGAAAGAAACCCAGCGGATCGGAAATCTGTTTGAAGATTTGTTTTTAGAGGAAGAAGCTAAAGTTGAAAATAAAGTTTCTGTACCCAAAAAAGGAAGTGTAGAAATCGAATCCGCAAGGATTGAAAACCAAAATAAAAATGAACTTAAAGTAACGGAAGCTCAAGAAAAAATTGAATTGGTACTTTCCAAACTCAATGGCATCAAGTTTAAATCTCCCACAATTACGACTGAAATTAGCAAGTACGAAAAACTGCGCAAAGATCTAATCACAAAGCCGACATCGTTTTCTGATGAAAAATTAAAAGAATTGATTGAAAAAAGTGATAGGATTATTTCTATTCATAATATCAAAAACAAGAATGAGTATAAAATTCAATCAAAACCCGAACTCAAAAAAGGAGTTTTAAAATATCAGTTCTCCAAACAGGATAAAATTGTCAATACTTCCTTGCAAAACAGTTCTGATATTACCAAAGAACAAATTGAAGCGTTCAGAGATACCAATTATGACGGTACATTAAATAATCGTGGAAAGCATTATCAATTTGCGAACTTCATTGATGGAAACTGGGTTCACGATTTTTATTACACTGAAGGAAATATTTACGCGAAACTGGAACAGTTGGAGCGTGATTTTTCTGATAAAAATGCAGTTGGAGGAACAGAAAACCAATACGAAAAACAAAAATCATTATTACAAAATGTTCTACCAAAAGCGAAATCGCTGGATGAAATTTATATCAGTCCGAACCACGAGTTCGTACACAAGTTTGAGTTAGGTCAAATAGAAAAAGACCAATATAATCATATTACAAAACGTACCGAATCAGTCATTGTAGATTACAACCTTGCCGAAAGATTCAAAGATTTTGTCGGCACTTTGTCAACTGAAGCCTTTGCAGGTTCTTCAGCTTGGGAAGTGCGAAGCTTTGTAGATAACGAAACAGTTACAGGAAGCGATAAAGAGAGGAATGCGTTAGTCAGAGAAAGGCGAAAAGCTGCTGCGAATGATTTGTTTTACAAATTTGTCCGGGAAGAACTTTCTGATGATATTAGAAATCGTTTTGTAAAAGAATTCAACAGAAATTACAATAACATCCACGTTCCGGATTATTCTAAATTCCCATTATTTTCCAGAATCTATCTGCATTTTAAAGGTCAGGAATTGCGTTTGACCGAAGTTCAGAAAGCAGGAATCGGAAGACAGACCACTAAAGGAGTAGGGCTCTTAGCGCATGAAGTGGGTTTTGGTAAAACATTATCTGGAATCCTTTCTATGCACGAAGCAATGGAAAGGGGAAATGCGAAAAGACCGATCATCGTAGTTCCGAATGACAGTATTTTGAAACAATGGTTGGAAACGATTTTTGAAACGATTCCCAATGCGAAAGTTAATGTTTTAGGGAATTTGGGGAAAGATTATGATCTCTCAAAATTTGATAACAAAGACGGAGAAATAACCATCGTTACTTATGAGGGCTTTAATAATATCGGGTTTTCATCAGAAATAACCGAAGAGCTTTCTTCAAAATTCAGCTACATCTCTTCAAGCGAAATGAAAGGCGTTACCAATACTGAAAGGGACATCCAAATTGAACTTCAAAAAGAAAAGGAGATTGAGGGAAAAATGAAGCGTGGTAAAATCTATGACTGGGAAGATTTTGGATTCGACCATTTGACTTACGACGAAGTTCACAATGCCAATCACATTGTAGGAAAAGTAAAAATTGAAGACCGAAGATTTGCTTCCGATTTTAGAAGTCAAAACCAGCAAACCTCCAAATTTGGAATCAATACCTGGATGGCTGCACAATACATTCAAGACAAAAATGATGGCAGAAATGTAACTCTACTTTCTGCAACACCTTTTACGAACAAGCCTTTGGAATATTATTCTATTCTTTCTTTGATAGCAAATAAAAGATTAGAAGAATCGGGATATTTCAACGTCAATACATTCTTCGAGACCTTTATGGAAGCGGATAATGATATGGAGATTGATGCAAAAGGTGATGTGAAGTTTAAAGCCAATGTTCGGAGATTTAAAAATAATTCTTTGTTTCAGCAATTACTTTCGGAATTCATTGATATAAAAGGAGAAGAAGACAATCCCGAATTGATTCGTCCCAACAAAATCAACAAAGAGTATAAAATTGAGCAGAATGATCTGACTAGAGAACAATATGACCTGCTCAATGAGAATTTCAGTGAAACCGAAAAGGGAGCAATTTTAACGCATATTCTCAATGCCCGATTAATTGCGATTTCGCCGTATCTATCACCATACTATGATGATGAAGAGCCTTCTGTAAAAGAATTTATAGAAAATTCTCCGAAGCTGAAACAGACGATGGATTTAATTTATCAGAATAAAAAAGATCTTCCTGAATCCGGACAAATCATTTATTCTGAATTGGCGGTTGCTCAATTTCCAAAACTAAAAGAATATCTCATTAAAGAAATCGGTTACAAACCTGAAGAAATAGGAATTATTACCGGAGCGACCAATAAAAATCAGAGAATTTCCATTCAAAATGATTTTAACGAGGGAAAAATAAAAGTAGTTGTTGGAAGCGAAGCCATACAGGAAGGAATGAACCTTCAGGAAAACACAACAGATGTTTATATGCTTACGTTACCATATAATTTTACTTCACTCAGACAAGTGGAGGGACGTGCGTGGAGGCAAGGAAATATAAACGAAAATGTGAGAATCAATTTTATGCTGACCAATGACAGTATTGATGTTTTTATGCTTCAAAAACTGCAGTCCAAGCAAGCGAGATATTTAGAAGCCATGAAAAAAGGAGCCGATGTTTTGGATATTTCGGACATCAGTACGCAGGAGTTAAAAACCTCAATCATTACCAATCCGGAAACCAGAGCCAATATTGAAATTGAATTGATGAAAAAAAGGATTGAAAGTGAAAAAAATAAACATCTGGCCGATAGTGCTTTTGTCTTGAGAAAATACGAAGATGTTTTGAAAGTAAAAGAGTTGGTGACCAAAGCTGAACATTCTTATAATAGGATTGAAGGCTATTCAAAAAATGGCGATGCAAATGCTGACTACTGGGAAAATCAACTTCCTTCTTATCAGAAAACAATTGACCTTCATAAAGCCCAGGTTCAAGAAGTAGTTGAAAATTTAGCTCAGAAAGGAATAGATGTTACTCAAATTGAAATTCAATCCAAAATTACCGAAGATAAAATTGCGGAACTGGATAAGAAGCTGGAAGAACTTCCGGCAGTTAGAGAAAATTTAGTAGTTCAATATAAAATTGAAAAAGAAGAACAACTAAAAATGAATGAGAACAGAGATTATGTAACTGAAAGAGCTATTGAGAATGATCAACTGTTTAAAACAAAAGTTATAAGCTCAGAGATTCCGGATCATAGAAAAGTTAATGTTAGTCCAGGCCATGACCATAATTTGGGACTTTCTAGAAAACGGTAATGACTTTCTTAAATCAAATTCGAATCGATCACACATAGATTTTAAGTGACACAAATTTTATTAACTTAATATTTTTACCAGGGTTTAAAACTTTAATCCATTATAAAAATGACATAGATTATTGTCATAATTCCCAATTCCATCATTTTTTTAAGTCACATTTTTTCCAGTTTCAGCCTTGGTAAATTGTTTGAAAATTTTTAGATGTGATCACATAAATTTTCAATCAAGGCGTTTTACGATTTGGAGAGTTGAAAAGATCTCTGAACGGCATACCACTAAAATGCTAACGCAGACATCGCGAGAACTTGAGAGCGATGGACTTTTGCGTCGGTAAGTTTATCACGAAGTCCCTGCAAAGGTCGAATACTCACTTACTGAAACAGTAAAAACTTCATTGCTTTTATTGACCAATTGAGAGAATGGGGAATTTCTCAAATGGAAAAAGAAAACATCCCGATAAGACTGCATCAGATAAAAGAATCGTGATTCTAATTTCATAAAAAAACGAGGCTTCTCATTAAGATCAGCCTCGTTCCGATTAAAAACACAATTATGAATAAAACTTATTTCTTGATGACTTTCGCTGTTTCTGTTTGCCCTCCTACATCGGTTTTAATTAAATAAACCCCAGTTGGAAGCGTACTCATATCGATGATATTTGCATTCTTAGTAGACGTCATTAATTGTCCTGCGAGACTATAGATGGAGATAGTATTCACTTTCTTATCAGTAGAAATGGTAAGTATATCTTTGACAGGGTTTGGATAGTATTTAAAGGAGATTTTATTAATCTCAGAGACAGCCAATGTTCCGATATTCAAACTGTAATCTTCCACCTGACCGTAATATGAATTACCACAAGGCGTTTCATTTGGATTTAGTATAGCACCGTAAAGCCTGACTCTCATTTTTGTTCTGCCAGCTGTAATAGAGCTAGGAATGGTAATTACTCCACTCCAAGGCGAAGTGTTGTAAGTTGTAGATAATACTTTCTCTCCGGCATCATCAAAATCGCCGTCCTGATTGAGATCAATCCATACAATGACCTGATCGTAGTATGCAGATCCTGTTGTTGAAGATGCGGTAAAGTTATAGATCTGACCTGGAATTACGTTGCCGATTACATTAGAGAAATCCTCGTAGCCTGCATTAGATGTTGAGTTATTATTGATATTTGCAAATGTAACATTAGCAATCTTTTCAGAGTCCAAAGTGGTAGATGCTGCTGCACAATAATTATAGGCACCGGTGAAGAATGTGTAATTGGCATAAGTTCCAATTGTTCCGTTACAAACCGATGCCACATTAACATCATAAGATTTATTAATCTCCAGTTGTGATAATGCATATTGATTGGTCGTGATGTTATTAACAACTATCCATGCATTGTCGGTAGATTTTTTATATCGCAAGGTATAAGTGGCGTTCGCAATTAAATCCCAATCGATATTTGCAGTATTCTGAGTGATATTACTGGCTAATAAACTAGTTGGTGCAGTGCCGTCGCAAGCTAAAATAGTTGATACTGCTACATTACCTAAGGCATAAAAAACATTATCAACTGCGGAAACTCTTACAATGATATTTTGATATTCACTTACAGAGGAAAAGTCTAACGCTTCAGTTCCGTCATTAGGAGTTGAAGAAGTTAACACATTCCACGTCGTTCCTTGATCTGTTGAATAATCTATCTTAACATTCGCAACATTATAAGGCGCAAAATTGGTATTTACTACATCCCAATTAACTGTACTTGGTACATTATTGTAAACCTTAACTGTTATCATTTTAAATGGTCCGTCATTACCTACCGTAATCGTTTGTGATCCTATTGCGGTCTGCTGCTGAGTGACATCAGGATTATTGTCTCTTACCAAAACACGGAAGTTCATTGTTCTTGCGATATTCGGTACAGCCTCCCAATCTGTGGCACTAAATAAGTTTCCATTAATGACATTAATGAGCTTCGGGAAATATCTTGAAGAATATAGAGAAGGTACAAGCGATCTGAATTTTGGGCCTGCCAAATTATCTTCGGTTACAGTTGTAATTGGCGAAGTTGCTAAATCATATTCTTCCCAACTGTAGGTCAAAGAATTATTCTCAGCATCCGTTGCATTGGCCGTTAAAACAAAAGCAGTTCCTTGTGGAATTGTTTTGTTTGATAAATTCTCTACAACAGGCGGATTATTATTCGTACTTGTGCTTGTTCCACAACTTTGAGAATTGATATATGTTTGGACTTGTTCAATGCTTCTCGAATGAAAATAGGAATCAGAAAAGCTTTGTACATTCGAATTTGTGATTCCTGCATATCCCATAATCGTAGAACCTGAGCCCGGTTCCATATGAGCTGTTTGGTTTGGTGCCGATTGTATTGCAAAAGAATAAGTATGATCTGCGCCAAACTGATGTCCCATCTCGTGCGCTACCAAATCAATATCAAAACGTTCACCTTCTGGACCGCCTGTCCTCGGCGTGCTAAAAGCTGCACCTTTGGATGTGACGTCACTGCCGCTTGATGGATTTCTACAGACATTCCCAACATCACCGGCATTCCCGGAACCACCAGCTCTTCCAAAAAGATGTCCAATATCATAAGCATCATTCCCAATCACTGAAGTCAAAGTCTGCTGCAATTGCAGATTCCACGCACCACCAATTCCTACATTGGCATTAGAATATGGATCAGTCGACGGATTGGTATAAATCAACTGAGGAAAATCCTGCACGTTCATATGGATCGCAAAATCTTTTTCAAAGACACCATTGACACGCGTCATTGTAGCATTAATGGCAGCAAATGCCTGAGCCACGCCACCGAAATATTGTGTATATTCTCCGATAACCGAGATTGCCAGCCTATAAGTTCTGTATTTCTTATCGCTGGATTTGCTGAAATCTGTGACGGAATTTGAAAAGTTCGAACCTTCCGTTAATTTTTCAATTTGATTTTGACTTTCTACAGATTCTGATGTTAAACAAGAGAATGCGTGATCTCCGGTTGGCTTATCTGATTTTGGGAAAACACCGTAAACTGTTTTTTCTTTGTTCATTGGTTCGATGAATTCATATTGTCCATTTTTGAACATCATCGATTGCAGATCATAAGGCGACACACTGAATCTCACATAAGTTGTAGGATCGCCAACTTTTGCACCAACGTAAGAGCCTAATTGATAACGTTCTGCCAATGACTTTTCTACTACGGGTAAACTATAAACTTCGAATTTTTCAATCGTTCCTTCTAATGTTGGCAATTCTATGATAATTGCTTTGCTGTTTTTACCAGTTGGTTCTGCAGTGATAAGTTTTGATCTTATAGCACTGAGATCAAGGGAATAGAAACTGATTGCTTTCGTTTCATTGGATTTTATTCCTGTCATTGATGACGGAACCCACTGGGCAAAACCCAAAGTAAGACCGAGACCTATAGAAAGAACAGTAAATATTTTCTTCATTTTGAATTTGGTATTTAATAAAATGATTCTAATGTTGATCAATATAAAAACGAGGCTTTTCAATTAGATCAGCCTCGCTTCAATTAAAAAAACTATGATAACTTAAATTTATTTCTTGATCACTTTCGTCATTTCTGTCTTACCTTCTACAATAGTTTTTACAAAATAAACGCCGGAAGAAAGTTTAGTAAGATTGATCATATTAGCATTATTAGCTTCTTGAATAAGCTGACCTCCAACATTATAAACTGAAATATGACTTACTTTTTTGTCAGAAGAAATGGTCAGAACATCGTTAACAGGATTAGGATAAACTTTAATCTTTGTTTGGTTTTCAACTTCGCCTACAGCCATCGTCGCAATGGTGAATTCGTCTGCACCAATATCAGGTGTTGAAGCACTTCTCGCATCATTATCAAAATCAGTAGGAACATCAGTCAATGCTACACCTTTATTATCTATGCTAGAATTTGCCGTTGTTTGAGAAATATGAAGATCTGTAGTGGATAGGAATATTGGAAGTATTTGTAAAGAATTCACATTACCCCCCAAGATATTCTTCATTCCTGCAAGATTAGTGAATGGCGGCGGACCTCCTGGCGTTTGACCCAGATTTGGTCCGGAACTGTAGTAGATGTTGCTATCAATATTGGAATATGCTGCAGCTACTGGTGGAGCAGATAAGGCATAGGCTGGAGAATTATCTGCTAGACTAGCTACAAAAATATTATTCCTAAGATCAATTGCTCCCGTTGAAAATACGCCTCTTACGCTGTAAGCAATTGGAACACCTTTAGTAGTGCCGTCGTTTTGAGTTTCTGTTAAATATACAGAATTGTTATAAATCTTATAACCAGTACCGGCATTTATCAAAATACCTCCTGTGTAGGTCGCTGAGTTTGTATTATCAGCAAAACTGGATATTTTTGAAATGAAATTATTGCTGACCAATGTATTAGAGTTTGTATCAGCAGTTAGTATTATCGCTTCTGCTCCAAAACCTACGGATGTTCCTGCTTTTGTATTGATCAAGTTATTGATATCATTCTGGCTGATAATAGTACCAACAGCAGAGCCCCCGAGAGATATGCCTGTTGTAGAACTATTGAATCCGCTGCTGTACAAGTTTGAAATTTTATTTCTAAGAATTTTATTTGCTGAAGGTGCACCTCCTGCTCCTTCATTATTATAAAGCTGAATACCTTGAACACTTCCACCACCTGTATTATTAACACCAATGTTATCAATAATATTATCTGAAACTGTGGTGTTCATGCTTCCGACAGCAACCCATATTCCTCGTTTTACTTCCGCAAAAGTATTTTCAAAATTTCCAATCGTGTTGCTGGAAACTGTAACAGCATCTGTACCACCTAAATAGATTCCCATAAATCTGTTGCTATTATTTCCGCTTGTAGAAAGGTCATTTTTTATAATAGCTGATCCGGAACCATTTCCTACTGCTGATACAGCAACCATATAAATCCCCTGATAAGATCTTTGGATGGAATTATTTTCTAACCTGATATTAGTAAAATATCCAGCAGTCTGTGCTCCCGCTGTATTACTTACAATGATCCCGCTTCCAGTGGTTTTCACACCGTTGATGATCGTTGTATTTTTTACGGTAACATTTGTCAATGGATTAGCAACATCGGAAGATCCCATTGCAATAACCTGACTTCCGGCAATGTTACCATTCACAATGCTAAGGTTTCTGCTGTCTGTCCCATTATTGCTTCCGTCAATCGTAACATTGCTTCCCAAGATTCTCAAAACAGGGCCAGCTGCAGCACCTGTGATAATTGGATTTACATTAGCTGCTGGTTTTAGAGAAACTGATGTAAAGTTTGAAGTTCCTGTGCTTCTGCTTAGAGCTGCAGTTGCAGTCTCAGAAGTATTTGCGGTAATTGTAATATTGATTACACCTTGATGCGTCCCTGCATTAATGGCATCAAAAGCTCCTTTTACAGTTGTATAAGTTGCAGCACCAGTTCCGGAAGTTGCTGTTACATCTACTTGCGCAAATGCTGCGGTACCCAATAAAATGGATAGAATTGATAAAGATTTTTTCATTTATTTATATTAATAGTTAAAATTGGACAATAAAAAAACCGGCTATCGGTAAGATAGATCTTGAACAATAGCCGGGAAACAATTATGATTTTTTTTGAAGATTTTTACTTCTTGATTACTTTAGAAGTTTCTGATTTTCCTTCGACGTCTGTTTTCACAACATATACACCAGCAGAAAGATTGCTCATATTCACGGTGTTTTCATTCTGAGAAGTTTTTACCAATTGTCCTGCAACATTATAAACTGAGATCGAATTCACTTTTTTGCTGGTTGAAACCGTCAACACATCTTTAACAGGATTAGGGTATAATTGAACTTTGTCAAATGAAGTTTCGCCGGTTGCCAAAGCTTCTTTTACATTAAGTGTATAATCTTCCATTTGTCCGTAGCTGTAATTTCCGCAAGCTCCTGTCGGCCAGAACATTGCGAAAGTAGATGGTGAATTAACTTTCAGAATTCTCATTCTTGTGTTTCCAACTACCGCATTCTCCGGTACTTTGATGTTAAGCTCTGCAGACATATCATCCATTCCTGTACTTCCTCTTACAAAACCAATTCTATAGATCTCATTATCATTATCAAGAATTCCGTTTTGATTCCAGTCGATAAAAGCTGTAAATGTACTTACCTTGAAGCCTCCAGCAGTATTCCCTTTTAAAGTCATTTTATATTCCTTGGTTCTTTCCACATTACCCACTTGAGAAAGATAATTTTCGTAAGAACTGCTAGAGTTAGGATCAGAAACGTTGCTGATGTCGGCAAATGTAACAGAAGTGATCGGCTCAGAATTGATAGCAGAAACATCACAGTAAGAAGAAGTACTTGGATTATTTGGAAGAACTCTAATTTTAGTACTTCCTTTAAGACCTTCACCAGAAAAATCATTATAGCTCAAAGTCCAATTTCCTTCCACGGGCTGAAGCGGAATCATACCTGCGGGAGCGAAAAGTCTGGAATCACTATTGAAATCTAAATCCAACTCTCCGTTTTCATCAGCATACATTTCTTCATCTTGATTTAGTTCCCAAGCGCTCGAAGCAGGATCTCCAACATTGATTTTTACCTGACCATAAGGAACGAGGTTTTTGACTTTTATTGTTGAGCCAGAACCAAAATCCATCATTTTAAAGGCTACAGGTGTAGCTTCACCAGTGATTACATCTCTCGGATCCTTAATTACTGTATAATTTCCGGATGCACTACTTCCGGCGGCATCCACTGCATTTAATGTGTAATATCCCAATGGAGAGGTATTAGTCCACCCATTGAATTGGAAAGTGATATTACCACTTGCATCAGTGGTAGAAGATAAAGACCTTAAACCACCTTGAGGATCTACGGATGTAAATTTAATAGCGGAATTAGCTGCAAAACCACTTCCTGTCACTTTGACTCCATAAGCCCAATACCAATATTCCAATATGCTGCCTGCAGCCTCTGGGTTATTTGGTACGGTTGTATCTATGGCAATAGTTTGAGCAGATATCATTCCTGATAAAAGTAGGGATGCAAAAAAAGCGTTTTTCAATTTCATATTTTTCAATTTTATTTATATATCAAATGTAACTATGAAAGTTATAAAAAGAAAATTATTGCTGTTAGAAATCACCGAATTTACAAGAATTATAACACCTATTATCTATTACTAATATTCTGATAATTAGTGTTTTAAATGTTCGAAAAAAGTAATTTAGTCAAAACTTTAAATATATAATTTTTATCACCCTCATTACACTATATTCCTATTCGGATTTAGATTAATGTATTATATCAATAAATAATCATACAATTTTGTAACTATTCCTTAATTGTATTTTATATTTTTTCTACTAATATTTTAAATACACAAAGCTCATTTAAAAGTGAACTGCTCATAAAATTTTCAAAAATATTATTTGTAATTATTGTTACATCATTTCCTGAGTGATCTGTGAATCCTTCCTTTCCAGCTTAAATTGTGATGGACTTTTTCCAGTCACATTTTTAAATTTTGTAACAAATGCTGTCCTCGAAATAAAGCCTGCTTCATCTGCTAACTTTGATGCTTGAAATTGTAAGTATTCCGGTTTCTGACTAAACATTGTAATAATATAGTTGACACGAAGTTCGCTTATATAATTACTAAAATTTTTGCCTTTGTATTTATTAATAATATAAGATAAATATTTTGAATTGGTATTGCATAGTTGCGATAATGTCTTGATTGATATGTTTTTATCAGTGAAATGTTTGCTTTTTTCAAAACTTTCCAAGTTAGAAAGAATCATCTGTTCTGTACTTTCAGGGATGACATTAGAATTGCTGGTTTTAAGATTTGTCAACTGGACTTTCAATTTTTCTTGGTATATGGCTATTATTTTAGTTTTCTCCAGCTCTAAACTTGTGATACGCGCTTTGAGATCTTTTATGTAATATAGGTATAGAGTTATATTTAGGCTGAATACAATAACAATAGTAATGAGTATCATCTTATTTTGAATTTAATATTTTATTTCTATTTTAAAATCGTTTAAAGTTTTTGGGAATGTTAAAATATGGAGGGTAGGTAGTAGATTACGTAACTATAAGGAAGTATGAGTCAGTGTTAAGATATGAATAGGGCAGTCTTAAATCAGTCGGAAGGTATCTCGATTGACAGGAGAGTATGTTTATTTTACCTATTTCAATATTATTTGATCATATAGATCAAATTTGAAACATCAAACCTTTTAGGTTTTTTCTGTAGAATTTCTGAATATTATTGAGTTGATGACAACATATATATAGAAGAAAATCCTATAATAAAATAATGATTTTACTTATTCTGGAATTGCAAATTTATAAATTAATATTTTACAATATCCCATAGTTTCGAGAAAATATGTAAAATAGAGTACAAGCTAAATTATCAAAAAAGGCTTAGATAAAAATCTAAGCCTTAAAAAAAACATTATGATTAAAAAAATTCTAGTTTTTAATGATCTTAAATCTCTTAACTTTTCCATCAATCGTAGTTGCTTCTACGATGTATGTTCCGGTAAGAAGATTAGCTACATTCACTTTTACTTTAGATTCACTCAAACTATTTCCTAAAACTTTCTGTCCAACCATATTGTAAATTACAACATTTACTAATTTTTCGTCAGAAGAAATATTCAATATATCTTTAACCGGATTTGGATAGTAAGATAATTGAGCATCTTTATCAACTTCATTTGTTCCAAGAGTTTCACAAACGCCATTGATCTTATAAACAAATTCTCCTCCATCAATATAATGCCATTGGTTAGTATCTGTGTTCAGTGCTACGGCGTAATCGCCCTGAACGTCTGCTGTTGTAAATTCCCAGCCAAATGCATCAGTTTCCATCTCCATCCAGTATTTACCAGTTGGAAGCGTTACTTGATTATCAAGTTTCACAGTATAGCGATGGAAATAAAGATTAAACTCGTTTCCTGTAACCACATCACGAACAATTTGTGAATTGGATCTGGCTACCTCAGCTCCTGGTAATCCATTTTCGTCTTTATAGAAGACAAAGTTAAAGGAAGTACCAAAATTAGCAACTGTCGGTTCTATGGAATCGATTGTAAATGATGAACCTTGAACGTCAAAATCGACTGCCAGCCTTTGTTGGTTTGCTCCACCTAAAGAGAACGCATTTTCAAAATTATTTGAAGTTGCTTCTCTTTCACAAGCGTTAATGTTTAATACGTTAACCTCCAAAGTTGCAAAGACGTTTTGATCATCTACTGAGGTTGCTTTTACCGTTGCTGTGCCAACCGATAATCCTGTCACAACACCATTAGCATTAATCGAGGCAAATGAAGAACCTGACTCTAATGTCCAATTTACATTTTGAGAAATACCTTGTGCATTGACGGTTACTTTCAGTGGCAAGCTTTCTCCAATGAAAATACTTGTGTCTTCTCCACTAACTGTGTTCACAACAATTGGCATAGGTGTGCAATTACCTGTAATCTCAAAAACAGCATTAAAACCGCCACCGCCTAATTTTCTCCATCCATTCCCGTCAGAATTGTCAAAATGATAATCTTTACCAATTCCTCCTTCCGGGGTAACTTCCCAAAATATACTTTCTGCAGATATTCCAGCGGGACTGATCCAATAGGCTCCTTGATCGAAGACAAGTGGTTCAGGAAAATCTATTTCCACCTCATAACGATATTGATCAAATCCCCAGTCACTCATCAACTTTGCGCGGGATACTGGTACATTCAGGAGTTGTTTAATCAAAGCTCCCGGGATTCCATTGTTGTCTTTAAGAAAATTAAAATCAAATGAAAGATTATCTGCACTTGCAGCAACAATGCTCATTCTTAATTTTGAAACAGAAAATCTGGTTCCCTCTGCGACAACAAAATCATCAATACCTTTTACCTGGTCCTTGGAAATCATGTAACCATATTGTGCTGATGAAGTAGCATTACCCTGACTACAGCCACTTTTAAATACACTAACTCTCATTTCATCATAGAGCGTACCGTCGACTTGTGTAGCTCTTATTACAGCTGTTCCCTCCGCCAGTGCTGTCACGAGTCCAGAACTACTAATACTTACAAAGTTTGCACCTTGCTGTATAGACCAGTTTACTTTTTGATCAGCTTCAGCAGGAGAAACAGTTGCAACCAATTGCAATGTATTTCCGATTGCAAAAATATCCGGATAAAAACCATTTTGGGTTTTTATGGTGACAGTTTGTGCATCAATGTCGCTGTCCTGATTTTTAATTGTTACCGGAAAAGTTTTAAATATTGAGCTATTTTCGGCTGACGTAGCCATTATGGAAACTATTGCGTCTGAAGCTATAGCAGTCACCAAACCAGTGCTGCTGACCGTAGCAAAAGTCTCACCCTCAAACATACTCCAGATGACGTTTTGATTTGCGGCCGAAGGATTTACAGTTGCATTTAATTGAAGCGTTCCATTATCCTGCGTAATTTCTGCCGGTACATTATTTTCAGTCGTGATATTGATACTTTCTGCTGCTACTCCAGTTAAGTTTAATTTTTTTACGATTAATTTTCCTAATCCGGAGTCTGCAAAAGCCAAAAACAAACTACCAGAACTATCTACTGCTAAGGAATTGTAAATACCCTGGCCTTCAGATGCGAATCCTGCCCCTACCTGTGCCCAAGAGTTAGTAGCTTCGTTGTAAGCAAGAACAGAGTTTTTCAGAAAATCGTCATCTTCCCATTTGCTGTAGGCTACATAAACGATATTGTTTGCTGCAACAGCAATGCTTATGTGCTTTGTTCTGAATTGTGAGAAATTTTCGGCACCGAGCTGAGTCCAATTAGTACCATCGAATTTTTTGACATTCAATTTATTTCCACCATTGGTTTCAGATACATAAGCAACATATAAATTATTGTTGCTGTCCAGGACAATAGAAGAGTTGTAGTCTTCTGAGTCAGAAGCAGGTGCAAGATTTGCGATCCCGCCAATAGGTTGCCAAGCAGTGGTTGCACTGGCATTGAGATCATTTTCGTAAACATGTACATTTCCATTATTACTGAAACTGACATAGATTTTTCCATTTGTCCCGATGACCATATTAAGGAAAAATGGTACACCTCCTGCAAAACCGCTAGTACCAACCTGCTGCCATACACCATTGACCAATTTTTTGACTGTCCCGGAATTTTCACTGTTCGCGGCAAATAAAGTGTTATCTGCTGATACTGCCGATGTATTGTAGTTGATAACCTGGTCCGTTACATTTGGTAGTTGAGTCCAAACGTTGTTCTCAAATTTACGGACTTCCATTCCTGTATCCGATGCCTGATTTGTGAAGTAGATACTGCCATTGCTATCTACAGAAGTAGAATTGTACGTTGTAAAGCCGGGAGTAATTCCTGGTGATCCCCCAACATAGGACCAACTTGTCCCGTCAAATTTCTGAACGGAGCCTTTTAAAGCATCAACATCAAAATAACCAACGATCAGATTGTTTTGGAAATCGTTAACCAAAGTCAATCTTCCGACTGGTCCGGTGGAAATTCCCGTAAGAGTGCCAACTGGCTCCCAAATTTGTGAATGCAATTCTCCAAAAAGCAAAAGCCAAAAGAGCAATACATAATTTGTAAAAAGTTTCTTCATAATAATTTTTTAAGATTTAACTATTTCTATTAGACTTCGAAATCTTAACAAAACTAAAATCAAAAAATCAATTAAAAGAATAAATATGTACTCAACAGATTACTTGTGAATGAAAAAAAATGTACACAACGACTACTCATGTTTGAAAGTCAGATAGTTAACTTATTAAATTCATCAAACCAATTATAAATATTCACTGAAGTTGGAATATTTAGTCTTTTTCGAATCCTGTATTTTTTATTTTGAACCGTTCTCGGCTCGATCAAAGTTATTTTAGCTATTTCTTTCGTGGACAATTTTAATTTCAGGAAAGCACAAAATTCAATTTCAGAGTTGGAAAGTGTAGGGTTAATTTTTAGTAATGCATTAGAAAATGTAGGAAACGTTTGTTCAAAAGCAAAGAAAAATGCTGGATCATTTTTATTAATCAAATCAAGAAGTTTATTATAGTCTTCTAATGCTACAAAAGGTGCTGCCTCTATTATATCATTTGTTGTTCTTTTTCTTTTTGAGATAACGAGCCTAATTATTAAAGCAAAAAAACTGATACTAATACATATTATTAGCACGATGTTGATTAATTTTGATTTGGAATCCTCTTTTTGATCCTTATCAATGACCTCGTGAAGAGAATTGTATTTGCTTTGAAGTTCTGCTATTTCGTTTTGTTTCAGTTTGTTTTCATAAATGATTGCACTATCTTTCTTTCCAACCAATTTATAAAGTTCTACAATATCCTTATAAATGCTGGTAGTATTGAGCTTTTCGCCAATCTTGTCACTTAGATCTATTGATTTGTGATAGTAATATAAAGATTTCACATACTCCTTTTTTTGCTTATATGTTTTCCCCAAAACGGAATAATTAGAGATCATTACTCTATCATCATTGATTTTGGGAGATTGCAAATCGATAGATTTTTTTGCAAAATAATTTGCAGAATCAATATCGTACAGAAGGTACAAGCTTGCAATATTGGAGTAGTTGAGGTATTGGAAATTTTTAATTTGCTCAGGATCAGACAGTTCTTTATAGCTGTTTATAGCTTGATATATCTTTTTAACTGCTTTCCTTGGTTCGCCTTTGTCTGAATAAATATTTGCAAAACTATTAAGTACATTGGATTTTGCAAAGAATATCCTTGGATTTTTGGATTTATCTTTTTCTAATGTTCTGTAAGCTACATCTAAATGATAAAGAGCCTTGTCATAAAACGCATTGATAGAATAAGCCTCTGCCAGATATATATTTCCCATTGAGACCGAGTACAAGTCGCCATATTCTGCCGCAACTTTCTGAAGTTTTTCTGAAGCACTTAGGAGACTGTCGGTTTGATTTTTACTGTAAAAATAGCGGCATTTTCTGTCCAAAAGCCGCAGTTCTGAAGTTGAATCTTTGATGGCTCTCGAAGTTTTCAATAGGATGCCTATTTCCAGATATGCTTTATCAATATTGGAATTGAACACTTTTTCATTTTCAGAAACTTTCCTTCTTAAAGAATTATTAATAGGGGATTGAGAAAAGCCTATAAATCCTATAAATACGGACAGAATAATGAAAAATTTAAAATGATATAGTTTAAGACTGAGCATTTGAAAATAGAAGTAAGCAAAATTAGCAGTGATAAATTTAAGAAATTAAATTTTTACAACAATGAATTAATTACCTGTCCTATATCATATTATACAGCAAAATTTCAAAAAAAAATCTTTGTAAGGCAGTTTGCTTAGTATCTGTGATTTTTGAACCTTAAGTATATTGAGATTTTAGAGAATAAAGTTTGTTCACGTTTCTGTATCAAAATTTAAAACCCCAACTTATTAATTTATTTCGAACTAAAAAGTTAATATCAATGATCTGATAAATTGCTTATCCAATCTTAAATTGAGTTGGCAGCTCTCATTAATGATATTATTAGTTAGTATTTCTATATTCTTTGGGTGTAAATCCTGTTTTTTTCTTAAACAGTCTCGTGAAATGCTGCTGGCTTTTAAACCCCAATTCGTCTGAGATTTCACTGAAATTTTTTGAAAAATCGAAAATCCTCATCTTTGCCTCATCTATTATTTTAGAATGAATGTAGTCCAATGCATTAATGCCCATCTCTCTTTTTATCAGTTCCCCAAAATAATTTGGTGATAAATTTAAATTCTCTGCACAGTATTCCACTGTAGGTAATCCCAGATGTAAATTTTTATTGGTCGAGAAATAATCTTTTAGCAAAATTTCAAATCTTGTAAGAATATCTTCGTTAACATGAGTTCTGGTAATAAATTGACGATTGTAAAAGCGTTGACAATAAGTTAGTAATATCTCAATTTTAGAGCTGATCAGGATCTTAGAATTATGATCAAAAGGTTCTTTTAAAATTAGCGAAGAAATTTTTTGTAAATAACTAATGATTAATAACTTTTCCTCTTCACACATATGAAGTGCTTCATTTGTATTATAGTGAAAATACTCATGATTTTTTATATTCTTACCCAACTGTGTCCCCTTAATAAAATCAGGATGAAAAATAAGCCCATAGCCTGATGGCTGTACCAGTTTATTTTTACTGTCTATACCATAAATCTGGCCAGGGGCCACAAATACTAAGGTTCCTTCGTCATAATCAAAATTTTGACAACCATAAGTAATATCACCACATTTTATGTTTTTGAAGAAGATGGCATAAACACCCATATAATTCCTAGTGACAGGAATTGGAGGTAATGTCTCGAATGAGATGAAACTGATTAATTCATTGCTTGTAGAAATTCCAATGTAATCATTGAAGTCTTTTACCGTAAGTATCCTTTTAATTTTTTTCATACTGTTCCACGATAATTTATTGCAGAATATGTTACAGTGTATGTTTTATAAAAAACGTAAAATTGGTAAATATTACCGTAAAAAGTGCAAAAATATATGCTGTTCAACATAGTAAATTTGCGATGTCAATTTAATATTTTTTTAGTAGACATATGGAGTTGTAACATTTTTTTTCAATAAATTTTATTAAACATAAATTAATACTGTAATTATGAAAAAGGAATTAGCCGGTATGGCTTTATTGATCTCATTGATATTTAATGCACAAGTTGGGAATGTGGGAATAAATACATCAACACCGACAAGAACTTTAGATGTCAATGGAACATTTAGACTAAGAACAACCACTGATGAGGTAGCAAGCACTGATTATACAAGAGTTTTGGTTCAAAATAGTACTACAGGAGATGTAGATTATAAAAATGGTGATCCGGTACCGGTTGCCACAGGAGTAACAACTGATGCCTCAACTTCAATGTTTGTCATCAGAAGATATATAATTTCCGACTTTCCCGCAACGCAGGGTCCTGGTGGCATAGGGTATGACACTGGAATGACCTCCGCAAAGTGGGAAGCTGTCGTATCAAATGTTAGATATACCTACAGTCTTCAAAATGTAAACAACCAATTTTTAACAGATTCAACTGTTCCAAATGCCAACAGAGAATTCGGATATATGGCCAGATCGGTTGTAGGTGGAAATTGGAGAATTACGGGAGATATTTATAATTTAGTTGAAAGTAATGTCACGGTAGATGTTTTGTTTATAAATAAGAAATATGTTGCTGCGGATGTCAGGACAGCAGTTTCAAATCCATAAGTTGTTTTCTGTAAAGAAAATAATAGACAGTTATAAAAATATGAAACTCTTTTAAGATCAAACTTAAAAGAGTTTTTTTTTGGTAAGTTTAATTTAGATGATCGAAGTTTATACTAATCACTATTCAAAGAGGTATTACAAAATAGATTCTTGATGACAGCGACTCACACAGTTATTATTTAAGATTATCGTGTTCTTCAATAATATTATTAATCCTCTATTTTATGAGAACTGTTTCTCGAATCTCAACTGTTCCCCCTGTCAATAGTATTGGACATTTTTTAGCTATTGAAATTACATCTTCTATAGTTTTAGATTTCATTGTCAAATTTCCAATAATAATCGAACCATTTTCTTTAAGTGGTTTAGTTTCAATTGAAAGATCACTTTTAATTACTATGCCATTAGAACTCAATTGTGATACATTAACAAGTTTTACCTGAGATGCAATTAATGCAATGAATTTTTTCCACTTCTGATCCATCAAGACGGATGGCTGCCCACCCGGAATTTGATGCTCATCTGGGAACCTAAATAACATTACAAACTCTTTTAAATCTCCCATTTACATTTATTTCCGAATTATGGAACAAAAATATAGCACTCCTTTTTTTGAAAAGTTGCCCTATGGCAAAAAAATGGACTTATAGACAAATATCCTTCCTTATTCTGCTTAAAGAAGATTTTGTAATGCCCAGAAAAGTTGCAATATGCTGTAAGGCAACATTTTTCACAATCTGAGGTTTGTCTTTAAGAAACTGTATGTATCTTTCTTTGGCCTGGTCAGCAATAATCGATACCCTGTGGTTTTTCAGTACAAAATATGAATTGACTAATATTGTTCGGCCATGTTCCCGGAATGTTTCTATCCCGTGAAAAAGCTGTTGAAAATTTTCGAAATCAATCTGCCAACAAACACACTTTGTTAAAGCCTGAATGTTCTCCCTTGTAGGACTGCGAAGAAAGAATGATGAATAATCTATTACAATATCTTCCGAACTGTATAAGTTTGTGGTGATATCGTTGCCGTTGATATCGGTAACAAACGATCTGGCAAAACCGCTTTCTAAAAACCAATAATGATTTTCAGTTTGTCCTTCTTGAAGTAAATATTCATTTTTTTTTAATTTAACTTTCTTGAATTTTGGGAGTATTGTTGAAAGCTCCTCATCTTTAAAATCATTTTCTGAGAAAATTGTTTTCAAAAATTCTTTTTCCTGCATTTTATTTTACGTTTATGCGTTGACAAATATCATTAAAAATACATTGGATCTTAAATTTTTCTGCTATTTCACTTTAATAATTTATAAAAATGGCAGGATATAAACCCTGCCTTGTAAATTATTTGGTATTTTAATTCTTATTCCTTATCCTGTTCCAAATTAGGAGGAATCAGCTTGTACATTACCGGTGTTACGATTCTTGAAAGAATAGTAGAACTTATGAGTCCTCCAATCAGTACTATTGCCAGCGGTGCTATCTGAGGATTAGGATTCATTGCAATAGGGATAAGTCCACAGATTGCTGTAATGGAAGTCAAAACAACTGGCAGAAAACGTGTTTCACCAGCAATATGAATGGCTTCATCAATGCTTTTTCCTTCTAACCTCAGTTGATTGGTGAAATCTACTAATAATAGGGAGTTCTTGACCTGTATTCCGGACAAACCGATGAATCCGATGATTGAAACCAGTGACATTGGATTTCCCGTGATGAGAAGGAAAATTACACCTCCAAGCACACCTAAAGGAATAATTGATAAAACAATAATGATTCCCTTGAATGTTTTGAATTGCAAAAGCAAAACTCCGATGAACAGGAATGTACTCAAAATGATCACTGCCAAGAAGTTTCCACCTAATGCATCGCCTTCAGATTCTGCCTCTCCCGATAGTTTGTAATAGTATCCCTTCGGCATTTTTAATTGATCAAGTTGTGGAACAATGTCCTTCAAGATGTCGTTTGCCAAAATATTATCCTTAGTCAAAGAAGTAACTTTCGCAAATCTGGATTTGTTAAAATGGTTGATGGCGGTAGGAGAGGTTTCAAATCCAATGGTTGCAATTTGATCGACTTGAATCGGTGCTCCTTGTATATTGTTTACGTATAGGTTTTTTAGCACATCAAGATTTGAAAACTTTTGTCTTGGAAGCGTCAGAACGACATTGCGGGAGTCACCTCTGTCATCAATATAATCGCCAACATTCAATCCAACCACAGCCATTCTTATCACTTTATCAATATCACTTGTCAGGACGCCTAGTGTACGTGCCTTCTCTTTATCAATCTTTATTTTTATATCAGATTTGTAAGTATTCAGTTCGTTGTTGACGAAAAATGTGCCGGGATGTTTTCTTAGGATATTTTCTGCTTTGAATGATAATGAACGAAGGGTATCCTGATTATCTCCGAATATTCTTACCACAATATTAGCCTCGATCGGAGTGCCTTGTTCGAAGTCTTTTATTTCAATCTTTGCATAAGGAAAAGCACTGAACTTATTTCTCAGTTTTTTAATTAATTCAGTTTTTTGATTGGGATCGGTTTCTTCATCCATTTGTACAAAAATTTGAGCGAAATCGGGCTTTATATCCTGCTGGTGAACATTATAATAGATCTGCGGATTTCCTTTACCTACATTGGAAGTGTAATAGACAATTTCTTTTTGGTTCTTCAGTTCGCTCTCCACCAATCGCGTTACTCGGTCACTTTCCGGTATGTCTGCCTGTAGTGGCATTTTGATATTGACCAGAAACATCGGCTTTTCAGAAGTTGGGAAAAGTTTAAAGCCTGCCAATGAAAATAGAAAAAATGCAAGTACACTTAATCCAAGCGAAATTCCGATAGTTATTTTTGGACATTTCAAAGCTAAAGGCATAATGCCCTTATAAGAAAATGTGAGGAATTTTTGCAGTTTTTGGAGGAAGACATTGCCTTCACCGTGACTGTGCGTTTTCAGGATTTTGCTCCCTACAAAGGGGACTAAGGTAAGGGCCACAATCATAGATGCCAATACACTTGTCATTATTGCCATAGGTAAGCTGCGGATAAACTCGCCCGCCATATCCGGTAAAAATGCCAATGGCAGAAAGGCGATCACCAAGGTTGCTGTACAGCCTACTACCGCGACACCTATCTGCTTAGTTCCTTTAAGCACCGCATCTTTTTTGGAATGCCCCTCTCTCAGCCATCGCTCAATATTCTCTACTACCACAATACTGTCATCGACCAATAACCCTAATGCTACTACAAGTCCGACAATACTTAATTGATTCAAAGAATAACCCAACATATTCATTGCAATGAGGCCTAATGCTAATGAGAGTGGGATTGAGATCATCACTATAACAGAAGCTCGTGTTCCTAATGGCAACAGTGTAATGATTACCAGAAATATAGCCAATCCAAAATCAATACCCAAGTGTCCTAATCTTTTAGAGACCATATCAGCCTGATCAAAGTTTTTGATCATTTTAATATTCTCAGGCAAACTGCTGTTGAATTCTTCCAGGATGGGTGTGTATTCTTTTTTGACCTTGCTGATGTCAACATTATCCTTCATTGCTGCAGTTACGAGGATGCATCTTTGCCCGTTGATGCGGGTAATATGATTGACAATACCATCTTTGTAGCTTACATTGGCAACATCTTTAAGGTAAACAATCTTGCCATTCGCATTATAAATAACGGTGTTGGCTACATCGTCTACATCTTTGAATTTTCCGCTGGTTTTTACATTGAAGACTTTACTGTCAAGATTGATGCTTCCGCCGGGTATATCTGCTGCCTCGCTCTGCAAACTTCCCACGACCAAATTCAGGGGAATGTGTAACTGTGCGAGTTTATCAAGCTGTAGATCAACTCTGATTTCCTGCTCAGGCATTCCCATATATTTCACTTCCCTTAGATTGGTGATCTTTTCAAGCTTGCTTTTTAGAATATCTGCATTATCGCGTAAAGTTTTGGAAGATGCAGTGTTTGAAATCAAAGCGATCTGAATAATTTTTACATCCGATGATGAAATTTTTTCAGTCTTGATCTGATAGATATCTTTGGGAAGGTCACTGTTTTTCAGCGCATTGATCTCTGTTGAGATCTCCTGATATTTGTTATCTACATCAACACCGTATTTAAACTTGATCTGTATAGCAGCAACACCATCTTCAACGGTGGTAAGGATTTTGTCGATATTCTCCAGACCGTAGATTTTGTTTTCAATAGGTTTTACCACCTGTTCTTCCATATCTTTGGGACTGGTCCCCGGATAAATGACCGTTACCAGATATTGCGGGGGATGAGTGGTCGGATCCTCTGATCGTGGCATTGTAAAAAGGGTAAGCCCGCCTACTACCGCTACAAGTAAAAATATAATGAGGGTAAATTGATAGTTCTTAACTGCGAAATTAGTGATCTTCATAATTACTTGATGATTTTAATGATGGATTGTTCATTAAGATAGGCACTGTTAGAGATGACTATATGATCGACACCATTAGGTTTTTCTTTGAGATAAACTTTACTGTTGTCAAACTTTAAGATATTTACAGGGATCTTCCTAACTCTGTTCTTACCGATTGTTGTGAAGACGAACCCTTGTTCACCGTCGGCTTCTACCAAAGAACTGTAAGGAATAACTGTCGATTTTTCTATCTGTTCTGTTTTGATTTCAGCCTTCCCGAACATTCCGACTGCAGGAACTGTCTGATTAAGGCTCAGTTTTAACTCTATCTGGAAGGATCCTATTTCTCTGTCAGCTGCCTGTAGTTTTCTGAACACTACAGCTTCAAATTTTTGTTCAGGATAACCATCCAGAATAACCGTTGCAGAATTGCCCACCTTGATTGCAGCCCATTCAAGATCCGTAACACCGACTTTCAATAAATAGCTGTTGCTCTTTTGAGTGGAATTGGTTAAAAATACAGGCATCCCACTACTGATAATTTCGCCTTCGTTTGCTATTTTTTTCGCAACGAATCCATCTGAAACAGCATAAATCTTTGCATATCTCTCATTAAATGCAGTGGCCTGCTTCGCTCTTTGTGCTACATCGAGAGATGTCCTTGTATTCTGTAATTGTTCTAAAGAAAAAACACTGTCCTTGTAAAGATTGTTTGCCCTGTTGTAATCACGCTGTGCTTTTGCGACATTAAGGTCAGCCTGTGCCAGTCCTGCTGCGATCTCTGTCGTATTCAACGTTGCAAGAAGTTGTCCTTTGCGGAAAAATTGTCCTTCGTTGACAAATATCCCACTGATGACACCTCCAATTTTAAAGGAGTAGTTGGCCTGGTCTTCTGTACTTACAAGGCCTGTTGCCGTTATAGAATTTGATATTTCTTGAGAATCTAACGATGCCACTTTTACAGAGATGATATCCGGTGCTCCAATTGGACTTTTTTCCGAATGCTTCTCACTACACGAGAATAAAATGACAGATAAAACAATGAGCGTTGATTGAATTTTTTTCATAGTATATTATTGAATATTAAAACTTGCATTGGCTCGTTCAATAGCTGTATAGGCGATCCACGTGTCAAATAATGTAATATTGGATTTCAGTTGTGCATCGATCCATTGATTTTGTGCATCCAGAAGTTCAATGTATATGGTCATTCCTTCTTTGTAAAGTTTTGACATATCACTGTAATAAGTCTGGCTTGTTCTAAGTTGGGACTGCGCAGCTTTGTATTGAGCGATTGCACTCTCCATATTGTCTTGTTTCACTTTTAGCTCAGTTAAAAGCTGCTGTTGCACATAATCCCTTTGGGAGGTGATGGCGTTCTGTTCAGCTATTGTCTGCTTGATACGGTAGGTATTTTTACCAAAAGCGAAAAGATTCCACTCCAATGAAATACCCAACAGATAATATCTTGATTTCTGATTAAACTTCCAGTCGAAAGCCTGTGAGCCGAGATCAAGACTGGCACCTATCTTTGGAATGAGATAAGATTTTGCAAGGCCGGTCAGATCATTATTGATATTGGTAGCGATTTTAAGTTTAGACAACTCTTCACGATTACCGATATTGTCATTTGAAAGCCGGGACTCTTCCGGCAATTCAGTGATGTCATCTATTAAAATGCTGTCATTTAAAGGTCTATTGAGTAGAAAATTAAAATAATACTGCGCAGATTCTTCTGTTTTTTGAGATGCAACAATGGCAGCATTGATCTTTGAAACTTCGTTTTGGCTTCTAATCACCGCTGTACGGTTGATTTTACCATTGTCAAACAGGCTTTTGTTGACTCTTTCGCCTTCACTTACGAGTTGCAGATAAGACTGATAAATCTTGGTTGCATTGGTAGCCTTCAGATAATTGTAATAAGCCGTTTTTATTTCTTTTACCAGCTCTCTTTTGTAAAGTAAAATTTCTGTTTTTTGTAAATCGATCTGCTTTGATTTAATCTTTCTGTTATATCCCAGCTCTGCATTTAAAATAGGCTGGCTAATACGGAATTTTGCATCATAGAAGTTATCCGGATTCAGCAAAATACTTTGATTCTGAAGTTGAGGGAATGAACTGCTTCCCGTTAACTGATTCAAAGTAGAGTAGACGCCATTCAAAAGATCACCTGTCGGAAAATCGATTGTTCTCCCGCCGTCTGCCTTTGTATATGTTGTAGAAAAAGCAATATTGGGTAAAAACATACTTTTAGCTTCCCCAAGAGCATAAATACTTTTTTCAAGAATAAAAGACTGTTGTTTGATACTTTGGTTGGATTCAAGACCTTCCTGGATATAATGGTCAAGCCTATTTTGTGCCTTGAAATTTCCTGTTAGAAAAGTTGAAAAAATAATCAGGCAATAGCACAGAAATAATTTTTTTTGATTTTTATTAATCATTGTAATAAATTTAAACAGTGTTCATTTTTTAGTTAAAAAAAGGGTTATCCTTTTTCCAGAAGAGTGACAAAACAATTATAGCCATTTGTCATCAGTTCATCATTCGTTTTATTTTCAAAGCTGACCGTACGGTCTTTGCAAAAAAGTGCACAAATACCGTGGACAGACGACAGGATCATAAATGTAAGATATTCAGTCTCCATATCTTTAAATCGTCCCTCATTCTGGCATTCTTTGATGATCCCGGACAGATGATTGATCGCTTCCTTTGCAATTTGGAAGCCTCCGTTTTCAGAGGTATTGGATGTTTTTTCCTCTACCAGAAACATCAAATTATAGTAATCTTTGTTATCCTGTGCAAATTTGATAAATACCCTTCCAACAGCTTTCAGTCTCTCAAAGGGATCTGCAACACTATCCAAAACTTTTAGTTGGATGAGCAGAAGGCGGAAACCTTCTTTATGAAGTTCGTGGAAGATCTCACTTTTATCCTTGAAATGAAAATATATTGTTCCTGCGCTGTAATCTATTTCGCTGGCAACATTCCGCATACTTGTATTTTCATATCCTTTTTCAAGGAATATTTTGCGTGCTGCATCTAAAATACGCTTTCGCATATCCTGCTTTTCCTTATTTTTTCTTTCAATAATACTCATACTTATGATCAAGTTGTAAAATTAAGAAATGGATTTTTAAGTTAAGCTATAACTATCGGTCAAATTAGCGGGATACTCCGGGACTGATCATACCCATTATATTTACTGCCATTTTCCTGCTGAGAAATCTGAAACCAAACAACATCATCCTGTTTTTGAAACCTTGAACGATTCTGGGCTTCTGTCTTTTATTTAAAGCAGCAATCAATTCGTCGGCCACATCTCCGACCTTTGAAACAACAGCTTTTGGAAATGAACTTGTCTCTCGTCCAGCATTATGGTGAAATTCTGAATCTGCTGCACCTGGGTTAAATCCTGCTATAAATATACCTTTGTTTTTAAACTCATACCATAAGGACTCTGAAAAATTAGCAACGAAACTTTTTGTTCCCGCATAGACCGCACCACCGGGAAGTGATGAATGGGCGAGTAGGGAGCCTACATTTATCAAAGCATCTCCGGATTTTGCCCTTTGCAAAAAAGCATATGATAAAGTTACTAAAGCATCCATATTCACATGCATTGTTTTAAGTTGGTCGTCCAATGGAAGTTTTGTAAACTCTCCGTAGAGCCCTGCTCCTGCATTGTTGATCAACAAATCATAATTGTTTTCAAATAAATGATCGCTGACTTTTATAAGATCTTCTTTGTCTGTAAGATCGGCAACCATAATTTTATGATCACTTCCTAAAAGTTTTTGGATGTCCCAAAGTTTTTGCTCGTTGCGTGCAACCAGTGTCAGCTTATAATTTTGTTTAGCAAGCCGTTCTGCGATCTCAAAGCCAATACCACCGCTAGCACCTGTAATCAATGCTTTTTTCATATAAGAATAATGTTATTTGTTTGCAAAAATACTGAACACTGTTCAATAAAAAAAATATTTAGGAGTTATTTTTTTGTATGTAGAATTTTTTAGGCTTTTTTTTAAAAAAATTATCATACAATTTGCAAAAAAATAGAAAGATTACAATTTTTGAAGAGGATTGTAGTTCTTGTATGGATTGTAATGGAATCAGTAATAATGGTAAAAAAAACAGTATTCTATATAAATAGATTCTTAGATTAGGTATATATATTTGTAAATAAGACAGATTGCTCTAATTCAATTATTGTAACGACTAAAGTTGTCAAAATAATTGTACTTGTTTGCATAATTTAAATAATGCTTAAAATTTAATGAAAATAAATCTATCAACTTTACCTCTTTTCTTCTTTTGCTTTGTAGCCTCTGCAGTAGATGCACAAAACAAACCTGTACAAGATACAGCCAAAATTAGAACTTTGGACGAGGTTGTTATCTCTGCTTCACGTGTTTCCGAAAGCATTATGAAATCTCCTGTAAGTATTGAATCAGTCAATAGTCTGTATTTTAAGAAAAGTGCTTCACCATCGTTTTTTGATGCACTTGAGAATGTAAAAGGCGTACAGATGCTGGTGCCAAGTTTAGGTTTCAAAATAATCAACACCCGTGGGTTTGCCAATACGACCAATGTCAGGTTTACGCAGCTTGTCGATGGTTTTGATAATCAGGCACCCCACATTGGAGCGCCTATCGGAAATGCTATGGGACCCAGTGATCTGGATATTGAACGGGTTGAAATTATTCCCGGGACTGCAGCGGCACTTTATGGACTGAATTCAGTAAACGGGCTTGCCAACTTTATAACAAAGGATCCTTTTATTCATCGCGGCATAACCATTCAGCAAAAAGCCGGGGTTAATCATGTTGATGGAAATCAGTCAGATGTGAGTCTATACACCGAAAACAGTATTCGGATTGCCGAAAAGATATCAGATCGTTTTGCTTTTAAAATAAACGGTACCTTCTCTAAAGGTTCAGACTGGATCGCTGATGACCGCACGGATTTAAACGCTGCTGCCAATACAAATTTGGGTATTGCAGGAGGATCTGCTAATCCGGCTTACGATCCTGTGAATGGGTATGGAAACGAATCGTCAAACCGCCGTACACTTACCCTGGGCGGAAGGCGCTATGTCGTAGCACGTACAGGGTATAGTGAAAAAGATATTACAGATTACAACATACAGAATATCAAGGCAGATATCGGTCTATACTATAAAATCAGACCAAAAACCTTACTGACTTACACTTACCGTTTTGCAGATCTGGATAATGTCTATCAGCGGGCCAATCGTTTTGCGCTGAAAGATTATCTCCTTCAGCAACATGCTGTAGAACTTAAAAATGATATTTTTCAGATCAAGGCTTTTCTGACCAGTGAAAATACAGGCAAATCATTTAATCTCCGTTCTGCTGCTGAAAATCTGGATCGAAGTTTCAAATCAGATAACACCTGGTATAGTGATTACTCGGCAGCATTTAACAATGCAATTTCAAATTCCGGAATCAGCATTTTGCAGGCACTAAATCAGGCAAGAGCTGCGGCGGACAATGGGAGGTTACAGCCGGGTACAGATTTATTTAAGAATGAAGTCCAACGCCTTGCGGATATTAACAATTGGGATGAGGGAGCGGCTCTGCGTGTCAAAGATAAACTTCTGCATGCGGAAGGTCAAGTAGATGTAAGCAATATGTTAGGAACTGACTTTAGGAAAAATACGGGATTGGATTTATTGATTGGTGCAGATTATCAAACCTATCTGATTGATCCTGACGGGAACTATTTTATCAATCCTGCTGAAGGCAAATCTTTTGAATCTTTTAGTTATGGTAAAACCGGAGGTTTCGTGCAGGCCGGACAGAATATGCTTCAGGGTTTGGTAAAATTATCAGCAACACTGCGTGCAGACAAAAATGATTATTTTGATGTAAAATTTAATCCACGGATTACTGCAGTAGTCACACCTAACACTGAACAAAGTATCAGAATGTCATTTCAGAGTGGGTCACGATTTCCAAGTATATTCGAGGCTTTTTCCAATGTAAACAGTGGCGGAGTAAAGAGAGTAGGCGGATTGAAAATTATGTCCAACGGTGTTTTTGAGAATGCGTACCTCCGAAGCTCTATAGATCGTTTTCAGGCGGCCGTGACCAATGATTTTAACAACGGAATAGCACTTCCGGATGCTATCGAACAACGAAAATCTCTTCTTGCCAAAAATACCTACACTTATTTGGAACCTGAACATATTAATTCTTTTGAAGTCGGTTATAAAGGATTATTCCTACAAAAAAAATTGAAACTGGATGCTGACTTTTACTTTAATAAATACGATAACTTCATAGCACAGGTTGAAATGAATGTACCCAATACGACTGACCCCTCTCTAATTCCGGTGTATCTTAACGACAGAAGTCAGCAGAGCCGTTACAGGATGTATACCAACTCACAAAGCGAGGTCTATAATTTTGGAGTGAGTCTGGGATTATCATATCTTTTCTGGAATCATTACACTTTTAGTGGAAATATGTCCTATGCAAAGCTAAGTCGTACCGAAAATAATGACGGATTTGAAGATGGATTCAATACTCCTGAATGGATGGGAAATATTTCATTGTCAGGAGAAAATGTGATTCCAGGTTTTGGCTTTAATATTTCATACAGAAGACAGAGCAGTTTCTACTGGAAATCTTTTTTAGTGAATGGTGATGTGAAAGCCTATGGAACGATTGATGCTCAGATAAGTTATGAGCTGATTCAGGCAAAAATGGGAATGAAAATTGGTGCAACTAATCTGACCAATAAGTATTACAACTCATTTTTAGGAGGGCCTGCTATAGGAGGTCTGTATTACACCACAATTACCTATTTGCTTTACTGAATTTAATGATATAGAAATTTAAAAAATAAAATATGGAAGGAAAAGAACATTACAGCAGGAGGAGCTTTCTCAAGATATCAGGATTGTTGGCAGCATTTGCAGCAGTTCCTGTATCGGTGAAGGCATTTTATCAGGATGTTAAGCAATATCTCATCCCGAAGAAAAATGTATCTAGGCTTACCTTATCGATCAATAAAACAAGCCATACATTATATGTTGATACGCGAACCACATTGCTGGATCTTTTTCGCGAACAGCTCAATCTTACGGGTTCCAAGAAAGGTTGTGACCACGGGCAATGTGGTGCGTGTACTGTACATCTAAATGGAGAAAGAGCCCTTAGTTGTCTTACATTAGCATCTATGGCGCAGGGAAAAGAAATTACAACTATTGAAGGTTTAGCAAGTAAAGGAGATCTACATCCGATGCAGAAGGCATTTATAGAGTGTGACGGTTTTCAATGTGGATACTGTACGCCAGGACAAATTATGTCTGCGGTAGCCTGCATAAACGAAGGGCATACAGGTTCTGTCGAAGAAATTAAAGAGTATATGAGCGGTAACCTTTGCCGCTGCGGAGCATATAACGGTATTGTTCAATCCATTCAAAAAGTAGCAGCACAATGAGACCATTTAATTTAGAAAAAGTAAATACGGTTGCCGAAATTTCATTGATAAAATCGGCAAAGAGACAATTTATATCCGGAGGTACAAATTTGGTAGACCTGATGAAAAAAAATGTTGCTCAGCCTGAAACACTGATTGATGTTACATCTGCTCTATCAAATAATGTCAGTTTTCAAAAAGATATTTTAAATATTGGCGCAATGGCATCGAATAGTCTGGTTGCCAATCATAAAGATGTACTTGAAAAATTTCCTTTGATTTCCAAGGCGATCTTGGCAGGTGCGTCACCACAGATCAGAAATATGGCAAGTTCTGCAGGAAATCTCCTGCAGCGTACCCGGTGCCCTTATTTTTACGATGTTACAACACCCTGCAATAAAAGAAAACCCAATAGCGGCTGCAGTGCAATTGAAGGAAATAACAGAATGAGTGCTGTAGCTGGATACAATGATCAGTGCGTTGCCGTACATCCTTCAGATTTTTGTATTTCTTTAGCTGCTCTGGATGCATCGGTAACAGCCATTACAGCTGAGCAAAAAGAAATCAAAATCCCCTTCAATGACTTTCATAAATTGCCTGAAAATACACCCTGGGTGGACAATAATTTACCCGCGGATGCAATCATTACGAAGATCGATGTTGCTGAAAATAAGTTCAATAAAAATTTCAGTTACGTAAAATTGAGAGACAGAACTTCCTATGCTTTTGCATTAGTATCGGTTGCGGCAGCTTTGGATTTGAATGGCAACAGAATATCAGAAGCGCGTCTGGCATCAGGAGGGGTTGCACACAAACCTTGGCGCTGGTATGATGCTGAGCGATTTTTACAGGGAAAAAGTGCTACAGAAGATGTTTTTCTTGAAGCTGCAAAACTTGCAACAAAAGACTTAAAACCATTATCAGAAAATGGTTATAAAATACCGATGCTTCAGGGAGCTATTTTCTCCGCATTGAAAGATTGTATGAATCAATAATGTAAATGCAAAGTAAAAATTAAATATTATGGGATTACTCGATATACTAAATTTTAAAACAAAAAGACCTGAAGGCCGTGCAGAAGGTGTAGCAAAGGTGACTGGAAGTGGCAAATATACCGCTGAATATGAAGTGAAAAATATATGTTACGGTGTGTTGGTGGGAAGTACCATTCCTTCCGGCATTATAAAATCAATTTTTACCGATAAGGCAAAGGAGGTAGAAGGCGTTATCGACATTATTACCCATTTAAATAAACCTCTGGTACCGGCCTTTGCTACCGAAGAAAAAATTAAAGAAGCTAAATTTACTTTACCTGTTTTTCATACAGATAAGGTATTCTTTAAAGGACAGCCCATTGCAATGGTAATTGCAGAAACACTGGAAGATGCAACATTTGCAGCTTCATTAGTAGAAGCAGAATACCAAAAAAGCAGCTTTGTGGTTGATTTTGATTCTGCAAAAGAATCAGTTTCTTTAAAATCTTCAGGAAAAGAAAGAGGTAGTCAGGATGTTTTTAAAGATCTTCCTACTATCATAGACCAACAATACAATATCAAGGCAGATGTTCATAATCCTATGGAGATGCATGCAACGATTGCCCATTGGACTGGAAGTAATACTTTGCGTCTTTATGATAAAAACCAAGGTGTCAATAATGTGCAGAAGACTTTTGCAAAATTGTTTGGTCTTCCTGAAAAAAACGTTGAGGTATTCAGTGAATTTGTAGGCGGTGGTTTTGGTTCGGGTTTGCAAGTGTGGCCTCATAGTTTGGCCGCGATATTAGGCGCGAAGAAAGTCAATAGACCAGTAAAGCTGATGCTTACACGTCCTCAGATGTTTGCTGCAACTGGTTACAGGCCTGCTTCTTGGCAACGTATAAAATTAGGTTCCGACAAATCTGGGAATTTTTTGGGAATTTTACATCAGGCCAAGAACGGAACTTCGGTATTTGATAATTTTAATGATAATATTACAGGTGTTACTCGTCTGATCTATAAGCTTCCCAACCTAAAGACTGAAACAGCAGTTGTACCTTTAAATCTTAGTACGCCAACCTGGATGCGAGGTCCCGGTGACTGTACAGGTGTTTTTGCAGTGGAATCAGCCATTGATGAATTAAGTTATAAATTAAATATTGACCCTGTTGAATTACGACTCAAAAATATTTCATTGGAAAAACATCCCGAATCAGGTTTACCTTGGTCTACCCACTTTTTGGATGAAGGCATTAAAAGGGGGGCTGAAATAATTGGTTGGAACGCCAGAAAATCTGTGCCGGCAACTGTTGTAGACGGAGATTGGTATATTGGTTATGGGATGGCTGTCGGAATGTGGAATGCAGGAAGAAATGCCGCTGAAGCAGCTGTTATTATGCATAAAAACGGAAACATTGTTGTGCAGACTGCAATGACAGACATCGGAACCGGAACCGGAACCGGAATGCAGAATATTGCCCACGAAATTACAGGAATTTCAAAAGATAAAATAGATATTGAATTAGGAAATTCATTACTTCCGCCTGCGCCAAGTCAGGGAGGAAGTACAGGAATATCTTCCATAAGTGGAGCTGTGTATGACGCCAGTAACCAACTGAAGTTGAAATTAGCGGAATATGCCTCTGCAGTTAATGAAAAATTCAAAGGTGCTTCTCTTGAACAGATTGTACTTTCAGATAAGGGAATTGATCTAACCAATAATCCAGATAATTTTGTGCCTTATGGAGAAATCTTTGAAAAAAATAATCTAACCGAAATAAGAGTTGAAGTAGCATCAAAACCAGGAAGTGAGCGTGAAAAATATGCTTTTGGTTCTTCTGCAGCGCATTTTTGTAAGGTAAGAGTGAATAAAAGAACAGGTAAAGTCAAGATTGATCGGTTGGCAGTTGTAGCGGATGGTGGTAAAATTATCAACAATCAGGCAGCGGCTAATCAGATGTCTGGGGCAGCTGTCGGAGGAATTGGAATGACATTGATGGAAGAAAACCTGATTGATTCTAAATTAGGAACTTTGATCGGAAATGATCTTGCGGGGTATCACTTTGCAGTAAATGCAGATGCACCAATCATAGACGTCGAATTTATTAATAAGCCGGATCTCAATATCAATCCTTCTGGAGCAAAAGGTTTGGGTGAAGTAGGAATTATCGGAACAGCTCCTGCTATCGCTAATGCTATATATAATGCCATTGGTTTGAGGATGAGGGATTTGCCGATTACTCCCGACAAAATACTCTTGGCGCTTTCTAAATAGATTGCACGTAGGTTTTATATGAAGTTATCTTAACGGAGCAACTCGCACTAATTTAGTTTTAATCTTATAAAGAAAACAAATTATAAAATGATATAATTACTGATATTACATAAAATAGGATGGCTGTGCCATCCTATTTTATGTAATATTGCAACAGTTTTTTAATATATTTAATTTAAATTCCTGTATTCATAGGGTGTTATACCAGTTTTCTGTTTAAATAGTCTTGTAAAGTGCTGCTGGTACTTAAATCCTAATTCATTAGCTATGTTGCTCATTGATTTGGAGTGGTCAAATATTCTTTCTTTCGCCTCATCAATTAGTTTTGTTTGGATGTAATCCAAGGCAGTGCTGCCTGTTTCTTTTTTGATCAGATCACCAAAATAATTGGGAGAGAGGTGAAGCTCGTCTGCACAATACGCGACGCTGGGTAATCCCAGAAGATGTGGTTTATCCGAATCAAAATAATTTCGTAAAAGCTCTTCAAACCTAACCAAAATATCCTTATTGATATTGCTTCTGGTAATGAACTGTCGGTCATAGTAACGCATACAATAGTTCAACAACACCTCAATATTAGAAACGATAAGGGTTTTACTGTGCTTATCTATATTTTGGTTAATTTCATTAGAAATTTTTTCCAGACAGTCAAAAATTGTTCTTCTCTCTTTCTTTGATAGATGTAAAGCTTCATTGACTTCGTAGGAAAAGAAAGTATAATCCTTAATATTTTTTCCTAATGAAGTCCCTGCAATTAAATCCGGATGGAAAATTAATCCATATCCGGAGGGTTTAATGGCTATGCCATTGCTATCTATACCATAAACTTGACCAGGAGATACGAACACCAAGGTTCCGTCTTCGTAATCGTAAGGCTGACAGCCATATTTTATGTCACCGCATTTTACATTCTTTAAAAAAACGGCATAAAGACCCATATGCCTTCTAAACTGTTGAATGGTGGGGATTTCATTAAAATTAATTACGCTTACCAACGGATGAAGAGTGTCAACACCTGTAAGCTCGTGGTATTGGCTGATTGTATCAATCTTTTCAATTTTCTCCATATCTAACTTCTTTTACAATGCAAATCTAATAAACCTTTTTCTGTATTGATTTCATTGTCACGTAAATCCGTAAAAATGGTAAATAAAAAAGTATTCTGTATAAACTATCTGAATTTTAAACATAAGAAATTTGCACTCGAAAGATGTATTGGGTGAATAATCCTTTTATATCAATAAAAATATCTAAGACTCAGTTGAACAATATAGATAATAATTAAAGTTTAATAATTTGATTTTAAAAGATTCATAAATGAATCTGAAAGTAAAGAATATTAACGCAGGATTACTCATTTTCCGAATGTCTTTAGGAGTACTAATGCTGTTGCACGGGATTTTCAAGATGAGCGATCTGGGGCAGCATTATTAGATTAATGGAAGAGAACGCACTTCCAGGATTTATCGCATATGGTGTATTTTTAGGAGAAATTTTGGCACCCCTGATGTTATTAATTGGATTTAGAACGAGAATAGCTGCTATGATCTATGCAGTAAATTGTCTGGTGGCTCTAATTATGGGCAATTACGACGCCATATTTTCACTGAATAAATATGGAGGCTGGGATGCAGAACTCCTTGGCCTATATGTATTTGGTGCCATTGCGCTGATCTTTTCAGGTGCTGGGAAATATGCGGTGAGTACTGTTAATAATTGGGATTAATGATAAAAATAATCACTCTTTTTTACGAACTATTTGTCCTCTATATCCTTAGATATTAATTAGTAGCACCAAGAGTAGAATAAGATTGAAAGTAAATTAAAATTATATTAAAAGAAATGATTGATAATCAAAATGAAAAAGGGAAGGAACCAAAATGGATGGCGGTATATGCTGTTGCGCTTGGTGTCTCAGGATTAATTACATCAGAGTTTTTACCGGTGAGTATTCTTTCACCTATAGCAAAAGACCTGAACATAACTGAAGGAATGGCTGGACAAACAATGTCTGTGACAGCATTAATTGCAATGTTCTCCAGCCTTTTCATAGGTATGCTCACAAGCAGAATTGATCGCCGGTGGGTTATTCTTTCATTTTCAATATTGCAGGTAATATCCAGCTTATTGGTATCTTTTGCACCTAATTTTTTTATATTGATGCTCGGAAGAGTATTTTTGGGTGTATCGGTAGGTGGATTTTGGGCCTTATCAATTTCCATTGCGATGAGGTTAGTTCCTGAAAAATACGTTCCTAAAGCTTTGAGTATCGTATACAGTGCGGTCTCAATTGCAACCGTAATATCGGGGCCTTTAGCAAGTTTTTTGGATGGTCTGATAGGATGGAGGTATGTATTCATTATGGTTGCTATTCTAGGAGGTATCTCATTTATCTGGCAATTGTTTTCGCTCCCTTCCATGCCACCAACCACACCATCAAGTCTGGGTTCATTTCTAAGCATATTAAAAATTAAGAGGGTCAGAGCAGGATTATTTGGTAATATGTTTTCTTTTGTTGGATACGCAATATTCTTTACTTACTTAAGGCCATTCTTGGAGAACGTTACCCATCTGGCTGGCAATTCTATAACTATTGCTCTATTGGTCTATGGTATAGCCAATCTAGTAGGAGCCATAGCTGCGAAATACTTTCTTGAAAAAAGCATACTTGCTACATTGACGTTGGCGCCTATCGTCATGGGATTATCAATTGTCTCAATGATATTTTTTGGAGGTGATGTCACATTGGCTTATGTCTTTATTGCACTCTTCTCATTTGCTTTTGGTAGTATACAAGTTGGTTGGCCAACTTGGTTAACTAAAGCTGCCGGCCAAGAGACAGAAAGTGCAGGGAGCTTAATGGTAGCCTTTACTCAAGTTGCCCTTACATTAGGTGCAGGTGCTGGAGGGTTAATATATGACAAATTGGGCATAAATGTAGCGCTGGCATTAGGAGCACTGGTTATGTTGTTAGCATTAATATCGGGGGTAAGCGCTCTCAAACAATACTCTACATTACAAAAGTGATGTTGGGAAAATAAGTCATATAATACATAAAAACAGTTGTATTTCCAGATCACACATCAAACATCAAACTATACAGGTGTACAAACTTACTTTTAAATTAATTAGGCTGCCGGAATTAATTCCCTGTTCGCCATAAGGTTTGAAAATATTAAGCATAGGTTTGATAATCATAATTGGTGGTCTGAGATGTTAACTACCTTTGTAGTACAAAATTACATAATTAACAATCAGTAAAAATGGCAAATAAAACCGTGCTATGTATTAAGGAGTTAAAGTTTATTATAGTGAATTTTGTATTTGTAATATTTAGTAAATCATTAAACAAATAAAATAAAAAAAATGAAATATTTATCAATATTTGCAGTCGCCTCCCTAATGTTTTTAGGACAAGCCTGCACAGAGAAAAACAACGACAATAAGAATAAGGATAAAACCTCAAAAAATGAAAATATGGAACAGATATCGGCAAAAGGATTTACCACTTTTAAAGTGAATGACAACGTAGAGTTGTACAAGGTGACATTCAAGAATCAATACAATATGGATGTTGTAGGACATTTATTTATTCCAAAATCTCTTGATAGAAATCAAAAACATCCCGCAATTATAGTAGGACACCCGATGGGCGCTGTAAAAGAACAAAGTGCGGATGTGTATGCTTCCAATATGGCAGACCGTGGATTTATAACCCTGGCAATTGACATTTCTTTTTGGGGTGAAAGTGCCGGAGAGCCCCGAAATGCGGTACTCCCGGATGTTTATGCGGAAGACTTCAGTGCTGCTGTGGATTTTCTAGGTACTCGTCCTTTTGTAGACAGAAATAATATTGGTGTTATCGGTGTTTGCGGTAGTGGAAGTTTTGTAGTAAGTGCTGCGAAAATTGACCCGAGAATGAAAGCTATAGCTACAGTAAGTATGTACGATATGGGATCAGCTAATAGAAATGCACTTAACCATTCACAAACATTAGACCAGAGAAAGAAAATTATAGCGGAAGCTGCAGAACAGCGATATTCAGAATTCATAGGAGGGGATGTAAAACTAACGGGTGGTACAGTAGGTAAGTTAGAGGCTGACACAGATCCAATTCAGAGGGAGTTTTATGATTTTTACCGTACTCCGAGAGGTGAATATACACCTAAAGGGGCTACTAAAGAAACGACTACTCATCCCACACTAAGCAGCAATACTAAGTTTATGAATTTTTATCCTTTTAACGATATAGAGACAATCTCGCCACGTCCAATGCTCTTTATTACAGGCGACAAAGCACATTCAAAAGAATTTAGTGAAGACGCTTACCAGCGTGCGGCGCAGCCTAAAGAACTGTATTATGTTAAAGGAGCCGGACACGTAGATCTTTATGATAAAACAGATTTGATTCCATTTGATAAACTTGACGCTTTTTTTAAGAAAAATCTTAAGTAAATAATTGATAGTTTCCAGAGTACCGCTTGCCATTTTATTGGCAAGCGGTACTGCGTTTAGTACTAAAGTGATTGATATGCTGTTTTTTGAGTTTACTGGTTTCTTGTAGGAAAAATAAAGTCATATAATTTACATCGAAACGGTTGTTTTTCCAGATCACGCATCAAACTATACAGGTGTTCAAACTTAGTTTTAAAATAATTGGCCTGCCGGAATTAATTCCTTTATTTACTCTGAGGTTTGAAAATATTAAGCATAGGTTTGATAATCATAATTAGTGGTTTGGAATGTTCACTATATTTGTAGTAAAGAATTATATTTTAATAAATTTTTAAAATAAATCCTGATCTCTATGACAGAAATTGGTAAAATACTAAAAGCCTATCAAAAAGCCGAGTCTGAAGGAAAGGAAACAGCTCTTGCGACAGTCGTAAATGTAGAAGGATCTTCGTACAGACAGCCAGGAGCAAGGATGTTGGTCACTGAAGACGGAATTTTGACAGGAGCGATCAGCGGAGGTTGTCTGGAAGGTGATGCATTGAGAAAAGCCTTACTTGCCATTCATCAAAAACAAAACAAACTGATCACGTACGATACCAGTGATGAAAGCGTTCTCGAATTTAGTGTCCAGTTAGGTTGCAATGGGATTGTTCACATTTTATTTGAATACATTGATTCAAATGATCCTCAAAATCCGCTGGAAATTTTGAAGAAAGTTGAAGAAAAGCGAAGTGATTCTGTTGTAGTCACATTGTTTTCTTTGGAAAGAAATTCCACACAGGTAGGAACTGTAAATATTTATCAGGAAAATAAAATTTTTGGCAAAAACATTTATCCGCTTGAAAAAGAGATGGTAAATGTTTTACGAAATAAATCAACAGCAGTTCAAAATATTTTGATCGAAAACGGAGAACAAACTGCTTTGCTTCAATATATCGCACCGCCGGTTTCACTGATTATTGCAGGAGCCGGAAATGATGTGCAGCCTGTGGTAAAGATGGCTGATATTTTGGGTTGGGAAGTGACTGTAGCAGAAGGAAGAATAACCCACGTTACGCAAAAACGTTTTCCCGAAGCAAAAAATGTTTTGGTAGCAAAACCGGGAGAACTTTTACAGAATATAGTGATTGACGACAGAACGTATTTTGTCCTGATGACGCACAATTATAAATATGATCTTGAAATTTTAAAATTAGTTTTAAAAACAAGTTGTACCTACATCGGAATCTTAGGACCAAAAACAAAGCTACAGAGAATGTTTGATGATCTCAATGAAGACGGAATCATTCTTACCGAAGATGATTTCAAACGAATTTACGGGCCGATTGGTCTCGATATTGGTGCAGAAACATCAGAAGAAATTGCATTATCCGTAATTTCTGAGATTAAAGCGGTGATGGAAGACCGAAAAGGAACTTCGCTACGCTATAAAAATGATAAAATACACGGCTAACTGAATTCCAAAATAAAAATTAAAATGATTACAGATACTTTCGGAAGAGTGCATGATTATCTGAGGATTTCTCTGACAGATAATTGCAACCTGCGTTGTTTTTACTGCATGCCGGAAGAGAAATACGCCTTTGCTCCGGCTGCAAAATTGATGCAGGTGGAGGAAATTGAAACCATTGCCAAACTTTTTGTTGCCCACGGCGTAAAGAAGATCAGATTAACTGGTGGAGAACCTTTAGTCCGGAAAGATGCACCAAAAATTTTAAAGTCTTTAGGCAAATTAGATGTTGAATTGGCTATAACCACAAACGGAATTCGTGTGGATGAGATGCTGAACGAACTGCTGGAAGCCAATATCAAAGCAATTAATATTAGCCTTGATACCTTGCAGCCAGAGAAATTCTTAAAAATTACAAGACGGGATTTATTTCATCGTGTCAGAAATAATATCGATTTATTATTAAAACATAATATTCGGGTAAAAATAAATGTAGTTATAATGAAAGGTCTTAACGATAACGAAATTCTTGAGTTTATCGCTTTAACTAAAAATAACAATATCGAAGTGCGTTTCATTGAATTCATGCCTTTCAGCGGAAATCAGTGGACCAGCAATCAGGTATTTACTTTGCATGAAATTTTATTGAAAGTGAGTTCGGAGTATGATGTCATTCCTGTCGAGCCTGAGCCGAACGATACTTCAAGCCGATATAAAATTAATGGTCATTTGGGATCATTTGCCGTGATCAGTACAATGAGCCAGCCTTTTTGTGATACCTGTAACCGGATGAGATTGACGGCCGACGGAAAATTGAAAAACTGTCTTTTCAGCAAAGATGAAACCGATTTATTGGGAGCATTGCGAAAAGGTCAGGATATCTTACCATTAATTCAGCAAACAATGAAAGCTAAAGCAAAAGCTCTTGGTGGACAGTTCAGCGGTGTTTTTGAAAATATCGATGCATCCAAATTAGAAAACAGAAGTATGATCACAATCGGTGGATAATGGAAACAGGAATACTTATTTTAGCCGCAGGAAACTCTTCCAGATTCGGACGACCCAAACAGTTATTAGATTTTAAAGGAAAAAGCTTGTTGCGACACGTATCTCAAGAATCATTGAAAATATCAAAATCTGTAGTAGTTGTTACAGGATCTAATCATTCAGAAATTTCAAAAGAAATCGACGATCTACAGGTTAAAATTATTGAAAATTTAAATTGGTTTGAAGGTATGGGCTCCTCCATCCATATCGGGTTTAAACAACTTTTAAAATTATTTCCAGAGATTGAAAACTGTATTATTTCTGTTTGCGATCAGCCGTTTATAGATGCATCAGTTTTTTCTGAATTAATTCAAATGCAAAAAGATTCTCAAAAAGGAATTGTCGCTTCAAAATATGCTGACACATTGGGAACACCTGTTTTATTTACCGATAAATATTTTCAAAATCTATCCAACCTTTCAGGACATGAAGGTGCTAAAAAACTGCTTCATAAATTTAAAGATAATATCGCTGAGATCAATTTTGAAAAAGGCGCAATAGATATCGATACCCAAGAAGATTACAAAAAACTCAATCAATGAAAATGATTTCCGTCAGTGAAGCCAAACAAATTATACTTCAATCTGTTTTAATTAGAAAAAGCAGTTACATTCCGCTTTCCGAAGCTTTTGGACTGGTTACTTCGAAAGATATAATTGCTTCAACCGACATTCCCAATTTCGCACAGTCCTCAATGGACGGTTATGCCTTGAAATTTGCAGATAAAAATCTATCACTAACCGTAACTGGTGAAATGGCTGCAGGAACATCTAGGCAGTTAAAAATTGGAAATGGAGAAGCTACCAGAATTTTTACCGGAGCCCCTTTACCTGAAAATGCAGATACCGTGGTGATGCAGGAAAAAATTCGCTTAGAAAATAATCATTTGATTATTGAAGATGAAAATCTGACTAAAGGAATCAACGTTCGTCCAAAAGGTGCTGAAGTGAAAAAAGATGAGGTTGCCATGAAGGAAGGAACTTATCTTTCTGCCGCTGCAATCGGATTTCTTGCCGGAATCGGATGTTCCGAAGTTTCAGTTTACATTCCGCCAAAAATTGCCATCATTCTTACGGGAAATGAGCTTCAATATCCTGGAAATCAATTACAATTTGGTCAGGTTTATGAAGCCAATTCTTTTCAATTAAAGGCAGTTTTAAATCAAATAGGAATTAAAAATATTAAAGTTTACAAAGCCGAAGACGATCCTAAAGAATTGCACAAAGTCTTGGAAAATGCCATCGAAAATAATGATGTGGTCTTGCTGAACGGAGGCGTAAGTGTGGGAGATTATGATTTTGTAACAGAAGTTGCAAATACCTGTGGTGTGGAAGAAAAATTTCATAAAATTAAACAGAAACCGGGAAAACCACTTTTCTTCGGGACAAAAGAAAATAAGTTAGTTTTCGGACTTCCCGGGAATCCATCTTCATCTTTAACCTGCTTTTATGAATATGTTTTACCAGCATTAGAAAAATGTATGGGACTTGCTCCAACTATCACAGAAACGACCGCAATTGTAACTCATGATTATCCAAAATCTATGGGATTGACTCATTTCCTAAAAGCTTTTTATTTCAATGGAAAAGTAACTCCGCTTCACGCTCAGGAATCGTTTAGGTTGCATTCTTTTGCACAGGCGAACTGTTTTATCATTTTGCCTGAAGAGTCTTTAGGATGCAAAGAAAATGATCAGGTGATTGTCCATCTTTTACCAAAATAATTAAAATAAAATATAAAAATCAACTCATTCCGCTTATGTCTTTAGAACTATTTTATGTAATTCTTTTTTTTGTAGCTTTTCTTTACGCAGCTGTAGGTCATGGTGGAGCAAGCGGATATTTAGCGTTGATGGCATTGTACGGCGTTGCTCCGGAAGAGATGAAACCAACAGCTTTGGTGCTGAATCTTTTTGTTTCTTTAACTTCATTCATTCAGTATTATCGTGGAGGATATTTTTCTAAAAAACTTTTTATTCCAATTGCGGCGGCATCCATTCCTTTAGCTTTTATCGGTGGAATGATCACCGTTGAAGAAAATATTTACAAACGAATTTTGGGATTATTGCTTTTGTTTCCTGTGATCCGTTTTTTCTTTTTTAAAAATGTCGATGATAGCGAATTGAAATCTCACAACACGACAATTGCAGTCGTTACTGGTGGAATAGTAGGACTTCTTTCAGGAATGATCGGGATTGGTGGCGGAATTATTCTTTCTCCGATTTTACTGTTGCTTCACTGGACAAACCAAAAGCAAACTGCAGCAATCAGCGCAGCTTTTATCTTTGTCAATTCTGTCGCAGGTCTTGGCGGAATGATCACTCAGGGAATTTCTTTCACCGGAAATATGATGATGAATATTGTCGTAGCTTTTACAGGAGGATTATTAGGAGCTTATTTAGGTTCAAAAAAATTCAATCAGAATGTTTTAAAATATGTCTTGGCTACTGTTTTGCTGATGGCATCGTATAAATTGTTATTTACAAAAGCTTAGTATGAAAATTCTTTCATTTCTTATCCTATTTTTCAGTTTGATAGTAAACGGACAGGTTTCCAAATCAATTTCTATTACCGGAGACATTACAAAGCCTGTTATTATAAATTTTAATGATCTGAAAAGTGATCAGAAACATTCGGTTGACAGTTTGGTTATCTACAATCACAAAATGGATTATAAAAGTTTCCTCAAAAAAATAAGCGGAGTTTTATTGAAAGACGTTTTGGCAAAAGTAGAATTCAAAACCAGTTCGCCAAAATTTTTAAGTGAATTTTATGTTGTCTGTATCGGGGATGACGGTTATAAAGTGGTATTTTCATGGAACGAAATTTTCAATAGTGGAAATGGAGATCAAACTCTCATTGTGACAAATCTTGACGGAACTGATGCTTCTCAATTAAAAGAAAATATCATCCTGGTCACCCCGACAGATCGGGCAACCGGAAGAAGATATGTGAAGAATTTGTCTAAAATCTTAATTCAGCAAGTGAAATAATTATGGAAATAAAAATAATTTCTTTTGGGCAAATTGCAGAAATAACGGGAAAAGAATTGATGGGAGAAGGAACAGATCTTGATTCATTGAAACTTCATTTAATTCAAAAATTTCCCGAACTTTCGGATAAGAAATTTGCTTTTGCGGTTAATAAAAAATTGGTGCAAGAGAATATCAATTTAAATCAAAATGATGTTGTGGCTTTGATGCCGCCTTATTCCGGAGGATAATATGGAAAATTATAACGAAAGATACGCCCGACATTATTCTTTGTCTGACTTTGGTTTTGAAGGTCAGGAAAAACTTCTACAGGCAAAAGTTTTAGTGATTGGTGCAGGAGGATTAGGCTGTCCGGTTCTGCAATATTTGGTTGCAGCAGGAATTGGAACGGTCGGAATTGTTGATCATGATTATATTTCGTTAAGTAATCTTCAGCGACAGACGCTTTATTCGACCGAAGATATCGGAAAGATGAAAGCAGAAGTGGCTTCCATTAAACTTCAGAAATTAAATCCTGAAATCACAATAAAAACTTATCAGGTAGAATTGACATCAAAAAACGCGTGGAATATTATTTCAGAATACGATATTGTGGTCGATTGTACAGATAATTTTGCAGCACGTTATCTCATCAATGATGCGTGTGTTCTTTTGAAAAAACCATTTGTATTCGGAGCAATTTATAAATATGAAGGTCAGGTTGCTGTATTTAATTCAAATTTAAAAAGTAATAAGAAGATAAATTACCGACATCTTTTCCCGAATCCACCAAAACCTGAAGAGGTGCAGAATTGTAATGAAGTTGGAGTTTTAGGGGTACTTCCCGGAATGATCGGGATGATGCAGGCAAATGAAGTGATCAAATTAATTACAGGTTTAGGTGAAATTTTAGATGGGAAATTATTGACTTTCAATATGCTCAATTATGAAACTTTTATCATGGATATTTCAAATGAAAATTTAAATGAAAACTTGATTCCACAAAATAAAGAAGCTTTTGAAGTAACTAATTATGAAGTTCTTTGCGGAATTTCAACAAAAAATATTAAGGAATTAAATCCTGATGATTTCATTGAACAAACATTAAATGAAAACACATTGACAATTGATGTAAGAGAAATTAATGAACTTCCTAAAGCTAATTTTAAACATATTCAAATTCCTCTTTCTGAATTAAATGAAAGATTATCTGAAATTAAAGAAGAACACATTGTTTTATTTTGTCAGAGCGGAAAAAGAAGTTTGAAAGCTGCGGAGATTTTAATGGAATATTTCGGAAATCAAAAAAAAATAAGCCATCTGAAAGGCGGAATTATAGCATTACAGAAAAGAAAAAATGAGCAAAGCAATTAAAAATATATTTATACAAGGAGCAATCAGTCCGCTTTTTATTTCGGAGAGTATTGCTAAACATGCAACGAAAAAAGAAATTGGTGCACACAGCATTTTTCTGGGTCAAATCAGAGAAGATATTATTGACGACAAAACCGTAACAGCAATTGAATACACGGCTTACGAAGAAATGGTTTTGGAAAAGATGCACGAAATAAGAGAAGATATTTTTCTAAAGTATGATTTGACTTGCTTGCACGTTCATCACAGCTTGGGAATTGTAAAAGCAGGTGAGATTTGTCTCTTTGTTTTTACCTCTTCGAAACACAGAATTGCAACAATAGACGCTTGTAATGAAATTGTAGAACGTGTGAAATCCGAACTTCAAATTTGGGGAAAAGAAATTTTTGATGACGAATCTCATCAATGGAAAGTAAATAAATAATATGGTTGATATTACACATAAATCATTCACGCTTCGTAAAGCGATTGCGACGGCGACGGTAAAAACTTCTTCAGCAGAAACCATTTCAGCAATAGAAAATCGAACAGTTCCTAAAGGTGATATTTTTGAATTTTCGCGTGCTTCGGCTTTGTTTGCGGTCAAAAAAACAAGCGATGTCATTCCCGATTGTCATCCATTGCCTGTGGAATTTACCGCAGTTACTTTTAAAATAGAAGATCTTTCAGTGATCATTTCTGTGGAAGTTCATACTATTTATAAAACTGGGGTAGAAGTGGAAGCAATGCACGGCGCATCGGTCGCAGCTTTGGTCATGTATGATATGCTGAAACCGATCGATAAAAAGGTAGAAATTCAAAACATCCGTTTACTTGAAAAGAAGGGCGGAAAATCTGATAACAATAAATTTATTAATTCTGAAATAAAAGCTGCGGTTATCGTTTGTTCAGATTCAGCATTCAGAGGAGAAAAAGAAGATACTTCTGGAAGAGCAATTGTTGCTGCTTTAGAAAAATATCAGATTAAAAATGTCGAATATCAAATTATTGAAGATGATTTTAATACAATTCAATCTTCTTTAATTGGTTATAAAGAAAATAATTTTGACTTGGTGATTTTCACTGGCGGAACAGGACTTTCAGCAAGAGATGTTACTCCGGAAGCGGTTTTACCGTTAATCGACCGAAATATTCCCGGAATAATGGAAACGGCAAGAAATTACGGACAACAGAGAATAAAAACAGCAATGCTTTCCAGGGGAGTTGCGGGTTTTTCAGGAAAAACACTTGTTATAACCTTACCAGGTTCAAAAAAAGCAGTAGAAGAATCTATGGAAGCTCTTTTTCCACAAATTTTGCATGTTTTTCAATTGAATGATAATCAAATTCATTAATTCTGTTATTTCATTTATCGCTAAATTATTTCCATTATAAATTACGTTAAATCATACCACATCAACCGTTATCAACTGATAACGGTTCTTTATTTGTAATACGTTTAAAATACCAAATTACAGACTATGGCAAATAATGAAAAACAATCTATCACTCTGAAGGTAAATGGTGACAATCATCATTTGGAAATCTTACCCTGGGTTTCACTTCTTGATGCTCTTCGGGAAAAAATTCATCTTACAGGAACAAAAAAAGGTTGTGACCACGGACAATGTGGTGTATGTACAGTATTGATAGACGGCAAAAGAGTTCTTAGCTGTTTAAGTCTTGCGGTGATGAAAGAAGGCACAGAGATCACAACCATAGAAGGTATTTCTTCTGATGGAAATCTACATCCTGTTCAGCAGGCTTTTATAGATCACGACGCCTTTCAGTGCGGATATTGCACTCCCGGACAAATTTGCAGTGCAATAGGAATGTTGAATGAAAATAAAGCCAAAACTAAGGAAGAAGTGCAAGACTCAATGAGTGGAAACCTTTGCCGTTGCGGTGCAAGTAGAGGAATTATTAATGCTGTTATGTCAGTAAAACAAAATGCTTCTCATGAATAATTTTACCTATACAAAAGCTACAGACGTTAATAACGCTGTTTCATTAACCAGTGAAAATGATCAAAATAAAATCATTGCAGGAGGAACCAATATTATAGATCTTCTAAAATATTTCATTACCGAAGCCGACACATTGGTTGATATTAACCATATTCCTGGTATCAGTGAACTTCAGGAAATTTCCGACGGAGGAATCAGAATCGGAGCACTCATGAAAAATGCAGAAACTACTTATCATCCAATTATTGAGGAAAAATATCCGATGTTGTCTAAAGCAATTTTAGCCGGAGCTTCTGCGCAAATCAGAAATATGGCTACCAATGGTGGTAATTTATTACAACGCACAAGATGTTATTATTTTTATGATATTCATACGCCTTGCAATAAACGTGAACCGGGTTCAGGATGTTCTGCAATAACCGGCTACAACCGTATTCATGCAATTTTGGGTCACAGCGAAAACTGTATTGCGGTTTTTCCTTCAGACATGTGCGTTGCGCTTTCTGCTTTGGATGCCAGAGTAAATATTACCGGACCGGATGGAGATAGAACATTAGATTTTTCGGATTTTCACAGGCTTCCCGGCGATACACCACATATCGATAATAATTTAAAAAAAGGTGAAATTATTACAGGAATCGACCTTCCGAAAAAAGGATTTTCTAAAAATTATTCTTATTTGAAACTGAGAGACAGAAGTTCTTATTCTTTTGCTTTGATTTCTGTAGCTACAGGTTTGGAGCTTGAAGAGGGTAAAATAAAAGAAGCAAGAATTGCTTTGGGTGGTGTTTCGCACAAACCTTGGCGTGTGAAAGAAGCGGAAGATTTTTTGATTGATAAAGAACCTGATGCAGAAAATTTTAAAGCTGCTGCTGAAATAATTTTAAAAGGAGCAAAAGGTTTTGAGCACAACAGTTTTAAAATCAATTTAGCTAAAAAAGCAATTGTAAGAAACTGCTTGATGGCTCTGGATCCTACCTCTCAGCGACCAGGTGCAAAACCTTCTTTATAATTTTTTTATTTAAATCTAAATTCAGCATTATGGAAAATACACCATCTGTCGGGAAACCCATCAGTCGTCTTGAAGGCCATCTCAAAGTAACAGGAAGCGCAAAATATGCAGGAGAATATGATGCTCCTGATCTACTGTACGGCTATGTTGTCAACAGTACGATTACAAGAGGTAAAATAAAATCAATAGATACTTCAGAAATAAAAAAATTAGACGGCGTTATTGAAGTTTTCACTCACGAAAATAAACCGTCAACCGCTTGGTTTGACTTTCAGTATGCAGATATGGATGCACCTCCCGGAAAAGTTTTTAAGCCTTTGAAAGATAATGAAGTAAAATACAACGGTCAGCCAATCGCATTGGTTGTTGCTGATACTTTTGAAATGGCTCGTTATGCTGCAACAAAAATCAGTGTAATTTATGAAGATGAAGATTTTGAAACAGATCTTAAAACAAATCTTCATAAAGCAAGAGATCCCAAAAAAGGTTTAGCTTCGATGCTAAAACCTCCACCACCAAAGCCTACCGGTGATTTTGAGAAAGAATATGATCATTCGTTTGTAAAAATTGACAGCAACTTCAGTCACGGAACAGAGCATCACAATCCTATGGAAATGTATGCTTCAACTGTTATTTATGAAGGAAAAGACAAGTTAAAGATATATGATAAAACGCAGGGAACGATTAATTCTCAGATGTATGTTGCCAATGTTTTTGGTTTAAAAATGAAAAACGTTCAGGTAATTTCTCCGTTTGTCGGCGGAGGTTTCGGCTCGGGGCTTCGTCCGCAGCATCAGCTTTTTATGGCGGTAATGTCTTCTCTGGCTTTAAAAAGGAATGTTCGTGTTACCTTGGATCGTGCGCAAATGTACATGATAGGACACAGACCACCAACTTTGCAGCATACAAAATTCGGAGCCGACGAAAACGGAAAAGTCAATTCAATGTATCACAAAGCAACCGGTGAAACCTCAAGATTTGAAGATTATGTAGAAATTGTTGTAAACTGGGCAAATATGCTTTATCCGGCCGAAAATACATTATTGGAACACGAAATTGTACCGCTTGATGTTTACAGTCCTTTGGATATGAGAGCTCCAGGTGGAAGTACAGGAATGCACGCCATCGAAGTGACGATGGACGAAATTGCGTATCAATTAAACATCGATCCTGTAGAATTAAGATTGATTAATTATTCAGAAATTGATAAAAGCAGTGATAAAGAATATTCAAGTAAGGAATTAAGAAACTGTTATTTGCAGGGCGCAGAAAAATTTGGATGGGATAAAAGAAATCCTGAGCCACGAAGCATGAAACGTGGTAATAAGTTGGTTGGCTACGGAATGGCGACAGGAATCTGGGATGCCAACAGAATTTTCGGCCGTGCAGAAGCGATCATGACAGCTGATGGAAAAGTAGAAATTAAAAGTTCTGTGACCGACATCGGGACAGGTACTTTGACGATTATGACACAGATTGCGGCAGATGAATTGGGACTTCCGATAGAAGATATTACTTTTTCTTATGCGGACAGTAACATGCCGTTTGCACCGATTCAGGGAGGATCGTTTACTACAGCAACGGTTGGTCCGGCTGTACAAAATGCCTGTCAAGCTTTAAATAAAAAATTGTTCAAAAAAGCTCAGGATTTAAAAGATTCTGTTTTGAGTGATGTTAAATTTAAAGATGTCACATTTAAAGACGGTTTTATCATTCTTAAAAGTAATCCTGAAATTAAGATTGATATTCAAAATATTTTTGCTGAAAATGATGGAAAATCAATCAAGACAACCAATTCTGCAATGCCTAATCCTTTGACGTACGGCAAAAAGGCAAGAGCGGTTCACAGTGCAGTTTTTGTAGAAGTGGAAGTTGATGAAGAACTGGGAATCATTGAAGTTAAAAGAGCTGTTACAGCAGTTGCTGCAGGAAAAATTATCAATCCTAAGACAGCCGAAAGTCAGATTTTAGGCGGAATGATCTGGGGAATCAGTAAAGCACTTCATGAAGAGACCATTCTGGATCATCAATTCGGAAGATATATGAATGCCAATTTAGCAGAATATCATATTCCTGTACATGCAGATATTCATGATCTGGAAGTTGTTTTCGTAGAAGAAAATGATCAGTTTGTGAATGATCTCGGCGTAAAAGGTGTTGGCGAAATAGGTGGAGTAGGAATGCCTCCTGCAATTACAAATGCAATCTTTCACGCGACAGGAAAAAGAATTTACGATCTTCCTATTCACTTTGATAAACTTTTATAAATTAAAATTCAATATCTTAATCCCGCTGTTAGAATGCGGGATTTTTTATGCTCTTAACTGATGAACCAACTCTGTAACTTTTTTAATTGTAAAATCAATTTCTTCATTTGTTGTAAATCTTCCCAAACTAAAACGGATTGAGCTTAAAGCATCTTCATCAGACAATCCTAACGCTTTTAAAACATACGAAGGTGTTGAAGTTACCGATGAACAGGCAGATCCGTTTGACACAGAGATATTTCCTAAAGACATAATCAGCTGCTCCGACCAGACTTCCGGAAAACAAATGTTTGAAGTATTGTAAATTCTGCTGGTCGTCGATCCATTAACAAAGCTGTTTTCAATCTTAAGTAATTCCGTTTCAAGGTGATCACGAAGTTGACGGATTCTTTTCTCATCTTCCTGCATTTCTAATTTTGCAATTTCACAGGCTTTTCCCAAACCTATAATTCCGGGTACATTTAAAGTTCCGCTGCGTAAATTTCTCTGTTGTCCACCTCCGTGAATTTGCGCTGAAATTTTTTGTTTTAAATTTTTTGAAATGAAAAGAGCGCCAATTCCTTTTGGTCCGTAAAATTTATGGGCAGAAACCGTCATCAAATCTATTCCCAATTCTACAACATTAATTGGTATTTTCCCAACAGCCTGAGTAGTATCACAAAGAAGTAAAGCACCTTTTGCATGTACGATTTCTGAAATTGCTTTGATATCATGCAGGGTCCCTGTTTCATTGTTTGACATCATTACAATCACAAGAAAAGTTTCTTCTGTAACAGAATTTTTTAAATTTTCAATATCGATTGTTCCGTCTGATTTCACAGGGAGATATTCGACTTTAAATCCTTGGCTTTCCATGTATTGACAGGTGTCTAAGACCGCCTTGTGTTCAGTAGATAAAGTAATTATTTTCTTTCGAGAGGAATCTTTAAGTCCTTTGATAGCTAAATTGATTCCCTCTGTTGCGCCTGAGGTAAAAACAATTTCACTTTCTTTAGCTCCTATTAGATCTGCTATATGCCAAGTCGTACTCTCTATTGCATCTTTCACAAATAACCCATCAAGATGTCCGCTGTTGGCATTTGCATAATAATCTGTGAAGTAGGGGAGCATTGCATCCAATACACGAGGGTCTATTTTCGTAGTTGCATTGTTATCAAGATAAATTCTTTCCTTGTTCATCATAAAATTCAAAATTATTGCCGCATTAAAAATTAAATCTAATGATTATCCTAAAGAAAATATTGAATAAAATAATATTTAAATTTAAACCCAACAGTAAACGATATTTGCAATCAGCTGTTGGATTTAAAAATATCTGCTTTTATTGTCTGTCGATTCGATAAAGCCTGCCGGCATCAGTAATTGCATACAAAGCTTCATCTGATCCCTGAGTTATATCTCTAAACCTTTGATTTTCTCCGGCTAACAATCTTTCTTCTCCTGTTACTCTGTTATTTACTATTACCAATCTGGCAATATGTGTTCCACTTAATGCTCCTACGAAAAGATTGTTTTGCCATTCCGGGATACGGCTTCCGCGGTAGAAAGTCATACCGCTGGGTGAGATAACTGGATCCCAATAATATACCGGTTGTTCCATACCATTTTGCTGTTGAATTCCCGATCCTATTGGCTGTCCTCCATACTCAATTCCGTAGGTAATAGTTGGCCATCCATAGTTTGCTCCTGCCTGCACACGGTTGATTTCATCGCCACCACGAGGTCCGTGTTCACTTTGCCAAAGTTCTCCGGTAACTGGATGTAATGCCATTCCCTGCGGATTTCTATGACCGATGCTGTATAATTCAGGCAATGCTCCTGCCTGTGTAAAAGTTGGATTTCCGGGAGCCGGAGTTCCATTCGTTGTGATGCGAATAATTTTACCTAACGCCGCCGTTACTGATTGTGCTAATGGGCGGGTAGCCAAATCTGAACGCTCGCCGGTACTTACTAACAGATGCCCGCTTTGGTCAAAGAGAATCCTTCCTCCATAGTGTGCAGTACTATTTGCGGCAGGATTAGCTCTGTATATAACGACAGCATTTTCTATATTTGTTTCGTTATTTGAAAGTCTTCCTTTTGCTACAGATGTAACTGTACCACCGGCTACATTTTCTGAGAAAACCCAATAGACCATTCTATTAGATGAAAACTGAGGGTCAACTCGTAGACCCAATAATCCACCTTGCCCAGAAGAGTTGACCGAAGGGATGCCGGTAATGGCATTGCTTACAGAACCTGTTCCGGTTACTATACGCATGGTTCCAGCCTTTTCAGTGATTAAGAAACGTCCATCAGGGAGATTTGTAATACCCCACGGTGCATTTAAAGCAGATGTGATAATTGTGCGTTGATAGGGCGTGGTGGTTGTTACTCCGTTTGCTCTGGTTTGTCCGGCAAATGCGGATGGATAATTGGTATTGGGCGGGTTTGTTTCCACTGAAGTACCCGTGCCTGTTGAAGGATTTTCAGATCCCGGAGTCTGCTCATTGTCATCATCTGCTTTTGAACAAGATACTGCCGCAAGAATGGCGCAAGAGAGCAATAATAATTGGGTTTTAGATTTCATATTGATATATTTTTAGTGATTTACAACAGCTATTGTTCATCTGGTTTATATTAGTATTTTTATTTTAAGGGATTTTCGAGATGGAAAATTTAATCTTTAAATTTTGCTCTCTCTAGCTTTTTTAAAAGATTTCTTCACCATTAATGGTAGTTTCAATGGTGAAAAATTTTTTGGATTTAGAATAATAAAGGAAAGATTTTACTTTCTAGAAATTAAAAATTATCATATTAGATTTTTGCAGCAAGCATTAATCATCAAATGATAAAAAGATGATTGGCAAAATGTAAATTAAACGGTATAATATGCAAGAACCGGGACATTCGTCTTTAAACTAAATTTCTATTATTGCACTATTTTATTGTCAATAATTGACAACGTTTGTTGATTATTGAAATAGCTAATAGCAATTTTTTTGCTATTAGCTTTGATATCAAATATATAATTAAATAACACTTAATTTACTTCAAGTAACCTTCCGTACAATCGATTTATAATGTATCTAAATTAAATGGAAGGTGTCTGATTCTTTTACCTGTAAGGTCATAAACTGCATTAGCCAGGGCAGGAGCAAATGGTGGGAGAGCAGGCTCGCCAACACCTCCTGCATCTTCTTCGTTCTCAATTATATGGACTTCAATTTTTGGCATATCGATAATACGCGGCAAGTTGTACGCATAGAAGTTTTTCTGATCGACTTCTCCATCTGTAAATGTGATCTCGTGCATTGTCGCAGCGCCTAATCCCATTATGATGCTACCTTCAATTTGGCCTTGTATAATATCAGGATTAACAAACCAGCCACAATCCATCACTGCCCAGATTTTATCAATCACAACTTTTCCTTTTCCGTTTCTTGAGACTTTCACTACTTGTCCTACTGTAGAGCTGAAACATTCTGTAATTGCAACGCCATAACCTTTTTCTTTGCCCCGGGATTTCCATCCGGAAACCTTTTCGAGCTTGTCGATCAGTTTTTGCAAACGATCTTCCTGGAGATGCGCTCTTCTGAAATCCATAGAATCAATCTTGGCTTTAACAGCTAACTCATCGATGAAACTTTCGTAAGCAAAACCATTTGTAGAAGCATATACAGACCTCCACCAGTGAACAGGAACAGGTGCTTCGAATGGCACATCACTGATATTTAAATTCTTGATAGATTCATAATAAGGCTGCAAAAATCCTTCACTTGCACTTCCATTTGCCTTAGTTTTATCTTCAGTGCTACCTGCAAAGTGAGAAATGTTCTGTCCGCATAATCTTACTTTTAAAGCATCAATTTTCCCATCTTTAATAACACCTTCACAACGATAGGTCATCCCGGGGCGGAATAGACCTCCTGTAGTTTCATCTTCACGGGTCCAAACTACCTGTACAGGCTTTCCTACCTGCTTTGAAATAATTGCCGCTTCGTAAGGGTAATCTGCACTGGCTTTTCTTCCAAATCCTCCGCCAAGAAAGGTCATATTGACTTTTATATTTTGCCAGGGAATCTTAAATTCCTGAGCGATGGCATCCTGAATGAGTTCGGGCGCTTGTACGGGACCCCATATTTCAACAGAATCTCCTTTCCAATGAGCAATACAGTTAAGTGGCTCCATCGCATAATGAACCTGATAAGGGGTTTCATATACTACATCCAACTTATCATTATTATTCGCCAAAACAGATTTCACATCACCCTGTGTTTTGTGAACAAGGCCTTCTTGTGAAGCTAATAGGTTTTTTTGTTCTTTTAATATTTCTGCACTGTTGATATGCTTAAATTGAGATTCATCCCATTCGATCTTAAGATGTTTTCTTCCCTGTAATGCAGACCAAGTAGAATCTGCTACTACTGCTACTCCCTCTCTCCAAACATTATGTACCTTCGCACGAATTTTGAAAACTTCCTTTACGCCTTTTACTTTTAAGGTTTCGGTATCGTCGAAAGTTTTAACAATTCCCATAATCTTAGGATTACGTTCTATTGATGCATACAGCATTCCCGGTATTCTTTTATCCAAACCAAAAATTGCGCTTCCATTGGTTTTCAGCGGTGTATCACGTCTCTTTAAAGGCTTTCTGATCAGCTTATACTCTGAGATTGGCTTTAATTGGATGTTTTTTGGAGTTTCCAACTTAGACGCGCTCTCGACAAGTTGGCCGTAAGTTAGTTTTTTACCGCTCGATTTATGGATTACAGATCCCGATTGGGCATAACAAGCTGAAGGGTCGACGTTCCATTGATTTGCGGCAGCCTGAATGAGCATCATTCTGGCTGCCGCACCAAGATTTAAGAGTTTTTTATAACCTCCCCGGATTGTTGAACTGCCACCAGTTATCTGTCCGCCATATTTACTACGATCACCAGGTGCAAACTCAACATTGATATCTTTAAGGTCAACTTCCAATTCTTCTGCAATGATTTGTGGAACAGATTGAAATGAGCCTTGACCCATCTCTGCCCGGTGATCAAATAATGTAATTTTACCGTCCTTATTAATATGAATCCACGCATTCATTGGAATGTCGTTTAGCGTTGAGGATTCTTTAAGATCTAAAATTTTGACAACACTTGCACTTGCAGGGAAAAAATAGCCCAGGCACAGTGCACCAGCTCCTAGACCCGCAACTGATAGGAACTTTCTGCGTGATAAATTGTTAATTTCTTTATTTTTAGACATAATTTGATTCGGTATTTAGATTTAATTGATGATTATGGCTTAGGAGCATATGCGCCTGTTTTTAGCCAGGTTATCCAAGCTTCTTTAAATTCAGCGTGGCTCAATGGTGGTTTTGTTCTGCCTTCTCCCATATCCCAACCTTTAAGAACAAGTCCATCGTCAGCGTGTTCAATCAATTTTTTTAGATCTTTATTTCCGTTCTGTTTAGGGTCAATAAGTTGTTTTGCCAACTGATGCGGCGTTCTTCCTTCAAAGACCATTTTCATATTGGCAGGAGGCAAATGCCAATTTTCGTGTCCGGGTGGTGTATGTACACCCTCAGTATTATTAGGTTGGTGACAATTAGTACACTTCATCGCATACAAACCTTTTCCATCTGTACCTCGTTTTGGAAACATTGCGTGAAGGTGACTGTCGTCGCCCTGTAAAGGAATATCCCCTGAAGGGTGGCAATTCATGCAGCGTGGACTCATTAATACTGAATATACTTTCTTAAAGGCTTCAACAGACGCTACGCTGTCTTTTGCAGCGTGGTTATATTCAACTTTAACAGTACTGATCGGCATATGAGTCTTGTCCCTCGCAAAAAAAAGAGATAATCCCACGACTAAAATAATGCACGAATATTTTATTAAGTTTAATTTGTTTAACATCATTTTTACTATTTTATGAGACGGAAATATTACAGGTTATTGATCATTTTTGCTATTTGCAGCCAAATGAATTGCTTTACGAATACGGTTGTATGTTCCGCATCTGCAAATATTTCCTGCCATAGCATCATCGATGTCAGCATCTGTAGGATTTGGTTTTTCTCTTAGAAGCACTGCGGCAGACATAATTTGTCCAGAATGGCAATATCCACATTGAGGTACATCTTCTGAGATCCAGGCTTTTTGGAGTGGGTGGTTATTATTTTCCGACAAGCCTTCTATGGTAGTGACATTTTTGCCATTCGCTCTGCTTAGTTTTGTAACACAAGACCTTACTGCTTCTCCGTCCAAATGAACAACACAAGCTCCACATTGTGCTACACCACAGCCAAACTTTGTTCCTGTGAGCCCAACAATATCCCGCAAGAACCATAATAACGGCATATTTTCATCAACATCGTGCTGATGTTTTTTTTTATTTATTGTTAATGAAATCATATTGTTTGTATTGTTGATTATTATTCAAATATAGTTAATCAAATGTGATGTCGATAACGAATTTCAAACTTTTTGTTAAGAATTTCAAATATTATTGATTATACTTATAGATAATTAAAAAATCAAAGATCTTTATAATCATTCTCGATGAAGATCTATTTGAGGTTTTCTAAATTATTACTCAGATAAAACAAATAGTAAAAAATCGAAAATCTCCAACTTCCTGACGAAAAGCAAATTCTTTTTATTAATTTAATAAAAAGAATTTTTAAACGCGATCGCTTTGAGAAGTAATTCGAGGCCACCATATAACTATTTACCTTAACTATTTGAGAATATCGTTATATTAATACTATAATCTTTGTAGGTTTTTACAGCTATGAATTTATACTGGTTTTTTACGTAAATTAAAGTTCCTGTGCAGTCGGACGGAAGATGACTTCATTAATATCAACATCCTCTGGCTGGCTGATGGCGAAAGCAACCACTCGCGCAAAACTATCGGGACTGATTCCTACTTCTCCCACGTAATCTTTATTTGCCTGCTGAATATCTGCTTCGGAAATATGTTCGAGCAATTCTGTTTTTACTGCTCCCGGAGAGACTATCGTAGTACGGATATTGTAGGGCTTCACTTCCATTCGTAAACCTTCTGTCAATGCCCGAACAGCATACTTTGTAGCAGAATACACTGCTGAGCCACCGAAAACCTTATGACCGGCCACGGAAGAAGTGTTGATGATCTGTCCGGACTTCTGTTCTTTCATATAGGGAAGAACAGCAGCAATGCCGTTAAGTACACCTTTGATATTGACATCGATCATTGTGTTCCACTCCTCAACATTAATTCTGTCCATCGGAGACAAAGGCATTACGCCTGCATTATTCAATATCACATCTACACGTCCAAACTGCTGAACAGCCTTATCAACAAGATTTTTCACTTGTTCTAAATTTGTAACATCTACTGTCACGGCGAGTGCTTTCCCGCCGGCTTCCTGAATATCCTTTGCCAGCTTTTCAATTTTTTCGGCTCTTCTTGCACCAATCACAACGATTGCTCCAAGTTCTGCCAAGTGATTTGCAGCTGCTTCACCAAGACCACTGCTTGCTCCGGTAATAATCACTACCTTGTTTTTGATATTATTTTCCATTTTTTATTTATTTTAAATTATGCAATATGTCCTGATCGAGAATATATCGACTTTATATCTACTTATATTAACCGCCTCTTTACCAAGCATTTTTTTTCATTTACAAAGATTTTCTAGCTGAGTGAATGATAGTGCATTTAGGCAACAATATTGAATGTTTTATTTTCAACGGCAATAACTTATACTACGGTAATGGTTTTTAGAAGCATATATCCATCGGTTGTGTTTCCGGTAACACTGTCAGCCATATTTCGGTTCAGACTGTCTGAAAAAATACTGTCTTGTGTGTTGGATCTGTCGGGGGCACCATTGTAGCCAGAAGTTGCATAAACAGCTGAATATATATCTGTAGGAAAAGCAATTTGCGTCACCAAGAGAGAATTTCCAGTCGTCGTTAAAACTTCCACGTGTATGTGTGGCGCCCGTCCCGGATACCAGCCTGGAAATATGCTGATAAAGGATGCTTGTCCATTTGCATTAGTAGTTTGTCTTCCCCTGAGAAAATTTTGGTTGGTATAATTTGTTGTTTGTAATGCATTTCCTCCATATTGGGAATAGTCGCCATCTTTATCACATTGCCAGACATCTACATAGACATCTGCCAAAGGAGTACAACCCTTGCTCTGGTCTTGAATGGTTAACGTAAGTAAAAGAGGGACACCTGTTCTATCACCTATGATACTTGCTCTAATGTATTGTAAGGGGGTTAGAATAGGGAAAGGTCCTACAGTTTCAGTTGGAGAAAGCGTGCAATTACCGGGGTTATCGGGAGTGCCAGAATCCGATGTATCGTCATTAGAACAAGATGTCACAACAGAGGGTAGTGCAACTATTGCTCCTAAGCCAAAAAGACCACTTCTTAAAAATTTTTTTCTATCCATAATTTTATTTTATATTAAAATTTTCTTGGCATTATAATAACTGTATCTACCAACGCTTCATCATTCAATTCACAATACTCTATTTTTAGCAACTTTGAGGAAGATTGCGGAATATGACATTATGTTTTAAAAATTAAAATGTCGAGGCATCAATGACGTATCTGTATCTCGCTTCTTTATTCACTACTTTATCCCACGCATCATTTATTTGTGAAGCATTGATGACTTCTATTTGCGGATAGATTTTGTTGTCGGCGCAATAATCCATCACTTCCTGGGTTTCAGGGATGCCACCAATCAAAGAACCATTGAAATTAACACGGTTAAAAATCATATTAAAATTATTGATGGTCAATTCGCCGTTGATTGGCTGCCCTACTTGGGTAAAATAACCATATTTTTTGACACAATCTATATAGGGAGACATTTCATAAGCATAAGGAACTGTGGAAATCATAAAGTCGAGTTTGCCTTTATAAGGCAGTAAATCTTCTGGCGATTTTACGACAATAACTTCTTTCGCTCCAAAATTTTTAATGTCATTTACTTTTGAAGGTGACGTTGTGAAAGCATACACTTCCGCACCTTTAGATACAGCTAACTTTACAGCCAGATGTCCTAAACCGCCTATTCCAATTACCCCAATTTTATCACCTTTTTTGAATTTCACCTTCATCATTGGCGAATAGGTAGTAATCCCTGCACAAAGCAATGGAGCTGCATATTTTAACTCTATCGTTTTAGGGATTTTTATCGCAAAATGCTCTGTTACCACGATGTTATTGGCATAGCCCCCCTGTGTGATTCCGCTAGGTGATGATTTTTCCGGCGTACCATAAGTTCCCACCATTCCGGTAGTCTCACAGTGGTGTTCTTCACCACTTCTACAGCTTTCACATTGCATACAGCTATTCACCATACAACCTACACCTGCCTGGTCACCCACTTTAAACTTTGTAACATTTTTACCAACGGCAGTTATGATACCTGCTATTTCGTGTCCTGGAACTTGCGGGTATTTTTGCTCCCCCCAATGTCCTTTTATGGTGTGAATATCGGAATGGCAAATGCCTGAATATTTTATTTCAATTAAAACATCATTGTCACCAACTGGTCTTCTTTCAAAATCCCACTTTACCATTTTTCCTGCTACATCTTTTCCTGCATAGCCTGTGGATTTAATATTCTTGCTCATAGCTTTTATGTTATTTGTTTGTGCGAAAATTTGTAACGGTCCGGCAATTACTAAACCTGCACCGGCAATTCCTGCCTGCTGAATAAATTTTCTTCTTGAATTATTTTTATCTTGTGACATTATATTTATTATTTAGGTGTTAATATCTTGATAAATTTGCAGGAACTACGTCTTCCTTGGTGATATTCTCAGGAACATCTTTAGAAATAACTGAACCTGCTGCAACAGCATCTTTTCACCAATGATTACACCTTTTAGAATCTGGCATTGACAATAAATCGTTAGAAATTATGGTTTCGCCGGCTGAAAGCCTATCAAAATACTTCTTTTCCTACAATGGTGCATTAAAAATGTGATTTCGATCTGACATTGTTTGTGTTTTAATACTACTTACAAAGTTATTAGGATCTTCGGTCGGGCAGTAACGATTATCAAACCAAAGATTAAGAAAATCAAACTTCTGATTCGAATCAAGTCGTCTTACATGCGTAATCACTTTTTTTATATTTAATAAGCTGATCGAATATATTGTGTTTGATTCATTACATTCCCAATAAAAGATTTTTACTCTATCTCAAATGTGACCGATACTGCCCCAGAGCCTAGTGCTTCAGCATACCCTGCCGTGTTATCAAGCTTTCCAATTCTCGTGTAAGTGTAAGAAGTTGAAAATGATTTATAGAATAAAACCAATGTCCGGTTGCCATAAAGCATAATATCCCCATTCTGTATTGTGCCGGGATTACCAGCGTTTGTAGGAAGATCGTTGGTGAAATCATACAGTTTTTCATTGTCGTTCAGATCGCTCATATTAAGGGTAAGTGGCAGCATCGCCTTAAAAGCATTTGCCGTAGCATTATCATAAGTCGTAGCCGTAAAAACGGAAGAACCAACTGTAATTTTAATCTTATCGCTGGAAACAAGATCATTAATAATAGGGTCATCATCTTTATGACAACCTGCAAAGGACAATGCTATTAGAAGAGCGAATATTGCTGCTAAAAGTTTTCTCATCTTATCCATGTTTCTATTATTTTTAATTTTTAATAATGACTTTTTTAATGACCGTTCCATATTTATCAGTATCAATTTTTAAGAAATAGACACCTGCGGGAAAATTGTTTGTTATTACTGTATTTTCTTTGGTTCGTAATAAAACTTTCCCGTTTATATCCATGAGAGATACGCGGGTAAAATCGCCACCAATTATGTTAAATTGATCTTTAGCAGGATTAGGAGAAATCTGAAACAATTTATTATTTAAATCAAAATCCGATACACTCATTGAAGGATCATAAACTTCGTACGTAACATTAACGCTACCTGAGCCTAATGCTGCCGTAAGTCCCGCAACATTATTAATCTTACCAATTTTTGTATAGCCGATAGATGTTGAAAAGGTTTGGTAAAATAAAACCAGACAGTTATTGCCGTAAAGCATCAAATCTCCTGTCTGAATAGTTCCTGGATTGGTAGCGTTTGCAGGCAGCACAGTGCCTGACGGGAAATAATAGTATTTTTCAACGGCTCCCAATTCACTCATATTAATGGTAAGTGGCAGAAGTTGTACAAATGCATTGGCCGTCGGTGTGTTTTCCAGCGTGGCGAAAAATTCAGATGTGCCAACGGTAATTTTTACAATTTGGCTCTGGGCTTTTATATTCGAAATCCCAATCGCTAATACCATCAATGCAAATAATATACATCTTTTCATAATACATATTTTTACTGGTTAATTTAATTTTTACCTTTCAAATCCTTTAATTTTACATCAAATTTGTAACAGAAATTAGATATACGTGTTTATTTTACAAATTTCGCAAATAGTTATATTTTATATTTATACAGAATACTGATTGTTTTACCATTTTTACTGATTTGATGTATAGTAAACTAAATACCAGAATTATTAGGGCTACAAACCCTCTATTTCAATTATTTTTGGATTCTGCTTGAGTATAAAATGAATAGCAAGTAGAAACAGTTCCTGCAAAAATTGTTTACGGAATATATAATTGGAGCTCATAGTACATTCAATCTTATCCGTAATAAATTGCCAGTGTAAAAGCAGTTCCTCGTTTAGTAATATAGGTTCCAAAGATGTACAACAATTGCTTAAAGCTCGATTGATGAACTCTTGTTGCTGTTTTTCGAAAAATTGAAAGTTAACAGTCATTCTGTGTTTACAGATCGCATGTTCTTCTGGTTGACTATGCTCATCACAATTGCTGCATATTTGCAACCAGTTCATTTCATTCTGGTCGAGATAATTTGTAAATACAAGCGATTTGCAATTACTAAATATATGCATTTGCTTAAATTCGATATCTCTACTAAACTCTTTTAGCTGCATAATAGGAATAGATAGTACATTTTCTCTTGTGTCCTTTTCTATAATTATTAATTTTTTATGGTTTGCTTCCATACCATCATATGGTGCTTCATATGCGTTGACAGTATTATTATAGTTTCTGCTTCCCATTTTTCTTCTCTACTATTTATAAAGTGTAAAAATAAAGCTATATCTGTGCAGACGGATGAAACTAATCAAACCAATACTTAAGAAAATCAAACGATAGAATTATAACTCTCGTTACCGATTCCTAAAATGTCTTATAGAAGTTTTTGACAGAGTGAGGAAATATTTAAACATAAATCAACAAGACATATACATAATTTCCAATCTTTTAATGTAATGCTTAATCTAATGATCAATATGCTTTCAGATTAATATAAAATTTTCACCTGTTTAAACAAACTCAATAACAGAGAATGTTGAGTTGTTTGAATTTCTTAACTTAGCGAAATGAAAGAAAATGTTATAAGAGAAGTTTCCAAGTTTAATAATGAATTGAAACTTCAAGGTTTTAAGGCATTTCAAATAGAAGAGGATGGGGCAGAAACCAGGGTATACAGTAGAAAGGAGTTCTATAAGATTTGCCTGACGACAGGGGAAAGTAAGATTCATTATTCTGATAAAACCTATGAACAGGAGGGGACCATACTATTTTTCGGTAATCCTCATATTCCTTATTCGTGGGAAACCATCTCTACCACATATGTAGGTTACACCATTCTTTTTTCGGAAGAATTTTTCAAAAACTCCGAGCGTTTAGAAAGTTTGCAGCAGTCTTCATTTTTTAAAATTGGTGGAACTCCCGTTTTAAAAATTAATGAAGAACAGAGAATATTCCTTAACACCATTTTTAAGAAAATGATTGCTGAACAGGAAAGTGATTATGCATTTAAGGATGAATTGATACGAAATTACATCAGCCTCATCATCCACGAATCACTAAAAATGGAGCCATCGGAAAATTACGAACAGAACAAGAACGCATCTTCAAGATTAACTTCCGTTTTTTTGGAATTGCTCGAAAGACAATTCCCAATTGAGACCATTCAAAACCCTCTTAGATTAAGAACTGCTCAACATTACGCTCAGCAGCTGAATGTTCACATCAATTACCTGAATCGTGCTGTGAAAGAAGTAACAGGCAAGTCAACCACCACACATATTTCAGAAAGAATGATTACAGAGGCAAAAGCACTCTTGCAACATACCGATTGGAGTATTTCTGAAGTTGCTTATTCCTTGGGTTTTGATTATCCCACCTATTTCAACAATTTCTTTAAAAAAACAACAGGTACAACTCCTACGGCATTTCGGTTATCTGAAGTTTGAATCTTATAATGTTTGGTTTGATAATTATTACTGATCTACTTCGAAATGGTGCTACCTTTGTATTACTTAATCAAATTCAGATACAATGTCATATTCAAATCACCCTTTAGATTCTAAAGCTATGCAAAAAAATATTTTTGAAAGGCTGCGCAATGGTGAAATCATTTCACAGAATGATCCGAATGCTCATCAAATGATGGAAGCTTCTTTTGCCACAAAAAAGCTTTTAAATAAAATGAATAATGCAACAGAACCCGATGAGATCAGGAACTACTTAAGCCAGATTACAGGTTCGGATATTGACGAAACTGTTAACGTATTTACACCTTTGCATATTAATTACGGTAAGCATACAAAAATTGGTAAAAATGTGTTTATCAACTTCGATTGCGTATTTCTTGACTTGGGCGGAATTGAAATTGAAGACAATGTGTTTATTGCCCCTAAGGTGAGCTTGCTTTCAGAAGGACATCCTATCTCAAGTCAAGACCGACATTCATTAATTCCAAAACGTATTCATATCAAAAGAAATGCTTGGATTGGTGCTAATGCAACCATTTTACCTGGTGTAACGGTTGGTGAAAATGCAGTTGTCGCCTCAGGAGCAGTTGTTTCCAAAGATGTTGCTGATAATACAGTGGTTGGAGGGGTTCCTGCAAAGTTCATTAAAGATATTAATCCTTAAAGTGCAACAAAGTCGTTTATGAAAAGCATTATCCAAATTATAAAATTGATTAGGACCTGGTTGGATATATATTACTTTTGATCATGTCCATATCATCTGATAATAAATCTATTTACCTCATTTTCTGTGAAAACTTCTAGGTAGCTTTATCTTTAAACTTTGTGACAATCTAGCTACTAAGTGGGTTAGACCATACATAGGGTCACAGTTTACTCTTTCTTAAGAAAATCGAAAATATTATTGAGCAGATTAGGATTTATATTTCCAGTATAAATCCTAATCTGTCTGTTTAATGGTTTCCTATCGCATCTTAAAATGTTTTCATCAATAGTAGAGATATTAAAATAATGTTTTTTTTCATATGCTGTAAATTTTGCGTATATAATTTGCTATTAGCTTTAGTTTTTCAAAAACTTCTTTGCAGTAAATAGTCCAAAACAGTACTAAATAGCCTTTGTACAATCATCTTTAGCTGATTAATTATAATTTATTTCGACTTTTATATAAATTTCTGCCAAATGAAGTATTGGTCTGAAACCAAAATTTTGAAACTGAACTTTTACTGATTGCAAGCGTTAGTGTATTGATTGAAAGGTGCAGGTAGTAAAAATTTAGGCTCATTGATTATTTCCTTCGAGATATATAAAGTTAAGTTCTAAATTGATGTCTGGATACAAAAAAAATAAATTAAATAATGCCGTTAGCTCCAGTAAATTCGAGTTGGAACCCATTATGAAATTTAAGGAGATGTCGTTAGATCAGATAATGAAAGTATTGAATGACTCGAAAATTATAATTTCAGAACAAGAAGCTTCTGAAATTCTTGTGTTTCTTCACACTATTGTAAAAATCACATTGAAGGAGTTTCTTTCACCTAAAGATTAATTTCGTATTTTAGTAATTACAATCAAAGAGTGTCTCGTGCACCATATTGATTAAGTTCCATTTAATAACAAATTTATGCAGATTGCCGATTTATATATCCGAGTTTCTACGGATGAACAAGCTGATAAAGGGTATTCACAGCGTGATCAAGAAGAGCGTCTAAGAAAGCACTGTAGTACACTGAATATTACAATTGATAGAATAATCTACGAGGATCACTCAGCAAAAACTTTTGATAGGCCACAGTGGCAAAAGTACTTGTTTAGTTTTAGGAGAGGCAAGGCTGGAAAAGAAAAAAGACTCATTTTATTTACAAAATGGGATAGGTTCAGTCGTAACACCAGCGAAGCTTACCAAATGATCTCAACACTAAATAAATTAAACATTTTACCTCAGGCTATAGAACAGCCTTTAGATTTAAGGGTTCCTGAGAATAAACTTTTATTAGCAATCTACCTTTCAACACCAGAAGTGGAAAATGATCGAAGAGCTCTTAATGTGACTTATGGAATGCGAAGAGCGATCAAAGAAGGGCGAATGATGGGTACTGCTCCTTACGGCTACATCAACAAATGTACAGAAGATGGTCGAAAGTATGTAGCAATCAAAGAACCTGAAGCTTCCAATATCGTTTGGGCATTTAATCAGGTGGCAAAAGGTCATCTCCCGAGTGCTAAAGTTAGAGAACAAATGAATAAACGGGAAGGTCGAAAATTAACAAGAAATTCATTTTTAGATGCTCTTCGAAATATTGTTTACTGTGGAAATGTAATCTTGCGAGCTAATGATGAAGAAGAAGAAAAAATCATTAAGGGTAAACACGAAGCTCTTATATCAGAAGAACTTTTTATGAAAGTTCAAAAAGTTCTCCGAAGAAAGAGTAATAAGGACATATTTTTACCAGGAGGTAGAATTATTAATGAAGACCGCTATCCTCTCAGAGGTCTGTTACTATGCCCAAAATGCGGCAAAAATCTGACCGGAAGTAGTGCAAAGGGAAGATCAAAACATTATTACTATTATCACTGTACTATAGATTGCGGATTTCGGCATAATTCTGAAATTGTTAACAATCTTTTTGAGGACGAACTCACAAAATTCGAATTTATACCCGCCTTCGAAAAATTGCTTAAAACTATTTTAGTTAAAAATTTTTCTATTGTCAATAATGGTTTAGATGACGAACGAAAATCTATGTCTGATAAGGTGTCAAAAATTGAACAAAAGATTGCAAAAGCAAGAGATTTGTATCTCGAAGATAAATTGGATGAAGACGATTTTAGAGAAGTTAAGAGCAAAAACAAGGTTGAACTTGACGAGCTTATATTCAAACTCAATGCACTTAAAGAAACCAAGAAAGATAACAACGTTGAACATAAGTTGGAAGGAGCTTTACGAGCTGTTACTAACATTTCAGAAAGGTACAAAAATGCAGATTCTTTAGACAAAAGGGCTATAATTGGTTTGATATATCCTGAAAAGTTAACCTTTAACGGAGAATATTTTCAAACCACTAAAATCAACAGCTTTGCGGAGACTATCTTCTTGATTAAGAAGGAAATAGGAAAACAAAAAAACCGACAAAGAAGTGAAAAAACTTCAAATGTCGGTTTTGTGACCTCGACAGGATTCAAACCTGTAACCTTCTGAGCCGTAATCAGATGCGCTATTCAGTTGCGCCACGAGGCCTTGTTTAAAGGTTTGCAAATATAAGACTTTTTTAGTTTCTTTGAAAGATGAAACTTAAATTTTTACTTTTTATTGCGTTTTTATCGGTAATCTCCTGTAAACAAGAGACAAAAATATTGTCATCAGATGTTGTTTCTTTGTCTTCAAAACTGAATTTTAAAGAAGATAAAGAAAATCTGCACTTAGAATCGGGAAAATTTAAATATGATTTTAAAAATAATCAGCTTCCCTTTAAAAAAGTCATTCTGCTAAATTCAAGTTTGCTGGGTTTTATTTCTGGAATTGATGCAGAGAACACAGTGATCGGAGTTTCTAGTCCTGAATATATCTATTCTCAAAAAATTAATGATTTAATTGCTCAAGGGAAAATTCAAAATGTAGGAAACGAACAGAAATATGATGTTGAAAAAATTATTTCTCTGAAACCCGATGCAATTTTCACCAACTATATCGCAAGTTTCGATAATACCTATCAACTCCTGAAAAACAATGGAATTCAGGTGATATTCTTAGATGAATATATGGAACAGAAACCTTTAGAAAAAACCGCCTATCTTAGACTTTTCGGAAAACTTTTCGGAAAAGAAGAAATTGCAGAAAAGAAATATTCAGAGATTGAGAAAAATTATAACGAATTAAAAAAATTAGCTTTAACATCAAAATCACAGCCGCAGGTCCTGGCCAACGAAATGTATGGTGATATCTGGTATTTGCCGGGCGGAAAAACGTTTACTGCACATTATATTGCTGATGCTAACGCAGATTATATTTTGAAAGACAATGCTGAAGATAAAGCAGCAACCATGAGCTTTGAAGAGGTCTACGCAAAATCAAAACAAACTCAATATTGGGTAAATGTAGGGAATCATCTTTCAAAACAGGAGTTATTAAATATCAATCCTTTTTACGGTAAACTTGAGGTTTTCAATAAAGGTAAAATATATGGCGTGAATGCAAAAGAAAAGCAAAAAGCAAACGATGTTTTTGAAAGTGGAGTGGTGCGTGCAGATTTGGTTTTGAAAGATTACGTAAAAATCTTTCACCCAGAGCTTTTGCCGGATTATCAGCTGACTTATATGAAAGAATTACGATAGGTCTCAGGAATTTTATATTTTTGCAGTAGTTTTTAGCTTATGTGGAAGAAAATAAAACAATTCATTTTCATCGTTCTTATTCTGAACGTTGTATTTATCATCTGGGGAAGATTTTTTAATCCGCCCATCACTATTACACAAATCGGTGGTCTTTTCGAATACGGAAAGCTCAATCGTGACTATATTTCTTATGACGAAATGGGAAGTAACGTGAAAAAAGCGGTGATCGCCTCAGAAGATCAGAAGTTTTTTAATCATAATGGTTTCGATTACACAGCGATTGAAAAGGCAATGAAAAACAACGAAAAAGGCAAAAAAATTCGTGGCGGAAGTACCATTTCTCAGCAGACCGCAAAAAATGTTTTTCTTTGGCAGGGCAGAAGCTGGATCAGAAAAGGGCTTGAAGCGATGTATACTTTCATCATTGAAAAAGTTTGGTCTAAAGATATTATCTTGGAAAGATATCTTAACTCTATCGAAATGGGGCAGGGTGTTTTTGGCGTTGAAGCTGCTTCGCAGTATTATTTTGGGAAATCTTCAAAGGATCTTTCAGCTTCGGATGCAGCGTGGATTGCTGCAGTTTTGCCAAACCCGAAAAAATATGATCCGAAAAATCCGTCAGCTTATTTGAGGAAGAAACACAATTGGATCTTGAGACAAATGAGAAATGTAAGTTTGAAATAGTATCTTTGTACTAATGAAATTTCTCAGTACTAGTACAAAAAATTTTGAATCTGTTCTTAAAAAATATTTTTCTTTTAAGAATGAAACCCTTTCTCTGGAACCTTTTGCTGAGTTTCTTGAGAGCATAAAGAAGGCCGATTTTACCGATGTTCTCAATTATTTTAAGGCAAATTCTGCTATAACTTATCATTTCAAATACTATATCAGCAATATTTTTGATGGCAGACCTTTCAATTTATCATTAACCGAGGCTAATATTTTATCTGAAAATGCCTTTTTTCCTGAATTAAAAAAAAGAATTCTTAATAAAGTTTTACCACCCGTAGAGAATGAAAAGACGGTTTGGTACATGGTTGACAATATCAGTTTCAGACCTAAAAAAGATCTCGAATATCTCCATAATCTTCCTGAAAATGAGATGGATGAGTTTTTAGAGATTCTTGGAATTTCAGATTTTATTCAAAAACCAAAAGTCAAAAGAGAACTTATTTTCTCAATGAATATTCTCTCTTGGCGTGTTACCGGGATGGCTTTGGATGTTGAGGTCGTGAGAATGGCTCCCGAATACAGAAATTTTGATAACCCATTTTTAGCTTTACAAAAAGAACTTGAAACGTTAGCTGAAGAGTTTAAAATTAATCCGGAAATTCAGCTAAACTCAAAAGACAGCAGATACAAACAGATTAAAATTTATACCGAACAGTGTCTTGATTTTGTCAATATCGCATTTAAAAATTCATCTAAATATGGTATTTCGGGTAAAATTAATCAGGCACTTTTAAAAATTCGTCAACAGACACAAAGAATTTATGAGATTGTACAATTGTTGGTTATTGATAGCGATTCAGATGTTATTATTAAATCTAAACAATTGATGTTTAATATTTTGAGTTATAAGTCTCATAAAAACAACATCTCTGAGCTTTTCAATGATAGTACGAGAATGATTTCGCATCTCATAACCAATCATACAGCGGAAACGGGAAGCCATTACATTACATCCAACCAGAAGCAATACATGAAAATGTTTTACAAAGCGAGTGGTGGTGGAATCATCGTTGGGGCGTTGTGTGTTCTTAAAATGCTGTACGGTTTCATGCCTGGAAGCGACTTTTTCCATGCGTTTTTATATTCATTAAATTACGCAATGGGATTTGTGATGATTTATTTGATGGGGTTCACCTTGGCAACAAAACAGCCTGCAATGACTGCTGCGACGATGACGAAAGTGCTTTCAGAACAGGGAAATACGAAAAGAAATAATACCGAATTTGCAGATTTGGTGTCCAAACTATTCAGAAGTCAGTTTATTGCATTTGTCGGGAATGTTTTATTGGCTTTTCCGGTCGCCATGGCAATTATTTATGGTTTGGATGTCTTTTTCTCTCAAAACCTGGCAGTTGAAAAATCTGAAAAATTATTGAAAGATCTAGATCCGTTTAATTCTAAAGCGATTCTTCATGCGAGTATTGCTGGTTTTTATCTTTTCATTTCGGGAATTATTTCTGGAAACATTGGGAATAATTCTATTTTCTTTCAGATTCCTGACCGGATTGCAAAAAACCAGTCGATTAAAAGACTTTTTGGGGCAAAATTTGCTAAAAGCCTTTCAAAGTATTATGCAAAAAACTGGGCCGGAATTGTTTCTAATTTTTGGTTCGGTGTTTTCCTTGGAGCTACGGCACCTATTGGTTTGTTCTTCGGATTAGATCTCGATATCCGTCACATTACTTTTGCTGCAGGAAACTTTGCATTAGGCTTGTATGGGAAAGATTTTAGTGTAGATTCTTACACGTTTTGGTTGGCGCTGCTTACGGTTTTCATCATCGGATTCTTCAACTTTTTGGTCAGTTTCAGCTTATCGATGTTTTTGGCATTCAGATCAAGAAAATTGAATTTTGGTGAAGTAAGTGAGATTTATAGTGAGATTTTTAGGTATTTCTTGAAAAATCCGTTGAAGTTTTTCATTCCTTTGCGTTCTAGTTTTGATCATAAAACGTCTAATATGATGCACAATACAATTCCTACAAAATCTGAAGATCAGTAAATTTTTCTTCACCAAATTTGTCCTGAAACTTTTTGAGGTAAAAGCTTTTTCGCATTTTAAAATCATTTTTCAAGAGTGGAGAATCAATTTTAATGATGATTATTTTATCTTCAATATTTACGCTTTCAATTTCATTAAATAAACTTTCATCCAGGTATTCTTCAAGAAAATCTTTGATCTCAAAAGCCACTAGTTTATCTTCAAAACCATAAATTCTTGCAAAAGATTTAACCAGTTCTGAGGATTGAAATTCACGTTTTTTATTTCTTTTCATTACCTCAAATCTCAAAAATTATACTTTCCTCATTAATCTTTTTTACCACACTTTCCGTACGTTCTCTATGAGTATCTGTAATAAAAATCTGCCCGAAATTTTCCTGATTCACCAATTTGATCAATTGCGCAACACGGGTATCATCCAGCTTATCAAAAATATCATCCAATAAGAGAATTGGTGTTTTTCCGGTTAGTTCTTTTACTAAGCTCATTTGAGCAAGCTTTAATGAAATTAAAAATGATTTCTGCTGTCCCTGAGAACCGATTTTTTTAATAAGGACAGTATCCATTTCGAAAAGCAAATCATCTTTGTGAATTCCTTTTGAGGTGTAGGTAAGCATTCTGTCCCGCTCTAAACTTTCTGTTAAAAGATCACGAAACTTTCTGTCAGGTTGAGCAGAGTCGAAGCCTTCCAATAAATGAGATTCATAAATTACAGAAACTGTTTCTTTTCCACCAGAGATAATTTGGTAAAAATTCTGAACAATAGGATTCAGTTTAGCTACAAATTCCTTTCTTTTCTCAAAAATTTTTGTTCCGGATTTGGTAATCGGGTCATCATAAATTTCCAATGAATCTTTATCCCATGTTCTGTTTTTTGCAAAATATTTAAGCAAAGCATTTCTCTGCTGAATCGTTTTCTGATACTGAATCAAATCAAAAAGATATCCCGAATCAGTCTGAGAAATCATAGAATCCAGAAACTTTCTCCGACTTTCACCGGAATCTGAAATTAAGTTTGAATCGTAAGGAGAAATCATCACGCTTGGCAAATAGCCGATGTGGTCTGCCATTCGGTCGTAGCTTTTGTCATTCTTTTTAATGACTTTTTTTGCTTCTTTGGGTTGGGAAATTTTGATCATATCTTCGCTGTCATCATTTTGAATTTCAGCATCAATGGTGAAGAAGTCTTCATCTTTTTTGATGTTGTTGGTGTCTGTATTTCCCAAGAAGCTTTTTCCTACAGAAAGGTAATGTAGAGCATCGAGAATATTGGTTTTTCCGGCACCGTTATTTCCCACAAAACAGTTGATTTGCGGAGAAAACTCAAATTTTTTTTCAGAATGGTTTTTAAAATTGTAAAGAGTGAGTTTGTTGATGATCATTTGTCAAAAATACTCCATTATTATTAAAAATAAAAAAGGAAGTACAGAACAGGCTTCTACTCCGAAAGAAAAATAAAGGTCATCCCGTTTACTTTCAGAGAAATAAATGAGAATAAATGTAATGATTGATGTCAAGAAAAAGCTCGTAGAAAACGGAGTTTTCAAATAAAATGCAGATAAAATTGCTGAGACAAAAACCAATACATACGCAAGATATTTTGTGTTTTGAACTCCAATTAATTTAGGAAACGTCTGAACGGTATCGCTTTTCATATCGCGGATATCAAAAGGTAAAACGAGTGCAGTAATAAATAAAAAACTGATCAGAAAAATAGGTAAACTGAATTCCGGTAACGTGAGCCAGCAATTCATTAAACCCCATACCAAACCCACGTAAAATACTTTAAGCAAAGGTATTTTACGAATGTACGTTTCCAGGAAAAAAGAATTGTAGAGCAATCCCAAAACAACGATAATAAACCATTTCAGCAACCGGATTTCATTATGATTTAAAATAATTAAAACTGCTGAAATAATTCCTGCAAGGCAATTAAGAACAAGTATTTTAGGAAAATGTTTTGTTTTCTGATATTTTGTATAAAGATAACCGCTGAAATAGGTAATGAAAATGAGTGCTACCGTTGGCCATCGGAAAGTTTTTTGCTCCAGCATAAAAAAAACTGCAAAAAAAGTTCCCATCAATGAGACAAATATTTGACTGTTGATGACGTATTTTTTCAGTAATTTTAAAGCATTCATTAAGACAAAAATAAGACCTATGAAAACCATACACAAATGTCTGTTAGTTTTATTTCTATTTATCGGAACTTTCTCGTTTGCCCAGAGCTATTATGAAGTTCAATGGAAGAAAATTGCAGAAGGTTACAGAAACGGAGAATTCAAGTCTTCCCTTCCACTTATTTTAGAAATCCAGAAAAAGGCGGTTAAAGATAAAAACGCACCAGAAATCGTAAAATCTTTAAAAGCAGAATTTGGAATTTACAAAGAAACACATGACGACATCAAAAATGATTATGCATCTGCTTTTTTTGCGAAAATTAAAGAGACAGAAAATCAGCTGAAAAAAAATGATCTGTTGTTTTTTAAAGTTCTTGAAATTGAGTTTTTTGAAGAATATTTTAGCCGTACCAAATATGAAATTCAAAGGCGAACTAATGTAGCGGAAGGTAAAGTTTCTGAAATTGAGACATGGACGAAACTTGATTACAAAAATTATTATACCCAAAAGTTTGCAGAACTTTCTCTCCTTGACAATCAGCTCAAAAAAGTGAAACTTGAAAGTTATAAGCAGGCGCTGGGCGAGAATGCAGATTACGATTATTATCCTACTTTATATGACTGGAAATTAAAGAAAAACATCGATTTCCTTAACAATGAAAGTATTTTCACAAAGGATGAATTGGTCGCAAACAGATCTGATATCAGGACTTTATATCAAAATCTGATCGGTTTTAATGAAGGAAATCCGAAGTTGTATTTCCAGCATCAGCTTTTGATTTTCGAAAATAATGTCAAAACTGATGATCAGTTTCTGAAAAAACAAATCGATTTAGCCAATTCTTCCGAAAAAGGTGATTACAAAATTTTGATTGTCAAGAGAATTGCCGAAGAACTTCAGCAAAAATCTGAATTTAAAGAAGCAGTTCGCTGGATTGAAAAAATAAAAGCTGAATATCCCGACTCTAAACTGCTTACCAATCTTGTTTACCTCGAAAACAATATCAAAAGTCCTGTTGTACAGATTTTTTACGAAGAACACAATATCCCTGAAAAGCCTGTTCACATCGTAGCACAGCACAAAAATGCTGACCGTTTTGAAATCAAGATTTATCAGATCAACGATTTTAAAAAACAACTTCTTTACCTTCAGAACCTCGAGTACGATGAATATTATAAAAAAATAGACAAAACACTTTTCAGAACTGATGTTTTTGAAGTTCCCAATCAGAAAGACTTCAAATCTTATTCGACATCTTTAGAAATGAAAGGCCTTCCGAAAGGTCTTTATATAGGCGAATACATCAACGGAAAAGATGTTTCCAAATTTCTTTTTGTTTCTACTTCATCGAGGGTGATTTATGATGAAAAGAAAGATTATATTTTAGTCGACAGGGAAACAGGGGATAGAAAAATCAATACAAGACTTAAGAAATACGCTTTTACTGATTACAGGAACACCAGCGAAGCAGAAGTTCTTATTCAAACCGACAATTTTGCCAGATTTCCTTCGGTTAAAGGTTATCATCGTGAGTATCCTTACATCATCTACGATGCCGTTTCCGGTGATTTTAATATTTTAAATTCAGAATATGAATGGGATCGTGACGGCAGATATTCTTATGATTTATTTCAGGTTTTTCTCGACCGGGAAATTTACCGTCCCGGACAAACTGTTCAGTTTAAAGTAATCGCAACAAGGCCAGATTTTGAGAAACGTAAAGATGTTCTGCTTGTTAATAAGGAGCAGGAGGTGGTTTTGTATGATACCAACCAGCAAAAAATATCTTCACAAAAATTCACAACCAATGATTTTGGCTCATTCAGTGGAAGTTTTGAAATCCCAAAAGACAGACTGAATGGAAAATTTTCGATCTATGTTCCTGGAAATCATTATAACCAGAAATACTTTTCAGTGGAAGAATACAAAAGACCGAAATTTGAAATCACTTTTGACACCATCAGGAGTGAGTACAAATACGAACAAACCATTGAACTGAAAGGGAAAGTAACCACTTTTTCAGGTGTTCCTTTAAGCAAAACGATGGTGAATTTTGATATTAAAAGAGAAAATATCCGAAACCGTTATTTCTGGTGGTATCCTGCAGAATACAGCAATGAAAATTTAGTTTTAGGAAAAGCTGAAACGAATGAAAAAGGAGAGTTTACCATTAAGATTGATGCTAAAAAAGATGAAAATGTAAAAGGAATTCAGGTTCATAATTATAAGGTGAATACAACTGTTACCGATCTGAACGGCGAAACTCAGAGTGCCGAAACCAATGTGAAAGTAGCTTCGGTGTCGCATTACTTAAAAACAAATCCTGTTTCAGAAGCTTCCGCAAATGAAGATCTTAAAATAAAAGTTGAAAGCTTTAATTACAATGACATCGCTCTGGATAAAAGTTATCAGGTAAAATTGGTACAGCTGAAACAGCCGGAGCGAATTTTAAGAAATAACTTTAAAAGTAATATTCAGAATCTTCCGAAAATGGGAAGAGATGAGTTTTTAAGCAAATTTCCGCATGACCGATATGATAAATCTGATTACCAGCAAAACTGGAAAGTTTTAAAAACAATTACCGACGAAACCAAATCCGGAAAAGAACTTAATTTCGGAAAACTGGATGCCGGCACTTACAGACTTTTAATTTATAATATTGAAGACAAAGATTCTATCAAAACAGAGCAGGATTTCAGTGTCTGGGACAAAAACCGACTTGGAGAAAATCAGTTTCCATTCTTAAAAATTACCGGACCGAAAACTGAGGTTAAAAGAGGTTCCACGGCGACAATTTATGCATATTCTGCAATTCCTGATGCAGAAGTTAACATTTATATTCAGGATGGTTTCGGAGTTCCAAAGATGGAAAAAAGAAAATTCTCAAAAGGAGTTTTGGCTTTCCCACTGACCATTTCGCAGGATAAAAATATAGAAAAATATAATATTCAGTTTGTTTTGGCTCACTATAATGATGTTCAGAATGAATACATCGACCTGAAAATAAAAAATGAAGATCCGCCTTTAAAAATTGAGCTTACCACATTCAGAGATAAATTAAAGCCCAACTCAAAAGAAAAATGGAGCATCAAAATTTCAGGCAGACAGAAGGAAAAAGTAGTTGCTGAAGTTCTGGCGAATATGTATGATAAATCGCTGGATAAATTTGTTCCCAACAAATATTCCTGGTCGAAGATTTACAGACCAAGAAACGTTTTCAAAGACTACAATGTTCCGGTTTACCCATCTCAACTGTATTGGTATCAAAAGGTGGATTACCTTGAAACGAAACAGATCATTTTACCGCAACTTAAATGGTTTGATGACAATGTTTTTTATGATTTAATGATAAAATATGGTTTCACTGTAGATACAGACGGCGACGGAATTGATGATATGAAAGACGCCTGCCCGTCGGTTCCGGGAATGGAAAGTTATAACGGGTGTCCGGCACCGAAAAGAATGGTCGCTGAAGAAGTATCTGTTTCAGAAAAAAGGTCTGACAGTCGCTTTGCTGAGACAGACGGCGATGGCGTTTTAGATAAAGACGATGCACCGCCACCACCTGTAAAAGATGAAGAGCTTGATAAGGTAAATGTAAGACAGAACCTTCAGGAAACTGCATTTTTCTATCCTCATTTGAAAACTGATGCTCAGGGAAATGTAAGCTTTGAATTTACAACTCCGGAAGCTTTGACTAAATGGAAATTAATGTTTCTTGCCCACACAAAAGACGACAGACAGGCAGTTTTGGAGCAGGATATTATCACGCAGAAAAAACTTTCTGTTACGCCAAATTATCCAAGGTTTTTAAGAGAAGGAGATGAGCTCTTTTTCCAGACTAAAATTTCAAATCTTACTGATAAGTCTTTGGATGGTAAAGTTTCAATTCAGATTTTAAATGCTGAAACCAACGAAGATATTTCATCTTTATTTGGAATTACTGGTTCGGTTCAGGATTTTAACGTTCAGAATACAGGAAATGCCGTGGCAGGCTGGAAGATTAAAACGCCTTACAACAAAGTAAGTTCCATCATTATAAAAGTGGTGGCAAAAGCGGGAGATTTCTCTGATGGCGAGCAGATTCCGGTTGCCGTTCTGTCGAATAGAATGTTGCTTACAGACGCAGTTCCGATTTTCGTGAAAGAAGGTCAGACCAAAACTTTTACTTTGGAAAGTCTTGCAAATTATACAACTGGAACGGCAGAAAACGTGAGAAATACTTTGGAACTGAAAACCAATCCGATCTGGGAAATTATTTTTGCTTTGCCTGATTTGAGTCAAAACTTAAATATCAGTTCCGATGACTGGTTCAATACCTGGTTTGCAGATGTGGTCGGGACAGAAATATTCAAAGCCAATCCAAGAATGAAAGCCGTTTTTGATGAATATAAAACCGCTGATCTTCTGAAAAGTAATCTTGAAAAAAATCAGGAACTGAAACAGGTTTTGCTTGAAGAAACGCCATGGGTTCTTCAGTCAAAGTCTGAAACGGAAACGATGAACAGGGTGGCAAGGCTTTTTGAAGTGAATCAGATGAAAAACTCTATTGCAAAAGACTGGAGTATTTTGCAGAGATATCAGAATGGCGATGGAGGTTTTCCGTGGCTTCCGGGTTATGAAAGTTCGTACAGTAATTCATTGTATATCCTTAAAAATTTAGGTAAAATGAACTCGTGGCTGAAAGAAGGAATCAACGAATACCAACCGGGCGGACAGCAAGCGATGGTTTCGCGGCTTATCAGGTACATTGATTCTCAGCTTGAAAGATACTGGAAGGAAGAGGAAGACAATCCGTGGAGCAATTTTGCATTGGATTATTTAGATACCCGCTGCTATTGGGAGAAAGAATATCCCATTACCGGAAAAGGCGAAAGACTGAAACAGATGATTATCGACAGAGCCAATAAATTTAAAGTGACAGATCTGACGTTTTATGGTGTACACCGTGGGGCCTTGATTTACTACAATTACGGATTAAAAGACACTTCGAAAAAACTGATTAATTATTTAAAGGAAACCTCAGTTTCATCGGAAACTCAGGGTGCTTACTGGAAAAAAAATCTCAACGGTTGGGGTTGGTATGAATCCAAGGCTGTGAATCATGCCGGAGCCATCGAAGCTTTAGCCAAAATAGCACCGAATGATATTGATTTTATTGAAGAATCAAAAATCTGGCTCGCTACACAGAAAGAAACCAACTCGTGGGGAAATTCAAGAACGACGGCGGAAATTATTTACATCATGATGAATTCCGGCAAATCATGGACAACGCCTGAAGCTGATAAAGCCACCGTAATTTGGGGTGGGCAAGAGGTTGCTCCTCAGACCAAAACCACAGGCTTCCTGAAACAGACAATCATTTCAGATAAAATAGATCCAAAATTAGGTCAGGTGACGGTTACCAAGCCTGGCCCGGGAATTGTACAGGGAGGTCTGTTCTGGCAGTATTATGAAGATATCAACAATGCAAAATCTACCGAAACTTATATATCTATCACCAGAGAGTTTTATAAAAAAGTAAAAACTGCCAATGGCGAACAGTTGATTAAAATCACAGAAAACAGTCCGCTGAATGTGGGAGCCCGTCTTACCGTAAGAATGATTTTGAATTCCGACAGACCGATGCAATATGTTCATTTAAAAGACATGCGGGCAGCCGGACTGGAGCCTGTGGACGTGCTTTCGGGCTATCAGTATAAAAATAATTTAGGATATTATCAGGCGACGAAAGACGCTTCGACCAATTTTTACATCTACTATATGCCGAAAGGTAAATACGTTTTTGAATACGATCTCGTTTGTAATGCAGCAGGCAGTTTCTCCAGCGGTTTTGCGACGCTTCAGAATTACTATGCTCCGCAAATGAACGCCCGCACAAAAGGCGATAAACTTGAAATTAAAAAATAAACAACAAATATGAAAAGTATTAAAATCCTCCTGATTATTTTCTGTCTTGGAATGTTCAGCTCCATTCAGGCGCAGAAATATTATGAAACCCAATGGAAAAAAGTTGAGGAAAGTACAGGTAAAGGAAATTTTAAATCGACTCTGCCTATTATTTTAGACATACAAAACCAAGCCATGAAAGAAAATAATGCTCTGCAATTGATTCGCTCTCTGAAAGCGGAATTTAGTATTGTGAATCAGACTTCAGATGATGATAAAAATGATTCGGCTTCGAAGTTTTTTATGAAACTTCAAAATGCAGAAAAGAATCTGAAAGGGGATGATCTTTTGGTGTATAAAGTTTTGCTGTCCGGTTTTATGTTCGATTATTATAATGAGCATTCTTGGCAGATTAACGGAAGAACAAACATGAATTCTCAGGATGTCTCACAAATTGAAACTTGGAGTAAACTGGATTTTAAAAACTATTTAAGCAAAAATTTTAAAGAGCTCGACGAACAAAGCCAAACGATGAAAAAAGTGTCTTTTGCAAAATATAAAGATGCTTTTTCTAATACGGATGATATTGCCTATTTCCCGACTTTGCTAGATTGGTATTCGTTGAAAAAAGTAAGTTTTTTGTCGGATAACGGATTGTTTACTAAAAACGAATTAACTGAAAACAGAAATACAATCAATACAATTTTTGATGAATTAATAGCTCAAAATGCAGGAAATTCTAAGTTGTATTTTATGCACCAGAAGTTATCTGAGAATTGCCAGTTTACCCAATGTAAAGATAAATTAAAGCAACTCCAGAATTTAGTTAAATCTAATGTTGATGGCGATTACAAAGTTCTTGTGATGGAAGAAATCATGAATGAACTGAGCATTAAAAATAAGCAAAAAGAAGCTTTAGAAATAGCAAATCAGGCAAAAGTTCAGTATCCAAAATCAGCTTTTTTAGAAAATATTAAAAATAAAGAAAATCAGATTGCCAATCCTTTTTTAAGTATAAAATATGAACAGCAAACTCAGCCGAATCTTCCTATTCATCTGGTTGCAGAATATAAAAATGTTTCGGATTTTTCGCTGAATATTTATGAAGTGAAAGATGATCTTTTATCTTTTATTCAGTATGCTAAAAATCCGTATAACAATGCTTTTTCAAAGATTAAAAAGAGCTTGTTGAGAAAGGAAACTTTTAATTTGGCTGATTCTAAAGATTATCAGCTTCACAAAACTTCGTTTGAGATAAAGCCGTTGCCGTCAGGAATGTATGTTGCTGAGTATTCAGTTTCAGGATCAAAACCGGAAGAAGAAAATGACCATAATTTTTATTTTTTTGTTTCTAATAGTGAAATTATTTACCAATCAAAAGATGACAGAAACCAAGTTTCTAATGAATTGAAATTAGTCAATTCTGAAAACGGAAAACCGATTAATAATGAGAGTTTAACTTTTCATGAGTTTGTAGAGAATAAAACTTTAAATAAAATTGCAGGAAAAACTGATGAGAAAGGAGTTTTTAAATTTCCAGCTACCGAAAGCAAAGAATATTACAGGACTTTTTTAATTCAACAACCGAAAACGAATGACTTTCAGCTGATGCAGGTTTATGGTAACAATAATCGGGAAGTATATAATCCCAATAAACAAACCCGTACAAAAGCACAGATTTTTACCGACAGAGCAATTTACCGACCGGGACAAACGGTTTATTTTAAAGTAATCAACACTAAAATAGACAAAGAAATTGAAGGTGTTGCGTTTGGATTGAAGCAGAAAATTACATTACTTGATGCCAATTCTCAGGAAGTTGCGGTTCAGGATTTCACGACCAACGAATTTGGTTCTTATCACGGAAGTTTTGTTTTGCCTAAAGGAAAGCTGAATGGTCAATTTTTTATTCAAACCGACGGCGGGACGAATGGTCATAAGTATTTTCAGGTTGAAGAATACAAACGTCCGAAATTTGAAGTCACTTTTGAACCTGTAAAAGATGAATATAAATACGGACAGGTTATTGAGTTGAGAGGAAAAGCAATGATGTTTTCTGGAGTTGCATTAAGCAATACAAACGTTTCTTACGAAATCAAAAAACAAAACATCCGTTGGAGATATTTCCCATGGTATCCCAACGATAACGATAATGAGAACTCGATTCTTGGTGAAGCAAAAACCAATGAAAAAGGAGAGTTTACTATAAAATTAGACCTTAAAAAAGATGAAAAATTAGAAGGGATTCAAATTGATAATTACCAGATCAGTGCTTCGGTAACCGACATCAATGGAGAAACGCAAATGGCAAATACCAACCTGAAGGTGGCTTCAGTTTCTCACTACATAAAAGCTGATGATATTAAAAATACTTTTGCCGATGAAAATGTGAAGTTGAAAGTTGAAACCAAAAATTACAACGACCAAAATCTTAAAAAAACCTATCAGGTTAAATTATCAAAACTGGAAGCTCCAAGCAGGATTTTCAGAAGCAATTTTAAAAATGAAATTCAGAATCTTCCGAAATTTTCTAAAGAAGAATTTATCAGCAAATTCCCACATGATTTATATGATAAAAATGATGAAATTAAAAACTGGAAATCATCACTCGTTTTTGAAAAAACTCAACAACCGACAACCAACAACGAAAAACAATCAACCAATCTCGATTTAGGGAAATTAGAAGCCGGAGATTATCAGTTGGAATTGTACAACATCGAAGGCAAAGACACGATAAAATCTTCTCAAAACTTCAGTGTTTGGGATAAAAAATCTTTGAAACCCAATCAGAAAACTTTCTTAACGGTTTTAGAACCTAAAGATGAATTTTCAAGAGGAGAGAAAGCAAAAATCTATGTGTATTCTGCAATTCCTGATGCTTTGGTTAATGTTTTTGTGCAGGATGGTTCAGGAAAAACAATTTCTGAAGTTCAAAAATTTAAAAATGGAATTTTAGAATTTACGGTTGATATTCCGAAAGAAAAAAGCGTAACCAATTTGAATGTTCAGTTTCAGGTTGTCGCTTTTAATGATGTGCAGACAGAAACTGTTGATTTAAAAATAAAAGATAGCGAACAAATTTTAAAAATTGAAACCACAACTTTTAGAGATAAAATAGAACCGAATTCTAAGGAAAAATGGTCGGTAAAAATTTCAGGAAATGCTAGAGAAAAGATCAATGCTGAAGTTTTGGCAAATATGTACGATATGTCTTTGGATCATTTTGCTATGAATAATTTTTTCTGGGACCAACTGTACTCACCATTTTCAATAACATCTTCTTACCGTATTGGTAATAGTCTTGAAGAAAAATACTTCCAAAGTAGAATGGAGTATTTCAATGGGAAATATGTAGATGTTCCGCAGTTTAATTGGTTTGATAGAAATGTAATGTATGAATTACAAGCTAGAGTAGCAGGGGTTTCTGTGAAAAATAGTGCTGCTCCAGCACCAATGGTCGCAGCAAAAAAAGCAAGTTCTCCAAGAATGAGATTAGAATCTATGAGAATGGATGATAATTTAATTGATATTGTGAACTCTGGCAGACAATTACCTAATGAGCAAAAGATTCAATACACAGATGTATTGGATATAGCTCTTGATGAGAATGGATTGCCACTTATGAATGAAATCCCAGTCCGTCAAAATCTCAACGAAACCGCATTCTTCTACCCCGATTTAAAAACAGATTCCGAAGGAAACGTCAACTTCGAATTTACTTCTCCGGAAGCTTTGACAAAGTGGAAATTAATGTTCCTTGCGCATACAAAAGATGCAAGAGCAGCAACATTGGAAAAAGAAGTTGTGACGCAAAAAGAATTTTCAGTAACGCCAAATTATCCGAGATTTTTAAGAGAAGGTGACGAACTGAATCTTCAATCTAAACTATCAAATTTAACCAACAATAAATTAAATGGTTCCGCAAGTTTACAGATCTTAGATGCTTTTACCAATGAAGATGTTTCATCAAAATTCGGTTTGAATTCAAGCGTTAAGAATTTTGATTTAAGTGAAAACGGAAATTCAGCGTTAACGTGGAAGGTGAAAGTTCCGAATAACGTTTCATCAATCATTCTGAAAGTAGTTGCAAAAGCCGGTCAATATTCTGACGGCGAACAAAAAGCAATAGCTATTCTTCCAAACAGAATGCTGGTGACAGACGCTTTACCAATTTTCGTAAAAGAAGGTGAAACAAAAACTTTTGTTTTAGAAAATCTTAAAAATACCAATTCAACGACGATTTCAAATGTTTCAAATACGTTGGAGCTGACCACAAACCCGATTTGGGAAATTATGTTTGCGCTTCCGAGTCTGAAAAATGATCAGAACAGTTCTGCGGATGTGATTTTTAATAAATGGTTTGCCGATGTTTTGGCTTCGGAAATTTTTAAAGCCAATCCGAAACTGAAAACGGTCTTTGAAGAATATCAAAACAAAGGATTATTAAATTCAAATCTTGAAAAAAATCAGGAGCTGAAACAATTGTTGCTGGAAGAAACTCCATGGGTTCTGGAAAGTAAAAATGAAGAAGAGCAGATGCAAAAACTGGCATTGTTGTTTGATGCCAATACCATGAAAAATTCAATCAATCAGGATTGGGATGATTTCAAAAAACTGCAAAATCCGGATGGTGGTTTCTCCTGGTATCAGGGTTATCCGAGTTCTTACGGAACGTCGCTGTATATTCTTAAAAATTTAGGAAAAATCAACGTTTGGTTAAAAGATAACGGGAAAGATTATCAATCTTCAGAACAAAAAGAATTGGTGGCGAAATTGGTTTCTTATGTTGATAATGAAATCAATAAATACTATGACACTTCGGCTAAGCTCAGTGCAGGCAAAGAAAATGTTATCAATAACTGGACTTTAGATTATCTCGATACCCGAAACTATTGGGAAAAGCAATATCCGTTAAAAGGAAAAGGAGCAACCTTAAAATCTTTGGTAAAACAAAAAGCCAAAACAACGAAAATCACTGATTTTACATTCTTCGGATTGCATCGTGTAGCTTTGTTGATGAGCGACTATGGCTTGAAAGATGTTTCAGATAGATTATTAAATTATTTAAAAGAAACTTCTGTAGATTCAAAAACGCAAGGTGTTTATTGGAAACAAAATCTGGATGATTGGGGTTGGTTCAGTTCGAAAGTGGTGAATCATGCAGGAGCTTTGGAAGCTTTCAATAAACTGAAACCAAACGATACTAAATTTATTGAAGACATGAAAATCTGGTTGATCACACAGAAGGAAGTGAATTCCTGGGGAAGTTCAAGAGGTACTTCGGAAGTCATTTTCGCGATTTTAAATTCAGGAAAATCATGGACGTCAGCGGACAGCAGCGATAAAGCAACGATTTTTTGGGGCGGAAAAGAATTAAAACCGGAAACTGAGGCAACAGGTTATGTGAAATCAACTTTGAAAACTGATATTTTAGATAAAAAATTAGCAAGCGTTACCGTTACAAAACCAGGCGCAGGAATTGTTCAGGGTGGGTTATTCTGGCAATATTATGAAGATTTAGATAAAATAAAATCTTCTGAGAATTACATATCCATAACGAAAGAACTGTATAAAAAAATCAAAACAGTCAATGGCGAAGAATTGCAAAAGATATCTCTAGAAACGCCTTTGAAAGTTGGTGATAAAATAACCGTAAGAATGATTTTAAACACTGACAGAGCAATGGAATTTATTCACATCAAAGATATGCGAGCTGCAGGATTTGAGCCTTTGGATGTAATTTCCGGCTATCAGTGGAAAAATAATTTAGGATATTATCAGTCGACAAAAGATGCTTCTACCAATTTCTATATTCAGTACATGCCGAAAGGGAAATATGTTTTTGAATATGATTATGTTGCGAATGCATCCGGAAAATTCTCAAACGGAATTACTACCATACAAAACTACTATGCACCGCAGATGAATGCCCACACAACAGGGACAAACGTTGAAATAGCGGAATAGTTTTGACTGTGAGGAATTGATCAATTTAAATACATTAATTATGAAATTTTTAAAAGCAATATCTGTAGTTTTAATGATGTTGTTCATCGGGAATGTTTCGGCTCAGAAGAAAAAAGAAAAATTTGAAAAGCTTCAGATCGATATGTTTCCAAAAGCTAAAGAAGGCTTTAAACAAGTGTATATCCAATTGCCTGTTGCAAAAAATGAGAATGATTTAAAAGTTGAATTTTTTGTTGGTGCAGAAAAATTACTCGATTGCAACAAACATTTTCTGATGGGAAAAGTGACCACTCAAGATTTACAAGGTTGGGGCTACAGCTATTATGAAGTAGAATCCAATGGTGAAACAGGTGGAACTTTGATGGGTTGTCCGGATCAGAAAAAGACGAAGAAATTTGTCTCTCTTCAACCTGAAATTGTAAGATACAACAGTAAATTGCCTTTGGTTTTTTATGTTACTAAAGATTTGGAAGTTCGTTACAGAATTTTACGTCCCGATGCTGCGATGAAAAAAGCAGTTCAGAAATAGATTTTAACTACCTTAAAATAATCAACTCCTCACAGATTTTGTGGGGAGTTTTTTATTGCCTTCATTTATTAGGCAAATCATTTGAAAGCTATTTTTAGCTCTGATAAATGGTAGTAATAAAATAGTTTTTTATATTTGAAAAAAACAACATAATGTTCAATGTTTTAGATATAGAAACCTAGTTTACAAAACAGAAAATCAATAAAGCCAAGAAACTTACAGTAAGGGAATTCGAAGAAGAAAAAAAGAATCAGTTTGTCTGTTTTGTAGACGAAGATGAAGAGTCTTATGATGTGCAGATTGATGTGGATGCTAAATCTGAAATCATCAATTCTTCCTGCGATTGTGGGGCGAAAGATTTTTGTATTCATCAGTTGGCACTCAGTATTTATATTTCTGAAAACAAAAAAGGTACAACAACCTCAAAAAGAGTCGTAAAAAAGAAAATATCGGAGGCAGAGGCTGCTATGGAAAACCTAAATTCTGAAGAAATGAAACTTTGGCTTTTAGAGTTTTTTAAAAAAAATAAAGATGCAGAAGTTCAGTTTTTTTTAGAGTTTGGAGAAAAGAAAAATGATTTTTCTGATCAAGAAATATCAGGGATAATCAAAAAGACGGTTGAGTCTGTTGTGGGAAAGAAGAAAAATCTTACGGCACAGGATGTGAAAAAAATTGTTGATTTGCTGACAAAGTCTTTAGAGCCTGTGGAGCATTTTCTCTATCAGACAAACAATAAAGAACTGAGCGTCGAAAAATATTTTTACATCAATGAAGAAATAACCAATTTTCAAATGAATATTTTCACTTCCAGTTCGAGGATAGACAAATATTTAGAGAATTTTAAGGTTAGATTTACTTCAAATTTCAATGCCATTAAAGATTTTGAACTTTGGAAAAAATTAGCTGAGAAATATTGGAATGTTTATTTGAAGGGAAAAGATTCTCTACGCTTTTATTTGTATCATTTTATTATTGAAATGTATTATTCAGGAAGTACCGAACAGAAGTTTTTTATTGTAGGTTTGGTGAAAAAACAAACAGAAATATGGATGAAGAATGACGTAAATCTGAGGATTTCTCTCAAAGAAGATCTTTTGCCTATTCTCGCAGAAAATAATTTTTTGGTTCCGTTGCTGGGATTTTTCCCTATAGCCAGATATGAAAACTCTTACAATATCAAGGTGATTAACGAAATCATGAAAATTGACAAATCCAAAGCCGAAGAAGCTTGTAAAGCTGTAATAAATAGTAATATAAATGATAAATACAATATTCCTTACTATGAAATTCTTGAAAAACTTTACAAAGAAAAAAATGATCTTAAGGGTTTAGCATTTATTAAAAGAAAAAAAATCATTTATGATTACAATCTGGCAGATTATATCTTTATACAGGAAAATGAGACTGATCAGGCAGAACTAAAAAAATTTAGGACTCGGGTTTTATCAAATTTAAGAGGTTCATTCTTTGGGGATTCTAGAAATTCAGAATTATATTTTGAAATTTTGGATTACGAAAAAAACTATAAAAAAATGATTGAGGTTTTACAGGATGATATTCCTGCTACTATTATCAATAAATATTCTGAAAAACTTTTTCTCTACGATAAAAATAAATTCTTGAACAGCTTTAAAACAAGAGCTCTTTGGGGAATTATACAGAAAGATGATGATATACTTATCGATTTTTTAGTTTCAAAATATGATTCTGCTGTACTTAAAGATTTTTTTTCGAAAAATCTTATGGGTTTTGGTTCAGGCAAATTTGCGCAAATCGTTTTGGATCGATTGAAAGCTTGATACATTAGGTAAACCATAAAAAAAACAAAATGGTTTTGCAATAATTAATTTAAGCAAACAAAAAAACTGATATATTTGTTTATATACAATTTAATAAGCTATGGAAAACGTATTTGATGCGAAAGACGCTCAGAATTACATCAATAGAATAAATAATTTAGTGGAAGATACACACGGTTTGTGGGGCAGAATGACGGTTGACCAGATGCTGGCGCACTGTTGCATCACTTACGAAATGGTTTACGAACCAGAAAAGCATAAAAAACCGGGAACTATCGCAAAATTTATTTTAAAAAGATTCGTAAAACCTAAAGTGGTTGGTGAAAAAGCTTATCCGCGAGATTCTGCAACTGCACCACAATTTTTGATTACCGGAAGAAGAAATTTTGATGATGAAAAGAAAAGGCTGATTGGTTTTATCCAAAAGACTCAACAGCTGGGCGCTTCGGCTTTTGATGATAAGGAATCTCATTCTTTCGGAAAATTAAAATCAGGCGAGTGGAACAATATGTTTGCAAAACATTTGAACCATCATTTGTCTCAGTTTGGTGTGTAATAAGATCATTATTCATCAATAGAAACGGGCTTTAGCCCGTTTACAGAAAGCATAAATTCTTTTGGCTTTAGTCTAAATTTATTCAATTTTAAGAATACAAAACCATGAAAAAAATTTTATTATTTCTCATTTTTATTTCCAACTTTGTTTTTGCCCAAATGCCGAATATTTCAAATGTCTGGCTGAATCAGTCAAAACCCTATATCGGAACAATTGGCAATGAAAATGAAACCATTAAATTTAAAATAGAAATTTCTGAACAGAATAAAAAAAATGATCAGGAATACTTTGTTTCAGGATATTCTGTGGTTGACAATAATACTTCGAAATATGAAGGTAAATTAACGATCACCAAATACAAAGACGGTAAGAAAAAAGGAGTTGTTTTTGGCGACTATGAGTTGGTTGAAGAAAATAAAGGCAAGCATTCCGGTGTCTTCACAGGGAAGTTTGTGTATACATTTCAATGGAACAAAAAAACGGAGAAAATAGAAAATCCAAACATTGAATTTACCGGAAACTGGAAAAGCTATGACGGAACTTTAGATTTTAAAACCAATCTGAAAAATCAATAATCATGTTAAGAGCCATTCTAGGAGTTGTTGCAGGAATTATTACCGGATCTTTTTGTATTTGGGGAGTAGAAACGGTCAATCATCTTTTGCACCCTTATCCCGCAGACATGAAGGCGAATGATATAGAAGCTTTTAAATCATATATTGAAAATTTACCGTTCTTAGGCAAATTTATGGTTATTGTGGGATATGCTTTGGGAGCTTTGGTTTCTGGTTTTATTTCTACAAAAATTGCAAGAAACGGAAAACCTACAGCGGCAATTATTTGCGGACTTATTTTCCTTTCTTTCACAATTTACAACATGATGGTTTTGCCAACTCCTATCTGGTTTTGGGTTTTAGGAATCTTGGTTTGGGGATTGGTTTTAGCAGGGTATAAATTGGCTTCAACTAAGAAATAGCTACTAATTCACGAATTTAATCTTCAATATTTTTATTTTGAATTAAAATTTCAACCAGATTTCAATTATAAAAATTAGTGAATTCGTGGCATAAAAAAATAATTTTAGGTTAAAAAGAAAACATCAAAATATGAAATTAGGAGCATTCTCCATCAGCTTAAGCGTAAAGGATTTAGCAAAGTCTAAAGATTTTTACGAAAAATTAGGCTTCACCACGATGGGTGGAAGTATGGAAAGCAATTATCTCATTATGAAAAACGGGACTACATTGATTGGGCTTTTCCAGGCAATGTTTGACGGAAATATGCTGACATTCAATCCGGGCTGGGATGAAAATGCCCAAAACCTGGAAGCTTTTGACGATGTAAGAGAAATTCAAAAACATTTGAAAGAAAACCACGTGACATTAGAAAAAGAAGCCGACGAAACAACTGCCGGTCCCGAACATATTTTCCTGAAAGATCCCGATGGAAATATGATTTTGATAGACCAGCACAGATAATTAAAATGAGTAATGGATAATAAGTAATGGAATAAGATATTTTCACTATCAACTATCAACTATCAACTATCAACTATCAACTATCAACTATCAACTATCAACTATCAACTATCAACCAAAACAATAAACACAAAAACTTCTAAATAAAAATTATGGCAACAGTAAACGTTTATCTTACATTCAACGGAAATTGCAGACAGGCATTTGAATTTTATAAATCTGTCTTTGGCGGTGAATTTCCATACATCGGAACTTTTGGCGAAATGCCTCCGCAGGAAGGAAAAGAAATGCCTGAAGAAGAAAAAAACAAAATTATGCATGTTACACTTCCGATTTCTAAAGAAACCGTTCTTATGGGAAGTGATACAGGCGGAGAATGGGCTTCAGATCTGAAAGTGGGAAACAATTTTTCAGTTTCGATCAATGCGGATTCTAAAGAAGAAGCAGATAAATTATTCAATGGATTATCTCAGGAGGGACAAGTGACCATGCCTCTTGCAGATACTTTCTGGGGTGCTTATTTTGGAATGTTTACCGATCAGTTCGGCATCAATTGGATGGTTAATTATGATGACCCTGCGAAAATGCAGCAACATCCTTAATATTTATTTTTGAATTAAAATATAAAAGCAAACCGACACTTATTTTGTCGGTTTTCGTTTTAAATATTTAAAAAATCTTAGCGTTCTTTGTTAAATGGAACGCCTTTGCGAATTTAAAAACAGTTAGTTGTTAAAAAAGTCTTAGCGGACTTTGCGTTAAAATAAGCATGATAAAACAATTAATATTAAAAATTAAAAAAAAACAACAAAATGAAATTCACAATTCAAGAAATCAAAGCAGCACACCAGAAAGTAAAAAGCGGAGCAGATTTTCCTAAATACATCCAGGCTATAAAAAATCTTGGCGTTTCGCATTACACGGCTTATGTTTCAGACGGAAATACAGAATATTTCGATACAGAAAATCATGCTGCGAAAACCGGAAGTAAATATGAAACTTTGAAGATTTCAGAGAACTTAAATCTTGAAAATTTTAAAACTCAGTTAAAACTCCATCAGCAAGGCGGCACAGATTACATGACATTTTGCAAGGATTGCGCAGAAAATGGAGTAGAAGGCTGGAAGATGGATTTGAACCAAATGATCTGTACTTATTTTGATAAAGATGGAAAAAATATTTTAGAAGAAAAAGTTCCTTTTTAATTTCAAATTTTATTCTTAAAATTTTAAAGTTCGATTGATTATTTGTTATTATTGATTAAAATTATTAAATTTGATATCTTGATAGATGACAATAATAAAGAATTAAAAATGAAGGTTTTCAGGCGGTTAATGCTCATTATTTTTATAGGTGTTTCCACCTATTCGTTTGCACAAGATAACAGCCTTGGTGCTTGGTATATGTATTTTGGGAATAATAAAATCAGTAAAAAACTGAATTTTCATAACGAAATTCAATACCGAAATTTTGATGGAATTGGTGATTTAGAGCAGCTTCTCATCCGCACAGGAATTGGTTACGACTTAACTGAAAATAACAACAATATTTTATTAGGTTATGGCTTTATTTTGAGCCAGCCTTACATTAAAGGTGAAAAAACAGAGAATATTGAGCACCGTATTTTCCAGCAATATATTACGAAACAGAAATTTGGAAGATTCAATCTTCAGCATCGTTACCGTCTGGAAGAGCGTTTTTTACAGGACGATTTCAGAATGAGATTCCGTTATTTATTAGGTTTAAATATTCCGGTTACCAATAAAGAAATGCTTCCCAACACGCTGTATATTTCAGCTTATAATGAGATTTTTCTGCATGCAGACAGCCCGGTTTTCGATAGAAATCGCGTGTACGGCGCTTTAGGATTTGTCATCAATAAAAATATGAGAATTGAAGCGGGATATATGAATCAGATTCAGGAAAATAAAAACCGCGGCCAGATACAAATTGGTTTTTACAACAATATTCCATTTACAAGAAACTAAAATTGAATACCTTTAAAACACAAAAACTAAACAAATGCATTCAGGAAAAAGATTCAGCGCCATAGAATTTATAGTTTGGACTAAAAGAAGTATTTATGTTTTACTGATTTTAGCCATAATTCCTACGCTTTTATATCATTTTGGTTTTACCTTTCTTTCATTTCCATGGCAGCCAATTGCAATTATGGGAACAGCGGTTGCTTTTATTGTAGGATTTAAAAATAATGCGAGTTACAGCCGTCTTTGGGAAGCCAGACAGATTTACGGAGCAATTATCAATGACAGCAGGAGCTTTGGGTATATTTTAAGAGATTCTCTTTCAGGTAAAAATCCGGTTAAAGTAAAAGCAATGTTTGAACGTCATTATGCTTGGTTAACGGCACTTCGTTTTCAATTGAGAGAACCTAGAGCCTGGGAAATGATGAATGTTTCTCAGTTTAAAGAATATGCTAAAAAATATGAAATTCAGGAAAGAACTTTTAAAATAGAAGATGAACTGAAAAAATATCTCGCAGAAAACGAACTCAAATATATTTTAAGCAAAAAAAACCGTGCAACACAATTGATGGCTCTTCAGAGTAAAGAGCTTTCGGATGCTTATGCAAATGGTGAAATCAACGATTTTCAATGGTCGCAGATCAATCAGCAATTGGTGAAATTTACGGATGATCAGGGTAAGGCAGAAAGAATCAAGAATTTTCCATATCCAAGAAATTTCTCTTCGATTACCACGTATCTTCTGATTTTGTTCATCGTTTTTGTGCCTTTCGGTCTGGTGAAAGAATTTGCGAAAATGGGCGACGGAACCATGCTGGAAAATTATACGTTATGGTTTAATATTCCTTTTTCTCTTTTGGTGACCTGGTGTTTTCACACTTTAGACAGTGTAGGCGAAGCATCGGTAAATCCTTTTGAAGGAAGCCCGAATGACGTTCCGATTACCCAAATAAGCCGTACGATAGAGATTGATATGAGAGATATGTTGGATGAGAGCAATCTTCCGCCTGCAATTACTCCGATTAATCAGATTGTATTATAAAGAGCTGTGAGTCAATCGGCGAACTCACATTAAGTTCATTTTAGTAATAAGAAAATAAAACAGAACCCATGATCCACACTTATGTTACCATATCCATTGCAGTATTGTTGTCTGTAATGATCCTTGTGATGATAGGGCAGAAGCTGAAAGTAGCGTATCCTATTTTTCTGGTGATTGCCGGATTAATCATCAGTCTTGTGCCGGGAATGCCCCATATAGAAATCGAACCAGACTTGGTTTTTCTGATTTTCTTGCCTCCAATTTTATTTGAAGCGGCTTGGTTTACATCCTGGCAAGATTTTCATAAATGGCGAAAACAGATTTTTTCAATGGCTTTCGGGTTGGTTTTTCTTACTTCAGTAGTTGTAGCTTATCTTTCATCATCTATAATTCCGGGTTTAACTGTTGGGATGGGATTTCTGTTGGGCGGTGTGAACTCTCCTCCAGATGCGGTTGCGGCAACTTCTGTTTTAAAGCACATGAAAATTCCAAAAAAGATCACCAGTATTTTAGAAGGCGAAAGTTTGATTAATGATGCATCGAGTTTAATTGTATTTAAATTTGCCTTAGCTGCAGTCATTTCCGGACAGTTCATCTGGAGAGACGCGATTGGCGATTTCTTTACGATGGCAGTTGGCGGAATTGCAGTTGGATTGGCAACGGGCTTAGTATTTGGATTTTTCTTAAGGTTAATTCCTTCCAACTCCAATATTGATACGATTTTTACACTGATTGTACCTTACATCATGTATATTGGGGCAGAACACTTTCATTTTTCAGGTGTATTAGCTGTTGTTGCCGGAGGTCTTGTAATGTCATACAATTCTCATTGCTATCTCAGTCATACCTCAAGAATTCAGTCGGGAAATGTCTGGAGTGTTCTCATTTTCCTGATGAATACCATTATTTTCATCTTAATTGGTCTTGAATTACCGATTGTAGTTGCTGCAATGAAAGATTATACCATTTCAGAAGGAATATTTTACAGTATCGTCATTGGTGGGGCAATTATTTTAACAAGATTGCTATACAGTTATTCCCTTATGTATTTTCCTTGGTTTTTATCGAAAAAGTTAAGGTCAGAAAATCCAAAACCCGATTGGCGGGAGCCTTTTATCATCAGTTTTGCAGCGATGAGAGGAGTGGTTTCATTGGCTGCGGCTCTTTCTATTCCTGCATTTTTACCCAACGGAGAGGCGTTTCCGCATCGTAATATTATTTTATTTGTGACTTTCGTGATAATTTTGATAACTTTAGTAGGCCAAGGTTTGATGTTGACTCCAATATTGAAATTTTTGAAAGTTGATGATGCCGGAAGTGAATTGCCGGAAGAAAAGCAGGAAGCAATTTTATTAAAAAAATTAAAAGAGACAGCACTTCAGAAATTGACTTCAGATTTTTCTGAATTATCTGAAAGCAATAGCCTCGTGAGACATCAGATTTACAAGCTGGAAAATGAAATGAAGCTAATTGCTGACAAAGCGCAATGCATGGGCTCTGCAGTAGATTATGCTACCGCAATGAACGAAAACAAAGATGTTTTGAGACAGGTTATTCAGGCGCAGCGAAACGAACTTCACCGCATGAAGCGTGATAAAATATTCGACGACCATGTGATGAGAACGATTGAAATGCAGCTTGATTTTGATGAAGCTAAAATTACAGGATTTAGTCACTCTTAAATCATTGTGTCTCTTAAGATTTGGCTAAATTATATTTGGTTTATTTTTAAAAAATCTAATTGAACTTTGCATTAAAATAAAAGTTAGGACAAAACCGCATTAAAAACATTCACATGGAAAATTCAATCATGATCAAAAAGAAAATCAATGCGCCCATTGAAAAAGTTTGGAAAGCATTGACCGATAAAAACGAATTGCCATCATGGTATTTTGATATTGCAGATTTTGAAGCCGAAGTCGGACAGTCTTTTAATTTTTATGAGCCGGGTGAAGAAAAAAAATATCTTCATACGATTGAGATCATTGAAGCTATTCCGAACCAAAAACTGAAGCACTCGTGGTTTTATCCCACTTTTTCTGATGAAAAAACTTTTGTGACCTGGGATTTAGAGTCTGATGCAAATGGAACAGTGGTTACATTAACGCACGAAGGAACTGAAAAGTTCAAAAATTTAGGGGAGGGATTTGCTAAAGAAAGCTTTACCCAGGGTTGGAACGAAATTATCGGTCAAAGCCTCAAATTATATCTTGAAAATTAATAGAGAAATCGCATGATTACTTTGATTGATACGTAAATGAAGTAAGGCGATAACTTATTGCCTAGAAAAATATAATGATTTATATATGAAATTTCATTCTCTGATGCCTGTCATTTGGACCAAAAATTTGGAAGAATCTATCGGATTTTACACTCATATTTTGGGATTTTCGCTCGTTGATGCCAACATCAAAGCGCATTGGGCTTTTTTGATGAAAAATAAAGTGCAGATCATGCTCACTTTACCTAATGATCATGGAAATGCCAATAATATATGTTTTTCAGGTTCTTTTTATTTTAATATTGATGATGTGGATGCGCTTTGGAAAGATTTGAATACAATCACAAAAATTTGCTATAAAATAGAAACTTTCGAATGGGGAATGCGTGAGTTTGCAATCTTTGACAACAACGGATATATATTACAATTTGGGCAAGCAGTCGACGAAATTAGTAAAGAGGAATAAATTTTGCTATTTTTGGAGAAATATTTTAGAAATTAGAATGAAAAATAAAATAATTACAGGCTTCGCAGCTCTTTTACTGTTTGTATCTTGTAAAAACGACGAAAAAATACTTAATTCATTAGTAGATTATAACAACTCGATGGAGGCAAAAGGGTATCATTTTGGTGATAAACTTGATCTTCCAAAAGACGTTTTAGATAACGCAGAAACCATCAGTATCAGTTTTGGAGATAAAGAAACTTCAAATCTTGTGGTAGATTCAAAATATTTTACACTTGGAGATAATGCAGTCACTTTTAATATCAAAACAAAAGGTGGCGAAACTTTGTATCAGGATGCAACAATCAATGTGTACAGCAAAAGTCCTGAGCAGAGTTTAAACTATGAAGTTGTTGCAGAATATCCACACAATCCCGCAAATTTTGTACAGGGTTTTCAGATTGACGGAACTACGATCTACGAAAGTGAAGGGCAATATGGCTCATCAAGGTTAATAACTTATAAAATCGGGGACACACTTCCGATCAAAGAAACCAAGCAGGCAGACGATATTTTCTCTGAAGGAAGCACCATCGCAGGAGATAAGATTTTTCAGTTGACATGGGAAAATAAAAAAGGATTTGTTTACGATAAAAGTACATTAAAACTGCTTTCTGAATTTCCTTATCCGGATATGATGGTTAAAGGTTGGGGTTTGACGTATGATGGTAAAAATCTGATTGCTTCAGACGGTACAAAAAATCTATATTTCCTAAATCCCAGTGATCCTTCGAAAATTGTGCGATATATTTCGGTAGCCGGAAACAGCTCTGTTTATGATCAATTAAACGAGTTAGAGTTTTACAAAGGATTTATTTATGCCAACGTTTGGCACAAGCCGATTATTTTAAAGATCAATCCTGCTAACGGGGAAGTTGTAGGTAAATTTGATTTCACGAAATTGGCAGAACCATTCACTGAAGCAGATAGCGAAAATGTATTAAACGGAATCGCTTTCAAAGGGGATAATATGGTGGTTACGGGTAAAAAATGGTCGAAAATTTATGAAGTTGCGATTAAATAATTTTAAATTATTCTCAATTTCTTTTAAATAAAATAAAGTGTGTAAATTGGTAGCGTTCCTCTGGAGCGCTATCGTTGGTAAAAAAAGTTTTTTTGAAAATATTCACAGCCTTATTCATCTTCATTTTCTGTACATTTTCTGCACAGAGAGTTCTTCCTTTTGATACACTCAGAATCAAGGAAGTGCGGGATTTATTCGCTGATGATTACGGGAATATTTATCTCTACAAAAACAAAGATTTTAGTTTTACAAAATATGATTCGATAGGGAAACAGCTCGGAAAAATGATGTTTACGGTTCCGTTCCGGGTTCAGGGTGTTCAAAACCCTTTGAGTATTGCCCTCTTTTCTGAAAATGCGCAGGAAATGAAATTTGTCGATCAGAATTTAAACGAAATTCAAAAAATAGATTTCAAACAGAAATTTACCTTTATCAAACATGCTTACGCAGAAGATTTGCAGCAGATCTGGCTGTTGGATGAAAGCACAAAACGACTCCTTCAATACAATTTCCGAAATGATACAACGATTAATTCATATCCATTTGATGCCAGTTTTGATGATTTGATTGATCTTTTGGTGTACGAAAATAAGGTCTATATTTTAACTAAAAATCAATTCAGAATTTATAATTTAAAATTTGAAAAACTTTACGAAGCTCCTGTTGAAAACGGTAAAAGATTGAGAAGGGAAAATGAGTTTATTTTAATTGTGGCAAAAAGCTCTGTTTTTAAATATATTCCGGAAAAAGAATTGGTCAAAATATTCGAAGATCCCGATGTGCAAATTGTGGAAAAAAATTCGCTCGCTTATTTTGAAATCAAAGGCAACAAACTTTATCTTTACAACCTGGAAAACCAAAAGGATTCTAAAAAACAGACACCTCCTGAGACTCCGAAAAACGATACGGAAAAAACAGTGGAAGAGTTGATGAAAGAGCAGTCTGAAAAACCGAATATGCTCAAACTTTTAGAAGAAATTCAGGAATTGGGTTTTTAAAGAAGATAAAGTTTAAAATAAATAGAAGAAGGAGTATGCACATTGCAGTTACAGGAAATATTGGAGCAGGAAAGACTACGCTGACGACGATGTTGGCAAAGCATTATGGCTGGGATGCGCAGTTTGAGGATGTAGATCACAATCCTTATTTGGAAGATTTTTACGCAGATATGAGCAAGTGGAGTTTTGCACTTCAGGTTTATTTTCTGGGAAGCAGATTCCGTCAGGTAAAAGAAATCAGAGACAGTGGGAAAAACATTATTCAGGATCGTACGATTTATGAAGATGCTCATATTTTTGCTGAAAATTTGAATGACATGAAGCTTTTGTCAGACAGAGATTATAAAAACTATGCCTCTCTTTTTGATTTGATGAAAACCTTTGTTTCGGCACCTGATTTATTGATTTATCTGAAATCTGATGTTCCAAACTTAGTAAAGAAAATTTACAAACGAGGAAGAGAATACGAAGCTTCAATCAGCATTGAATATCTTTCTAAACTGAATCAGAAATATGAAAAATGGATTACCGGTTATACCGAAGGCAAATTGCTTATCATAGAAGTTGATGATCTTGATTTCGTAGAAAAGCCGGAAGATTTCGGATTGATTTTAGAAAAAATAGAAACAGAATTGAACGGTTTGTTTTAACCTTAAATTCATATTAAATAACAATTCCTTGTCTTTTTTGGTGCCAAATTTGTTTTACACCTGAAAGATTTAAATTAAATAAAAATGTTGGTAAAAGTTCTGCATAACGGAAATTGCTCGAAATCAAATGCCGTACTCGAGTATTTGGACGAAAACGGAGTTCCGTTTGAAATCATCAACATTGTAGAAGATCCGCTGAGTATTTTGGAACTGAAAACGGTTTTAAAAAAACTGAATGAAAATGTTTCTCACATCATCAGAAAAGAAGAAAAATTATATCTGGAAAAATACGCCGGAAAAGATTTTACAGAGGATGAATGGCTGCAGATCTTGTCTGAAAATCCCTCTCTAATCCAAAGACCGATCCTGATCAAAGGTTCTGTGGCGATGCTCGGAAGACCGATAGAGAATGTGAAGTTTTTTATTGAGCATTAAAAATAATCATTTACAAGGAAATTATTCAAAATATTTCCTTTTTGGAATGAAACTTCTAGTTCAATAATAGAAATTCAAGCATTTATACAGAAAAATTAGTGGAAATAGAGAAAGTATTTTAGCTTTAAATACAAAAAAAGTCAGCGATTGCTGACTTTCCTGTTTTATAATAAGATAACACCTTCTATTCTGGCGACTTCTTTATAAATTCTTACCACCTGATCTGCATCCAAAACAAATGCGTTGATATTGCAGGCTGTGTACTTTCCGTTTTTGCTTTCGCGGTTACCTAAAGTAAATTTAATACCGTCAAAAACCTTGTATATTTCTGTAAGCTTTGCGTCATCAGTCGGAATAATAAATTTAAAAAGATAATCTTCAGGAAAATCATGGTGACCTTCTAGTTTTTCTTTTAGTGAAATGTAAAATTCTTCAGGATTTGCGTGCTGATTTCCTTGTAATATGTCCATTATTTCTACTTATTTATATAAATATAACGAAAATTTATTTATTTTCCAAGAGGTCCTAAAAGCAAAGCAGAATTTTGCTTCTCGTGATCTTCAATGATGTTGAATAATCCGTTCACAATTTGCTCAGAAGCCAACATACTCAGTCCACCTGCATTGACGTTATTGTTGTTATTCCCGCCACCTAAAAGACTTCCTAAAAGATTGCTTCCCGATAACGCAGTATTGATGGTTTTTACAATGCCATATTTATTCAGTTCCTGCTCAACTTTTGGAGCGATCGCTGCAACGAGTTGCTGAGAAGTTTTTTCCTTTAAAATTAAAGTAGCCGTTCCTTTCTCACCCTGAATAATTCTTGTGACATCCTGAGCATTTAAGCTGTTCACTGCACTTTCGAGAATGGGTCTTGAGATATTCACTGTGTAAACTGCTGCGTCAGCAATATATTCTCTCTCTTTTGCTACCAATGCCGGAGCGATTTTTTCTAAAGTGGTATTGATGTCACGCAATTGCTTTGGCAATGCTTTATCAACTAAATTGTTTTGAAGAAAAGCTTCTCTGTTGCCATAGATATTCATCCCTTTATTAATTCCGCCTAATAAGACTCTTTTAATCACTGCTAACCCTAAATCTGAAGTTGCCAAAGTAGAGCAAGACTGCAAACTTGTATTGATCACTGCGCCAGTTCCCAAAACCAATGCAATGGCTATAATATATTTTTTCATTTTCAATTTTTTTAACCTTGTCAAATACTGCACCAAAGGTAAAGACAATTGTATGTTTAACAAAAAATTACCATAAATTATTGCAGTTTGAAAATTTCCCCAGTATTACATAAATCTTAAATTTTTAATTCAAAAATTTAAGATTGTATTAAAATGAGACATTAAAAGTGCTTTTTGGTTGTTTTTTACAGTAAAAATAGCTTTGCTTCAATATGAAATATTCATTTATAATAAAAAATTATGTAATTAAATGTATTAAATTTTAATTTATTTTAACATATTTCGCAATTTAAACACCTATTAATAAATTATTTAACTAAGTTTAACATCATTTGATATTTTTTATATTTTTGAAAAAATCATCTTTTGCAAATGAAGATAGACCAAAAGGCGATTTCACACATTTGATTTGTACAAGATAAAATTTAACTATATGAAACAAACTAATTTAAAGTACTCTTGTCTGATTGCAGTTCTCTACTTCGGTATGAACGTCAACGGCCAGGTTACTCCTCAAGATACTCTTCCAAAAGAGCAGAAAATAGAGGAGGTTGTTATGATTGGATATGGAAGCCAAAAGAAAGAGAACGTTACGGGTAGTATCGGGCTTGTTTCAGCAAAAGATTTAGCAGATAAACCAAATGCCAACCCACTTAGTTCTGTACAAGGTAAACTTGCTGGGGTAAACATTACCAATGTAGGTACTCCTGGAGGATCCCCAAGAGTTGATATTAGAGGGGTGGGCTCGTTAACAGGAAATACTGTATTTATTGTTGATGGTATGATTACTACTGACATATCTTATCTAAACCCTCAGGATATAGAATCAATGAGTGTCTTGAAAGATCCATCAAGTTTGGCTATTTTTGGAGCTCAGGCTGCTAATGGAGCTGTATTAATCAAAACTAAAACAGGTAAAGGGAAGCCTGTATTCAGTTTAAATTCTTACATAGGATTTAAAAAGGTAACAAACATTCCTAAAATGGTGAATGCTGATCAGTACATTGAATTATACAATGAAAAACTGATTAACGACAACGGATCTAGTGCTGGTTCTCTTAGTAGAGCAAATTTTCCTGCTGATACCAATTGGTATGACGAAATTTTTCGCACGAGTATAATCAATGCAAATGATTTTTCTGCCATGGGTAGTTTAGGCAAACTTAATTACTATGGTAGCGTAGGTTATCTTAAGGATGAAGGTAACTTGGCTGCAGGTTCGGGTATCAACTCGGGAAGTGGTTTTGGAAGGTTTAATGCAAAACTAAATCTTAGCTATAAGGTAACAGACAATATTACCATTGGAAATAACTTCAGTTTTTCTAAAATGCGTACGGATATTGCACAGAATCCTTTGTTGACAGCTTTTATTGCTCCGCCAATATTTTCACCAATGAATTCAGCGACAGGAAATTATCAATATTTTAATGGATATAATATTGCCAATCCGAGAGCGCAGCTAGATCAATTCCGTTCTCAAAAAAATGAGGAGAGATTGCTGAACAATGTTTGGGGAGAATTAAAATTTTTGAAAGATTTTACATTCAGAGCGAGCTACTCGATTGATAACTATAATCCTTCTCAATACGAATTTACTCCTACGCTTACCTATGTGCCTGCTAATAATCAGGCTCCGTCAACTTTGATTACAAGAGATTACAGAAATAGCAATTACATTTGGGATAACACAATTAATTGGAAGAAAAGCTTTGGTAATCATAATTTTGATGTTCTTGCTGGTTTCTCGAGAACGAGAACTACACTTTCACAAGAATACGCATCCTCGAGAGGTGTACAATATGATGGGACTAATGGTTCTTTGAGTATTGCAAACGGAACAGATCAATTTTTTGTAAGCGGTATTGACAGATCGGATCTTAATGTTGAACAAGATCAACAAAGAATTGAGTCTTTCTTCGGGAGATTAAACTATGACTATAAAGGAAAATATTTGTTAAACGCCTCTATTCGTAGAGATGCCAGTTCACAAATTAATGTTGATAGAGCTAAAATCTTTCCTGCTGTAAGCGCCGGATGGGTAATATCTAAAGAAGACTTTATGAGCGAGCAAAATGTTTTCAGCTTATTAAAATTGAGAGCTAGTTATGGAGAATTAGGAAATCCAAACGTAGGAAGAGGATACACTGCTAATATTTCCATCATTGGAGCAGGTGCTTATCTCGGAAATGTGGGCTCTCCGGCAGCAACTGTCGATCAATTTATTGATCCAAATATTGGATGGGAGACTACAACAGGAAAAGATGTTGGTTTGGAAATGGCGTTGTTTAATAATAAACTTAAAATTGATGCCGCCTATTTTGATAAAGATTCTAAGAATGTCGTTTATGGTGTAAATCAGGGAACGGTCTCCGGTGCAAGTAACTGGAATAATTTTGTTACAAACGCATATTCTTTCAACAATAGAGGTTTTGAAGTATCTGTTAACTACAATACTAAATTCAGTGAAAATGTAAGTTTTGGGGTATACGGTAATTTTACTTCTCTTAAAAACGAAATAACTTCAGTATATCTGGATTCATACTTAGAAACCGGTGCAAGTTTATTCGGAAACTCAATCGTCAGACTACAGAAAGGGCAAGCGGTAGGATCTTACTACGGATATGATGTAGCTGGTGTTTTCCAGACAGACGCAGAAGCGGCAGCCTCAGGACAAACAGGAGCAAAAGCAGGCTGGTTTAAATTTAAAGATCAAGATGGGAATGGAGTTATAGACTCCAGGGATAAAACATTCTTAGGAAGTCCGATTCCAAAAGGAACTTATGGCTTTGGAGTTAATTTTAATATTTATGCATTTGATCTTGCTGTTGATTTCCAAGGTGTTTTCGGCAATAAAATCTACAATTATAACCGTGAACAGCGCTATGGTAATGAGACATGGGATTTAGATATGTATAACAATAGATGGCGTGGTGCTGGTACTTCTAATACCAACTCTATGATTACATCTAATCAATCTATTATTTTGCCAAATAGTTTTTATGTAGAAGATGGAAGTTATATAAGAATAAGAAATATTCAGGTTGGTTACAATTTGCCAAAGTCGCTGGCTAAATCTCTGTCCTTAACCAAACTAAGATTATATTTAAGTGCACAGAATCCGTGGACAAGCTTTAAATACAACGGTTTCTCTCCTGAAATCAATAATACGGATAGAGTACAGATGGGAATTGATAATAACATTTATCCAATTTCAGCAATTTATACAATGGGTATGAACTTAACATTTTAATTAAAAGATCATGAAAAAAATATTTTTAACGCTCTCTTTGTTTGGATTAATGGCAAGCTGCAGCGAGGATTTTGTTGATATAAAAGATGAAGGTGAAACTAATGTAGCAGATTTCTTCACAACTGAAGACGATGCGCTGCGCGCTACCAATGCTGTTTATAGTTTCTTAAGAAGTTGGGAAAATTCAGGTTTTCCTGCACAATTTGTTTTCGGGGTAACAGGTGATGATGTAGAAAAAGGGTCTAATCCTGGAGATGCATCATTTATTAATGCATACGATAACTTTTCTTTTACAGTAAGTGATGATGGAGTAAGAGGGTATTGGATTGGACAGTGGCAAGCTGTCAACAGAGCAAATCAAGTCATTACGAATGTACCTAAAATAGAAATGAATGTTGCCACTAGAAGTAGATTAGTTGCTGAAGCTAGAATGCTAAGAGCTTATTTCTATTTCAACTTGGTAAGAATATATGGAGGAGTTCCAATTTTTGATGGATTACCACCTGATGGCAATTATACAAAGCCAAGAAATTCTAAAGAGGAAGTTTATAACTTTATTGTTTCAGACCTTATCGCTGCGTCAGAAGTTTTACCTCAGACGTATCCTGCTTCACAGCTTGGGAGAGTAACTAAAGGTGGTGCTTTAGGTCTATTATCTAAAGTATATCTTTACATGAAAAATTATCAAAAAGCATATGATACTTCTAATCAGGTTATCGCTTTAGGATATTCATTAGACCCAAGCTTTAATCATTTGTTTAGACCAGCCGGAGAATTTGGAACAGAATCAGTTTTTGAAGTGAATTGTGGCTGTGATCCTTCATTGGGTAAAGATGTAGGTAGTCAGTACGCAGAAGTTCAAGGGGTTAGAGATCAGTTTGGATGGGGCTTTTTCACCCCTACAACAGCTCTAGAAAATGCATTTGAGCCGGGAGATATCAGAAAAGAATTAACGATTTTGAGAGAAGGTGAAACAACTATTGAGGGAGATTTGATCAAAAAAGGAGATCCAAACGCAGGGAATATGTGGAATCAAAAAATTTACGTCCCGAAATCCTTAAATAATAGCGCATGCGGTTATGGTTCTATTCAAAATATAAGAATTTTAAGATTTGCAGATATTCTTTTGATCAATGCAGAAGCTGCCAATGAATTAGGAAATACTGCTGCTGCAATTACTAATATTAATAAGGTAAGATTAAGAGCCAATTTAGGAAACACTACAGCCACTTCTCAAGCCGCTCTTAGAACTGCTATATGGCAAGAAAGAAGAGTAGAACTGGCTATGGAAAATGACAGATTTCCAGATTTGGTAAGAACGGGTCAGGCTGCTACAGTTTTAGGTCCTAAAGGGTTTACGGCAGGGAAAAATGAACTTTTCCCAATTCCTCTGGATGCAATGAATTCAAGTAACGGAATGTTCGTTCAGAATCCTGGTTACTAAGAATTTTCTTTAAATAAAAATAACCAAAGTTTAACTTTGGTTATTTTTTTAACCAATTTTTTATTTTTAAATTGAAATTTATATGAAATTAAGTATAATATCAATTTTGTCTGTTTCAGCATTAGTTTTTAGTTGTACTACAACTTCACCAACTACTCAAAATACGCCTCAAAATAAATCTCTTGCAAGCAATATTTCAGATGAGCAGCTGATGGATAAAGTTCAGAACGATGCCTTAAAATATTTCTGGGATTATGCAGAGCCCCATTCTATGTTGGGAAGAGAGCGTTACCACGAAGATAATATTTACCCTGATAACGATAAACATGTTATTACAACAGGCGGTTCAGGATTTGGTTTAGCAACTATTTTAGTAGGTGTAGAAAGAGGTTTCGTTTCACGGAAAGATGCTGTGAAAAGGCTGAATATCATGATGGATTTTCTTGCAAAAGCAGACCGTCACAAAGGAGCGTGGTCGCATTGGATTAACGGAGAAACCGGAAAAACTGTTCCTTTCGGAAAGAAAGATAATGGTGGAGATTTAGTAGAAACAGCTTTTTTGACAACAGGAATTATTCAGGTTCGTGAATATTTCAAAAACGGAAACGCTGAAGAAAAAGCTTTAGCTAAAAAATGTGACGAGCTTTGGAAAGGAATCCAATGGAACTGGTACACCAAAGGCGGCGAAAAAGTTCTATATTGGCATTGGTCACCCGACTACCAATGGGAAATGAATTTTCCTCTTCAGGGGTATAATGAATGTTTGATTACCTACATTCTGGCAGCTTCGTCACCCACGTATTCCATCGATGCCGAAACCTATTATAAAGGCTGGACTAGAAACGGAACGTACCTTTCAGATAATGAAAAATACGGACTTCCGATGTATGTAAAGCACAACGGAGCCGAAGAATATGGAGGCCCCTTATTTTGGGCACATTATTCTTACATCGGTTTAGACCCTACGAATTTATCAGATAAATTAATCAAAAATTACTTCGATTTAAATAAAAATCAGGTACTTATTGACTACAAATATTGTGTAGAAAACCCAAAACACTGGAAAGGCTATGGCGAGAACTATTGGGGATTGACGGCAAGTTACTCAAGAAATAAAGAAGGAAAAACAGGCTACGATGCACATTTTCCACAAAATGATCATGGGGTAATTACGCCAACCGCCGCTTTGAGCAGTTTTCCCTACACACCAAAAGAATCAATGAATTTTCTGAAATTTATATATACACAAAAACCAGAATTCATAGGTTCTGCGGGTCCTTATGACGCCACTTCGATTCATTATGACAATTGGACGACACCACGATATTTGGCGATCGATCAGGGAACAATTGCTCCGATGATTGAAAATTACCGCACCGGATTTTTATGGAAATTGTTTATGAATGCCCCGGAAATACAACAAGGATTAAAGAAATTGAGTTTCAAATCAGAAAAGTATAACATTAAATAGTTTTAGGAGCTTAATCCCGCTATCCGCTGTATCTTTTTTGTCACAGTCTCCTCCCGAAGTTTCGGGATCCGTCTGCAACAAAAAAGGATGCCGCTTCTATCGGGGCTAATTAAAATTCTTCAAAATAGAATTGTTATCAATTGGAACGGACTTTAGTCCGTTTATATAAAAAAAATAAAATCAAACGGCTTTAGCCAAAACCTAAAGAAATATGAATTTTAAATTAAAATATTTACCACTTTTGCTTCTTCCGTTTTCTTTGAGCTTACACGCTCAGGAAGTCAAGACGACTTTCAATAAAGACGTAAAACGAACAGAAAAAATATCCTACATTCTCGATTATCCTCAAAATGCAAAAGGAAAAGTTCCGTTAATTATTTTTCTGCATGGTTCAGGTGAACGAGGGAATGATCTTGAAAAAGTAAAAGCGCACAGTCCTTTTACCTATAAAAATTTAATCAAAGAGCCGGTTGCTATTTTGGCCCCTCAATGCCCGGAAAATACTTGGTGGGATACGGTGACAGTGTATCATTTAATCAAAGAGATTCAGGCAAAATACAAAATCGACGACTCCAGAATTTATCTTACCGGACTTTCAATGGGAGGTTGGGGAACATTAAAATTAGCAATGGAACATCCCGAAATGTTTGCAGCTGTAGTTTCAGTTTGTGCACCAACTGACCGAGTGATGTACGCCAACATTCATCAGTACAAAAATCTCAACATGAAGATTTTCCATGGCGGCATGGATGATGTCGTTTTACCTGAAAATGCCTTTAGTTTTTACCAAGTTCTACATCCCATAAACCCCTCAGCAGAATTGACGATTTTCCCGAATGATAATCACAATTCCTGGGATTCAACCTATTCAAATCCTAAGTTATATGAATGGATGTTGAGTAAAAGAAAAGAGAAATAATTGATTTTAATTTAATCATTTAAACAAAAATCTTTTCTGATTTTTTTACTACAGACCTTCGTGGTCTTTGTTAAGTCGAACGCCTTTGCCTCTACTAAAATTATTTTATTTGAATCGGCGAAACTTCGTTTTGCGAACCTTAAAAGCAGTTAGTAGTTAAAGAAAATCTTTGCGAGCTTTGCGTTAAAATAATCTTAGGCTTCGAACAGATACATTTAAATTAAAACAAAAAAGAAAAATATAATTTAAGAAGATAGATATATGAGAAAGTTAATTGTAATCGCCACAATGGCACTTGCGCCGATGTTTTCGGCCCAGGAAATGGTCACGCAGCCCGTTCAGTCTTATCAAACGGCACAGTATCAGGCGAAGAAAAAAGCGTTTGTTGATGCGCTTTTGGCTAAAATGACCTTAGACGAAAAAATCGGACAGTTGAATTTACCAAGTTCAGGTGATTTTACAACTGGTTTGGCTAAAAGTTCAGACATTGGAAAAAAAGTAGAGCAGGGATTAGTCGGTGGACTTTTCAATATAAAAGGAGCTGAAAAAATTAAGGCTGTTCAGAAAGTTGCTGTAGAAAACAGCCGTCTGAAAATTCCTTTAATTTTCGGGATGGATGTGATTCACGGTTATGAAACAACGTTCCCGATTCCATTAGGATTAGCCGCTTCTTGGGATATGAATTTGGTTCAGCAATCTGCAAGAGTAGCTGCAAGAGAAGCAGCAGCAGACGGAATCAACTGGACATTTTCGCCGATGGTGGATATTTCCCGCGAGCCAAGATGGGGAAGAGTTTCTGAAGGATCAGGTGAAGACCCATACTTAGGAAGTGAAATTTCTAAAAATATGGTCTATGGTTACCAGGGAAAAGATTTAGCCAACGGAACCAATATTTTAGCGTGTGTAAAACACTTTGCATTGTACGGAGCTGGTGAAGCGGGTAGAGATTATAATACTGTTGATATGAGCCACGTGAGAATGTTTAACGAATATTTTCCACCTTATAAAGCGGCTGTTGATGCGGGAGTAGCTTCAGTGATGGCTTCTTTTAACGAAGTTGACGGAGTTCCCGCAACCGGAAACAGATGGCTGCAGACTGAAGTTTTAAGAAATCAGTGGAAATTCAAAGGTTTCGTGGTCACAGATTACACTGGAATCAACGAAATGGTTGACCATGGAATGGGAGATCTTCAGCAGGTTTCGGCCTTGGCTTTAAAAGCAGGAATTGATATGGATATGGTTGGTGAAGGTTTTTTAACTACATTAAAAAAATCTTTATCTGAAGGAAAAGTTACCCAGGCTGAAATTGATTTAGCAGCAAAAAGAATTCTTGAAGCGAAATATGATTTAGGGTTATTCGATAATCCATACAAACACGGTGATGTAAAACTGGCAGCAAAAGAGGTTTACAACATGGAAAACCGTAATATTGCAAGAAGTGCTGCAGCTCAGTCGATGGTGTTGATGAAAAACGAAAACCAGGTTTTACCTCTGAAAAAATCAGGAACGGTTGCTGTTATTGGCCCATTGGTAAACAACTCAATGAATATGCCTGGAACATGGAGCGTTGCTTCAAAACATGCCAATGCGGTGAATTTGATGCAGGGTCTTCAGGCAAATTTCGGTAAAGAGGTTAAATTTCTTTCTGCAAAAGGAGCGAACATCGATTATGATGCTAAATTGGAAGAAATCTATGCTGCTCACGGTAAAAAAACCGACAGAGACAACCGTTCAAAGGAAGCATTGTTAAAAGAAGCTGTTGATATCGCCAACAAAGCAGATGTAATTGTTTTAGCTATCGGGGAATCTGCTGAAATGAGTGGTGAATCTTCATCAAGAACTGAAATTACAATTCCTCAGTCTCAGGTAGATTTATTAAATGAATTGAAAAAGACAGGAAAGCCAATCGCAATGGTTCTTTTCACGGGTCGTCCGCTTGCATTAACGAATGTAAAAGATGCTCCTGATGCTATTTTGAATACTTGGTTTGCAGGGTCAGAAGCAGGAAATGCCATCGCAGATGTTTTGTTTGGAAAAGTGAATCCGTCAGGGAAATTGCCGATGACGTTCCCGAGAAGTCTTGGACAAGTACCTATTTATTATAATGCTAAAAATACAGGTCGCCCGCTGGATCAGAAATTAGTTGATAAGTGTGAGTATCAAAGATTCCGTTCAAACTATATGGATGAGTGTAATACGCCGTTGTATCCGTTTGGATACGGTTTGAGTTATACCAAATTCAATTATTCTGATGTGACAGTTTCGAATGCCAATCCAAAAGGAAATCAAACAATTCAGGCTTCGGTTACGGTAACCAATTCCGGAAATTATGATGGAGCAGAAGTGGTACAGTTATACATCAGAGATTTGGTCGGAACCATCACAAGACCCGTAAAAGAGTTGAAAGGTTTCCAAAAAGTGATGCTGAAAAAAGGAGAATCTAAAAAAGTAACTTTTGACATTACTCCTGAAAATCTTAAATTCTACAACGGAGATTTAAAATATGATTGGGAAGCAGGAGAATTTGATATTATGATCGGAACCAATTCTGAGGATGTTAAACATTCAAAAATCAATTGGACAAAATAAATTCCCATATAAAGCCATTCGTAAGAGTGGCTTTTTTTTATCTTATAAACTTAAAATTTTAAATTTATTATGAAAAAATCAATTGTATTCTGTGCAATGTTATTGAGCTCTTTAGCATTTTCCCAAAAAGTTGGAGGTGATAAAGATGCTCATGGCTGTAAAGGCTCTGCCGGCTACACGTATTCACAAGTAAAAAAAGATTGTGTAAGGGTTTTTGAACAGAAAATTAAACTTACCGAAGTAAAACCAAAAGGAAATTCAACCTCTATGACTGCCATCATTTTCAGCAAAGACATGAAAAAGGCAGAAGTATTCCTTCCACAAGAAAATACCGGAAGTTTAATCTTAACAAGACTTGGAAAAGGGAAAGTCTGGAAGAATGGTGCATATATTCTGGCTCCGTATAAAAAGACGGGTTATCAGTTGAAAAAAGATAATGTAGTAATTTACCAATAAATTAAATTATTCCCCGAAAAACGTTTGGTACAAAAGATATAAATTCAGAATAATAATAACCGCAGTAATAATCCAGACACAGATTTTTAGAAACGGTTTATTGACAAAATCACCCATTTTTCCTTTATCACTGGTAAACATAACAAGTGGAACTACGGCAAAACTCAGCTGCATCGATAAAATTACCTGGCTCAAAACCAGCAGGTCTGTTGTTCCCTTTTCACCATAAATAATGGTTACAATCAATGCCGGGATTACAGCAATTAATCGGGTAATCAGTCTTCTGAGCCAAGGTTTTAATCTGATATTTAAGAAGCCTTCCATTACGATTTGTCCGGCAAGTGTTCCTGTTAATGTAGAATTTTGTCCTGAAGCTAAAAGTGCAATTGCAAAAGCAATACTTGCCATCGATGCTCCCAAAATCGGGGTTAGCATCTTGTACGCATCATGGATATCAGCGATATGTTCGTTTCCTGTCGTGTGAAAAGTTGCTGCGGCTAAAATTAAGATGGCGGCATTAATAAAAAACGCTAATAACAAGGAGACTGTACTGTCTAAGGTTGCGAATTTTATCGCTTCTTTTTTTCCTTCTTTATCACGGGTATAATCTCTGGTCTGAACGATGCTGCTGTGAAGGTATAGATTGTGCGGCATCACGGTTGCACCTAAAATTCCGATACCAATATAAAGCATTGCAGGATTGGTAACGATTTCTTTTTGAGGAATTAATCCGCCTAAAATAGCATTAATTTCAGGTTTAGAAATAATAATTTCATATCCAAAACAAACCAAAATAATAAACATCAATCCTGCGACAATACTTTCTATCCATCGGAAACCTTTTGCCTGAAGCAATAAAATAATTAAAACATCAATGGTGGTAATCACAATTCCCCAAGTCAATGGAATTCCAAAAAGTAAATTTAAAGCAATGGCAGAGCCGATGACCTCCGCCAAATCGCAGGCGGCAATGGCAATTTCGCAAAATACCCAAAGAATAAAATTAGTAGTCGGTTTAAAGTGATCTCTACAAGCTTGTGCCAAATCTCTTTCTGCAACTACACCCAATTTTACAGATAAATGCTGCAAAACCATTGCGAAAATATTAGAAATTAAAACAACAGAGAGTAAAGTGTACCCGAATTGTGAACCGCCGGCAATATCGGTTGCCCAGTTTCCGGGATCCATATAACCGACAGCAACCATTAAACCCGGGCCTGCAAATGCCAAATACTTTCGCCAAAAACCTGAACCTTTAGGTATCGAAATTGAGGAAAATACCTCTGGTAATGAGTGTGATGTTTTATCTTTTCGCCAAGCATTTTTCATATTGAATTTCATCATTGTTAGAAATGACTAACAAATTTAATTAAATAATTGAAATGTAAACAGAGTTCACATAAAAAATCCCGAAAATATTCTCTTTCGGGATTTAATTATATTTAAAATAAGATTTTTATTTTGTAAATCTTACCGCCATTTTTCTGTCGGCAGCTCTTTCTGCATCTGAAGCACTTGCATCAACGGTAGCAAATTCGCTTCCATAACCGTCAGCTCCAGTAACTTGTGCGCCCACGCCTTGTTTAGCCAGCCAATCTTTGATGTATGTTGCTCTCTCTCCCGAAAGTTTTACGTTAGCAGCTTCGTTACCCACTTTGTCTGTATATCCACCAATTTTAATTTTAGCATCAGGATACGCTTTCAAAATAGCAACTAAATTTTCTAACTGACCCTGAGACCCTGCTTCTAATTCAGTTGAACTTCCCATTTTGAAATTAACATGGTCAAAATTATACCAGTTATCTTTTAATGCTGCATCATCAGCAGCACTTGCATAAGATCCGCTCTTAAGGAAAGTAATCATATTGTCTTCCATTCCTCCTTTGTAACCTTTCAATGCTGTACCGTTTAAATCGATGTTTTCATCAACTCTGGTAGTTGTTATGGTCGCTGCAGTATCATTTTGCATTGAAGAAGAACTATCATTTGTTGTATTTAAACTATCACCCGCAACCACTGTTGTCGTAGTGATTTCTTTTTTCTCACATTGTTTCCAGAGAAAATATCCGGCAGCAATTAATAATAATAAAGGTAAAAGCCACTTCCAGATTGATCCGCCATCTGAAGTACTTGTAGCTCTTTCAGGGAAAGTTCCTCCATCAGCTACACTTTTTGTTACTACTACTTTCGGCTCCTCATTTGAAACCGCAGTTGGTATCGGGGTTGGCGTAGAAATAGGAGAAGTTTTGATGGTGTCGTTATCATTATCAAATTTGTAACCTTTTGCCCAGTCTCCAACATTTAAAGATGCTAAAGACAGACCTGCAGGCAATAAGGATGAGACAATACCTTTCTGATCATTCAGTAAACTTGAAATTCCTGATGGGTCAAGGTTATTATCAGCTGCATACTTTCCTACAGAACCTACAGTAGCTCCGGTTACTAAATTAAGTAAGGAAGCAGATGAATTATTACTGATTCCCGCATAAGTAGCAATAGAATTGACCAAACCGCTCAGTTTATCACCAAAAATTGATGCTAACAAGCTTTGAACCCAAGTATTTTCTGAAGCCAATCCTAAAAGATTTCCCAAAACTCCCTGTGATGGAGCTGTAGTAATAGCATCTAAAACAGCCGGATTATCTGAATTGTTTGCCAAACCACCTACAACTGCAGGTAACAAACCTCCGATAGCTTTTGAAATACCGGATTCACTTTCGCCCAATTGCGAAGCAGCTTGCGTTACCAATGCAGAACCAAGCTGTCCTTTAATTAAATCGATGATGTTTAATGACATAATAAATTATTTGAGATTAATGTGTTATAAATTTAAACAAAAATCTATCCAAACAGCAGATTCAAAAAAAAATCTTTAAAAATAACTGGAATTTTTAAAGATTTGTTAATTGTAAGTTGTTGAATTTTAGTATGCTTTTGCGTACAAAACACGTCGCTTAGATGGTTTTCCTGAAATCATAGAAATACCTTCTTCAATATCATCATCCAAAGGAATACATCTTATGGTCGCTTTGGTTTCTTCTTTTATCTGTGCTTCTTCTTCGTCAGTTCCGTCCCAATGTGCATAGATGAAACCTCCTTTTTCTTCTAAAACTTTTTTAAATTCTTCATAAGAGTCAACTTTTGTAATGTTGTCTTTTCTGAAATCGAAAGCCTTAGTATACATATCTTGCTGGATCGTTTTTAATAAATCTTCAATGTAAGAATCTAAACCTTCCAACGGACGAGTTTCTTTCGTAAGAGTGTCTCTTCTTGCAATCTCAACAGACTTGTTTTCTAAATCTCTCTGACCCATTGCGATTCTCAAAGGCACCCCTTTCAATTCGTACTCGGCAAATTTCCAGCCCGGTTTGTTTTGAGTATCATCATCAAATTTTACAGAAATTCCTTTTAACTTTAATTTATTCTGAATTTCTAAAGCAACTTCGCTGATTTGATTCAGCTGCTCTTCACCTTTGAAGATAGGCACAATCACTACCTGAATCGGCGCCAAAGTAGGAGGTAAAACCAGGCCGAAATCATCAGAATGGGTCATAATCAACGCCCCCATCAATCGGGTTGATGTTCCCCAAGATGTAGCCCACGCATGTTCTATCTTTCCTTCTTTGTTGGTGAATTTTACGTCAAATGCTTTAGCGAAATTCTGTCCCAAGAAGTGAGAAGTCCCTGCCTGAAGTGCTTTTCCGTCCTGCATCAATGCTTCGATACAATATGTGTCATCTGCTCCTGCAAATCTCTCAGAAGGAGTTTTCACGCCCATCACAACCGGCATCGCCATGAATTTTTCTGCAAAATCTGAATACACATTATTCATTTTTACTGCCTCTTCTAAAGCTTCATCTTTTGTAGCGTGAGCAGTGTGACCTTCCTGCCACAAAAACTCAGAAGTTCTTAAAAACAAACGGGTTCTCATTTCCCAACGAACAACATTTGCCCATTGGTTAATCAGAATTGGCAGATCTCGGTAAGATTGAATCCAGCCTTTATAAGTATTCCAGATAATCGCCTCGGAAGTAGGGCGTACAATCAATTCTTCCTCTAATTTTGCATCCGGATCAACCATTAATTTTCCTGGGTTATCCGGATCATTTTTTAGACGGTAATGCGTAACAATCGCACATTCTTTGGCAAAACCTTCGGCATTTTTTTCTTCAGCCTCAAATAAGCTTTTGGGAACGAATAGCGGGAAGTAAGCATTAACGTGACCGGTCTCTTTGAATCTTTTATCCATTTCGTCACGCATTTTCTCCCAGATTGCATATCCGTATGGTTTGATAACCATAGATCCTCGCACGCCGGAGTTTTCAGCTAAATCTGCTTTTACAACCAATTCATTATACCATTTACTATAATCTTCGCTTCTTGAGGTTAATTTTGCCATTAATTTTATTTTAATATTTTAACTTTTCTCTGTTATTGTAATCTAAAAATAAAAATCTATTTTTGATAGATATTTGTAACCAATTATTTGGTATATTTTTGGTACAGATTGCAAATATAATTTAAATTAAAAATTTTTACATTATCATGAAAAGAAATATACATAAAAATTTACTTGGCATGCTGAAATCTAAAGGGATTTTGGCTATTTCAGGTGGCTTGCTATTAATGTCTTGCGGTGCTCAGGTTGGTGGGTACAGTGAGACAGACGGAGTATATTACGATCCAAACAAAGATACTCTTCCGGAAGGTGTGATTATCAACGGTGATCAGGGAAACCAGGTAGGTGATTATTATGATTATTATCCACAGTCTAGTATTGTAGAAAACTCTCAAATCAATTCACAGGAGTACGAAAACAGATACAATGAATGGAGCGATGTCAATTATGGCAATGCTACAGATTCTGACTGGGGTAATTTCGCAGGCAGCCAGACCAATGTATACGACAACTCATGGGGTTGGGGAATGGGCTGGGGCTCACCCTGGGGTTGGTATGGCGGTTACAGTCCTTATTGGGGAATGGGATCTGGCTGGGGCATCGGAATGTCTTTCGGCTGGGGAAATTCTTGGGGCTGGGGCGGATACAATCCTTACTGGGGTATGGGATGGAACTCACCTTACTGGGGTATGTATAACCCTTATTGGGGCGGATATGGTTACGGAAACTGGTACGGCGGCGCAGGTTACTGGGGAGGTAATTATTACAGACCATCTTACAGAAGAAGCGGAGCAAATGGCAGAGGATTTACAAATGCGCCGGGAGTCAATAAATATAACGGAAACAGTTCTGGTTTTAGAAACGGAAACAATGGTTCTGGCATGAGAAATGGTCAGGGGCAGCAAGGATTCAGAAATAATAATAGCGGAGGCTTCAGACAAGGAACAAGCAATGGCGGTTTCAGACAGGGAACTACAAACGGAGGCTTCAGAAACCAGTCTGGTATGAGAAATCCTAATGGTCAGCAAAGACCCAACTATAATTACAGACCACAACAACAGACTAGACCAAATTATAACCAACAGCAATCACAGCCAAGATCAAACGATAATGGTGGTTTCAGATCAGGAGGATTCAACTCTGGAAGCAGCGGCGGCGGTGGATTTAGATCTGGCGGTTCTTCTGGCGGTGGAGGTATGAGATCAGGCGGCGGTGGCGGCGGTTTCAGATCTGGTGGTAGATAATATTGTAAAACTCAATAACTATTAATAAAATAATGTTAAAAAAATCTTTAGTAATAATGAGTATTTCTGCAGCATTTTTTGTGCAGGCTCAGGATATTTCAGTAATCAGAAACTCTATTGATGTATATTCAAATACTCCAATGGTTGGTTCTTCGAAGTTCAATGCGATGGTAGGCTCAAATGGAGCTTTAGGTGGTGATGGTACTTCGCTGATGACTAACCCTGCAGGTATTGGTGTGGCGATTGCTGGAGATGTTTCAGCAACATTATCAATAACTAATAATAAAAATACAGCTTCATTAGCTGGTTCTTCCCTCAATTACAACATTGATAAGGTTGATATCGGTAATGCAAATGGCGTCGCTGTTTTTCAGTTATTAACAGAGACGCCTTGGAAGTTTATCAACGTTGCTGCCAATATTTCCACATCTTCTATTGAAAATTATGTAGAATCACCAGGTAACTCCAATGTTTCTATAGCTAAAAATCTTGTTGATTCAGGAGGTAATAATGTTGTGGGAAATATGTCTTATTTAGGTCATGCTTACAACAGATATGGAACTCAGACTAAATTTAATATTGGTGTAGGAGCTAATTATAATAATGCTTTGTACTTTGGTGCAAGTTTAAACATGCACAGTGTAGATTTGGAGCAGTATGATAGTGCTGTTTTCGGATTAGATTTAGATAATACTGTAACTACTTTTGATAAGCAATACACGCCATATTCTGAAAAATCAAGTGGTTTCTCTGGTACTTTAGGGGTTATTGGAAAAGTTAGCAATCAGCTGAGGCTGGGTGCTTCTATTGAGTCACCAACCTGGTGGTCGGTTGACAGAGTATATAGAGATTATTATGATGGTGGAGATGGGATTTACTATGATAATTTTGCAGAAGACAGAACATTCAGATCTCCCATGAAGGCGACTTTGAGTGGTGCTTTTGTGCCCAATAAGAATTTTGCAATCAACGTTGACTATACTTTAGGCTTAACAAAACCAAAATATAAAGTTCAGGGTGTTGCTGAATCAGAATTAAACTCTTTCTTCAGCGACAATTACAAAAACTTATCTGAAATTAAAGTAGGTGCTGAATACAGAATCAAAGCTTTGAGACTGAGAGGAGGTTATTCTTATGCATCAAGCCCGTTTGACAGTACAACTATCAATGCATTTTCAAATACGGGAACTGTTGCAAATACCAACTACAGCAACTTTATTTTAGGAGATAGAAATACGATTGGTGCAGGTATAGGATATGATTTTGGTAAGTTTTATATTGATGCAGCTTATCAGAATATTAATTCTGAATATAAAAATCCGTTTTTGGCAGGATATCAATTTGATGATTATAATACAGGATATTACTCAGGAGATTTCGACGTTACAACGCCAGATTCTGTAGTATCTGATGTGAAAAATGTGAGAAACAATTTCTTCCTTACTGTAGGCTGGAAATTTTAATCATTAATTTTTTTAAAATATAAAGTTAAAGGCTTCGAATTATTTCGAAGCCTTTAACTTTATATTTAATTTTTTTTCTCGCAGATTAAACAAATCTCGCAGATCTTATAAAGTATTAATGGAAGCTTTAAATATCTTAAACGATTGTTTTAATTTAAAAAGCTATTTAATGATGATCATGAGGATGTGTATGAAACAAATGCATCAACAAAGCCAAAGAAACCCCTACAATAACCAAACCGATCTTCGACCAGTTAATATTGTGATTTTTATTGCTTTCGAAAATAATAACCGATGAAATATGAAGAAAAATACCACCCACAATTGCAAGGAAATAGGGCTGCCATTCAGGATTGAAATAATTTCCAAGTAACATTCCCATCGGGGAAGCTAATGCAAACAAAGCAACAATTAATAAAGATGGATAAGACGCTTTTGAGCCTGATCGGTTAAATAAGAATGCACCCAAAATAAACGAAATAGGAAGGTTGTGAAACAAAATCCCTAAAAGATAAGGAGAAAGAGGATTCGTTTCATTGGCCAAAGGAATTCCTTCGATAAACGCATGAATAAACAACCCGACCATCAATGCGACAGGCAAAATATTGCTGCTTTCATTATGATGATGGAAATGTCCGTGCTCAAAACCTTTCGTCAAGGCTTCTAAAATCATTTGAAGCAGAACACCGCCAATCACGAAGATTCCCAGATTTTCACTGACATCAGAAGTGTAAACTTGAGGAAAAACTTCATTCAGGCAAATGGTAATCAGAAAACCGGCACTTAAAATCAACAGATTTTTTGCAAACTGCTCTTTTTTACCAAAGAGTTTTCCAAGGAAAACACCGGCAACTACACTTAAAATTAATAAAATGAAAATCATTACTTTTTCTTAAACAAATTGATGCAACGGGGTGAAATTTCCTTTTCAAAATCATTCAGTTGATAATCTCCCCAAATTTTTACTCTTTCAAACCCACATTCTGAAGCGTAATTTTCAATCGTTTCTAAAGTGTGAAGTTTTACTTTTTCAAAAAAATGTTTGGGTTCGCCGTCAATTTCAAAACGAATGTCTTTAATGATATGTCTGCCTTCAATTTTTTTAGAAATATGAAAATCAATTCCTTCCCGGTGAATTGTGGTTTCCGGAACTAAATTTCTTGTTACATACTCTTCATTGAGATAATCTAAAACAAAAAATCCTTCGGGTTTTAAAACGTTGTAAACGGATTGGAAAACATTTCTGTCATCTGTCTCATTATCAAAATACCCAAAGCTGGTAAAAAGATTGAAAACTGCATGTACCGGTTCAGAATCGATAGGATTTCTCATGTCGTGAACTTTGAAAGCCAGACTTTCGTTCTCAAACTGCTTGTCAAACTCAATACTTTGCTGGGAAAGGTCTAAACCAAGCACATTATAGCCCAATTTATTAAGAAAAACAGAGTGTCTTCCTTTTCCGCACGCAAGGTCAATTATTTTTGAATATTGGGGCAGCTGAAGCTCCTGAGTGAGTTTTGTGATAAAGTTTTCTGCTTCTGTATAGTCTCTGTTACTGTAAAGCAAATGATAATAAGGCGTATCAAACCAAGATTCAAACCATTCCATAATGCAAAAATAACTAAATTTGCGGTGTTAAAAGAAAAGTATTTTAGATATTAAGGTATTGAAGAATTCAATTTATTAAGAAAATGAAACGCTAATTCTTTAATTTTTAAATAGTTAAATCTTTTAATGATAACTTATGGATACAGAAAATATTAAAATTCAGATAAAAACATTCTTCGGCTTAGAAACAGTTTTGGGTGAAGAAATCAAAAAACTGGGTGGAAGAAACGTTGAACTAAAGAATCGTGCAGTTAATTGTGAGGGAGATTTAGGTTTTCTTTATAAAATCAATTATTCGGCAAGAACGGCTTTGAAAATTCTTGTGCCGATTGATGAATTTAAGGCATATAACGAAACAAAATACTACGACAGACTTTTCAAGTTTGAATGGGATGAGTTTATGGACGTCAACCAGACTTTTGCCATAGATTCTACGGTGAATTCTGAAAGATTCAGCCATTCTCAGTTCATGACTTTCAAAATGAAAGATGCAATTGTAGATTATTTTCAGAATAAATACGGAAGAAGACCGAGCATTGAAACGAAGTCTCCGGATATTAAATTCCACCTTCATATCGACAGAGAATTGGTGACAATCTCTTTAGACTCTTCTGGTGATGCTTTATTTAAGAGAGGATACAGAAAAGAGCAGGGCGAAGCACCAATCAATGAAGTGTTAGCAAGCGGAATGCTTCAGTTGGCAGGCTGGGACGGAAAAGGAAATTTCCTTGACCCAATGTGCGGTTCGGGAACGCTTTTGATTGAAGCTGCAATGATTGCGATGGATTTGCCGGCACAGCTTTACAGAAGAAGATTTGCCTTCCAGAACTGGAAGAATTATGATGATGATTTGTTTGCAACGATAAAGCAGCATCGTGTAGACAGAATCAGAGAGTTTCACGGCAAAATAGTGGGTTACGATATCGACGGAAGAATGCTGGATGCTGCAAGAACCAATGTAGAATCTGCAGAAATGGAAGAAGTTATTGAAGTAAGAAGAGAAAATTTCTTCGATACCAAAAAAGATATGTTCCCATTGTTGATGGTTTTCAACCCGCCTTATGACGAGAGAATTTCTATCAATGATGACGATTTTTACAAAAAAATAGGAGATACTTTCAAAACAAGTTATCCTAATACTTTGGCGTGGCTTATTTCTTCGGATCTTGATGCACCAAAGAAAATCGGGTTGCGACCTTCAAGAAAAATCAAACTTTTCAACGGAAAACTGGAAACCAGATTTTTACAGTATGAAATGTATGAGGGAACAAAGAAGTTGCACAAGATTGAAAATAAAGAAGATTAAAAAATATGCCTTTTGACTTTTTTGATGGCTTAGGATTTATTGGGGACTTAATTAGTTTTTTAGGAAGTTCTTCTGACTCAAAATCCTTAACCGACAGAGAGGCACAGAATAAAAAATCAAAATACATCGTAGAATGGTGGAGTGGAAGTTTGCTTCTACTATCCGCCATTCTATTTTTTTTCGTTTTTAAAAATCCCTTACCAGCAGAAAATTTTGTACAGACTTTGATTGTTTGTTCAATAATTGCTTTTGTTATATCTTTTGTTGTGTTTTTTGCACTCTATCATTTAGGACTTTATTATTTTAAAAGTCTTTTTAAATTGCTTTTACTGAGTTGTTCAGTTATTCTATTTTCAATTTCGATCGTTTTATGTATTTATTTTAAATCAAATTTATTTATCCAAACTCCGTCATCTCTGGAAAAAATTCTATATAAGTAAGGAAATTATCTTGCTGTGTCGGAAAATGATCTGTACATGCCCGAACACGATCTATAAATGCCAGAAAGAGATCTGCGTTGGTCGGAATGTTATCTTGTTGTCTCAGGAAATCATCTGTATATATCGGAATGCGATCTGTCAGCGTAGGAAAGTAATCTTGCTATCTTAGAAAACAATCCGTTCGATTAAGAATGCAATCTATCCAAATCGGAATGTTATCTGTCTGCTCCGGAAAATCATCTATTTATTACGGAAATTCATCTTTCCATATTTTAAACAAACAGTCTGTTAAATAAGAAAACAGTATCCTCTGTAAAATACTGTTTATATCTGTTTACTATTTTTAAAGAATCTTTTCGGTTTTTTATTGCTGTTGGTTTAGATTTCTACTGAAGGATCAACTTTAAATTATTGATCTTTATTCTCCAGTTGAGCAATTTTAACTTTTAAATCTTCATTTTCTTTTTTCAAAATATTGATGTATTCTTGTTGACTTTCAAGAAGGAATTCCGGAACATTGCAATAAACATTATGACTTCCAATATAGCTATTTGTAATGTCAGTAACATTTTCAAAGTTTTGATTAATTGAATTTTCTTTGCTGGTTTCTTTGATATCATCCACTTCAACATCAAGCAGTTTTGCCATACGTTCCCATTCTTCATCACGGATTTCAATTTCACCTTTTTCTTTACGTAAATAATGTGGCTGACTAATGTTCAAATGTTTTGCCATATCCTGTTGGGAAAATTTTTTGTTTATTCTTGTTTGTTTTAATTTTTCTTTTAACATTTAGTGATTTTTTTACAAATATAAAACAAGATAAAAAATTATACGAATTTATACGAATATTATTGTATAAATTTTATTTGCATAATAATAGGTAGGGATTTAGATTTGCAGTAAAGATTTTCGAAAATACTTTTATACTTAAACAAATTTTAACTTTAAAGAATTAAACAAATGAAAAAAATCATTTTATTGGCAGCTTTCGGAGTTGCGGGATTAGTAAGTGCAAAAAATGCTGTAGAAAGCAAGGTAGAAACTAAGTCAAAAACGGAGGTTAAAGCGGAAGCGAAAACAGAAGTTGGAGAAGAGGTAAAATCTCCAAAACAGACATGTGGAGTTCAAGTTACCTACTATTCTGGAGGGCAGGTTGTAGGTAGTCAATTATTAACATCAGAACAATCAACTTTAGAAGATTGTCAAAAATGGCAAAAGGGAGTTAGATTTGCCTTGCAAATTGCAGGTTTCTGGACGGTATAAATTATCCTTCTATATAGAACTAAAGCCCTTATTTTTTAATAGGGGCTTTAAATTATAATCAAATCACTAATATGAATAAAATATTTTTTTTAATAATATGTTCAATCTCTGTATTTTACAATGCACAACAAATCCATGTTCGATATCTGAAGGTTTTGTCTTCTTTTGCTACCACTCATGAGGATTTATATATTAAAAACGATCAAGTTATATCAATTCAAGATTCGATCATTACCGAAAATAAATTAACTGACAGTTGGACGATGGCTATTAACATAGACAATGGAAAAAAACCGACAAAACAATATTTTGTATCTGATTTAAGTAATGATAAATCAAAAGATTTCTTTTTTACTGCAAATGTGGATAGCAGAAGTTTTTTCATCTATGATAAAGTTGCTCAGCCAAATTGGAAAATTGAAGAAAATCAAACAAAAACAATTGCAGGCTACAAATGTATAAAAGCAACTGGTGTGTTCAGAGGTTCAAGTATTACGGCATATTTTTCAAAAGAACTACCTTACTCTGCTGGACCATTCAAATTTTACGGATTACCTGGTTTAATATTAGATATTAGGGTAGATAATATGGATCATGAAATATGGAAAGCTGAAACCGTTACTATTGATGATAAAAAATTGATAGCTTATAAGCCACAATTTCTCAACAATGAGAAAATAAGCTTAAAAGATTATGTAGAAGCGAAAGAAGCTCACATGAATAAATTGTTTAAAAAGGTAAGCGATGCCATTCCACCCTCAAGTGGAAAAATTACTTCTCAAAATAATCAGAGGTTTACCGTAGAACAAAAGTATGAATGGGAAACTGAAGCTGATAAATAAATAATTAAAATATAAAACCAGAATAGAAATATTCTGGTTTTATATTTTAATTAACGGTAAACTGTTTGTAAGTTCATTCACGAATAATTAATTTTGAAAAAAAATCCATTTGAACCCAACTATTTCAATCGTTGTCGCCATTTTTAACCGAAGAGACGAACTTTTTGAGCTTCTTAATTCACTGACTTTTCAGACTGATAAAGTTTTTGAAATCATTATTATTGATGATGGTTCACTCATCGATTTGAAACCGACAATCAAAAATTTTGATGGGATTTTAGATATTAAATATTTCAGAAAAGATAATTCAGGTCCTGGTTTATCAAGAAATTACGGTTCAAAAAGAGCTTCAAATGAATGGCTTGTTTTTGTAGACAGCGATGTAATTGTGGAAAAAGATTACATTCAAAACATCAAAAAAGATATTCTTACGATTCCTTGTGATGCTTTTGGCGGTGCAGATAAAGCGCATAAAGGCTTTAATCTGATGCAAAAAGCAATTTCCTACTCTATGACTTCCATTTTTACAACGGGTGGAATTAGAGGAAATAAAAAAGCGGTTTCAAAATTTCAGCCCAGAAGTTTTAATATGGGTGTGAAGAAAGAAGTTTTTGAGAAAGTAGGAGGTTTTTCTGAAATGAGAATTGGTGAAGACCCGGATTTGTCGATGACCCTTTGGGAAAATGGTTTTTCAACTGCTTTTTTTGATGATATCGCTGTTTATCATAAGCGACGGGTCGATTTTGGGAAATTTTCAAAACAAGTGTACCAATTTGGTTGCGCAAGACCTATTTTAAACCAAAGACATCCGAAATATGTAAAAATCTCTTTTGCATTTCCAACCTTATTTCTGTTGGGATATGTTTTAGGTTTTATTGAATATTTTATTCTTGGACGAGGAATTATTCTGGCATTCTATGGTCTCTATACTTTCATGGTTTTGATTCATGCAACGATTGTTACTAAGAATATCGCAATTGCAGGAATGGCGGTTATTTCGACTTACATTCAAATGTTTTCTTATGGCTACGGTTTTTTACAATCGTGGATTTTACTTAATATTTTAAAAATGAAACCTGAAAATGCTTTCCCGAAACATTTTCATAAATTTTGATTTAACCGCAAAAGTCACAAAAGATTTTAATAAGTTTTTGAAAATTTAATATTTTCTTTTTGTAATATTTTCTTAAACTATCTGTATGATAATCCACGCTGAAATAATAAGTCAACCCCGCTCTGGAGAATTTAAAGAAAGAATTTACGACATCGAAAGTTCTTGGAATTCTCAAAGTTGGACTTTTATAAAATTTATCGAAGATGATTATACAGAATGGTGTGGACAATTCAGAGGTGCTCCAAATAGCGTTCAAATTTCAAATAAACATCAATTAATATTAATATTAACAAGCGATTATTTATTTCAATTAAACTCTAAGACAGCAGATATAATTGAATTTGAAGATCAACCACAGTATCAAAATTTAATCTTAACTCCTGATGAAAATTTTTTGATAGCTGATTATATGAACATTGAGAAAATTACAAACTGCATTAAAGACAAAAAACTTATTAAAAGTCCAATAGAAATGGATTTTATAGAATTTAAAGTATGGAATGAAAATATCTTAGAATTCACGTGCGATGAATTTGTTTATTGGGATAAGCATTATTTAATGACTTATAATAATATAACTGAAATTATAGAAATTAAAAACGTCACATAATATAGGTTTGATGTAATGGTGGCTTAAATTTTTTTGAAACTGACTCCAAGCTTCGATTCTTTTGTGAATCTTTGAAATGCCGGAAATAATAAATGCTGTTGAATTTCAACAGCATTTTTCAATCAAGATGTAAAAATAGTTTCATGGTGTAGAACGCCTGTTTTTATCATGCATTCTTTCATTTTTTTATACGTTCGCTCGATGTCGTGGTCGAGGCCTATAGAAAATCGTATGAGTCCGTCTGAGATTCCCATTTCTTCACGTTCATCTTCCGGTATTTCAGATGAAGTTGAGCTTCCTGAGCATGAGAATAATGTTTTGTAAAAACCTAAACTTACTGCAAGATATCCAAGATTTTCGTGCTGCATCATTTCCATTAGCTCGTTCGCTTTTTCAGTCGTTCCGGCGTCCACAGTGAGAAGACCGCAAAAGCCGTATTCTTTCTGCATCATACTCTTCATCAGTTCATGGTTTTTGTGTGATTGTAAACCAGGATAAGAAACTTTTAAACCATCATTTTCAAATCTTTCAGCAAGATATAGTGCGTTGTGGCTGTGCTGTTTCATTCTGATGTGAAGCGTTCTCAGGTTTTTAAGAATACTTGCAGACCTGAAGCTGTCCATCGTAGGACCAAGAAGCATACAAGCTCCGTTGTTCACATTTTTTGTATCATTAATAAATTCTTGGGTACCACAATAAACTCCGCCAACCGTATCACTGCTACCATTAATAAATTTAGTTAAACTGTGAATGACAATATCAGCACCTAAAAGACTTGGTGAAATGGAAAGCGGAGAAAAAGTATTGTCTACTATAAGTTTTAAGTTATGTTTCTTACAAATTGAGGAAAGTTTTCTAAGGTCGGCAACCTCCAGAAGCGGATTGCTTACACTTTCGCAATACATTATTTTTGTGTTAGGTTGAATGGCATTTTCAATCGACTCAAAATTATTGATGTCAACAAAAGTGGTGTCAATATTGAATGGTGGAAGGAAGTTCTTTAAAAAAGCATACGTTCCGCCATAGATTGTTCTGCTGGAGATGATATGATCACCGCTTTTGCAAACCTGCATCAGCACAGAGGTGATGGCGCCCATTCCGGAAGCAGTCACGTTAGCCGTTTCTGTATTTTCCATCTTTGCCAATGCTTGAGAAAGATACAGATTCATCGGTGAAGAATGTCTGGAATATAAATAACAGCCATCTGCATTTCCTTCAAAGGTATCAAACATGGTTTTTGCAGAAAGAAAAGTATAGGTTGAACTGTCTGAAATCGATGGGTTTACTCCGCCAAATTCTCCAAAATACTGTAAATCTTGAATTTCGTTTGCTGCATTAAAATGATCCATATTTTTTGTTTTAAAAGTGAATCATTTTATTTTTTATTACAACATAATATCCAATATTTAGATTTTAAATCTATTAAATTTAAATTTTGATGATATAAAGTTGGTTAAATTAAATTTTAATAAATTTAGCCAAAAATTTTTCTATGCAATTTGACGAAACCGACAAAAAACTGCTCCTTTTTTTACAACAAGACTGTAAGCAAACCACCAAAGAGTTATCTTACAAACTGGGTCTGTCGATCACGGCAGTTTATGAACGCATCCGAAAGCTGGAAAATAATGGCGTAATTTCTAAATATGTGGCCATTTTAGATAAAACAAAAATCGACAAAAACTTCATCATTCTTTGTCATGTCAAACTTACTCAGCATAAAAAAGAATATGTCCTTCGTTTTGAAAAGGAAGTGATGACTTTAGATGAGGTGACGGAATGTTTTCATGTGAGTGGTGATTACGATTATATTCTGAAAATCTGTGTGAAAGATATGGAAGATTACCGCAATTTTATGCTGACCAAGCTCACCACAATTCAGCATATTGCAAGTACCCAAAGTTCGTTCACGATCTCTGAAGTGAAAAATACGACCGAATTGGTTTTGTAATGTATTTAAACTAAAACTCCCTTTTTTGAAGCAATAGGCTCTGGAAGATCTTCATGTTCGCCGATCATCTGTAAAAGGTCTATCTCAATACTTCGGCATATTGATAACATTGGAATATCAAACATTAATCCTTCGAAAGGATTTTCAGAGTAGTCACCTACCAATTCCATAATGATGTAAATCCAACCAATTGTAATGCAGAAAGGAATTGATATCCATATCCCCCAATCTCCAAGTTTAGAAAATTCGCTGACTAAGCCAAGAGGTAGAAGCATAATAAAAATAATATTAAAGACAAACGCAGTGCTTGCAAACTGTCTGGGAAGCGGAAATTTTTTAATTCTTTCTGCCTGACCCTGTAGCGTGTAGAATTCGGTAAGACAATCCTGCAGCTGCATTTGGTTAAAATCTGAAATTGCCTTCATGTTTTTTAATGCATTCACATCTTTCGCCTGTTGTGAAACAAGAAAAGTTGCAAAATTATTGTACGAAGACTGCAGCTCACATTCTTCCTCGGATAAATATTTTTTGAGAAATATTGGTGTTCTTCCATAATCAGGGAAACCTGCTCTGATGAGTCTGTGCCGCTTTTTATCGGTGTTTTTTAATTTATCTTCTTCAAATTTTATATGTTCCCATTCTACAGGCACTAAGCTCTGTTCTCGGAATGCATATAACCATGCGATGTGACGATAAACAATTTTCTTTCTGCGTTCTTCGAGATCAAATTTTCCTACCTCATTATGATCTGTTTCGAATGCGTAAACCATCGCAGCAAATGAGCGGCTTGCATTCACGATGCCACCCCAGATTTTTCTTGCTTCCCATAATCTCTCATAAGCCTGGTTATTTTTAAAACCAACCAGAAAAGCTTCTGCAGTACCAATCAGTGCAACGGGAACCCACGGAATAATCATCCAGTCCCATTGAAACACATGAAAAAGTACAGCGATAAGTGTGCACCAAAAAGAAATGATGATTAAATGAAATCCTGATAAGTTGAGAACCTTCTTATAGTTGACATATTTGGTTGTGATCATTTGTATATAAACATTAGTACAGCCAAGTTAACAAAAACCGTACAAAAAAACCTCTAAAAAATAATTTAGAGGTTTTAATTTTTAATATTTCAATAGTTCGTCAATTTTCTTCGAGAGCTTTTCAGCGTTGGGAAGCATTTCTTTTTCTAGGATTAAATTAATCGGAACTGCGGGAGTATCAAGTGATCCCATTGTTTCAACAGGCGCATCAAGATATTTGAAGCAGTTTTTAGAAATGCGGTGTGCAAAGGCTTCCGCAAATGAATTGTTCAGTTGTTCTTCTGTCAGAACAATGCATTTTCCGTGTGCTTTTACTCTTTCAAAAACCAATTCTTCATCCAAAGGAATGATAGTTCTTAAATCGATTACTTCCACTTTTCCGCCAAAGTTTTTCACGGCTTCCTTCGCCCAGTAAACTCCCATTCCGTAAGTGATGACGACAATAGTGTTGCCTTTTTTAATTTCATTTTCGTCAGCTTCAATCACGATTTTTCCTTTTCCGAAAGGTAAAATGTAATCTTCTGCAGGCTCAATGGTTTTTGCATCTTCGGTTCCAGGAACTTTACTCCAGTACAAACCTTTGTGCTCCAACATTACTACCGGATTCGGATCGTAATAAGCAGCTTTCAGCAAGCCTTTAAAATCGGCTGCGTTGCTTGGATAAGCGATTTTTATTCCTTTGATATTGGCTAAAATACTTTCAACACTTCCGCTGTGATATGGTCCGCCTCCGCCATAAGCTCCAATCGGAACTCTGATGATATTGCTTACAGGGAATTTTCCGTTGCTTAAGTAATTTGATTTTGAAATCTCCGTAATCAATTGGTTGATTCCAGGATAGATATAATCGGCAAACTGAACTTCAACAATCGGTTTTAAACCAACCGCACTCATTCCCGTCGTAGACCCAATGATATATGCTTCCTGGATAGCAGTGTTGAAAACTCTTTTGCTACCGAATTTCTTCCCTAAGGTCACCGTTTCACGGAAAACTCCACCGATTCTTTCACCTACGTCCTGTCCGTACAATAGAGCTTCAGGATGTTTCCACATAATCTCCTGAATTGCGTGAATGGCTGCATCAACCATTACGATTTTCTCGCCACCTTCAGGCTCACGGGTTCCAACTTCTTCCGTAATTGGTGTAGGAGCAAAAATATGTTGCATCACGGTTTCTGGCTTCGGATCTTCAGCTTTCTGAGCTCTTTCGAAGGCTTCTTCAGCTTCTAATCTTGCCTTTTTGGTGATTTGCTTTAATAATTCTTCATCGGTACCAGATTCCAGCAATTGATTTCTAAGGATTTCTCCCGGATCTTTTGCTCTGTGTTTGGTTAAATCTTCCTCGTCTCTATAGAATTCTCTTCTTACGCCTGAAGTGTGGTGGCCAATTAAAACTGTTTTTGCACAGACTACCAAAGGTTTCCTTTCAGTTCGCACAAAATCAACTGCTTTTTTCATGACGTCAAAACTTTCTGCGAAATTGGTTCCGTCAACTCTCATTCGCCCTAAACCTTCAAAACCGGAAACAAAATCGTATGCGTCAACAGTTCTTGCTTCTTCTTTAGTTACAGAAATTCCCCATTCGTTATCCTGAACCAGGAAAATAATGGGTAATTGATGCAACGCCGCAAACTGAAGTGCTTCACTCACTTCGCCTTCCGTCACAGAATTATCGCCCAAACTACAAATAACAACAGGATTGTTTTCAAATTCCTGTAATTTAAAATCTTCAATATATTTGATTCCCTGCGCAACTCCGGTTGTAGGAATGGTCTGCATTCCGGTGGCTGAGCTTTGGTGAATCATCTTCGGCATATTTTCGTTTCTGCTCGAAGGGTGAGAATAATACGATCTTCCGCCAGAAAAAGGATCATCAGCTTTTGCCAATAACTGAAGCATCAATTGATAAGGCTCAAAACCCATTCCCAACAAAATACTTTCATCTCTGTAATAAGGAGAAACCCAGTCTTCTTTTTTCAACTGATAAGCTGTCGCCAACTGAATCGCTTCGTGCCCTCTCGAAGTACTGTGTACATATTTGCAGACATTTCTGTTTTCCTCATAGATATCTGCCATCGCTTTGGCAAGCATCATGTGGTTGTAAGCTTTAAGTAAAATATCCTGTGAAACTTTTTCGTGAAGTGTATTTTCCATAGAAAGCAAAGATAAACATATTTTGGATTTTTAAAAATAATTGCCTAACAATTGATAGGTGTTATCTTAAATTGTTGATTTTGAATTTTTTAGTCGATGGATTCCTTATTTATTTATAAAAAAATGATACCGTTTATAGTTAATTTCAATGCTCAAAAGTTGATAAAAAACAATAAAATTGCAGTAACTTTACAGACTATTTTTTCATTAAAAGTTAAGAAAAATACATGTATTTAGTTTTTGACACAGAAACCACAGGTTTACCGAAAAATTTCAACGCACCGCTTTCAGATTCAGACAATTGGCCAAGAATGGTTCAGATTGCATGGCAATTGCATGACGACGATGGTAATTTGCTTGAAAATCAGGATTATATCATTAAGCCGGAAGGTTATGACATCCCATTCAACGCCGCAAGAATTCACGGAATTACGACTAAGATTGCCAATGAAGAAGGTCGTGATCTAGAAGAGGTTTTAAAGGAATTTGCTGAAGTTTTAGAAAGAGTAAGGGTTGTTTCCGGGCATAATGTTGAGTTTGATTATAATATTGTAGGAGCAGAATTTTTCAGAAAAAATATTAAGGATCATCTTCAGGAAAAGCCGAAAGCAGATACAATGATTCTTGGGACTGATTATTGCCAGCTTGGCGGTGGAAGAGGTGGAAGATACAAATCTCCCAAGTTGGAAGAATTGTATGAAAAATTGTACGGTCATAAGTTTGACGAAGCCCATAATGCAGCAGCCGACGTAAATGCTACGGCTCAGGTTTTCTTCGAAATGATGCGAATCGGAATTATTCCGGCTGAGGTTTTAAAAACTTCAGAAAATCAGTTGGCGTATTTTAAAACACTTCATCCAAACCCAATCAAGCCTTTTGGAATTATTATCAGAAGGCAGGTTGCAGATTTTAACAATAAGAAAAAGCAATCTGATGTTGGCAGCATTGATGATATTGATTTAGGGAGATATTTCAATTTTGATAATAAAAGTGTTTTTTCAACATTGACGGCGACTTCAAGTATTTCAGATTTAATTAAAAAAGCTTCAGATGAAAATTTCCCTGCCGTCGGAATGGTAGATTTGGGAAATATGATGGGGGCTTTCAAATTTGTCTCTGCCGTTGAGTCTACCAACTCTGACCGTTCAAAAAAACATAAAGAATTTTTAGCCAAAAAGCAGGAAGCAGAAGAAAACGGAACTGAATTTAATGAAAATGAACCTGTCTCTGAACCACTAATTCCAGTTGTTGGATGTGAATTTTATATTTCCGACCGTTATGAGCAAAAACAGTTTACGAAAGATGATCCCGACAGAAGAACGCAGGTTGTTTTATTGGCAAAAGATTTTAACGGATATAAAAATTTAGCAAAACTTTCAAGTATAGGTTTTTTGAAAGGGTTCTATTTTGGAGTTCCGAGGATTAGTCGAGAATTGATTGCTGAATACAAAGAGGGGCTAATTGCTTTGACTTCCGGCATCAACGGAGATATACCTGATGCGATTTTAAATACCGGTGAACAAAAAGGGGAGGAGCTTTTCAAATGGTGGAAAGAAACTTTTGAAGATGACTTTTATGTGCAGATTCAGAATCATAAACTTCCTGAAGAGGAACATTTGAATGATGTTCTCTTACATTTTGCAGATAAGTATAACGTTAAAATTTTAGCACAAAATCAAACCTATTATACCAATAAAGACGATTCTAATATTCAGGATATTGTAAGCTGTATAAAAGATGGTGAAAAGCTGACAACGCCTGTAGGAAAAGGTTTCGGGAAAAGGAGAGGATTGGCTAGCGGCGAGTATTATATTAAAAACGCCCACGAAATCAAGGAAACTTTTCTGAATTATCCTGATGCGTTTGATGCGTACGAAGAATTTACGGCAAAATTCAATCCTTATACTTTAAAGAGAGATGTTCTCTTGCCTAAATTTGATATTCCTGAAGAATTTATTCATGCCGAAGACGAGATTGATGGTGGAAAACGTGGTGAAATGGCGTATTTAACGCATTTAACTTACGAAGGAGCTAAAAAAAGATATACAGAAACAGGAATTACTGACGAAATCAAAGAACGTCTCGATTTTGAGCTAGAAGTAGTTGCCAATACGGGGTATCCAGGTTACTTTTTGATTGTACAGGATTTTTGTAACGAAGCCCGAAATATGGGAGTTTGGGTAGGTCCCGGTCGTGGTTCTGCCGCAGGTTCAGTAGTGGCGTATTGCACAGGGATTACCAATGTTGATCCTATTAAATATGATCTGCTATTTGAGAGATTTCTGAATCCGGAAAGGATTTCAATGCCCGATATTGATATCGATTTTGACGATGAAGGTCGTGATAAAATCATCAAGTGGGTCGTTGAAAAGTACGGTAAAAATCAGGTGGCACAGATTATCACGTATTCAGTTCTGGGTGGGAAATCGGCAATTAAGGATGCCGGAAGAGTTTTGGATTTACCAATTCCTGATACCAATAATATTGCCAAATTGATTCCGCCAAGCCCGGGGATGAATATTGCGAAAGCTTTGTCCAAATATGATAAGCTAAAGCCCGAAGAACAGCAGCTTGTCGACGAGATGAAGTATGTTCTTAATACGCCTGATGATAATCGGCACGATGTTTTGGCAAGTGCCAAAAAGATGGAGGGTTGCATCAGAAATACAGGAATTCACGCTTGTGGAGTCATTATTACGCCGGAGGATGTGAGTAATCTCGTTCCGGTAACGATTGCGGCCAAAGATGCCGATATTTTGGTTTCTCAGTTTGACAACTCGGTAGCGGAAAGTGCAGGACTTCTGAAAATGGACTTTCTGGGTCTGAGAACACTGACAATTATTAAAGATGCATTAAAACTGGTAAAACAGAGATATAATATCGATATCAATCCTGATGAAATTCCGCTGGATGATGCCAAAACCTATCAGCTGTTTAAGGACGGTAGAACAGTGGGGATTTTCCAATATGAAAGTCCGGGAATGCAAAAATATATGCGTGAGCTGAAACCGACGGTTTTTGCCGATTTGATAGCCATGAACGCACTGTATCGACCTGGTCCGATTAAATATATTCCAAACTTTATTAACAGAAAGCACGGAATTGAGGAAATTATTTACGATTTACCTGAAACCGAGGAATATTTAAAAGAAACCTACGGAATTACGGTTTATCAGGAGCAGGTAATGCTTTTGTCTCAAAAATTAGCCAATTTCACAAAGGGTGAGGCTGATACTTTGAGGAAAGCGATGGGTAAAAAGCAGATTGAAGTTCTGAACAAAATGTACCCGAAATTCATAGAAGGCGGAAGAAAGAATAATCTGGATGAAGGACCTTTAGAAAAAATATGGAATGACTGGAAAGCCTTTGCAGAATATGCCTTCAATAAATCTCACTCAACCTGTTATGCCCTGATTGCTTATCAAACGGCTTATTTAAAGGCTAATTATCCTGCAGAATATATGGCGAGTGTAATGAGTAACAATATTAACAATACGGAATCGATTACCATGTTCATGGAAGATTGTAAAAGTATTGGTGTTGATGTTTTGGGTCCGGATGTGAATGAATCTCACTATAAGTTTTCGGTAAACGAAAAAGGGCAAATCCGTTTTGGGTTGGGTGCAATAAAAGGAATTGGAGAAGGACCTAGTGAAGGGATTACGAAAGAAAGAGCAACAAACGGAAGATTTAAAAATATCTATGACTTTTTTGAAAGAATCTTACCGTCTCAAATGAATAAAAGAGTTGCAGAAAGTTTGGTTTTGGCAGGAGCTTTTGATGAATTTAATATGTACCACAGAGGCCAGTATTTTGATATTGATATGGCTGGAAGAACGAATCTTGAACGATTGATCAGATACGGACAGAGCTTTCAGGAAAGTAAAAATGAGATGGAAAATTCTCTGTTTGCTGATTTTGCGGAAGAAGTTCAGATAGAGCAGCCAAAATTAGCTCCGTGTCCGGAATGGCCAAACATGCACAAATTAAATAAAGAAAAAGAAATCATTGGGTTCTATCTTTCAGCACACCCGCTGGATGAATTTAAATATCATTACCAGTTTATGCAGGGTAAGCTTTCAAAGAAAGCGGTTCTGGAAAAAGAAGATGAGGTGAAAGTGGTGATTGATGAAGCTCCTATTCTGGAAGCAGACGATAAAGATGAAACAATAGATATTACAGAGATTATTTCTGATGATATTGTTGCTGGTGAAGAAGAAATCATTGAAGAGGTTACAAAAAAAGCAGAACCGAAAGGAAACTTTGGGTTTTTAAATCTTGATGAGGTTGATGCTTATAAAGAACAGGCTTTTGCAAACAAACCTGCGGAATTGTTCGAAGAAAAAAAGAAGGACTGGAAAACCCTTCAGAAAGAAAGAGAAAATGGCGGCAGCGGAAAAGAATATACCGTAGCTGGTTTGATAACGGAATATGTGGTTAAAGATGGTTTTAAAAGCGGCGAAAAAGTGGCGTTTTTAACATTGGAAGATTATTCCGGTTCGTATTCTTTCAGGTTAGGAGATCGTGATTATATGAGGTTGAAAGAGAAATTGGAAGTGCAGCGTTTTGTTATATTAAAAATAAAATTTGCTCAGGTAAAAGACGGACGTGTTTTCGTAAATGTAGTTGATGTTATCGAACTTCAGGAAGCTTTTGAAAAGTTTGCAAAAAGTATTTCTTTGGTTATGGATGTTATGGATTTCAGGAGGGAAGATTTAGAGTTTTTCAGAAATGTTCTCGATCAGAATAGAGGGAATCAAAAATTTAAATTTTTAATTAAAAATTCAGAAGAAAATTCAGATATGGAATTACAATCGATGAGGTATTCTGTTGATTTGAACGGAGATTTAATTAAAGAAATTCAATTGTTGAATAAGTATAAGTTTTATCTCAACTAAAACTTGTTTTTATATATTAAAAAGTGGCTTATAGTCACTTTTTTTATATTTATAATAATTATAATTAAGTATTTTCAATTTAAATAATCAATCTGCTTGTGATTTAATTTATTGATAATAAGTGTTTTATGTATTTATAAATATTTTATGAAGTTAAGTAATTAAATGTCTGTTTAACAAATATTTAATTATTTAAATGATTTTAAGACTTTTTGTGTAAAAATTATGATATTTTTTGATTTGTAATGCAAATATTTGGTAATTTCACCCTCTAATTTTAATTTTACTAAGTATGAAAAAACTAAATTTTCTGTTCTTACTCTTAATGGCAATTGCTATTAATGCCCAAATAACATTGGGTGGTGGAACAACTACAGGAGGGTATCCAATAGCTTCCAATTGGGGATATAATTACACTCAACAGATAATCTCTAAAGCTAAAATTAATGCCTTAGGTGCAGCTTCAATAACGGGGTTGAAATTTTATTTACCTGCTACTGCTAATATTGATAAATCAAATCAATGGGAGGTTTTTATAGGCCATACAACGTTGTCTTCTTTTGCGGGAACTACTGCTGCTAGCTGGATTCCTACATCTGCAATGTCTCAGGTTTTTACTGGAACAGTAACAAATGTCTCAGGTGTGGTTGAGGTCACTTTTACTACTCCTTTTGCGTATAACAATACTGATAATCTTGTTATAGCGGTTCATGAAAATACTCCGCTATTTAATGCTGCCACAGATTATTTCTATACATCTGCATCTGGTACAACTAATAGTAGTTTGTATTATAGAAGTGATACTACAGATTTTAATCTAGCTGCACCTGTTACGGCAGGAGGAAGAGATGCAATATTGTCTAATGTAACTATTATGGGGTTGACTCCAGCAGTGCCTCAATGTCCTGTAGTTTCTGCTCCGGCAGCGACGGCTACGGGTGTTTCTGTTCTACCAACCTTTACTTGGGCTGTGTCGAATTCAGCGTCTTCTTACAAAATTAGTGTAGGAACAACTCCTGGTGGTACGGATGTGATGAATATGCAGGATGTTGGTAATGTTACTAGTTATACACTGGTGAGTTCCCTTAATTTTAATACACAATATTATTATACTGTATATGCCGCTAATGTAAGTGGGGTGTCTCCTGCCTGTGTTGAGAGGTCGTTTACCACATCTGCTACTTTGGGTTGTACAACTGTAAGCGCACCGACGACAGCGCAAACTGGTCTCCCGATAAGAACTAGTTTTGCATGGTCTGCAGTAAGTGGAGCATTAGGGTACAGATTGAATATAGGCACTTCAGCAGGGGCTAGCAATGTTCTTTCTAACTTTGATTTAGGAAATGTTACATCATATACACTGACAGTTGCACAGCAACTTAATCCGACAACTCAGTATTTTTACACAATTATTCCTTCCAATGGTTCTACGGTTTCTACGGGATGTGCTGAAAGAAATTTTACAACAACGATAGCGCCACCTGCTAATGATGAGTGTTCAGGAGCTATATCTTTGACGGTAAATCCTTCTATAGCTTGTACGGTAACGACACCAGGTAATACTTTAGGTTCTACTCAGTCAATGGCTGCAGGTGTGTGTTCCGGAACTCCTAACGATGATGTTTGGTATTCGTTTGTTGCTACTTCAACATCTCATCTTATTGCATTGTCAAATATAGTTTCTACTGGTTCTACAACGGGAATTGATGATATGTATATGCAGGTTCTTTCTGGCGGTTGTGGAACATTGACAAGTGTGCTTTGTACCGATAGTAATGAAGATATTGTTAATGGGCTTACGCCTGGACAAACCTATTTTATCAGGGTTTATACATATGCTTCAGCTGTTACTGCTAATGCTAGTTTTAATATTTGTGTAAGAACGGTACCTCCGCCACCTGTTAATGATAATTGCGCAAATGCGGTTACTTTAACTGTAAACTCAGATATGAACTGCGGAGCTGTTACGTCTGGAACTACTTTAGGTGCTACTAGTTCTGGTATTGCCTTAGGAGCTTGTTCTGGAACAGTTGATGATGATGTGTGGTACAAGTTTGTTGCAAGTGCAACATCTCATACAATGCAGTTGAAAAACATAGTTTCGGTAGGTACAGCATCATCAACCTCATTATATGCACAAGTATTTAGTGGAGATTGTTCTACGCTAACAAGCACAAGATGTATTAGCTCAAATTCAAGTTATACTTATCTTTCTGGGTTGACGATAGGTCAGACATATTATGTAAGAGTTTATAATTTTGAGGCGAATTCGGGTGCTAGTATATATTCAAATTCATTTGACTTATGTGTTGGAACATTGCCTTCTGCTCCCGCAAATGACGAATGTTCTGGTGTTGTTAATTTAACTGTAAGCAGTACGCTTGTATGTGCTTCTGCAACCACAGGTACTACTCTTGGTGCTACTAATTCTTCAGTTGCGGTTGGTACTTGTACAGGAGCTCCTGATGATGATGTATGGTATTCATTTACTGCGGTAGGAACTGATCATACAATTCTTCTCTCTAATGTGACTGCGGTTGGCTCATCTACCTCAACAAGTTTATATACTCAGGTATTTAGTGGTGTGTGTGGAGTACTTACAAGTGTGAAATGTGGGACTACAAATACCACGATACTTAACGGGCTTATTCCAGGGCAACTGTATTATGTGAGGGTTTATAATTCTAATGCAAATACTGCTACTGCTTTATATGCAAACACATTTAATATTTGTATAGGTACTCCTCCTCCTCCTCCCGTAAATGATAATTGCTCAGGAGCATTAACCTTAACGGTTAATCCTGATTATTTATGCGGTGCTGTTACATCAGGAACTACACTAAGTGCAACTGCTTCTACAGGAACTGCGCCAAGTTGTGGTTCAAGTGGAACGAATGATGATGTTTGGTTTAAATTTACAGCTACAAATACTGCGCACAGGGTGTCGCTTTTAAATGTCTCCGGAACTACAGATATGGGTATGGCAATTTATAGCGGAGCTTGTGGTTCTTTAGTACAGGTGATGTGTAGTGATCCTAATGTCATGAATGTTACTGGATTAACAGTTGGTCAAGAATATGCTGTAAGAGTTTGGACTTGGGCTTCTACAGCTACAACTACAGCGACTTTTGATATTTGTGTTGGTACGCTTCCTCCTCCTCCAGTTAATGATATTTGTAATAATGCTATATTGGCTTCACCAACCATAGGTACGCCTTATTTAACTACTCAAGATGCGACATCTGCTACAAATAGCGGTGGCTTCATGTTGGCATGTACAACTTCTAGTGCTGGTGGAATGAATGATGGTGTTTGGTATAAACTTGTTGGAGATGGCACTACATATACGGTATCGATTACACCTACGGGATGGGATCCACAGCTTGATGTATATTCTGGGTCTTGTGGTAGTTTTGTTTGTGTTGCTAGCTCAGATATAGGTAGTTCAGGAATTTTGGAAACTGTGCAAATTGGAACAGTGGTTGGAGCAACTTATTATGTAAATGTTGGCCATTATAGTTCTACTACAGATAATTCAGAGGGTCCGTTTTCTATACAGATTTCAACTAATGGGGTCTTAGGGACATCCGAAACTGCTATAAATAAAAATACTATCAAAGCCTATCCAAACCCATTTGCTGATGTTTTAAACATCTCTGATGTGAAGAATGTAAAATCAATTTCAATTGTTGATATTGCTGGTAGAGTAGTGAAAACTATTGAAAAACCAGGTTCGTCTCTTCAATTAAGAGAATTGAATTCTGGAATGTATATAATTATTTTAAATATGAATGATGGTTCTAGACAAACAATCAAAGCGATTAAAAAATAATCAATTTTAAATTTAAATAGAAGTAGAGTTGAATTTGTTTTCAATCTCTACTTTTTACGAAAAATGTGTATAATTTTCATGAGAATTGATAATATTTCAATAAATTAGTAATAAAACTACAAAAAAATTTATGATATGAGAAAAATTCTATTATTAAGCTTGGCTTTTTTGAGCTCTGTGTATGGTTATTCACAAACTTACTGTATTCCTGAATATGATGATGGGTGTGATGATGGCGATCAGATTAATTCATTTGCAATACCTTTTGCCTCTTTCAATCATCAAGATACGGGTTGTTCGATAAATTCTTACGGTGATTACACGGCGCAGTCAATAACTTTACAAGCCGGGGTCGGGTATTCTTATTCTGTCACCCATGGCTATCAAACCCAAAATGTGAGAATTTGGATAGATTTGAATAACGACGGTGTCTTTACAGATGCTGCACCCGAGTTGGTTGCTCAAAACAGTAGTACAGGTAACGGAGCTAATTCTATTACTAACGGAAGTATAATGATACCGGCTACTGCAACTCCGGGAACCTATAGGATGAGAGTGGGGGATAGGTATTTTAGCGATCCTATACCATGTAATGCTGATGGCTTTGGCGAGGCTCATGATTATACGGTGGTTGTTACAGCGGCACCAAGTTGTCTTGGACCAATTGATTTGGTCTCAAACAATATTACTACTACAGGTGCTACAATTTCTTGGTTGCCTTTTAATACGGCGCCGACTAATGGATATCTTTATTATTACTCCACAACAAATACTCTTCCTTCAGCGGGTGTAGGTACAGCTACAACATCTACTAGTGCTAATTTAAGTCAATTGCTTCCAAGCACTGTCTATTATTATTGGGTTAGAGCACTTTGTACAGCTACAGACCAAAGTCCGTGGTCAGCCGGTTCTTCCTTTACAACATCTTCATTTTGTCCTGATGTTATTTCACCGTCTAATGGGGCTACGGATGAGCCTGTTACTCCAACAATCACATGGGATGTCTTACCTACAGCTACAGGCTATAGATTGACTGTTGGTACAACTAATGGTGGGAACGATATTTTAAACAATATTGATTTAGGAAATGTTTTAACGTATACTTTTGTGACACCACTTTCTAATTCTACAGAATACTTTTTTACAGTTAATGCGTACAGCCCTACCGTTACAACTTCTCTGAATTGTGAAGTAAGAAATTTTGTTACCCTTTGTTCTTCTAATGCGGTAGTTCCTAACTATGCATATGATTTTGGTCTATTTCCTACCTCTTGCTGGTCACAGGCGTCAGATGGCAATGTAACTACTGGGCCTACAGGTACAGATGAGTATTGGTATTCTGGTGATTTTTTAAATTCTAGTTCAAATAGTAATTCTGCGGTGATCAATCTTTATGATCAGGATAAAATTGGCTGGTTAAAAACTATTCCCTTCAATCTAACTGGTGGTGGATATAAGGTTAAGTTTGATATTGGTATCACGGAATTTCTTGATACGACTTCTTCTGCAATGGGGTCTGATGATACTGTACAGTTTTTAGTTTCTCAGGATGGTGGTGTTACTTGGGCTGTACTACAAACGTGGAATGCTGCTAATGCACCTTCCAATGTTTCAACGCCGTATTCTCTGGATCTTACCGGATACACAAGTGCAAATACTGTCTTTGCATTTTTAGGTTCTGATGGTACTATAAATGACCCTGAAGATTATGAATTCTTTATAGATAATTTCTCTGTGGAATCTATAAATTTATCAACTTCAGAAATTTCATATACAGAGAATAAGCTTAAAGCTTATCCAAACCCATTTGCTGATGTTCTGAACATCTCAGATGTGCAGAATGTAAAATCAATATCAATTGTTGATATTGCTGGTAGAGTAGTAAAAACTATTGAAAAACCAAGTTCGTCTCTTCAATTAAAAGAATTAAACTCAGGTATATTTATGGTTGTATTAAACATGAGTGATGGCTCCAGACAAACAATCAAGGTAATTAAAAAGTAAATAGTCTTTTAAACCATTATGAAGCAGCTCTTAGGAGCTGCTTTTTTGTTTGTATACATATTAAATTTTTAAAAATAAATCTTTATTAAGTAAATATGTTAATAAGTAATTGATTTTTAATTACAATTTGACATATAAAGATTATTTTGGTTGTAAATTTGTGTTATTTACGAAACTTGATCTTATGAAAAAACTTTTACTCTTTAGCCTTTTCTTTTTGAATATGTTTTTTGATGCTCAAATTACTTTGGGTGCAGGCAGTACATCAGTGGGGGTTGCTCCTGTGAGTACGTACTTTGGATATTCTTATGTTCAGCAAATATTTACAAAAAACGAAATCAATACCAATGCTGCAGGTAATATTTCGGGACTTAAATTTTATTTAAACCCAAATTCTACTATTACAAACTCTTCCAGCTGGGTAATTTTTCTGGGAACTACTACAAAATCTAATTTTTTTTCAGCAGCAGACTGGATTCCGGTGTCGCAATTGAATCAGGTTTTTTCAGGAACAGTTGCTAATGTAAATGGAGTTGTAACGATTACCTTTCCTATACCTTTCTTCTATAACAATACCGGAAATCTGGTTGTCGCTGTGAAAGAAAATACTCCCAATTTTGATACTAATGGTTTTGATGATGCATTTTACGGATATTATTCAAATGTAAATTCGGTTTTATATTATTCAGATGATAATATCAATCCTAACCCATCGTTTCCACCGGCTGGCGATCTAACCGATCAAAAATCTGTAATTACTTTTACCGGGTTGACTGCAAGCCCAACGATTGCGTGCCCTGATGTTGCTTATCCTCTCAATAATGCAGTTTATATACCTTTATCACCAACAGTTGAATGGAATGCAGTTCCGGGGGCAACAAGTTATAAAGTATCAGTTGGAACAACGATAGGGGCTTCTGATGTAGTCAATCAGCAGTCTGTCAATACAACAAGCTTTGCAGTTCCTCAGGCTTTATCTGCAAACACAGTATATTATTTAAAAGTAACTGCTGTGAATATTGCAGGAGAATCACAAGGTTGCTCTACAAATATGTTCAGAACAACGCCCGGGCAGCCAACAAATGACGAATGTTCCAACGCAACTACTTTAACGGTTAATCCAAACGCCAGCTGTGCTGTCTTTACTCAAGGTTATACATTAGGGGCAACTAATTCCGGCGTAACTGTTGGTTCATGCTTTGGTAATCCGGATGATGATGTTTGGTTTAAATTTGTCGCAACAGCAACAACGCATAAGATTTCATTAAATAATATTGCCTCCATTGGAACCAGTTTTAGTGATGATGTAGATTTTCAGATTTTTAGCGGAACTTGCGGGAATTTAACGAGTGTATTATGTTCAGATCCAGTGTCCTCTTTAGTTACAGGATTAACTGTCGGGTCTACTTATTATGTAAGAGTTTACAATGCTGCAGGTGCAGGAAGGAATAATAGTTTCGATATATGTGTGGGAATAATTCCGCCGCCGCCTGCTAATGATGCCTGTTCTGGGGCATTAGCAGCAACATCTTTTCCATATTCTTACACACAGTCTGATGCATTGGCAGCAACTAATAATTCAGGTTTTTTAAATGCTTGTACTGATGGAATGAACGACGGAACTTGGTTTACATTTGTTGGAAATGGCAGTAACGTCGATATCATTGTTACAACGCCTGTTGGAAGTACTTTTGATGCACAAATCGGAGTTTTCACAGGAAGCTGTGCTGCTTTAAATTGTTTTGATACGGTCGATGATTTCAGTGATGGTGAAACGGAGGTATTGTCTCTACCGACTGTTGCCGGAACAATGTATTATGTAAACGTAGGATATTATGACGAAGTTAATGATGAAGCAGAAGATACATTTACCATCAGTATGGTCAGTGGCGTTTTAGCAGCTGCAGAAGTTAATGATGTGAAAACTAAAGTGACAGCATATCCAAATCCGTTTACAGAGAGTATTTATCTTTCAGATTTCAAAAATATAAAATCAGTTTCTGTAATTGATTTGTCGGGTCGTAATTTAAAAGAGATTGAAAATCCAGGTTCATCAATTTATTTGGATCAATTGAAATCTGGAATGTATATTTTGAGTTTATTAATGAAAGATGGCTCCAAACAATCTTTAAAAATAATTAAAAAGTAAGATTTAACATCAATAAAAAAAGGTGGCAGTTCATATCAACTGCCACCTTTTTTATGCTAAAATTATATTTATTCGTTGGGTGGAACTGGTTTTATTTCTCCGGTATTCATCATATCAAATACAGTCGGGAAAAACATTACGAGTATAAAATAGATAATGATCATCAGGATGACTAAAGCGAATAAGATGATCACTAAACTGTTGGGTCTGTTTTTCTTTTTTGGTTCCATGATTTTAGGGGTATTAGATTAATAGATAAATTTGATAAAAAAATACTATGCTAATTTCTTGCCACACTGCTTACAATACCTCGCATCATCGTCAATATCTTCATTTCCGCATCTTTCGCAGATCAATTCCAGGTTCTGTCTTTTGTTTCTCATCTCGGCTGTTACAATTCCTGTAGGAACTGCAATAATGGAATAACCTGCCAGCATTAGAATAACGGCAAAAAATTTACCCATGGGCGTGATAGGAGAGACGTCGCCATAACCAACCGTCGTTACCGTAACCACTGCCCAATAAATAGATTGCGGAATCGTCTCGAAGCCAGGTCGGCCGCCTTCCACCATAAACATCAGTGAACCGACGATTACTGAAAATATAATTAAAAATAAAAGGAAAATATAAATTTTTCTCGAACTGTTTTTTAAGGCTCTCACAATGACAAAGCCATCATTCATAAAATCCAGAAGATTAAAAATCCTGAAAATTCTCAGCATTCTCAGCATTCTGAAAATTAAAAAATATTTGGTTACAGGAAAAAAGAAACTCAGATAAAAAGGCACCAGTGAGAGGAAATCTATAATCCCAAAAAAGCTGAAGATATAATGTTTCTTATTTTTTACAACAGCTATTCTCATCCAGTATTCTGCAGTGAAAATCACAGAAATGATCCATTCACAAATGATAAAGTAAACATGAAATTTTTTGTCGAGTTTCGGTATGCTTTCCATCATAATGATAGAAGTACTCACCAAAATAAGAACCAGAAGCGCAACGTCAAACAGCTTTCCGAGCTTTGTATCGGAGCGGTAGATAACTCGGTACAGGAATCTTTTCCAGAGCTTATCTCCGGGAACAAGATTGTGTTCTTTCTCCATGATCAGAGTTTTTTTTAAATTTAGCAAATTATCCCTATTTTCGTAAACAAACTTACAGAATAATATGACAATACAAAAAGTAATTGCAGAGATAGAAAAACACATCGCAATGCCGCAGGCTGAAGACTTTGATAACGTGGGACTTCTCTGTGGTTTGCCTGAAAGAAATGTGTCCGGAATTCTTGTATGTCACGATGCTTTAGAAAACGTGTTGGATGAAGCGATTCAGAGAAACTGTAATTTGATTGTATGTTTTCATCCAATAATTTTTTCAGGTTTAAAATCTTTGACAGGAAAAAATTATGTGGAAAGAGCTGTTTTAAAAGCTATTGAAAATAAAGTTGCCATCTACGCTATTCATACTGCTTTCGACAATGATGTTTATGGAGTAAATGCAGGGATTTGCAATCTATTAGGTTTAAAAAACTTAAAAATTCTTCAGCCTAAAAAAAATAATTTAAAGCAGTTAAATGTTTACGTCCCGAAAGATTATTCTGATTCGGTAAAAGAAGCACTTTTCTCTGCCGGAGCCGGAAATATAGGATTTTATGACGAGTGTAGTTTTAAGATAGAAGGCAAAGGAACATTCAGGCCGATTGAAGGTTCGAATCCTTTTTCCGGGCAACAAAATGTACGTGAGAATACTGAAGAAGATATGATCTCTGTGATTTTTGAATCTTTTAAACAAAATCAAATTGTAGCTGCAATGAAATCTGCACATCCTTACGAAGAAGTGGCTCATCAGATTTATCAGCTTGAAAACGAAAACCAATATTCAGGTCTGGGAATGTATGGCGAATTGGAAACTGAAATGGATGAGAAAGATTTTCTGAGTTTTGTGAAAGATAAATTTAATTTAAATATCATTAAACACTCTGATTTCAATGAAAAGAAAATCATAAGAGTAGGTGTTTTGGGTGGTTCCGGAGCAAGCGGAATAAAGTCTGCACTTTCAAAAAAATGTGACGCCTATCTTACGGGAGATCTCAAATACCACGACTATTTTCTGGCAGAATCTAAAATGCTGATTTGCGACATCGGGCATTATGAATCTGAGCAATTGGTAAGTCAACAATTATTTGAAATTTTATCACAAAAATTTAGTACATTTGCAATCTTAAAATCTAGTGAAAAAACAAACCCAGTAAATTATTTCCTATAGATATGGCAAAAATCACCGAAATTTCAGTCGAAGAAAAATTAAGAGCTTTATACGATTTGCAAATCATCGATTCAAGATTGGACGAGATCCGAAATACAAGAGGAGAATTGCCAATCGAAGTTGAAGATCTTGAAATCGAGATTGAAGGCCTAGAAAAAAGAGCGGAAAAATTTCATGCAGAGATTAAAGAGCAAAATGATCAGATCAGCAACAAAAATGAAGTGATCAATCATGCAAAATCTTTAATCGAAAAATACAAATCTCAACAGGATAACGTAAGAAACAATAAAGAATTTGAAGCTTTAGGAAAAGAAATTGAATATCAGGAACTTGAAATTCAGCTTTCTGACAAAAGAATCAAAGAATTTGGAGCTAAAATCGGTCACAAAGAAGAAACTCTAAACGAGCTGAATACTAAAATCGAAAATCTTAAAAACCACCTAAAATTCAAAAAAGAAGAATTAGAAGGTTTGATTTCTGAAACTCAGAAAGAAGAAGATTATCTGATCACAAAATCTGAGGAATTTGCTTCTAAAATCGACGAAAGATTATTGGCATCTTACCACAGAATCAGAACAAACTCTTCTACAGGTCTTGCAGTAGTAGGTCTTGAAAGAGGTGCTCCGAAAGGATCTTTCTTCACAATTCCACCACAAAAGCAAATGGAAATTGCTCAGAGAAAGAAAATCATCATCGATGAACATTCAGGAAAAATCCTTGTTGACGACGAGTTGGTAAACGAAGAAACTGAAAAAATGAATTCTATCATTAAGTTTTAATTAAAACTTTTTAAAAAATAGGAACGGCTTCAAATTTTTGAAGCCGTTTTTTTTGGTCTGAGCTTTTCGATGACAAAATTATAATTCCCCTCCTTTGGAGGGGTGGCAAAAATTTAGAAGAAATTTTTGACGGGGTGGTTTTATTTTACCTGTTGAACAACTTCATACTTTCTAAGTCTTATTAAATTTAATTTCGGATAAAACAATAATCCATGCAATTAGTTTTTAAGCCAAAAAAACCGCTTCAAAAATTGAAACGGTTCATTTATTTTAATCGTGATGACCATACATCTTATCATACAAGTCTTTGAACTTTTCTTTTACCGCCTTTCTTTTCAGCTTGAGGGTAGGAGTTAAAAGCCCGGCTTCAATGCTCCAGACTTCTGGTGTAAGCTCTATTTTCTTAATCTGTTCCCAGTTTCCTAAGTGTTCGTTGATATCGTCGATTTCTTTTTCAATTCTTTCTTTCAATTCAGGGCTGTTGGCAATTTCCTGAGGAGTTGAGCCGATGTTGAGATTGTTTCTCATCGCCCAGTTTTTAGCAAATTCAAAATCTGGCTGTATAAATGCGCATGGCATTTTTTCGCCGTCGCCAACTACCATTACCTGTTCGATAAATTTCGAAGCTTTGGCTAAATTTTCAATCGTTTGCGGAGCAATGTATTTTCCGCCGGAAGTTTTAAACATTTCCTTTTTACGGTCGGTAATTTGTAAAAACCCGTCACTGTCGATGTGCCCGATGTCTCCCGTTTTGAAAAATCCGTCTTCTGTGAATGTTTCTTTGGTCTGTTCCTCGTTTTTAAAATAACATTTAAATACAGAAGGTCCTTTCACTGTAATTTCACCGTCTTCCTGAATTTTTACGGTTAAATTATCCAAAGGATGTCCTACAGTTCCCACTTTCATTTTCCCAAATGAATTTACAGAAATAACTGGTGAAGTTTCTGTTAAACCATATCCTTCAAGAATAGGAATCCCTGCATTTTGGAACATCAAATTTAATCTTGTTGATAAGGCTGCAGAACCCGAAACCAAAGTAATGATTTCACCGCCCAAGCCTTCTCTCCATTTTTTGAAAACCAGTTTGTCAGCAATGATTTCAGAAAGACCTGACGGTTTTGAAACCTCTTTTTTCTTTTGAATTAAATTTAAAGCCCAGAAGAATATTTTTTGTTTAAATCCGCCTGCTGAAGAACCTGTGTTGTAAATTTTATCATAAACTTTCTCTACCAAACGAGGAACGACGCTCATGTAATGAGGTTTTATTTCTTTCACATTTTCACCCATTTTTTCGATGCTTTCGGCGAAATAAATTGAGAAACCATTGTATTGGAAAAGATAAAAAAGCATTCTTTCAAAAATATGGCAAATAGGCAAAAAGCTCAGTACTCTCGTATCTTTATAATCTAAGCTTTTTCTTTTTGGAATTCTCGGTATTGAACCCAAAACATTCGAAACAATATTTTCATGGGTCAACATTACGCCTTTGGGTTTTCCCGTGGTTCCGGAAGTATAGATTAAAGTAGCTAAATCTTGAGTATTAATTGCTTTTGAAAGGTCTTCCACTTCAATCTGTGTAGAATCATCTTCGCCCAAATCAAGAATTTCCTTCCAATTAGCTGCTCCTGAGATGTTATCAAATGTGAAAACACCTTGTAGTGAAGCAACGTTGTGCTTGATTTTCATCACTTTAGCCAAAAGTTCTTTATCAGAAACAAAGCAATATTTTATTTCGGCGTTATTGAATATAAACTCGTAATCTTCCGGTGAAATGCTCGGATAAACAGGAACTGAAACAACTCCGATTTGTGAAAGTCCAAGATCCATGATTGCCCATTCTGTACGGGAATTGGTGGTAATCAGAGCTATTTTATCTCCAGGCTTTATACCCAATTTCAAAAGTCCCCTCGAAATTTTGTTTCCTTGATTTACAAACTCCTGAGTTGACGTTTTTATCCACTCGCCTTGATGTTTTGTAGCGAACATTACATCATTTGGGAGTTTTTCTAAAGCGTGGTGCGGTATATCGAATAATCTTTTGATCGTCATAATTTGTTAAATATTTAATATAGGATTTTAAATATAAGCATTTTTGTAAAAATAACATAAATCTGTTTACAAATCACAATTGTTAATTTTTTTTTCAGATTTGGCTAAAAAGTATTAATTTACGACCATCTAATTATAATTTTTATGGACTTTAATTTATCCGAAGAACAGCTGATGATTCAGCAGGCAGCAAGAGATTTTGCACAGAACGAACTATTACCAGAAGTAATTGAAAGAGACCGTGATCAAAAATTTCCTACTGAGCAAGTAAAGAAAATGGGCGAAATGGGGCTTTTGGGAATGATGGTTGATCCTCAGTACGGCGGTGCCGGTATGGACAGCGTTTCTTACGTTCTGGCAATGGAGGAGATTGCAAAAATCGACGCTTCTGCTGCAGTTGTAATGTCTGTAAATAACTCATTGGTTTGTGCCGGTCTTGAAAAATATGCTTCTGAAGAGCAAAAAGTAAAATATCTTACCCCATTGGCAAGCGGTCAGGTAATCGGAGCGTTTGCGTTATCTGAGCCGGAAGCTGGTTCTGACGCGACTTCTCAAAAAACTACAGCTGAAGACAAAGGTGACTACTACCTTTTAAATGGTGTGAAAAACTGGATCACCAATGGTGGTACGGCAACTTATTATATTGTAATCGCTCAGACAGATCCTGAGAAAAAACATAAAGGAATCAACGCTTTTATCGTAGAAAGAGGTTGGGAAGGTTTTGAGATCGGACCAAAAGAAGACAAATTGGGAATCAGAGGAAGCGATACCCATTCTTTGCTTTTCAACAACGTAAAAGTGCCTAAAGAAAACAGAATCGGTGAAGACGGTTTTGGATTCAACTTTGCAATGGCTGTTTTGAATGGCGGTAGAATAGGGATTGCATCTCAGGCTTTAGGAATTGCTTCAGGAGCTTACGAAATGGCTCTGAAATATGCTAAAACCAGAAAAGCTTTTAAAACTGAAATTATCAATCACCAGGCGATTGCTTTCAAATTGGCAGATATGGCCACTCAGATCACTGCGGCAAGAATGCTTTGCTTTAAAGCGGCTGTAGAAAAAGATGCCGGAAAAGATATTTCTGAAATCGGAGCGATGGCAAAATTATATTCTTCTCAGGTTGCGATGGATACAACCATTGAAGCGGTGCAGATTCACGGTGGATACGGATATGTGAAAGAATATCACGTTGAAAGACTGATGAGAGATGCAAAAATCACTCAAATTTATGAGGGAACTTCTGAAATCCAAAGAATTGTAATTTCCAGAAGTATTGCGAAATAATTTCTTTAAACTTAAAAGCACTAAATATTTTGTATGAAAAAATCTTGGTTAATCACTTTGGGAGTAGTTGTACTTCTCGTCGGAGTTTTTATCTGGTATAAATTTTTCTTCGTTTTCGGAGAAGGAGTAAAATCCGGTTATCTGAATTATGCCATCAATAAAGGCTATGTTTTTAAAACCTACGAGGGCAAACTGATTCAGGAAGGTTTTGGAAGAGGAAAAACGGGAACTGTAACAAGCTATGAGTTTGAATTTTCTGTAACAGATCCTGAAATTTTCAAGCAGCTGGAACTCAACAGTGGTAAAACCTTTGATCTTCATTACAAAGAATACAACGGAACTTTACCTTGGAGAGGAAATACAAAGTATGTAGTTGATAAAATAGTGAACATGAAATAATCATAAAAGGCTCTCGCATTGAGAGCCTTTTACTTTACACCAAATCACAAATATTAATATATGAAAACTATTAATTTCTTTATTGTTTTGATTCAAATTTTTAAAAGAGGTTAAATCACGTTTCAATTTTTTTTCTCTTTTGAAATTTTGATAAAGCAAATTTAATATGAATATGAATTCAAAAATTAAATCTTGCCTTAAAATTTAATTAAAAATTTCCTCGATTTAATGAGAATCATTCCCAGGAAGATTTTTGTTTCTCTTTTTATAAAAATAATAACCAATTCCTGCAATCAAAAACAGTGGCCAAAGCGGAAGAATAAATAAAAATATTGAAGTGATCACGTTCCATCCGGAAGATACTGCTGCCAGAGATTGCGCCCCGAAACCTTCAGGTTTTTCTTTTACAGCAAGACTTTCACTGTCTCCGTATAAAGTTATTTCTACATCACATAACGTATTGTTCACAAAATCCTGACCTGTAATGTCAATCCCTTTATTTTCAACTTCTCCAATAGTATAGCTTAAATCTTCCATCAGATAATCAAACTTTTGAATCGGAACTCTTACTTTAAGGTAAGCGATTTTTTTGTCGTTGTTATTTAAAGATATGTTTTCACTTTTGATGAATCCATCATATTTTTTAACCTGTTCTTTTACGATCTCTTTTGCGGTTTCGGCATCATTTACTTTCAATTCCAAAAGTCCGGTTTTTGTCATTTTGTTTTTTGAAACAATAAGTTCGTAATTTTCATTTTTAGGTTTGTCCTTGTAAATGATTTTAGTTTCTTTAATAATTTTTGGTGCAGGAACATTGACTACGATTTTTTCAGGATTTTTGTTTAAAGAATCTTTCTTCTCTATTTTAGAATCCAGCTTCATATGGGCAATTTTATCCGAGATAGAGTCTATACTTTTAGATGTTGATTCTATGATTTCGTTTGCATTACTTTTTGTTTTTTCGAAATCTTTAATTCTAATGCTTGCAGAATCGAAAACAGCTTCTGCTTCGTTGCTTACATTCTTTGCTTTATCACTTATATCTGTTGCTATGCTGTCAGCAGAATTTAGTGATTTTTCTAATTGAGAATTTGTTGCTTCACCTTTTTTACACATTGTGAAAGATGTTGTTACAGCTAATAATAAGATGTACTTTTTCATAACCTTAATTTTTTTGTTGAAGTAAAATTAGAAGGTTATCTGCAGCGAAATTTGTAAAAGGAATGTATGATTTTGGTAAAATTTTACTGTTTTGATAATCAGCATTTTGTAAAATAAATAGAGTTGTTTTACAAAAAAAAATGTAAAATGTTAAAAACGTTAAAAAAAAATATTCATTAGAAATATAATAATAATTACCTTTGCTTTTTGAGACTTTAATAATGAAATATACTTTTTTATTGGTTTTGTCGTTTTTAATTGGTTCTGCAGAATTCAGCTGTAGAAGTGTTTCTGTTACAAATAATGAATTAAAAGCTGAATCCATAATGAATAAGCCCCAAGTTAATGTTGAGTTTTCAGAGGTGAGAAGATTAAATAGGGATGTTCAATTAAGTGATTTTCTGATAATAAAAGACTTTAGCGAAACCGTTAAATTATATGGTAAATTAGAAGATAAAAGATTTTCTCGATCTGTGCCCATCCCAACTCTTGAGGAGAATGAATTTTTTCTGTTGCTAAAACCAATAATGAAAAAACAAGTTTTTGGAGATTTGGAAATCACGAAAATGGTAATAAAAGGTTCTGTATTGAATGTTTATTACAAAGAAATAAGTAACGAAGAATATTTATTAAACAAACAAAAAAATCCGATATTGATACTGAGAGTAAACGGAGTTACGCCGTCAAGTGTCAAACTAATAAATTTAAATAAATAGTAATAATAATTATTTTAAATATGAAGAAAAAAATACTCATTTTGAGCAGTTTGCTGATTTTTTCTGCAGCGGGCTTTGCACAGCAAAATAATTGGAAAAAGTTGACTTCTAAAGTTGAAACAGAGGTTCGGGAGAACAATGTAAGGCTTTCTGATTATACTCTTTTCACATTAAATATAGCTGATATTCAAAATCAGTTAAAAAATGCTCCGGATAGAAGCGCATATTCTTCCCAAAAAGGTATTCTTCTGAATTTTCCAAATATTGAGGGAGGTTTTGATACGTATGAGGTTTATGAATCATCTACAATGCATCCTGAACTTCAGAATAGATATTCTGATATTAAATCTTATTTAGGATATAAAAAAGGAGATAAATCATCACAGATTAGATTTACTGTAGACCCTTATTTCGGATTTAATGGTATGATAAGAAGTGAAAGCGGAATTTATTATATTGATTCTCATACAACAGACAATAAAGTCTATAAAATGTATGACAGAAAAAAGGCTTCTTCTTTAAACCAATTTGAATGTCTTTTCAATGGCGACAGTGATTTAAAAGATGCTGCACTTAATTCTCAAAAAACAGTAGTTGATGGGCTTAATAGAAAGTACAGGCTTTCTGTCACAACAACTATAGAATATACAGCATATATTGCTGGAGTTGCTGGAGTGGGAACGGGAACTGATGCTCAGAAGAAAGCAGCTGTTCTTGCGGCTGTAAACTTAGCGGTCACGCGTCTTAACGAAGTTTTTGAAAGAGATATTTCGGTTAGATTGCAGCTTATTGCTAATACTGATGCTTTGTTCTTCATCAGTACAGATACTTTTGATACGCTTGATGCTGGTCAAATGCTCAATCAAAACATTACAGTAACCAATTCTGTAATTGGTGCTGCAAACTATGATATCGGACATTTGTTTTTCAGAGCAACTGCAGGGAATGATAATGGATTAGCTGCTACACCTTCAATTTGCGGGAATAGCAAAGCAGGTGGTGTAACAGGTTCTGCAATTCCGGTTGGAGATCCTTTCGTGATTGATTTTGTAGCTCACGAAATGGGACACCAATTTGGAGCTATGCACACACAAAATAACAACTGTAATAGAAATGTACCAACAACGGTAGAGCCGGGAAGTGCTAGTACTATTATGGGATACGCCGGAATTTGTGCACCAAACGTACAAAATAACAGTGATGCTTATTTTCATTCTATCAGCATTGCAGAGATGTATTTAAGATTGACTACAGGCTCAACATCATTATGTGGTATTAAGACACCAACGACAAATATTGAACCAACTGTAGATGCAGGGTTAGATAAAAGTATCCCTAAAAGCACACCTTTTATGTTAACTGCAACAGCTTCTGATCCCAACAGTGATCCACTTACCTATACATGGGAGCAGATTGATGCAGGTGTTGCAACTCAACCCCCAGTGGCAACCAATACAGTAGGTCCTTTGTTTAGATCTATTGCGCCTGTGGTTTCTCCGTCAAGATACTTTCCAAAATTATCAGTTATAGTAAATCCTGCTACAGTTAGTACTTGGGAAAGGCTTTCATCCATTGCCAGATCTTTAAATTTTTCAGTTCTAGTAAGAGATAATAATCCTGTAGGAGGACAAACGGCTCGCGATGACGTGAAATTGACTGTAGTAAGTACAGCTGGCCCATTTGTGGTAACTTCACAAAATACTGCCGGTGTAGTCTGGAATGAAGGTCAGGCACAAATTATTACTTGGGATGTTGCCAATACTACAGCAGCGCCAGTAAGCACACCAAACGTTACGATTTTATTATCGAAAGACGGAGGCCTTACATTCCCTACAGTATTGGTTGCAAGTACTCCTAATACTGGTACATACAATTATACTGTTCCAGGCGGTCTAGGAACTATTACCAATAGTGCAAGAATTATGGTGAAAGCGATAGATAATGTATTTTTAAATGTAAATTCACAAAATTTCACAATTAATTCTTCTGCGGTAATTATTCCTCCGGGAGGAGGAGGTAACCCAGGAGGTGGTGGAAATCCGGGTGGTGGAAACCCAGCAACTCAATCTCCAATTTTCCAGGGAATGATGATTTATCCTGTTCCTTCGAATGATGGTTATGTATACATTAAAACAGATTTCCCTCCAAAATTTGATGGAGACAGAAAACCTGCTCCTTACAAAGTAACCTACGAAGTATATGCAATGGATGGTAAATTAGTTGTGCCTAAGAAAACAAGACACATCTTCTCAAGAACTGTTGATAACAGAGCAGACGAGAAATTAGATTTAAGAGATCTTCCTACTGAAGCTTATATGATTCATGTAACAGTGGATGACGAAAAAATTGTTAAAAAATTATTGATGCTTCACAAGAAGTAAAATGTAATTCATATATGTATAAAAAACCGTTCATATGAGCGGTTTTTGTGTTTCTGCTAACTGTTTAAATATCAATCAGATGGTTTGATATAATATAAAATCTTTTTTTGATATTAATCATATCCTTTTTTTATTTACATTGGTTAGTCTCAAGTTTCTCCACAGGTAATCACTTTTGTTCAAGTAAAATAGATGATTATTCTCCGTGAAATATCCATATTAAATGTATGATATGAAATGTTTTAAGCTCTTTTAATCAGTTATTTATGGGATGTTTTGATGTGTTTCTAAAAATACTTTTGAGAAAATTTCAACGATTACTCATGTTTTTTTAACCATCTTTAAGTACTAATTAGTTTTTTGTGCATTGTTTTAGATTCTTTTATTTTAAAAAAACAAAAAATAGAATTTTTAATTTATTGCGAAAAGTTTTAAGATATTTCCAAAAGTTTTGTAAAAAAATCGTTTATAATGTTGTTAATTTCATTAATTTTGAAATTTGGTAATCTAAATAAAATTTACATGAAAAAACATCTACTAGTGATGGGAGTGCTTTTTATCTCCAATATGTTTTTAGCACAAACAAACCGACTTTGGAAGGAAGTTTCAACTAAAACCAGTTCTGAAATATTTGAAAATAAAACCAGTATTATTCACCCAAAAGTTTATAGTCTTGATTTTTCTGGTTTAAAGAATGCATTGGCAAAGGCTCCGCAAAATTTTTCTAAAAGCGGAAAATCAGATGTGATTATCTCTTTTCCAAATGCAGACGGAGTTCTTGAAAATTTTAAAGTAAGAGAAAATTCTAATTTTGCTCCGGAATTGGCAGCACAATACCCAGACATAAAATCTTATGTTGGGGAGAGTTTAGGAGAAACACAGTTTACGGTTTATTTTAGTATGTCACCACTAGGGTTGTCATCAATGGAATTGTATGCTAATAAATCTGCAGTTTTTATTGAGCCCTATACGAAAGATCTTTCAACGTATGTTGTCTACAGAAAATCAGACAAAAAGCAGGAATTAGATAAATTTGAATGTACAGTGATTGATGTTGCGCAAAAAGGAATTGATAACTCAAACCTTACAGCAAGACCCAATGCAGATGATGGTAAATTAAGAACTTTCAGACTTGCACTATCATGTACAGGAGAGTATACAACCTATTTTGGAGGAACTGTAGCTGGTGCACTGGCAGCAATGAATAACTCAATGACTCGTGTAAATGGTGTTTTTGAAAAAGATTTTTCAGCTAGAATGATTATCATTGCAAACAACAATTCTGTAATTTATACCAATGCAGCCACAGATCCATATTCTCCTTCTGCTCAGATGAACAATTGGAATGCTCAGTTACAGACTACACTTACATCTGTAATAGGAGAAACAAACTACGATATAGGTCACTTATTCGGTGCTACCGGAGGTGGAGGGAATGCGGGATGTATCGGATGTGTTTGTACTAACGGAACAAAAGGAAGTGGTTATACTTCGCCGGCAAATGGAATTCCTTCAGGAGATAGTTTCGATATTGATTACGTTGCGCATGAAATAGGTCATCAGTTTGGAGGGAATCATACTTTTTCACATGGAAACGAAGGAACAGGTGTAAATATGGAGCCAGGTGGAGGATCTACTATTATGGCTTATGCAGGGATTACCAATTATAATGTCCAGATGGCCTCTGATCCTTATTTTCATGCTGTAAGTATTCAGCAGATTACTAATAATATTAAGTTAAAAACCTGTCCTGTAAGTACAAATACAGGAAATGCAATTCCTACAGCAAACGCAGGTTTAGATTATATCATCCCTAAAGGAACTCCATTTGTTCTTACAGGATCAGGTACTGATGCAGACGGAGATGCTTTAACTTATGTTTGGGAGCAAATGGATAATGCTTCTAATACACAAACCGGAGCTAATTCTGTTGCAACTGCAACAAAAGCAACAGGCCCCACTTTTAGATCATATACTCCGGTACCGGTTCCTTTTAGATATTTTCCGAAGCTGGATAGAATAGTAGCGGGAGCTACAACTACTTCGGGCACTAATATCGTAGTTGAAGCTTTATCAAATGTTGCAAGAACATATAATTTCAGGTTTACAACCCGTGATAATAAAGCTGGAGGCTCCGGAAATAACTCTGATGATATGGTGGTTACAGTAAATGCTACTGCTGGCCCATTCATTGTTACTTCTCAAAATACTGCAGGAGTCGTATGGAATGAAGGTCAAACACAGACGATCACTTGGAACGTAGCAGGAACAACAGCAGCACCTGTAAGCACACCAAATGTTACCATTCTATTATCAAAAGATGGCGGTCTTACATTCCCTACAGTATTGGTTGCAAGTACTCCTAATACTGGTACCTACAGTTATACTGTTCCAGGCGGTCTCGGAACTATTACCAATAGTGCAAGAATTATGGTAAAGGGAGTTAATAATGTATTTTTAAATGTAAATTCACAAAATTTCACAATTAATTCTTCTGCGGTAATTATTCCTCCGGGAGGAGGAGGTAACCCAGGAGGAGGTGGAAATCCGGGTGGCGGAAATCCTGCAACTCAATCTCCAATCTTCCAGGGAATGATGATTTATCCTGTTCCTTCGAATGATGGTTATGTATATATTAAAACAGATTTCCCTCCAAAATTTGATGGAGACAGAAAACCTGCTCCTTACAAAGTAACCTACGAAGTATATGCAATGGATGGTAAATTAGTTGTGCCTAAGAAAACAAGACACATCTTCTCAAGAACTGTTGATAACAGAGCAGACGAGAAATTAGATTTAAGAGATCTTCCTACCGAAACTTACATGATTCATGTAACAGTGGATGAAGAAAAGATTGTTAAGAAATTACTGATGCTTCACAAGAAGTAATCGTAATTCATATTTATAAAAAAACCGTTCATTTGAACGGTTTTTTTATGCTTAAAAGAATAAAATATTAATTTTGGTTCTGTCTGAATTCACTAATGAAATGAAGTTTTACATTCGGAAATTTCTCCTGAGTCATGTGAATGGTAAACGATGAATCAGCTAAAAATACCAATTGATTGTATTTGTCTCTTGCCAAGAATCGCTGTTTTAATCTTGCAAATTCTTTAAACTCTTCAGATTTTTCATCAGCTTCAACCCAGCAGGCTTTGTGCATAGAAAGTGGTTCGTAGGTACATTTTGCACCATATTCATGTTCCAGACGGTATTGAATAACTTCATACTGAAGTGCGCCCACCGTTCCGATGATTTTTCTGTTGTTCATTTCAAGAGTAAACAACTGTGCAACACCTTCATCCATCAACTGATCGATACCTTTAGCCAATTGTTTAGCCTTTAAAGGATCATTATTATTAATATATCTGAAATGTTCAGGGGAGAAACTCGGAATACCTTTGAAGCTGATTTTTTCGCCACCTGTCAAAGTATCACCAATTCTGAAACTTCCTGTATCATGAAGTCCTACGATATCTCCAGGGAAACTTTCGTCTACCACTTCTTTTTTATCAGCAAAGAATGCATTCGGTGACGAGAATTTCATCTTTTTACCTTCTCTTACCAAAAGATAATTTTCGTTTCTCTTAAATGTTCCTGAAACAATTTTCACGAAAGCCAAACGGTCTCTGTGTTTAGGATCCATGTTTGCGTGAATTTTGAAAACAAACCCTGTAAATGCGGATTCCTCAGGTTTCACCATACGGGTTTCGCTTTCTTTCGGCTGTGGCATCGGAGCAATTTCGATAAAGGCATCCAATAACTCACGTACACCAAAATTATTTAAAGCTGAACCAAAAAATACAGGCTGTAAATCACCATTCATATAATCTTCACGGCTGAATTCAGGATAAACAGATTGAATTAATTCCAATTCCTCTCTTAAATTCTTAGCGGCTTTAGTACCGATAACCTCGTCAATAGAAGAATCGTTGATGTCATCAAATTTGATGGCTTCACCAACTTTCTGTTTCTTTTCTTCTAAAAATAACTGAATATTGTTTTCCCAGATGTTATAAATTCCCTGAAAATCTGCTCCCATTCCGATCGGAAGAGAAAGCGGAACAACTCTTAAACCTAATTTTTGCTCAACTTCATCCAAAAGATCAAAAGCATCTTTACCTTCACGGTCTAATTTATTAATGAAAACCAGCATCGGAATGTTTCTCATTCTACAAACCTTTACCAGCTTTTCAGTCTGTTCCTCAACACCTTTTGCCACGTCAATCACAACAATAACAGAATCGACTGCAGTCAAAGTTCTGTAGGTATCTTCAGCAAAATCTTTGTGACCAGGTGTGTCTAAAATATTGATTTTATAGCCTTTATATTCAAATGCCAATACGGAAGTCGCTACCGAGATTCCTCTCTGTCTTTCGATTTCCATAAAGTCGGAGGTTGCTCCTTTTTTAAATTTATTCGATTTTACGGCTCCTGCTTCCTGAATTGCACCTCCAAAAAGAAGTAATTTTTCTGTAAGCGTGGTTTTTCCGGCATCGGGGTGAGAAATAATTCCGAATGTTTTTCTTTTCTCTATTTCTTTGATTAAGTCTGACATAGTGTATTTTGAAGTTGCAAAAATCGTGATTTTTATCGGATTCTGAAAATCGGATTTACGACTTGTTGAAACTGGTTTTAGTTTTAAGATAATAAGCAATGCAAAGGCCTATCAAAACCATTCCGGCACTGAAAGGGAAAATGTATTTCATTCCATATAAATCTGCAACAGCACCAATCAACGGACCCGCAACGCCAAGCGAAAGGTCTATAAAAAGTCCGTAACCTGCCAAAGCTGAACCCTGACTTGAGGGTGAAACGCTTTTAATAGCAACCACTCCGAGCGCTGGAAAAATTAATGAAAATCCTAATCCGGTAACTCCGGCTCCTAAAAGTGCAATTTGTGAAGTTGCTGCAAAGGAAATAATTAAAAGTCCGATTGTTTCTACTAAAAGGCAGGCGATAGCAACTTTAATTCCACCGTAATTATTGATAACATTGCTGAAAACCAATCGTCCTGCAACAAAAAGACAACCAAAAACAGTGAGACAAAGTGCACCATTATTCCAATGAAAATAGTTGTAGTATAAAGTAATAAAAGTAGAAATGCTTGCAAAACCAATTCCTCCCAAGGCCAGACAAATTCCAAATGGTGAAACTTTACCTAAAACTTTCCAGAAAGACTGCGAATCCTGAGTATTTGTATTCGTGTAATTGATTTTAGTCTTAGCGAACAGAAAACCTATAATTCCGATTAAAATAGAAATAATTCCAATGCCATAAAGTCCGAATTTATGCTCAATCAAAACTCCAAGCGAAGCTCCGATTGCCAAGGCACCGTAACACGCAACACCGTTGTAAGAAATAATTTTTGCCGTATGCTTTTCGCCAAGTGCCATAATCGCCCAATTAATGGGACTCGCACCAATCATTCCTTCTCCACAACCAGTTAACAGGCGTGTGATGATCAGAAAACCAAGGCTGATTAAAGGTGAAAACTTAAAATAATAAGCCAGAATAAGAAAAATTCCTGTTAAAGAAAAGCCTACCATACTGAATAAAACTGCCGGTTTTGGACCTTTTCCATCAATGATTTTTCCGGAGTATGCCCTGAGAAAAAATGTGGCAACATATTGTAAACTGATTACCAGCCCGGCAACGACCAGACTAAAACCTAAATTTTTGCTGATAAAAATAGGAAGAACAGAAAGTGATAAACCGATAATAAAATATCCTAAAAAAGTAAAACCAACGTAGGTTAGCAAGGATAAGTTAACATTTTTTGACTGATTGACTACATGATCCATATTCATAAAAATTAAGTTGCAAAGATACTGCGGAAAAATAGTTTATTGATGATCTTGGGTTTTATAAAATAGAGAGATTTGTCAGTTATTGAGATCATGTTTCATAGAATATAAAAAACTCTTATCAACTGTGAGGCTTATCATTTTCTTTTCACCTAAAATCGATTATCTTTGTTTTCGTAAACTATAAAAGAAGCATGGAAAAAAGCAGATATCCGAAATTTATTTTTAACTGGATTGGTGGCTTGATACTTCTCGCCGGATATATTGCGGGGAGTATTATCGTTGGATTTTCGAGTACTGCCTATAAAATCATTTTTAAGTTTGACATCATTCAAAAGCCATGGTTTATGATGTTGGCCAATGCTATTGTTTTTAGCTTGGTGATTGCTTTTTTTGATTTCTTCGTCGTGCGGCCTTCAACAAAAATGAAATTGAATTTCAATTTTTCACCTACCAATTTTTATACCTATCTTCTGATTTTCCCCATGATGTTGGGAATGATGTTTATCGGTGAATTTTTTACCTCTCAAATTCCGACTACCGGACCATTTTTTGGTTGGTTTTATGAATTTTTTCAAAATTTAATGCAGTTTATGACGGATGATCCTGTTGTCATGATTATCACGGCTGTAATTATGGCGCCGATTTTTGAGGAAATTATTTTTAGAGGAATCATTCAGAAAGGATTAATCAATAATGGAGTAGAACCTTGGAAAGCGATTCTCTTTGCATCCATTATATTTGGTTTGGTGCATGGAAACCCTTGGCAGTTTGTAGGAGCTGTTATGCTTGGCTGCGTTTTGGGGCTGGTGTATTACAAAACTAAATCTTTGCTTTTACCAATGCTTTTGCATGGTTTCAATAATTTATGCTCATCTTTCTTAATATTTTATACCAAATCTGAAAGCTTTGCAGATGCTTTTAAAGTTTCAGAATGGATTATTTTAGGAGTTGGGATTGTTTTGCTTTCTTCATTTTACTATTTATTTATGAAGAAGTATAAAGTGCATTATTCAGAAATTTAAATTCATTCAAATATCAATAGCACCAATGTTCTTTACAAATTTCACAAAAATCTACTTGCGTTATTTGTGCAAAAATAGTAATGCATTTTGTGCTTAAAAAAATAAAAGTTATCATGGAATTATTAGTTGCCACACACAACGTACACAAGAAAGAAGAAATTCAACAGATTTTAGGAGATCAGTTTACCGTGAAAAGCCTTGCAGATTATGATTTGCATGACGAAATCGTGGAAGACGGTGATTCTTTCAACGCCAATGCTTTAATTAAAGCAAAATACTGTTTCGAAAAAACAGGAATTCCGAGTTTGGGCGACGATAGTGGGTTGGTTGTTGAATCTTTAGACGGAAGACCGGGGATTTTCTCTGCACGTTATGCCGGAGACCATGATTTTGCAAAAAACATTGAAAAGGTTTTAAACGAAATGGAAGGTGTGGAAAACAGAAAGGCCTATTTCATTACCGTTTTGTGCTATTATGACGAAAATGGCGCTCAATATTTTGACGGCAGAGCTCACGGAAATTTACTCACAGAAAATAAAGGTCACAAAGGTTTTGGCTACGACCCGATTTTTGTTCCTCAAGGTTACGAAAATACTTTTGCAGAAATGAATCCCGAAGATAAAAACAAAATCAGCCACAGAAAACAGGCATTAGATTTGTTTTTAAATTTTTTAAAAGTGAAAGGATAGTTAGGACTAGGCTAATCAAAGCTTCTGAAAAAAGGGTAAACTTTAAGCTCAACCTCAGACTTAATCTCGGCCTTAACCTCAAACTTTTATCGTACATTTAACCCAATAAACTATTGATTTGAGTACTTATTTAACCATTTTAGGCTTTAATTCAGCAATTCCTACCGTCAATACATCACCTACTTCGCAGCTTCTCGAGATGGAAGAACGATGTTTTCTGATCGATTGTGGTGAAGGAACGCAGGTGCAGCTGAGAAAAGCAAAAGCAAGATTTTCAAAAATCAATCATATATTTATTTCGCATCTTCATGGGGATCATTGTTTTGGTTTGCCAGGTTTGATTGCGTCTTTCCGGTTATTGGGAAGAGATGTTCCGTTGCATGTTTATGGCCCGAAAGGCATAAAAAAAATGCTGGAAACCATTTTTACCATTACGGAAACCCATCGTGGTTTTGAAATCGTTTATCATGAGCTGGATAAAGATTATTCCGAAAAAATCTACGAAGACAATAGAGTAGAGGTTTATACGATCCCATTAGATCACAGAATTTACTGTAACGGCTATCTTTTTAAAGAAAAACAAAAAGACAGGCATCTTAATATGCAGGAAATTTCAAAATATAATGAAATTGAAACCTGTGATTATCACAATTTGAAAGCAGGTAAAGATTTTGTATTGAGCGACGGATATATTCTTAAAAATGAAATTTTGACCACAGAACCGGCACCCCCTGTTTCTTACGCTTTTTGCAGCGATACCAGATATTTAGAATCTGTTATTCCGACTATTAAAAATGTGACGGTTTTGTATCACGAGTCTACTTTTCTACACGATTTGAAAGAAATGGCAGATTATACCGGGCATACAACGGCTTTAGAAGCAGCCAGAATTGCGAGACAAGCGGAGGTGGGTAAATTGATTTTAGGTCATTTTTCTAATAGATATAGTGATTTGACGGTATTCACAGACGAGGCAAGAACTGTTTTCCCAAATACATTTTTGCCGAAAGCTTTGGAAGTCGTAAAAATCTAGATGAATATGTTGAATTTTGAAGAATTAAGAGATTTTCTGAATGAAAAGGCTGATGTGTACAATAATTCTGAATTTATTCAAGACGATCCAATACAGATTCCGCATCGTTTTTCCTTAAAACAGGATATTGAGATTGCCGGTTTTCTGGCTGCGACTATTTCTTGGGGAAACAGAAAAGCAATCATAAAGTCAGCGGATAAAATATTGGACATTATGGGAAATTCTCCCTATGATTTTGTAATGAATTATTCTGAAAACGATTTGAAGTTTATTGAAGAAAAAAGTATTCACAGAACTTTTAACGGTGAAGATTTCACTTATTTTATCAGACAGTTTAACAGAATTTATCGTAAATATGATAGTTTGGAGAATTTATTTCTTATTGAAGATTCTGAAACCAATTTTTATCATGCAATTGAAAGATTCAGGCTTGGTTTTTTGCAGACTGAAAAACACAGAAGCCACAAACATGTAAGTTCACCTTACAAAAATTCATCCTCAAAAAGAATCATCATGTTTCTTCGTTGGATGGTGCGCAATGATCAGCGTGGCGTAGATTTTGGAATTTGGAAAAATATTGATCCTAAAAATTTATCAATACCTTTAGATGTTCATACAGGAAATATTTCAAGAAAATTAGGCTTAATTTCAAGAATTCAGAATGATTGGAAAACTGTTTTGGAGCTAGACGAAATTATCAGAAAATTTGATCCTAAAGATCCTGCGAAATACGATTTTGCACTATTTGGTTTAGGCGTAACTAAAGAATTATTTTAAACAAAAAATAATGAAAACATCACACGAAAGAATCGAGTTTTTAGAAAAAATGGCAGATGGAATCACCTCGTGGATCGGCTCCATACCATCGCTTATTATTCATACATTACTTTTTTTGACGGCATTTTTACTACCCTCATTTGGGATAGTTGATTTTGATAAAATGCTGTTGGTATTGACGACAGTTCTTTCTTTGGAAGCCATTTATCTTTCAATTTTGATTCAAATGTCGGTGAACAAAAGCCATGAAAAAATTGAAGATATCCAGGAAGATATTGAAGAAATAAGCGAAGATATTGAAGATATCCAGGAAGACCTAGAGGAGATTAGTGAAGATATTGAAGAAATTACGGAAGATATTGAAGATATTCAGGAAGATATTGAGGAAATAAATGAAGATGAAGATGATGAGGATCATATAGAAAAAGCGAAAAAAGCGATTTTAAAAAGCAATGTAAGTTCCAATAAAAACGAAATTAAATTGCTGAAAGATAAAATTCATGAGCTGCAAAATATGATTGATCAACTGAAGAAAGATTGATTTTCTGCTACAATATCAATTTTTTATTTTTCTAAACCATATTGTGAATTTGATGTTAATTCGTAAATCTATCGACTAAACCGTAAGCATTTAGAATTATTTTTATTATTTTTGGACAAACAATAATAAAATGTTAAATTATAGAGCAAAAAATTACCTATTTCTTTTAGTATTGCTATTTAGTTCTTCATCCTTGTTCTCACAGGTGAAGGAAAGAAAACCTCCAAAAAACGTTGTATCATCAATAAACAATAAAGCGGGTGTATTCATCGATGTTAATGCTGCAGGATATGTACCCTCAACATATACTCCCCAACAATTGGTTGCCAATGTTTTGATTAATGGTGGTTCTACCTGCTCAATTCCTGCTATATCGAATGTATCGGTAACGCCAGCTCAACCAGCAACTAATAACGATCGGTTTTGGGGATATTTTCATAAAGGAACCACTAACTTTCCTTTTACAGATGGTATCGTTTTAACAACAGGCCGTGCGAGAGAAGCCGGTAATGTGGCTTCTAGTGTTAGTGTACCGGTAACCGGAGCAGGTCAGAATGATCCTGATCTTTTAGCAGCGGTTCCTAATCCAGGAACTTCAAATTATAATGATAATGTGATGTTAGAATTTGATTTTGTTCCAAATTCTAATCAGGTAACGTTCAACTATCTTTTTGCTTCTGAGGAATATACTGGTAGTTTTCCTTGTCAGTATGCCGATGCATTTGCATTGTTGATTAAGCCTGTTTCCGGTGGTCCCTATGTAAATGTTGCTGTTTTGCCAAATAATGCAGGGCCGGTGAGTATGACAAATATTCATCCTATCATTACAGGATTCGGTGGTTGTGCTGCAATTAATGAGATGTATTTTGCCGGATATAATTCTAGTTCTAATATTGAGACCAACTACGAAGGAAAAACGGTTCCTCTTACGGCTACTGCAACTGTAGTTCCTGGTCAGGCTTATCATTTTAAATTGATAATGTCAGATTATCAAGATACAGGTTACGATTCTGCAGTATTTATTGAAGGTGGATCTTTTGATATTGGGATTAAGCTGGTAGATGGTAATGGGGTACAATTACCTGCAAGCTTAAATGTTTGTGATAATGTTCCACAAACCTTAGTAGCTCAATTAACTTCTCTTCCTGGTGCAACTTTCCAATGGTATAAAGATAACGTGGTAATACCTGGTGCAACCAGCGGAACCTACGTAGCAACTACGCCTGGTGTATATGAAGTAAAAGTAAATGTTCCTGGAAACACTTGTCCCGCATCTGCAACGATTACTATTGTCGGAGGTACAACTCCGGTAGCACAAAATGCAGTCTTAAAACTATGTACGACACCTAGTGTTTCTACTTTTGATCTTAATTCAGCAAAACCTTCTATCAGTACTACGGCGGGTGCAGTATTTAAATTTTATGTAAACCAGGCAGATGCTGTAGCTCAAAATGCTAATTTTATTACCACACCAGAGCTTTTTGACGGAAATGACGGCCAGGTTTTACATGTAGTAGTTTCTAATGGTGGTTTCTGTAGTAAATTAGTTACTTTAACTTTACGAAAAGAAGCAACTCCGGTAGCAGTTCTTAATGCATCGAAAGTGAGGATTTGTAACGGAGAGTCAGTAACTCTTACGGCTTCTGGAGGTGTAACTTATGAATGGAGTGGCTTTTCAGGGACGGGTGCTGTGCGTACTCTGTCTCCTACACAAACCACAACTTATACAGTGTATGCAATAGGTGCTCAGGGATGTAAATCTCTACAGCCCGTATCAGTTACAGTAGAAGTTGTTCCTGCAATTACATCAAATCTTACCGGTGGTTATATTTGTTCCGGTGACCAGATCACATTAGATGCAGGTGCAGGCCCAAGTTATCAATATTTGTGGAACAATGGTGCTACAACGCAGACCATATCTGCAACTACCGCAGGTACATATTCTGTAACAATTAATAATGGGGTTTGTTCTAAAGTATATACTACGCAGGTCATTCAGGCAATTGTTCCTCAGATTATCAAAGTTGATTATGATGAAAGTGGAACTTTGGTTGTGACAGCAAGTAACCCAAGCAACGGACAATTAGAATATTCTAATGATAATGGAGTTACTTGGCAATCTTCCAATGTATTTACCAATGTTCCAAATAATACATTAGTTTCTATAAGAGTTAAGGTGAAGAATACCAGCTGTATCAGTTTTGTAGAATACTTCACATTTGTTATGAAAAATGTAATTACTCCAAACGGTGACAACGTAAATGATATGATTGATTTCAGAGGAATCAGTGATCTCAAAGATTTCCAGGCCGTAATTTCTGACCGTTATGGTAAGGCAGTATTTAAAGCCGAAAAAACAAGGCCTTTCTGGGATGGATATTTCCAAGGGAAAAAGCTTCCTACATCTTCTTACTGGTATCAGGTGACTTTTGAAGATCCTGCAAGCAAACAGTTAACAGTAAAAACAGGATGGATTTTATTGAAAAACTTTGAGTAAAATTCTTTATTATACTAAAAAGGCCGATGATTCATCGGCCTTTTTTATGTTTTAATTTTACAATCAGATTAATACGATTAAAATGGTGAGATTGTGTTAATAATAATATAAATATTTTTGAATTAATTTTTAATCAAAAAAAATAGTATTTTTGTTAAAAATAATACAAAATGTTAAATAAAAGTGCAGGAAGTTTATTTTTGGCTTTGTTTTTAGTTCTTATTGGAAATTTTACATTTTCTCAGACTAGAGAAAAAGTTAAAAGTATTCAGAAAGCTTCTTCTCAAACGATGAAAGCTGGTGCTTTTATTGATGTGAATACAACAAACTATCCAGAATCTTCATATAGTATTACACAACTGGTGAAAGATGTTCTTATCTCTGGTGGTTCTGCATGTTCTACAGCAAATGTAAATGGGGTAGTTGTATCACCAAATTTAGCCACAAGCAATCCAAGTCGAAGTTGGGGATTTTTCCACAGAGGCACTACCAATTTTCCTTTTGAGAAAGGAATATTATTAACTACAGGTCATGCGTCAAAGGCAGGTAACTCATTTATTTCAGGTCCTCTGGAAGATACACTTCCTATACAAGGTGATCAGGATTTAGCAAATGCACTTAATATATCAAATGCCAACCTTAACGATGCCAGTTTTATAGAATTTGATTTCGTTCCTACTTCCACAGAAGTTTCATTTAGGTATTTATTTGCTTCAGAAGAGTATCAGGGGAATTTTCCGTGTAGTATCAGTGATGGTTTCGCCTTATTGTTAAAAAAAGTAGGTGATCCTACTTATACTAATTTAGCAGTTTTGCCGGGTGGTGCCGGACCTGTAAGCGTAACCAATATTCACCCTGCGGTACAATTTGACAATACAGCTCTTAGTTGTGGTGCGCTTAACGCATCATATTTTGGAGGATATAATACTACTTCAATTCAAACCAATTTCAGTGGGCGTACAATACCACTCACTGCAAAGGCTACTGTAATTCCGGGGCAAACCTATCATTTTAAAATGGTCATTGCTGATTATCAGGATTTCAGATTCGATTCTGCTGTTTTTTTAGAAGCAGGATCTTTTGATATTGGTGTTCAGATTTTGGGACCTGGGGGCGTACAGCTTCCGGATTCTATCAACGTTTGTGATAATGCTCCACAAACTTTTACTGCATCAGTACAGATTCCGGGTGCGACCTATCAATGGTTTTTAGGAACGAATGCGATTCCGGGAGCTACCAGTGCTTCTTACACTGCTGTAGCGCCAGGTGCCTATTCGGTAGAAGTTACACTTCCGGGTAATTCATGTCCAGGTAAAGCAACGGTTACTATTGTAGGAGGAACTTCGCCAACAGTTCAGAATGCTACTTTGACCACATGCTTTGCTGCCGGAAATGCAATATTTAATTTAACATCTGCGCAAGCTTCCATTAGTACAACTCCGGGAGTTACATTTTCGTATTATATAAACCAAGCTGATGCAAACACTGGAAATGCCAATACAATTGCTGCGCCCACCACTTTTTCTAGTGCAGGAGGCCAAACAATTTATGTTTTAGTAAAAAGTGGATTTTGTTCAAAGGTTGCACAGTTGCAGCTCGTGAAAGCTCCCGAAATTATTGCAACCATTGCTGCGCCTACGGCATTAACGTGTACAAATACACAAATTACCCTCAATGCTTCAGCTTCTACATATCCTACAACCTCTACATTTGCGTGGACGACTACCGGAGGAAACATTGTCTCTGGAGGAACAACATTAAATCCTGTTGTAAATGCTCCGGGAACTTATACATTAACGATTTCAAATACCTTTGTGGGGAATGTCACATGTACAGCTGTTGCCAATGTAACTGTTGTCGGTAACAGTGCGCCTCCTACAACAGGGCTTACTGCATCAAAAATTTCTATCTGTGCGGGTGAAACCGTTACCTTAACTGCTTCTGGTGGTGCGACCTACAATTGGGGAGGGGGACTGCCAGGAAATGGGGCTACTCAAACAGTTTCTCCCACTGCTACTACAACATATACGGTCACGGCAGTTGGAGCAAACGGATGTGTGTCAACTACTGCCGCAACTTTGACAATACAGGTTTCTCAGCCTTTCACTGCTCAAAACGCAAGCCTTCTAAAATGTTATCAGCAAGGAAATATAATATATGATTTAACTTCTGCCCAAGGTCAGATAACTACAGCTGCTGGTGTTACTTTTACATATTATGTCAATCAGGCAGATGCAATAGCTGGTAATACAAATAATATAACAACTCCTACTGCATTTCCAAGCGCAGGAAATCAGACAATTTATGTCTCTGTAAGTAATGGAGGCTGTAAGTATGTTGTTAATTTGCAATTATTAACTACTGCCGCTACCACATTAACGATTGCTACACCTCAAACCATTACTTGTACCACTGCTCAGGTCACTTTAAATGCATCGGCATCTGTAATTCCTGCAGGCTCTACAATTGCCTGGACGACTACAGGTGGAAATATCGTGTCGGGTGCAACTACTCTTACTCCTGTTGTAAATGCTGCCGGGACATATACTTTGACAGTAACAAATAATACACAACCCGCTAATTTAACATGTACTTTTACTTCAACAGTTACTGTGGTAGAAGACAAAGTTCTACCGGTTGCCAATTTAACGTCTACTTTTCAACAAATTTGCCCGGGAGAATCTGTTACGTTAACAGCTTCAGGTGGTGTAACTTATAATTGGGGGAATGGTCTTCCCGGAAATGGAAATACTCAAGTGGTTTCTCCAACTACTAATACAACATATACTGTATTTGCAGTGGGTGCCAATGGTTGTATTTCTGCTAATCCTGCAATAATTAATATTGTTGTCGGTCCGCCAACTGCAACATTAGTTGCTTCAAAAATTAAAATTTGTGCTGGTGAATCTGTTACTTTAACTGCAGGCGGAGGATTTACTTACAACTGGGTAGGTCTTACAGGGAATGGAAATACTCAAATTGTTACTCCTGCAGTTACCACAACTTATTCAGTATTTGCTTTAGGTGGAAACGGGTGTGTTTCAACCATTCCTGCAACCATCAAAATTGAAGTGGTACCTGCAATTGTTTCAACACTAAAAGATGTGTATGCTTGTGCTGGTGATACTGGGATTTTAGATGCTGGTGCAGGAACTAACTACACCTATCTTTGGAGCACGGGAGCTACTACTCAGACGATCTCTACAAATATTCCTGGGTCTTATTCCGTGACAATTGATAACGGAACATGTTCCAGATTGTTTACAGCACAATTGATTAATCCAGATCTTCCTCAGTTTACCAATGTAGTATTTGAAAATAACATTCTTACAATATCAGCGACTAATCCTACTGGAGGAACATTAGAATATTCTATTGACGGAGGTGTAACATGGCAATCTTCAAACATCTTTAATAATGTTTTAAGTAATACCAATCTTACCTTAATGGTAAAAGTAAAAGATGCAAAATGTGGTAATACATTAGATTTCTTTACTTTCATAATGAGCAATGCAATCACTCCGAATAGTGATGGCGTCAATGATTTCATAGATTTTTCGGGAGTTAGCAATTATAAAAACTTTGCTGCTTCTATTTTCGACAGATACGGAGCTGAATTATTTAAGGCTGATAAATCAAACGTAAAGTGGAATGGTTCTCTGAAAACAATCAACCTGCCTACAGCAACCTACTGGTATAGAGTGCAGTGGGAGAATCCTGCAAGTAAAAAGCTTGAATTAAGGTCTGGCTGGATTTTACTTAAAAATAGAAATTAAAAGAAAAGGTCTCCTGTGTGGGAGACTTTTTTTTATGTTAAAAATTTCAGTTATTTATGAAATTTGTTTAAAAAAAAACTAAATTTGTTGAAACAAAATTATTATGAAGAGATATCTACTGTTGTTTTCGTTATTTTTACTCAATTCAAATTTTCTTTTTTCACAAGCTAATAAACCCAGAAAACCTGTTAAGGAAACCATTTCTAATTTGTCGAAAAAGGCAGGTGTTTTCATAGATGTCAATGTACCCACTTATCCTGCATCCTCTTATACGCCGTTACAGTTGGTGAAGGATATTCTGATTTCATCTGGTACAAATACGTGTGTTACACCTACAGTTTCGAATGTTACAGTTACGCCAAGTCAACCGGCAACATTTACAGACAGAGCTTGGGGGTATTTTCACCAGGGGACGACGAATTTCCCATTTAAAGATGGAATTGTATTATCGTCAGGGTTTGCCAGAAAAGCAGGAAATAGTTTAGAAACCTTTACTTTAAGTGATAATAATAACGGTGGAAGCGATCCTGATTTGGCTACTGCAATTGGAGCATCTGGTGTATTGACCAATGCTGCTATTTTAGAATTTGATTTTACACCTACTACTTCACAAATTAAATTTAATTACTTACTAGCATCAGAGGAATATACAGGAACTTTCCCTTGTAACTATGCAGATGCATTTGCATTACTTTTAAGACCTTCTTCTGGTGGGCCTTATGTTAATATGGCTGTCTTACCGGCAGGAGCTGGGCCTGTGAGTGTTACAAATATCCGCCCTGATATCCCGGGAACTTGTTCTGCAGTAAATCCACAATATTTTGGTGGGTATAACACGGCCAATATTGAAACCAATTTTTTCGGTAGAACAGTTCCTTTAACTGCTACAGCTACCGTAGTTCCTGGGCAGTCTTATCATTTTAAAATGGTTGTATCAGATTTTGGACCTTTTGGAGCAGATGCATCTTATGATACTGCAGTATTTTTAGAAGGAGGTTCTTTCAATATTGGTGTAGAGTTATTAGATCCTTCAGGAGCTCAGTTACCTGAAGAAATTAATGTTTGTGATAATGTACCGCAAGTAATTACTGCATCTGTAAGTGATCCTAACTTATTATATCAGTGGTTTTTCAATGGAAATCCTGTACCGGGAGCAACCACTAATGTTATTACAGCTGTACAGCCTGGAAATTATACAATTCAAGTTACTGTTCCGGGAAATCCTTGTCCGGCAACTGCTACAATTAAAATTAACGGCGGAATTACACCTTTAGCGCAAGATGCTACTTTCTTATTGTGTAGTACACCGGATATTACAACTTTTGATCTCAATAATGCAAAACCATTAATAAGTCCTACACCTAATGCCACTTTCCGCTTTTATGCAAATCAGGCAGATGCATTAGCTCAGAATGGTAATTTTATTACAAATGTTGCAAACTATAATGGCGCAAATGGACAGATCTTATATGTGGTTGTTTCAGACGGTGGTTTCTGTAGCAAAACGATAGAGCTGACCTTAGAAAGGGAGGTAACTCCAATTGCAGGAGTAACATCTTCAAGAATCAGAGTTTGTCCTGGTGAGAGCGTGACGCTTACGGCAACCGGAGGTGTAACTTATTTGTGGGATAATTTCCCAGGAAACGGAAACACACAAACGGTTACGGTTAATCAAACGACAACATTTACGGTATATGCTTTGGGAGCGAAAGGTTGTAAATCCTTGTTGCCGGCAAAAATTACTGTAGAAACTGTTGCACCGATTACTACGCCTTTATTGGATGTTGAAATGTGTGTAGGTGATACTATTCTTTTAGATGCAGGCGCTGGACCTAATTATTCTTATTTATGGAATACAGGAGCCGAAACTCAAACTATTACGGCAACTCAGTTGGGAGTGTATACCGTAAAAATCAATAATGGAATTTGTGAGGAATTATTTACAGTGAAAGTTCACGGTGCAGCTTCGCCATTCTTTACCAATTTAAGTTATGAGAACGGAACATTAACAGCAATTGCAACTAATCCTTCCATTAACAACATATTTGGAACACTAGAGTATTCTGTTGACGGAATCAACTGGCAGGAGTCAAATGTCTTTACAAATCTTACAGATAATACAACTTACAATGTGCAGGTAAGAATTAAAGGGACCACTTGCTATGGTTCAGTTGAGTTCTTTACCCTTGAAATTAATAATGTAATTACTCCAAATCAGGATGGTGTGAATGATGTTTTGGACCTGTCAAATTTGAGAGATTTTAATAATTTTAAAGGGGCTATCTATGACAGATATGGTGTAGAAATCTTCAGATTCTCAAAAGAAAGACCAATCTGGGACGGAACGATATCAGGGAAAAGATTGCCGACAGCAACATACTGGTACAAATTCAATTTCGAATACAAGAAGTCGAAAGTACAAATGAACAGAGCAGGATGGATTATGTTGAAAAACAGAGAATAATCTTAAGTTAAATATAATAAAATAGCCTTTCAATCTGAAAGGCTATTTTATTTTGATGTCTAGAAATTCTACATATTCTCTTTCCAGAGTTGTGTAAATTGGATGAAATCCTCTACGCTTAATTCTTCAGCTCTTTTGTCCATAAATTCATGAGTTTTTAATGCCTCAGGAATGTTCAGAACTTTCCATGAGTTGGATAGTTTTTTTCTTCTTTGCCCAAAACCTGCTTTCACAATTTGCTTAAAAAGAATTTCGTTTCCTACTAAACCTTCTTTCGGATTTCTGGTCAGTCTGATAACTCCGGATTTTACCTTTGGTGGCGGATTAAATACATTTTCGTGAACCGTAAAAAGATATTTTACATCATAATAAGCCTGTACCAAAACAGATAAGATTCCGTAATCTTTTGTTCTCGGAACAGCAGCAGTTCTTTCGGCAACCTCTTTCTGGAACATTCCCACCATTTCCGGAACTATTTGATAATAGTCAATAATTTTAAATAAAATCTGTGACGAAATATTATAGGGGAAATTACCAATAATGGCAATTTGCTCCTCGTTGATAAAATTAAAATCTTGCTTCAGGAAGTCTCCTACGAAGGTTTCTTCGGTAGCCTTAGCATAGTTTTTTTTAAGATATTCTATTGATTCAATGTCGATTTCTGCAAGGTAAATGGTTTGTTCTTTTTCCAGAAGATATTTGGTCAGCACACCCATTCCAGGACCTACTTCCATGACGTTGTTGTAGTTTTCGTAGCTTAAGCCTTCTACAATATTTTTTGCGATGTTTTCATCCGTCAAAAAGTGTTGACCCAGATGTTTTTTTGCTCTTACACTCAAAGTTTATTTATGATTTCGTTAACAATGATTTTCTCTTATTCGTTCCAAATTTCGGTAGAATTTTTCTATTTTAGCCAAAAATTTTAATATTAATGGCGAAATCTGTAGAAGAGTTTAATAAGAAAAGGCTTCGGTCTAGCAATATTACTGTAGTAATAAGTATTGCCTTAGTGTTATTTTTATTGGGATTAATGGGTTTGATTCTAATTAATGCACAGAAATATTCCGACTATCTTAAAGAGCAACTTGTTGTAAATGCGTACTTTGACGAAAATTATGACGATAAAGATTCTGCAAAAATAGCAAAACAGGAAGCGGTTGCCGTAGAAGTTATCAAAGGGATGGAGCCTGTAAAGCGCACAAAATATATTTCTAAAAAAATGGCTACAGCCGAAGCCAAAAAAAGTTTAGGGATAGATACAGAAGCACTTTTTGATGAAGATATTTATCCGGCTTCTGTGGAAGTAGCCTTAAAACCTGAATATACTGACTCTGCTAAAATTGGAGCGGTTTTAACCCAGATAAAATCGGTTCCCGGAATTGTTGATGTTAAAAACGATTCAGATTCTCAAAAAATATACGATAAATTAAATAAAATTCTAAAGTGGATCTTAGCGTTTTGTGTGCTGTTTTTAGTTCTTGCGATTGTCTTAATTAACAACTCTATCAGACTGAAAGTGTTCTCAAAAAGGTTTATTATCAAAACCATGCAGCTGGTAGGAGCCAAAAGACGATTTATCTTAACACCATTCATCAAAGAAGCATTAATTCTTGGTTTATTGGGTGCAGTATTAGCTCTTATAGCATTATCGGGGCTTTGGTATTACTTTACAACGACTATAAAAACTCCTTTCGTACAAGACACCAACCAATATTTTTGGTTAGTTCTTTTGGTATTTGGAGTTGGTATTTTCATCACAGTACTAAGTACAATCGTTGCAACTTGGAGATTCTTGAGATCAAATGTTGACGACTTATATTATTCTTAAAATGGGCAAAAAAACACATAAATTTTCCGCATCAGATTTTGGCACGGAAACAGAAGTTTCAAAAGAGCAGACATTCTACTTCGGAAAAGAAAATTATAAATGGATGCTGATTGGCTTAGCATGCATCGTTGTCGGATTTCTTTTAATGATGGGACCAGACGCCAACACGGTTGACGGAAAACTAGACCCGAATGTCTGGAACGACGATATTTTCTCTATCAGAAGAATCAGAATTGCACCTTTACTTATCGTGATCGGTTTTGTAATCGAGGTATATGCAATCCTGAAAAGAAAGAAATAAAAATTAAGCTATAAAGATTTAATTACAAAAGTCGGTTGCTGTGCAATTGACTTTTTGTATAAATTAAAAACGCTAAAAGCAATATTAATCATTACCCACTACTCATAAATTATGGATTTAATCAAAGCAATCATCATTGCGATTGTAGAAGGACTTACAGAATATTTACCAATTTCATCAACAGCTCACATGGGTTTTGCAGCCAGTCTGATGGGTTTAGAAGAAACAGAATTTCTTAAAATGTTTCAGGTTTCCATACAGTTTGGGGCAATTTTATCAGTGGTTGTAGCTTACTGGAAAAAGTTTTTTGACCTGAAAAATCTTCAGTTTTACTTTAAATTAGGTTTTGCAGTAATTCCGGCTTTGGTTTTAGGATATATATTTGATGATAAAATTGAGGCAGTTTTGGGAAATCAGATTGCCATTTCTTCAGTTTTGGTTTTGGGAGGAATCATTTTACTGTTTGCAGACCAATGGTTTAAAAATCCTGTTATTCACGACGAAAAAGAATTATCGATAAAAAAGGCTGTAATTATTGGCTTTTGGCAATGCCTGGCAATGATGCCGGGAACGAGCAGAAGCGCGGCTTCAATTATCGGTGGGATGACGCAGGGCTTGACAAGAAAAGCAGCAGCAGAATTTTCATTTTTCCTTGCTGTACCAACGATGTTGGCGGTTACGGTATATTCGGTTTTTGTGAAAACGTGGGGTAAAGAAACAGCAAATCCTATGAAAGGTTACGAAATGATTTTTTCATCACAAGATCATATCACAATTTTCATTGTCGGAAATATTGTAGCATTTATTGTTGCATTAATCGCAATCAAAGCATTTATCGGAGTGTTAAACAAATACGGTTTTAAACCTTGGGGCTGGTACAGGATTATTGTAGGAATTGCTTTGTTGGTTTATTTTTATTGGTTTAAATAAAATTATTCATCGCTAATTGCTGATTTTGGGGCACTAGGAACTTCGTTTGTAAACTTCGATAAAGCTTTGCTTTTTCTCATTTATGCCTTCCATTCCCGCTTTTTTGCCGGAGCGAAGCGGAGGCAAAAAAGCTCCGTTCAAATTTAACGAAGTGGTTCGATGATTCAAATAGAAGAATAAACAATAATATCATCAAGTCAGGCTGCGAGAGATTCATTATAAATAAAATTACTCATTACCAATTACTCATCAGATTTATGACAGCAGAACAGCTTCTCGAAGGATATATTTTTCTTTTAGACAAACCTCTGGATTGGACTTCTTTTCAGGCGGTCAATAAAATGAAATACAAGCTCAAAAGTGAGTTTGGCCTTCCGAAAAAATTTAAAATCGGTCATGCAGGAACTTTAGATCCGAGAGCGACTGGCCTTTTGATTGTCTGCACGGGTAAATTCACCAAGAAAATCCCGGAGATACAGGATGCACCAAAGGAATATTGGACTGAAATTAAAATCGGAGTCCAGACAGAATCTTACGATACTGAAAAGCCCGAAATTCTTCAGCAGGATATATCTCATATTACAGAAGAGGACGTAAAGGAAGCTTTAGAAAAATTTTTAGGAGAAATTGAGCAGAAACCACCTATTTTTTCAGCCATTAAAATTGATGGAAAAAGAGCATACGATATGGCGAGAGCAGGACAGGAGGTCGAGATGAAATCAAGGAAAACAACGATCACTTATATAAAAGATGTGGAAATCAATTTTCCGCTGGTAAGTTTTATGGTAGGCTGTTCAAAAGGTACTTACATCAGGAGTTTAGCGCACGATATTGGTCAGGAATTGGAAGTGGGTGCTTATCTAACGCAATTGAGAAGAACCAAAATCGGTGATTATAAAGTTGAAGATGCAACCAGTGATTTTTTGGAAAACGATTACAGATTTGAAAATTTATAATAAATTGTATTAAATTTCGGTTTTTAAATAAATCAAAGTTACACAACAGAAGGAATAGAATAATGGAAAAGACACGTATCAATAAATATCTTTCGGAAGTAGGTTTTTGTTCAAGAAGAGCGGCGGATAAACTTTTGGAAGAAGGAAGAATAAAAATAAACGGTAAAGTTCCGGAATTGGGGACTAAGGTTTCTGATGAAGATGTAGTAGAAGTTGACGGAAAACCCATTCGTGAAAATGAGGAAAGTCCGGTTTACATAGCTTTCAACAAGCCTGTGGGAATTGTTTGTACTACAGATACAAAGCGTGAGATTGATAACATCATTGAATACATCAACCATCCGAAAAGAATTTTCCCGATCGGAAGATTAGATAAACCGAGTGAGGGTTTGATTTTACTGACAAACGACGGCGACATCGTCAATAAAATTCTGCGAGGAAAAAACAACCACGAAAAAGAATACCTGGTAAGAGTAGATAAGCCTCTGAACTCAAAGTTTCTCGAAAAGATGCGAAATGGTGTTCCGATCTTAGATACCGTTACCAAAAAGTGTGAGGTTGAGAGAATTGATGATATGACTTTCCGAATTGTTTTGACACAAGGTCTTAACAGACAGATCAGGAGAATGTGTGAATTTCTGGGCTATGAGGTAAAAAAACTGAAGCGTATCAGAATTATGAATATCAAATTAGACATACCTTTGGGTAAATGGAGAGATTTAACTGCAGAAGAGCTGCAGGAATTGAATTTAATGCTTGACGGATCATCAAAAACTTTTGAGTAACTTAATGAATTTTAGATACATTTTAAATTAGAAATGAAAATTGATAATGTTGAAAAATTCTATTTACGGTGATTTTTAGTTTATATCGTTGCTAAATATTGATTAATAAATTGAATTTTTTAATTTTATCATAAAACTGATTGTAGATGTAAAGTATTAATTTTTAATGTTTTAACTTTTTTTCAGTTAAATGTTTTATATTTGTAGCAGATAATCGAAGGGTTATTTAAATAAAAACACAATATAAACTACGAAGATGAAAAAAAGACTCTACCTGATAGCGGCATCTTGTCTGCTATTTTCTTTCAAAACACAAGCTCAAGTAGGGATTGGAACAACTACCATTGAAAATGACCTCCTCCTGAAAATATCTTCATCTAATAAAGGGATTTTAATTCCTAATCTTTCAATCCCCGATCTAAGTGTTGCTTTGCCAGTTACAAATCCGGCCGTAGGGCTGCTTGCTTACAATAATGCAACAGGAAAACGAAGCTTTAATTTTTGGGATGGGGCAAAGTGGAATGAACTTGTAGATACGAAAAATATATACTCAGTTCTGGGTTTGACAATATCTTACAGTACCTCAAATTCTGCTGCGGTAGATATCAATGCAGTACGTGGTGCTATCAACTACGCACAAGATTCTTTACCTGGAACAATCTGGACAGAAGTTCCGGGTTTATCAAAAGACATTACAATTACTCAGGCAAACAATAGTATTGCCGTTATTACTGAAGGGATGATTCAGGCAAACAATACGGTGGTGTCTACAGGTTCTGATGCATTTACTTATGCTGTAGGAATATTCATTGACGGAAAACTTTCTGGTGTAAGAAATTATTCAACAAAGTACTCGAATACGTATCAGTATGATTTTTTCTCAATAAACAGCGTATTCAAGAACTTAAGTTTGGGTAATCATACCATCAAAACATATGTGACTTTGAGAGCAAATAATCTCGCAGGCGTTACTTTATGGAGATATGGAGGTCCTGTAAATATATCTTCTGTAAATAATGATATGTCCAGAATCAGTATGTTTATAAAACTTACAGAAAAATCATAAAATACAAAGAATGAAGAACATTTATTTGAAATTGCTTTTCCTCATATTCGGAAGCATTGCCTATGCTCAGGTTGGAACGGTAGGGATTGGTACGGATGCTCCGAACGAGTCTGCTATTTTAGATTTAGTATCATCAAACAAAGGTATGATGATGCCAAAAGTATCACTGAACCCTGCTAATGCATCAGATTACAGTTTTATGGCGACGCAGCCTACAGCATCATTGCTTGTTTATAATATGAATGCAGCTTTTCCCGGTGGAACGGGAATTTATTATTGGAATGGTACAAAATGGATTTTCTATTTCACTTCTGCCAATATCAATCTTCTGTTAGGCATTACGAAGTATTATTCTAAAGTATATCCTAATCTATTATTTTCATTTGATTATAATTCTGAAACAAGTTCTGTGAACTCTTTTGTGAACGGTTCTGCATTGGCTTTACCTTGGCTGAAAATTCCTGAAACAAATGATACACCCTTTAACATCACAATAGACAGAGCAAAAAACAATACTGTTATTACCCTTACAGGAATGGTTCAGCTTAGAAATACAGATGTAGCCAATACGCATGTTAATGTAAACTATGGTTTAGGGATTTTTGTTGATAACAAACTCATTTCATCGAAGGCTGTTTCTTTAAGTACAGATACAACTTGTGCATTTCAGGAATTTACCATTACAGGTTTTGTTGATGATCTTACTGTGGGATTACATACCATAACTTTTGGAGCAATGAACAGGTCTGGTACTGCCGGTAGTACCTCTCTTTATTTTGGAAGACAGGCAGGAGGATGTGGTAATCTCTCGAATGATGAAGTGAGAATCAGTTCTGTAGTTTTAGTTAGTCAACCTTTATCTTATTAATCATGAAAAAGATATATAGTTTTATAATATTATTGGCAATTCCATGTCTTGCAAGTGCGCAAGTAGTGATTACAGATAAGGCGGTGCCGATTATTGATAACAGTGCGATTCTTAAATTAGATTCTGATAAAAAAGGAGTTCTTTATCCCAGAATTTCTTTGAGTTCAAATACAGATATTGTCACTGTCGCAGCTCCTCAAAACGGAAATATAGTTTTTAATACCAATACCACAGCTACACTACCACAAACAGTTGCGTATTTTGATGCCGGAAAATGGAATGCGCTGTATACCAAAGAGCAAGTGTCTACGAAGTTTGATCAGGTAAGTATAAGTTCAGTATCTGCCTCTCCGGCAACCATTTCTATAGCAGGATTCAAACCCGGAAATTTTAATATCGGAGATAGCAGCACTGCAGATTGGACGTCATTAAATATCACAGATTCAAAAACTTTTACAAGAGCCAATAACTCTTTGGCCTTTACCTTGGAAGGGATGACTCAACTAGATAGGTCTACCAATAAATATTATGAGTACGCAATAGGGGTTTTCGTCGACGGAAAATTGGCGGCAGTTAGAAAATACCACAAACACAATGAAAATTTCACCTGTTCATGGCATAAATTTGTTTTGAACGGTGTAGTGAATAATCTGAGTACAGGCGTACCTCACTTAATAGAAGTAAAGGCAAGAAATATCTCTGCTACAAACAGTGCAAGCACACCATTACAGATCATTGTATATGGTGGTCCTGCAAGATATGAAGACGGAACTCAATGCAACAATATGAGTAATTTTATGTCAAAAATTTCTTTAAGTACAACGGTTGTAGAGTCAATTAATTAGACGTGATTTTATCATGATATGTGTTTTACTTACGGATGTGCTTTATGCCATCCGTTTTTTGGTGGGTAAAGACTTGAAAAACAGTATTTCCTATTATTTAATTTTGATTTAAAAAAACATTGCTGCTAATTAAAAAAAAACGTACTTTTGCACTCACTTTTGTGAACGTACTTCGGCGAAGTAAAACATTAGCAATTAACAACTTCCATATTTTTCAGGATTCACAGCAAAGCCGAGGTCTGTAAGAATTGGAATACAAATTTTATTAGAAAATGTCAAAAGAGACAAATTCAGCAGAGGTTATTCTTAACCAAAACGTAGCACCAGAACAATTTGACTGGGATTCTTTCGAATCTGGTCTTGATGCAGATGCTAGAAAAGAAAAAAGCGATCTTGAAGAAATCTACAACGGATCTCTTAGCAGTTTAAACGATAACGATGTTATCACTGGTAAAGTTGTAAGATTAACAGACAAAGAAGCTATCGTAGACATCGATTTCAAATCTGAAGGTGTTATTTCTCTTAATGAATTCCGTTACAACCCAGGCCTTAAAGTAGGTGATGATGTGGAGGTAATGGTAGACAGAAGAGAAGACAAAACCGGTCAGTTACAGTTATCTCACAGAAAAGCGAGAACGCTAAAAGCTTGGGATAGAGTAAACGAACTTCACGAAACTGGAGAAATCGTAAACGGTTTTGTAAAATCCAGAACTAAAGGAGGTATGATCGTTGACGTTCATGGTATTGAAGCATTCTTACCAGGTTCTCAAATCGACGTGAAGCCAATTAAAGATTACGATCAGTTCGTAGGTAAAACGATGGAATTCAAAGTTGTGAAAATCAACCCTGAATTCAAAAACGTAGTGGTATCTCACAAAGCATTGATCGAAGCAGATATCGAAGGTCAGAAAAAAGAAATCATCGCTCAGCTTGAAAAAGGTCAGGTTCTTGAAGGTACTGTTAAGAATATTACTTCTTACGGTGTATTCGTAGATCTTGGAGGTGTTGACGGATTGATCCACATTACAGATCTTTCTTGGTCTAGAGTGAACCATCCATCTGAAATCTTAGAAGACGGACAAACTGTGAAAGTGGTTATCCTTGACTTTGATGACGAGAAAACAAGAATCCAGTTGGGTATGAAGCAATTAGAAGCTCATCCTTGGGATGCTCTTTCTGCTGATATGAAAGTTGGTGATAAAGTAAAAGGAAAAGTAGTTGTTCTTGCTGACTATGGTGCATTCGTAGAGATCGCTCCAGGTGTAGAAGGACTAATCCACGTTTCTGAAATGTCTTGGTCTACTCACTTGAGAAGCGCAGGAGATTTCGTAAAAGTAGGTGACGAAGTGGAAGCTGAAGTGCTTACTTTAGATAGAGAAGACAGAAAAATCTCTCTAGGTATGAAACAATTATCTAAAGATCCTTGGGAAAATATCGAAGCTAAATATCCGGTAGGTTCTGAGCACGTAGGTACTGTAAGAAACTTCACAAACTTCGGTGTATTCGTAGAATTGGAAGAAGGTATCGACGGATTAATTTATATCTCAGACCTTTCTTGGACTAAGAAAATCAAGCATCCATCAGAATTCTGTGCAGTAGGTGATAAATTGAATGTTGTAGTTCTTGAACTAGACATCCAGGCTAGAAGATTATCTCTAGGTCACAAGCAATTGACAGAAAACCCATGGGATAAATTTGAAACTAAATATGCTGAAGGAACTGTACACGCTGGTAAAGCTGTAGAAGTACACGATAAAGGTGCTTCTGTACAATTCGAAGATGCTGAAGTAGAAGCTTTCTGCCCATCAAGATTATTAGAGAAGGAAGACGGATCTAAAATCAAGAAAGGTGAAGATGCTCAGTTCAAAGTAATCGAATTCAACAAAGAATTCAAGAGAGTAGTAGTTTCTCATACAGGTATCTTCAGAGACGAAGAGAAAAAGAATGCAAGAGAAGCATCTAACAACAGATCTAATAACAATAATAACACTTCATCTTCTTCAAACAACGAGGAAAGATCAACTTTAGGTGATATTGATGTATTAGCTGAATTGAAAAGAAAAATGGAAGGAGGTAAATAATCTCAAACCATTTTTATAAATACGAAGCCACTCGCAAGAGTGGCTTTTTTTGTTTAAAATTTTTTATATATTAATAATGAAAAGATTCTTACCTGAAAAGATCTTTCATTAGTATAAAACTCGTATATAATTTACTAAATTGTTACTATTTTTATAAATTATTAATTAATCAAAAATATGAATCGTAATTTTACTCATAACATAAAAACTAAAAGCATCCAAACTCTATCTGTATTTTTTGTTTTAATATCCTTTTTTAGTTACTCTCAGCAACAGAAAAGGTTGATTACAGATTATATTCTTACAAATCAAATTCAGGAATTTAAAAAATCAGATTTAATAGATTTTAACATTGATAATGTAGATCAATCCCAATCTTTAAACGGTGAAATTGTCAAAATTCAGCAAAAATTTAAAGGTTATCCTGTCTATAATGCTGTTGGAACGGCCTTGATTAAAAGTGATAAAGTCATCTATTTTTCAGATTCGTTTTTAAAAAATTACAATACTTCAACATCAAATATTGCAACTTTAAATAAAGAAAAAGCACTTGAAAGAATTGCTGCAGTTTTAGGTAAAAAGGACGTGGCAAACTTTCAAATTATTGAAAATTCTGAACCTGAACCTGCACACAGAAATTTCGTAAAGCAAAATCTAACGTTTGTAGAGGTTGATAATAATTTAAAACTGGCTTATCAATTTTATTTACATGAGCCAAAATCTCAAAATTCATGGAACATTTTAGTTGATGCCAATTCGGGAGGAATTTTGAACAAAGAAAATCTTACCTTATCATGTAATTTTCATCCAAGTGCTTATGGTCATGATCATTCTAATGAAAATTTTTTTGAAGCTATCAATAAAGTATCTGCATCTTCAAGTTTTCTGGCGCCCGATAATGCATCTTACAACATATTTCCACTTCCCATAGAAGCTCCAACTTTCGGAAGTAGATCTGTCGTTAATAATCCCTGGATATCGAATGCATCACCTGAAGGGTGGCATTCTGATGGGGCAAATCATTATACCAATACAAGAGGGAATAATGTTTACGCATACGAAGATACCGCAGACAAAGATTTACCAGGATATTCTCCCGATGGTGGTGTAAGCAGGAATTTCAATTTTCCATTTTCAATCAACGGAACACCTTCATTTAACCAAAATGCTGCAATCACCCATTTATTCTATGTTAATAATAGAGTTCACGATATTTTTTATCAATTCGGATTTACAGAATCTGCCAGAAATTTTCAGCAGAATAACTTCGGAAAAGGTGGAGTAGGAAATGATTATGTTTTAGCAGAATCTCAAGATGGTGGAGGTTTAAACAATGCCAACTTTACCACACCTTCCGACGGAAACAGGCCTGTCATGCAAATGTATCTCTGGTCAACAGCGAACAGATATTTTTTTTATAATGCTCCATCATCGGCAATTCCTCGGATTCCTCAGGCAAATCCGGCACAGTTTGGTCAGCAACTCAATGGAACTGGTGTTACGGGAGATATTGCTTTAGCTTCAAACATAAATGGATGTTCTGCATTACCTGCGGGATCTTTAGCCGGAAAAATAGGACTTATCGAAAGAGGAGGAACTGCAAATTGTACATTTGCGGTAAAAGTTAAAAATGCTCAAAACGCAGGAGCCATCGCAGCAATCATTTACAATAATGCAGCGGCAATTAATTTTCCGTTTTCCATGGGTGGAACAGATGCGACGATCACGATACCTTCAGTTTTGATTACGAATGATGAAGGAGAATATATTAAAACTCAATTAACCAATTCAGTAACGGTAAATGTAACTTTAAAAAGTGATCCAGCAACCGCACTTACACCCGACGGAAGTTTTGATAACGGAATCATTACGCATGAGTATGGTCACGGAATTTCAAACAGACTGACAGGAAACGGATCCACTTGTCTTCTAAAATCTCAAAGCAAAGAGCAGATGGGTGAAGGCTGGTCAGATTTTTTTGCATTAATGCTTACCAACAGACCTGGCGATAATGCCAATGTGCCGAGAAGTATAGGATCTTACGCAAGTGGACAATCAACAAACGGTGTCGGATTTAGACCTGCAAAATATTCACCGGATTTTTCACTTAATGATTACACGTATGCAGATACAAACGGAATGGAGATTGAAGAAGATGGTGAAATTGTCCCTGATGTTCATCGAATCGGATTTGTATGGGCAACAATGTTATGGGATTTACATTGGCAATACGCCGCAAAGTATGGATATTCTTCTGATGTAACTTCAAATATGAATAGCGGAAGTACAAGAGTTTTACAGTTGGTTACCGATGCTTTGAAGCTTCAGGCTTGTAATCCAACATTTATTGATGGCCGTAATGCTATTTTATCTGCCGAAATGCTTACCACAAAAGGAGAAGACCGATGTATGATCTGGAAAACTTTTGCCAAAAGAGGTTTAGGCTTAAATGCTTTAGCGGGTAACAAAATGAATATCAGTGACCAGGTGGAAGATTTTTCAATTCCGAAAGATTGTACTGATGGAAATTCTAATATTGCAGTCGACAGAGGTTTGGTAAAAATCTATCCGAATCCTGCGAAAGATGAGTTTTTTATTTATTTAAAAGATCATACCATCGGAAACGTTCATGTTCAGGTGTACGATATGTCTGGGAAATTGGTGTTGTCAGAAAACAGGTCTTCCCCTGATTCCAGAATTCAGGTTTCTACAAAAGATTTTGAAAGTGGAGTGTATGTTGTTAAATTACAAGGCATCGGAATTGACATCAGCTCAAAGATAATTATCAAAAAATAATAATACAAGTCAATCAATACCACCATCTCAGAATTTCTGGGGTGGTTTTATTTAATATTGAAACTCCTCCAAACAAATTTTTATGTCGTACCTTTGCCGGCTGTAATAATGGATATATGGAGAAGAAGAATATTTTAAAAGGAGTGGTATTTGTCGGGATTGGTGCAAGTATTTATGGGATGTTAGCGACTTTTGTGAAGATGTCTTATAAAGAAGGTTTTACAACATCTGAAGTTACAACCGCGCAGTTTGTTATGGGATTTGTTGGTTTATTGATTTTAAATTTTATCCAAACCATTACCTCAAAAAAAACTTTAGCTTCACCGAGTTCAAAAGAGATTAAAATGTTGATGTTGGCAGGAACATCATTGGGATGCACAAGTCTGTTTTACTACCTGTCAGTTCAGTACATCAATGTTTCGATTGCCATTGTACTTCTCATGCAGTCTGTCTGGTTCAGCGTTGTGGTGGAAAGTTTCTTAACTAAAAAATTACCGACCCTCAGAAAAGTGATTTCGGTTTGTATTGTTTTATTGGGGACGGTTTTAGCAACAAATTTGATCAATCTTGAAGTGGCCATTGACTGGCATGGTATCTTTTGGGGATTATTGGCTTCGGCGTCATTTACGATGACGATGTTTACTTCAAATACTTTGGCGACAGGTCTGCCGGTTCTTAGGAAAAGTATTATTATGCTTTCCGGAGGTTCGGTTATCATTCTTTTGTTTTTATTTTTTGCACAAATAGGACCTCTTCATTCTGAAAGTTTAAAATCATTTTACTTAAATTTTACTGAAAATACACAGCACATCCGGCCGTTTGATTATTCTATTTTTTGGAAATACGGACTTATTTTAGCGTTGTTTGGAACCATCATTCCACCGATTTTATTTAATCTTGGTTTTCCGAATACAGGCTTGGGATTGGGAAGTATTATTTCATCTTTGGAGCTTCCGGTTTCCGTAACGATGGCGTTTGTTTTATTAAGCGAAAAAGTAATCCTCATCCAATGGATTGGAATTGTTTTAATTCTTTTCGCTATTGTTTTGATGAATCTGCCTTCAAAAAAAGAAAAGCCTCTTGAAGAACAACTTTCATGAAAATGTAATTAAAATTCCGATATAGGGTATTAGGATACGGTGATTTGTGATAGGGACACCTTTGCGAACCCTAAAAGCAGTTAATACTAAAAAGTCTTTGCGAATTTTGCTTTAAAAATCAAATAGCTGTAATTAAATTATAAATAATACTAAAAACCGTTTCTTTTGAAGCGGTTTTTTTAAATTTATATCTAAAATCAATTTGTCATGAAATATTTTAAAAATGCTGCGGCCGTTATGTTGTTTTCGTTAACCTCAGTTTCTGTGTTTTCTCAGATAAAACCTTTGGATGCAATGCTTTCAAATTATCAATATCCTTATGAAGTTCATTTTAAAGATTTAAATTCTCAAAAACAAAATCTAAAAATGGCATATATGGATGTGAAACCCAAAACGTCGAACGGAAAAACCATTATGCTTCTGCATGGTAAAAACTTTAACGGAGCTTATTGGGGAAAAACAGCAAAAGATCTGTCAAATAAGGGTTTTAGAGTGATAATTCCGGATCAGATTGGTTTTGGAAAATCTTCAAAACCTCAAAGTTATCAGTTTTCATTTGCACAGCTGGCAAGCAATACGAAAGCGATTTTAGACGATTTAAAAATCAATAAAATCATTGTTCTGGGGCATTCGATGGGTGGAATGATCGCTACGAGATTCACTTTAATGTATCCCGAAACAGTAGAAAAATTAATTCTCGAAAATCCAATCGGATTGGAAGATTATAAAGCTTTAGCGAAATATCAAACTGTGGATGAAGCGTATCAGGCAGAATTAAAAAATACTGCAGAATCGTATAAAAATTATCAGTTAAAATTCTATTACGACAACAAATGGAAAGCGGAATATCAGCCTTGGCTTGATCTCATCGCAGGCTGGACTTTACATAAAGACTATCCACAGGTCGCCTGGAATGCTGCATTGACGAGTGATATTATCTTTAATCAGCCCGTTGTTTATGAATTTAAAGACATAAAAGCTCCCACATTGTTAATTATCGGAACGAGAGACCGTACCGCCATCGGAAAAGACCGTGCTCCCAAAGAAATTCAGCCAACGATGGGTCAATATCAGGAATTGGGTAAAAAAACACAACAGCAAATCGCTGGATCAAAACTGGTAGAATTAGAAAATGTAGGCCACCTTCCTCATATCGAAGTTTACGATAAATTCTGGAATGCTCTTTATGATTTTATAAAGTAGAAACATGGAAGCGGGATACTGGAGTGTGTAAATTGAGAATGAATTTGAGAATGAAGTAATGAGAATTCCCCTCCTTTGGAGGGGTGGCGAAAATTCAAAGAATTTTTGCCAGGGTGGTTAGAACAAGTTTATTTTTCTTAGCCCCGGTTGCAGTGGAAATCCTTTTTGTAAAAAAGATTGCAACGGAAAGCGGGAAAAAGCTTCAAAATAAAAAGAGGCTATTCAATTTGAATAGCCTCTTTTCGTATGTGTTGTTGTCTGAATTATTTCTTCTTGTAAGCAGCGTCTTTAATTCTCGCTTTTTTACCTCTAAGATCTCTGAAGTAGTAGATTCTAGATCTTCTAACTCTACCTCTTCTGTCAACTTCGATTTTTTGAAGAGCTGGCATGTTGATAGGGAAAACTCTCTCTACACCTACATCACCACTCATTTTTCTGATTGTAAAAGTCTTTGTAGAACCTGTTCCTCTCAATTGGATTACAGTTCCTTTGAAGAACTGAGTTCTTGTTTTTTGACCTTCTTTAATCTCGTAATACACAGTGATTGTATCACCAGCTTTGAATTCAGGGAATTCTTTTTTTGTAATGTACTTGTCTTGTACGTACTTTAATAAATCCATTATTAATAAAATAAAATGTGTTACGCTAAGCAACTTACACGGACTTCGTCAGAGGTTGAATAACAGGTTGCAAATATATGAAATACTTTTTGAATATGCCAAACAATTTTATACTACAAAATCATGTTTTTTAATGTCCTTTTTAGAATGAAAATTAATGGTTGCTTATTATTAATGTCATTTTGAGTTTATAAGTGAAATTTATATTTGCCGAGTCATAAAATCACACCATCATTTAACAATAAACTCAACTAAAATTACCATGAGGCATTATCTATTATTCTTTTTTTTCGTCGTCCAGTTTTCATATGCTCAGGTTTTGTATCCTTATCTGCAAAATCCTGCTCACAATTCCATGATTGTCAACTGGAAGACAAGCTCAGACAATGAGACCACCGTTCTTTACGGAAACTCTCCCACGAACCTCAATGTGACGGTAACGGGAACGACCAACATTTTTTCTGATACAGGCTACAATAACAATTACTATTATCACACGGCAAAGATTACCAATCTGCAACCCAACACGAAGTATTATTATAAAATAAAAACGGGAACCAGCGAATCAGCTGTGTATAACTTCAGAACACTCCCTCTTCCAGGGCAGCCTGTAACCCTTGATGGTAAAATTAGGTTTTTGATTATGGGAGACAACCAGATCAAGGCAGAACCTCGATATGATTCGTTAAATTACAAAGCGTACAAAAAACTTAAAGAAAAGTTCGGACTTACGTCGGATCCTTCAGATAATGTTGCGCTGACCTTTATGGTCGGAGATCAGGTAGATGTCGGGACTCTGGATCATTATGAGAATGTTCACTTTAAAAAGAACAGAAAACTGTCGCCATACCTTCCGATACTGACAACCGTTGGAAATCACGAGACGTATGGTACTTTGGGGATGAATTCTTACTATGCCCATTTTAATATTGATGAAATTAAATATAAAAACATCTCATCAGGCAACGAAAATTATTACGCACAGCAAGCCGGAAATGTTTTGTTTATCAGTTTAAGTTCGGAGCATACAGGCTCGGCTCAGCAGACCTGGCTTCAGCAGATTTTAAATGAAGCAAATAATGATTCTACGGTTGATTGGATTATCTCATTAAGCCACAGACCTTATCAGGCAGAGCAATATGTAGGTGATATTTCTACCTGGGTAAGAAACAATGCAGTTCCGCTTTTAGCAGGATCAGACAAATATTTGATGCACGTAGGAGCTCACCATCATTTGTATCATAGAGGACAGTTAAAAAATACTCCAAATTACCAGATTATTTCTGGCGGAACGGCTTGGGATCAGTATTGGGGAATGTCTACCGAGCAGGATTTTGATGATGTTCAGAAAACATTAACAGACTGGACCTACCAAATCATTGAGGTTGATGTCACCAACGGAAAAGTTGATATCGAAAGTTATTCTATCGGAGGTATTTATACTCAAAAAGACAATGTTTTAATCGACTCATTCCACAGATATAAGAATAAGCCTAAACCTTTGAAGCCGTCAATTACAAATACATTTACGGCACCAATCACTTTACCTTTAACGCTTAATGGAAGTGCTTTCTCTTCACCGGCAAACGAACTTTTAAATACAACTCAGTTTTTAGTGAGTAAAGCTGCTGATTTTTCGGTGATTGAAAAAGAATTTTACAGAGATTACGAAAACTGGTTCGGGAAAGACGGAAACGGAAATCCGGATCTTACCAAAAACCTGAATGCAGGTGTTGATATTACGAAAGTAACTTTTGCTGCAAATTCTATCACCAACGGAGTTTATTATGTGAAAACCCGTTACAGAGACAGAAACATGGAGTGGAGCGATTGGAGCGACGTAAAACAATTTGAAGTGACGGGAAGTGTAGTTTCAAACCCTACTTTTACTTTAAATAAATCAGAATATTTGCAGAATGAAGCGATTGCAGCTACTTACAATGACGGACCAGGAAATCAACAAGATTGGGTCGCTATTTATAAAAAAGGACAAAACCCAGCATCAGTAACTTCACAAGGTTATATTTATACGAACGGACAAACTTCAGGAATTGCAAACTTCCCGAATGGTTTGGCAACTAAAGGACAGTACTTTGCAGGATTTTTTGCCAATAACGGTTATACAGAAATTGCACCTAGAAAAAGCTTTTACGTAGGGCCGAAAGCTGTGCTTCAAACCACTGCAGATGCATATCCAGTTGGAGGAACAGTAGTAGTTAATTTTTCAAACGGTCCGAATTTAGTAAAAGACTGGATCGGAATTTATAAAATGGGTCATGTTCCCGGGCCAACTCCTGCAACGAAATGGAATTATGTAACAACCGCTTCCGGTACTCTTAATTTCACAGGTCTTCCAAAAGGATATTATTATGCACAGTATTTCCTTGAAGATGGTTACAACACAGTAGGAGAAAAAGTTTTCTTTAAAGTAGGTGATATTGTCACTGATCTTTGGATCAATAAACCGGTGTATACTTTGGGTGAAAATATTTCGGCCTCATGGACGGATTCTCCGGGAATCATTAAAGACTGGTTAGGAATTTATCCTCAAAATATTTCTGTTCCCGATGATAATTTTGTTTCATATACTTATTTTGATGGAATTACTCAAGGGACAAAAGCCATTACGGGAAATGTAAATGGAGTACCAACCACTGCAGGTAATTATTATATGGTGATGTTTACCAATGATTCTTATACAGAAGTTTCAAACAGAGTACAGTTTCAGGTAACTTCAGCTACATTAGGAACTGAAGAAACGAAGAATAAGACTGAAAAAAATGTAATTTTATATCCTAATCCTACAAAACCGGGACAGCCAACTTTCATTAAAAGTGATTATCCTATTGAAAAGATTGAGTTGATATCAGCGACAGGTCAATTGTTATACAAATCTGAAAACGTACAAAATCAGCGTTTTTCTTTAGTCAACGAAAATCTGCCAAAGGGTGTTTATTTTGTAAAAGTACATACAAGAAAATTATTTACTTTAAAATTAATTATTGAATAAACCTATTCACAAATGACTGATAAAAAGCGGAACTTGTTTCCGCTTTTTTTGTTTTTAAATAATAAGGTAAATGAAAAATCAATTTAATCTTCTCAAAATTAACTTGAAATACTTCAGGTGTCATAAAAATGTTTAAATTTAAAACTGAAAAAAATCAAATATTTCATGATAGATAAAAGAGTAAAAAATGCTGCTGAAGCTATTGAAGGAATCCAGGACGGAATGACCCTGATGCTGGGCGGATTTGGTCTGTGCGGAATTCCGGAAAATTCAATCAACGCATTGGTAGATAGTGATGTAAAAGATTTGACCTGTATTTCAAACAACGCAGGAGTAGATGATTTCGGATTGGGATTACTGTTGCAAAAAAAGCAGATCAAAAAAATGATTTCCTCTTACGTTGGAGAAAATGCGGAATTTGAAAGACAAATGCTTTCAGGTGAATTGGATGTTGAATTGACGCCACAGGGAACTTTAGCAGAAAAATGTCGTGCCGCTCAAGCCGGAATTCCGGCATTCTATACGCCTGCCGGTTACGGAACAGAAGTCGCAGAAGGGAAAGAAGTAAAAAATTTTAATGGGAAACCACATATTCTAGAGCACGCTTACGATGCAGATTACTCAATTGTAAAAGCCTGGAAAGGTGATCACGCAGGAAATTTAATTTTTAAAGGATCAGCAAGAAATTTCAACCATCCAATGGCGGGTGCAGGTAAAATAACGATTGCTGAAGTGGAAGAATTGGTTGCTCCGGGAGAATTAGATCCCAACGAGATTCACATTCCGGGAATTATGATCCAAAGAATTTTCCAGGGAGAAAAATTTGAAAAAAGAATCGAGCAAAGAACTGTTAGAAAAAAAATATAAAAAATTATCTACAAAAAGGAATAAATATCTTTTGTGATCTTTGCTGAGTGGAATCCCGAAACTTCGGGACGAACTTAAAAACAGAGTGGGAATTTAAAAAAGATCTTTGCGTCCTTTGCGTTAAAAAAAGATGACAGTCAATTTTCAAATTGGCACCTCAACAAATTTTCAAATTAAATTATATGTTAAGTAAAGAAGATATAGCCAAACGTATTTCAAAAGAAGTAAAAGACGGATATTACGTCAACTTAGGAATCGGAATCCCAACATTGGTGGCCAATTACGTTCCCGACAATCTTTCGGTAGAATTCCAAAGCGAAAACGGAGTTTTAGGAATGGGACCATTTCCTTTTGAGGGCGAGGAAGACGCAGATGTCATTAATGCCGGAAAGCAGACCATTACCATTTTAGAAGGTGGTTCATTTTTCGATTCTGCTTTCAGTTTTGGGATGATCAGAAGTCAGAAAGTTGATTTGACCATTCTTGGAGCAATGGAAGTTTCAGAGAACGGAGATATCGCCAACTGGAAAATTCCCGGAAAAATGGTGAAAGGAATGGGTGGCGCAATGGATTTGGTAGCTTCAGCCGAAAACATTATCGTTGCAATGATGCACGTTAACAAAGCCGGAGAAAGCAAAATTCTGAAAAAATGTACACTTCCTTTAACAGGAATCAACTGTGTGAAAAAAGTGGTTACAGAATTAGCGGTTTTAGATGTAACTCCAGCCGGATTCAAGCTTGTTGAAAGAGCTCCGGGAGTTTCTGTAGAACACATCATCAAATCGACAGAAGCAGATTTAATCATCGAAGGTGAAATTCCTGAAATGCAATTCTAAATAAAACGAAAACCTTGTCACACCGACAAGGTTTTTTTATTGTAAATATTTGTTTCAACTAAATCGGACATAGGAAGCAGAGGCGTTAAAAAAATCTTTAGAAATTCCGTTAAGAAAAATCTATTGTTCGAAGCGCAGGTGGTCTTAATCTTGATAAAACCAATTTTGAATCTGCACAAGTTCAGATTTTTTAGGAATTACTGAATATTTTTAGCCGAAGTTTCCAAGTCTTGTCCCGAAGTTTCGGGATTGGTTCTTTTGTTTGACTTCGTCGAATCTTCGATTTCAAGACAAAAGAAAAATTAACTAATCTTGAATTCATTTTATAAAAAGAAGTTTACCTGCCATCCTGCGCCCCAAAAACCTTCTGCAAAATACTCGTCGTTCTCATCACAGAATTATTTCTGATACCGCTTTCCTTCTCCGCAACCATTTTGAAAACGCCATTGATGGTTTCGTTGGTAACGTATTCGTTTAAGTCGGTCGAAACAGCATTTCCGGTCAAGGTATTGTATTTAGAAATCAAATTATTCCAGACTTTATCGGCACCTACTTTTCCTAAAGAAGCCTTTACTTTCGGCTGAAAAGCAGTAAATAATTGTGATTGAGTTTTACTTTGTAAATAGTTTGTCGCAGAATTATCACCTCCCAGTAAAATGTTTTTTGCATCGGTAATCGTCATTGAGGTGATGGCTTTGGTGAAAATCGGAGCAGATTCAGTAACTGCGTCTTCAGCAGCTCTGTTCAATAATTTTACGCCCTGATCAGCTAAACTTCCCAATCCGAATGCACGGAGTTTGGTGTCGATTACTCTTAATTTTTCTGGCATTAAGATTTTTACAGCTTCATTTTTCAGGAAACCGTCAGTTACACCCAGTTTTTTCACGCCTTCCGTTACCCCTAAATTCAAAGCTTCCTTTAAACCTGAAGAGATTTGGGTTGATGTAAGGCTTCCTAAATTGACTGAAGAATTGCTTTTTGGTGGAGTTTTTTGAGTTGTGGTGGAAGTTATTGGCGTCGTTTTAGGATTGCTGAAATCAACGCCGGTTTGATTTTTTACTGTAGATTTAATGATATCTAAAATTTGCGCCTGTGCAGAAACTGAAAATAATAATCCGGCTACTAAGAGAAAAGTTTTTTTCATCGTTATTTTTATACAAAATTAGATGTTTTGAAGATGAAATAGTTAAATGATAGACTGAATTTTTCAGAAAATATTTATATTCGCTAAAATCTAAACTCAACAAGATGCTGCGTATTCTTCTGGTCTTTTCTTTACTGATTTCAACCTGTTTTTTAGCTCAGACAAAACTGAATTTAATTCCTTATCCGCAAAAAGTTGAATTAAAAATTGGGAATTTTGAGATAAATAAAAATACACTTTTTGTTGGAGACAAAAAATCTAATGAATATAAATATTTTATTGACAATTTTAAGAAAATCTATCCAAATGATTTATCTAAAAACATAAATAAGATAAAACCAAATTTTATTTCTCTACTATTAAATAAAGATTTGAAAATTGATGCTAAACGTGAGTTTAATTCCAATTACATTTTAAGTATTAGCGATGAAATGATTATGGTTATTGGAAAAAACTCCGAAGGTCTTTTTCAAGGCATCCAAACTCTTCTACAATTAATAAAAACTTCAAAGGATGGGAAAATTCCTGCTCTCGAAATCCAGGATTCCCCAAAATTCGCTTGGCGCGGAATGCATCTCGACGTCTGCCGTCATTTCTTTACGGTAGAAGAAGTTAAGCAATACATTGATTATCTGGCGATGTACAAACTCAATACTTTTCACTGGCACTTGACCGATGATCAAGGCTGGAGAATTGAAATTAAAAAATATCCAAAGCTTACACAAATCGGTTCAAAACGTAAAGAATCCATGATTGGAGCTTACGTTGATGACACCTATGACGGAAAACCGTACGGACCGTATTTTTACACTCAGGAACAAATCAAAGATGTTGTAAAATACGCTCAGGATAGGCATATCACCGTAGTTCCGGAGATTGAAATGCCTGGACATGCTTTGGCTGCACTTTCTGCTTATCCTGAATTGGCCTGTACAAAAGGACCTTTCGAAGCGGCAATAAAATGGGGTGTTTTTGATGATGTTTTTTGTCCGAAAGACGAAACGTTTACGTTTTTAGAAAATGTTTTGGATGAAGTGATTCAGCTGTTTCCTTCACAGTATATTCACATTGGCGGTGACGAATGTCCGAAAACAAGATGGAAAGAATGTGCACATTGTCAGGAATTAATCAAGAAAAATAATCTGAAAGACGAGCACGGTCTGCAAAGTTATTTCATTCAGAGAATTGAAAAGTACGTAAACTCAAAAGGTAGGAAAATTATCGGCTGGGATGAGATTTTGGAAGGTGGATTGGCACCAAATGCCGCAGTGATGAGCTGGACAGGCATTAAAGGCGGAATTGAAGCCGCAAAAACCAATCATTTTGCCGTAATGACTCCGGGAGCTTATTGCTATTTCGACCATTATCAGGGCGATCCGCAGACCGAACCGAATGCGTTCGGAGGTTTTACACCTTTGGATAAAGTCTATTCGTACAACCCGATTCCTGCTGAATTGAATGCTGAACAATCGAAATTCATTTTAGGAGTTCAGGCAAATTTATGGACGGAATATATTCTTGATTTTAAACAGGTTCAATACATGATTTTTCCAAGATTATTCGCACTTTCTGAAGTGGGTTGGGGAACTTCAAAACCTGAAAATTATAAGGGATTTGAAAACAGAGTGGTGGAACATTTTAAAATTTTAGATAAAATGAACATCAACTATGCGAAAAGTATCTACAATATTTCAGGCAAGGTAATTCCCAATAGCAATGGTGTTTCTTATGAACTTTCAACTTCGCAAGATCCAAGCGGAATTAGATATACGATTGACGGAAGCGAGCCTAAATCAAATTCTGCAACTTATCAGAATCCGATTCCGGTGTCAAAAGAAATGACGGTAAAATCTGCATATTTTGAAAATGGAGAATTGAAATCTGCAATTTCTTCTCAAAATTTTTCCACCTCAAAAACGACCGGTAAAAAAATTACTTTGGAAAATCAGCCAAGCGAAAATTATTCTTTTGGCGGTGCTTTTACGCTGGTTGACGGAATTGCCGGAAATGTAAAACAACTGGGAAAAACATGGCTTGGTTTTCAGGGAAAAGATGTTGTAGCAACGATTGATTTAGGCGAAAATACCAAGTTTTCAGAAGTTTATTTCAATACATTAGACAATAAAGGAAGCTGGATTCATTTGGCAAAATCAGCCACAGTTTCTGTTTCTGATGATGGTGAAAATTTTAAATCCATCAAAGAAATTGGAAAAGAGGATATTCTTTCAGCAAAAGGAAAAATCAATCTTAAAGTTGGAAATCAAAATGCAAAATTTATTATAATTAAAATAGAAAACGCAGGAATTATTCCTGCAGGAAATCCGGGAGCAGATTCAAAAGCATGGCTTTTCGTCGATGAAATTGGAGTAAACTGATTCAAATTTAATAGTCAAGATTAAACTTAACCTAAGCCTCAATCTAAAAGTATGAATTCAAGAAGAAAATTTTTAAAAACAACAGGAATATTATCATCCGCATTGTTGCTGAACCCATTGGATTTAATCGCTAAAGAACTTCTTGAAAGTGAAAATACATTGGTTAATAAACCAATCGTTCTTTCGACCTGGGATTTTGGTTTAAAGGCCAATGAAGAAGCATGGAAGATTTTAGGAAAAGGCGGAAGAGCTTTGGATGCTGTTGAAAAAGGTGTTCGTTTGGTTGAAAATGATCCCAATGAAAGAAGTGTCGGCTATGGCGGTCGCCCTGACAGAGACGGACGGGTTACGCTGGATGCCTGCATTATGGATGAAAATTACAACATCGGTTCGGTAGCTTGTCTGGAAAATATTAAAAATCCGATTTCTGTTGCGAGAATGGTGATGGAAAAAACGCCTCACGTCATGTTGGTGGGTGATGGTGCTTTACAATTTGCCGTTTCCCAGGGTTTTAAAAAAGAAAATATTCTCACGCCAGAATCCGAAAAAGAGTGGAAAGAATGGCTGAAAGACAGCAAATACAAACCGATTGTCAACATTGAAAATCACGACACGATTGGAATGATTGCCTTGGATGCTCAGGGAAACCTTTCCGGAGCTTGCACAACAAGCGGAATGGCCTTTAAAATGCATGGCAGAGTAGGCGATTCCCCAATTATCGGAGCTGGTTTGTTCGTTGATAACGAAGTCGGAGCAGCAACGGCGACCGGTCATGGAGAAGAGGTCATCAGAACGGTCGGAACTCATCTTGTGGTGGAACTGATGCGACAGGGAAGAAATCCTCAACAGGCCTGTAAAGAAGCAGTAGAAAGAATCGTGAAAATTACGCAGCGAAGAAATAAGAATTTAAAAGATATTCAGGTAGGTTTCATCGCCATCAATAAAAAAGGGGAATACGGTTCGTACTGCATTCAGGACGGATTTAATTTTGCTGTTTATGATCAAAAAGGAAATCGTCTCGAAAAACCTGAATTCGCATTGAAATAGATTTAGAAAAAAAGAAATTATTAAACCATTAAGATTTTTTAGTTTGTAAGTTTTTTTAAGGTAATATCTAAAGATATTGATTAAGCGTGCTGCTAAATTCAGATTTATCTGAGCCTTAAGAAATCTTCAAAACTCAAATGCCTTAATGGTTACATTCTATTTAAACTTAAAACAAAAAATGTTCCTAGAAATAGCCACTTTCGACATCACTTCTGCTGAAATAGCATTAAATTCCGTCGCAGACCGAATTGAATTCTGTGCAGACATCAATTCCGGAGGAATCACTCCCGAACTTGAAGAATTAAGATATTTAAAAGATAAATATTCCAAACCGATTCATGTGATGATCCGTCCTGTGGGAGGAGGTTTTTTATATACTGATTCAGAATTTAGGCAAATGCAAAAAAGTATTATTGAGTTTTCTAATGCCAATGCAGATGGTTTTGTTTTCGGGATTTTAGATGAAGATCAGGAAATAGATGAAGAAAAAAACAGACTGTTGGTTGATCTGGCTAACGGGAGACCATGCGTTTTTCACAGAGCCATTGACAGAACTAAAAATATTTTTGAATCTACAGAAAAACTAATTGAATTAGGCTTTAAAGAAATTCTTACTTCCGGTGGAGAAAATTCAGCAATAGAAGGAAAAGAGAATTTAAAAAAACTTGTTGAAGATTATTCTGATGACATTAAAATTTTGATTGGTGGCGGCGTCCGCTCCAATAATATTTCGGAATTGAAAAATGTTACCGGCGGGAAATATTTTCACTCTTCTGCGGTGTTGTCTTATGAATCTTTTGCTAATGCTGAAGAGATTAAAAAATTGAAAGTTAATATTTGAAATACAAGCTGAAATATAGATAAACGCAAAGTTTTATTTTAAAACCGCATATTTTAAGGAGCAAAGAATGACGAACAAGTCATCTAAGCGTGAGAATATATTTACGTTTAAAAATAATATTAAATTTAAGAAGCAAAGAATAAATCAATAAACAATTTTATAAAGCGCATATATTTTCAAGCTTAAGCAACTTGTTTGCTACCCTTTGCCTCTTTAAATATGAATAAAGAAGGATATCTTTGCGCTAATAAATTCAAGATAAAAGTTAAAGAAACACAGCACAAATGACAGAAAACGAATTATCTTATAAAATTATAGGAGCAGCTTTAGAAGTTCGTAAAACTTTGGGAGTGGGTTTACTCGAAAGTGCCTATGAAGTTGCTTTGACTTATGAATTAAAAAAGCTCGGATTGAAGGTTGAAAGTCAATTATTACTTTCCCTAAAATATAAAAGCGAAATAATCAGCAACGCTTATAGAATTGATTTGATGGTAGAGAACAAAATAATTATTGAGATAAAATCTGTTTTAGAATTACATCCAGTTTTTTATTCTCAAGTTTTGACTTATTTGAAGCTAACGGATATAAAATTAGGACTTCTGATCAATTTTAATACGCCATTAATCAAAAACGGAATCCATAGAATTGTAAATAAATTGTAGATGAACAAAACAATACTTCTTTTATTATTTTTCATTCAGATATTCATCAACGCTCAATTTTCAGAACGAAATTTATCTTCTGAAAAATGGCAGTTTAAAAGTTCAAAAGAAAATTCTTGGCTCACCGCCACGGTTCCGGGAACGGTTCATTTGGATTTGATTGACCATAAAATAATTCCTGATCCTTACAAAGATGAGAACGAGAAAAAAGTACAGTGGGTAGAAAATGAAGACTGGGATTATCAGACGGTTTTTACAGTTTCCACTAAAGAACTGCAAAATCAAAATGCAGATTTGGTTTTTTATGGGATAGATACGTTTTCTGAAATTTATTTAAACGGAAAACTGCTGAAGAAAACAGACAATATGTTCCGAACATGGACAATTCCGGTAAAAAATGATTTGAAAGCTGGAAACAATACTTTACAGTTAAAATTTAAATCTTCGGTCAATGTCGGAAAAGATTTAGCCAAAAAAGTCTCGTTTACAACGCCGGAATCTCCCAGGAGTTTTATTCGGAAAGCGCAATATCAGTTTGGTTGGGATTGGGGACCGAGATTAGTCACGGCAGGAATTTGGAAAGACGTAAAACTAAATTTCTGGAATCATGCTAAGCTTGAAAACTTAAAAATAGAGCAGAAAAATGTAACAAAACAAAAAGCAGAACTTAATATTTATGCTGAAATTTTTGCTGAACAAAATGGGAATTACATTTTTCTGATCAATAACGAAGCACAAAATATTTCTTTAAAACAAGGTTTAAATAAGATCTCAATTCCTTATCAGATATTAAACCCAAAACTTTGGCAACCGAATGGCTGGGGAGAACCGAATTTGTATGATTTAAAAATTTCTCTGAAAAAAGATTCAAAGATTCTCAATACAATATCTGAAAGAATTGGCTTAAGAACGATTGAATTAATCCAGGAAAAAGACGAGAAAGGAAAATCTTTCTATTTTAAAGTCAACGGAAACCCGATGTACGCCAAGGGCACCAACTGGATTCCGTCTGACAGCTTTACACCTAGAATAACCAAAGAAAAATATAAAAAACTTATCAAAGACTGCAAAGATACCAATATGAATATGATTCGTGTTTGGGGCGGCGGAATTTACGAAGATGACGAATTCTACAAGGCCTGCGACGAAAACGGAATTCTCGTGTGGCAGGATTTTATGTTTGCCGGAAGTTTTTATCCGTCAGACGAAGATTTTTTTAATAATGTGAAGGAAGAGGTCAAAGATCAGGTTAACCGACTTCAAAACCATCCGTCAATCGCTTTGTGGTGCGGAAACAACGAAATTGATGAAGCGATTGTGAATTGGGGTTACCAAAAGCAGTTTAAATATTCAAAAGAAGATTCTCTACAGGTCTGGAAAGATTACAAAAAGGTTTTCCAAGAAGTCATTCCAAACGCTTTAAAGGAAAATTTAACCTCAGAAAAGAATATCTACTGGCCGACGTCGCCGTCAATAGGATGGGGACACAAAGAAAGTTTGACCGAAGGCGATTCTCATTACTGGGGAGTTTGGTGGGGTGAATTTCCGTTTGAAATTTACAAGGAAAAAGTTCCAAGATTTGCTTCTGAATATGGTTTTCAGGGAATGCCGAGTCTGGAAGCTGTAAAATCAATGTTTTCAGAAACTCCTGATTTGAGTTTAGAAAATCCAATCGTCAAAGCGCACGAAAAAAATGCGAGAGGTTTTCATATTATTAATGAATACATGAAGCGTGATTATGTGGTTCCAACAGATTTTGTGAAATACAATTATGTTTCCCAACTGCTTCAGGCCCGTGGAATGCAGATTGCGATTGAAGCCCACCGCCGCACAAAACCTTACAACATGGGAACTTTGTATTGGCAACTGAACGATTGCTGGCCTGTGATTTCCTGGTCGTCGATTGATTATTCGGGTAACTGGAAAGCTTTGCATTATCAGGTGAAAAGAAGTTTTGAAAACCAAGTAATTTTAACGGAAGAAATAGAAGGGTTTCTGAATTTTTATGCCGTTAATGATGAATTAAAAAAGTTTGAAGATATAAAAGTAGAAATTCAGGTGATTGATTTTAGTGGAAAAATTTTAAATGATTTAACGACAGTTCAGAATGGAAAAACATTGGATGGACTTGTGAAGTTTGATCATATAGAAATTAAAAACTTAATTAAATACTCCAATAAAAATGAAGTCTTTTTAAAATTAGTTTTAAAAGATAAAAACAAAAAAATCATTGCCGAAAACACACATTTCTTCGCAAAACCAAAAGACTTAAAGCTCACAAAACCAAATCTCAAAATTAAAAAAATCTCTCCCACAGAAATCGAAATTTCCACCGACGTTTTAGTAAAAGATGTTTATTTAATGGGCGACACGCATTTTAGCGACAATTTTTTTGATCTGCTTCCAAAAACTTCAAAAAGAATTAAGCTTTCAAAACCGTTGAAAAAAATCGAGTCAATGAGTCTTTGGGAAACAATGAATCCTTAAATTTGCAGAATACTTTTTAGAATCATGGTGAATTTTGTTTTAATTGGCGTCTGCATTCTTGCGGGAATGATCCTCAAAGAAACAAAATCCATCCATCCCGACGCTCACAAAGGCATCAATACCTGGATTCTCTATCTTGCATTACCTGCAGTTTCATTCAAGTATTTGCCGAAAGTTCAATGGTCTCTGGAAATGCTGTTCCCGATTGCCGCAACATTTCTGACTGCCGTTTTTGCGTTCGTCTTCATGAAGATTTATTGTAAAACGAAAGGATATTCCGAGAGGTCACGAAGCACATTAGAATTGGTGAGCGGTTACAGCAATACCTCATTCATTGGTTTTCCGCTGATCAGTGCATTTTACGGCGAAAGTCTTTTAAGCATTGCCATCATTTGCGACCAGACGATGTTTTTTTCGCTTTCCACTTTAGGAATTATCACTGCGATCAGAGGCGGAGGAAAATCAGGGGAGGTAAGTGCAAAATTTATTTTTAAAAGATTAATCACCTTTCCGCCACTCGTTGGTTGTATTGCTGCATTGGTTTTGTCGCCATTCATTGATTTTACTTTTGCAGAACCGCTGTTTGATAAACTGGCAGCCACTTTAAGTCCGCTCGCCTTATTTTCTGTAGGTTTACAGTTAAAATTCAACGGATGGAAAAAACTGATTCCGCAGATGTCGGCGTCGATGTTCTACAAGTTAATTCTTGCTCCTGTAATCAGTTTAGGATTGGTTTTCCTATTCGGAATCACAGGCGACGTGGCCAAAATCACTATTTTCGAATCAGCGATGCCAACCGTTGTGACTTCAAGTATTATTGCAGAACAGTTCAGGCTCAATACCAAATTGACCAATCTTACCATAGGATTCAGCATTATTCTTGGATTTTTAACGACGGCAGCTTGGTATCAGATCATTGAATTCCTTTTTTAAAATTGAGTTTAATTTTTTCAGGAGCTTAATCCCGCTTTCACTACTCGCTTTTCCGGGATCTTCGGCGGCGGCAAAGCCGCCGCCGAAGATCCCGGAAAGAGCTCAAACAGGTCGTTCAATCGGGGCTGGGAATCTCGTGGTTATTTAAATTTTTGTAATAACTTTAACGGTTGTCATTTCTCATGAATCTGCACACTACAATCTAAGTTAAATTTTTGCTTAGAGTCCTTGAAACAAAAAAAGGATTTATATTTTAAATTCCTGTTAATCAGCGTTAAGCTTGTCATTCCGGAGGAATCTCAACATAAATATTTAAAACCAATTTTGCTTAAATTCCTACAGAATGATAATCTTGTGTTGATTTGAAAGTGGAGATTGATTTATCTAAGGGAAATGCGTGTGCGAATGAATAATTATCAATGCAAAAAATAAAAACTTAGTGTCCTTTGCTCTTAGAAAATTTAGCTTCACTAAAAAATTGCAATTCTCTTTAGAAACAATTAATTTTACATTTTAATTTTCCCATTGCAGTACGCCCAGATAATTTTACCGTTAAATTTAAAAGGAACCTTTACATATAAAGTTCCGGAAGAACTCAATTCTAAAATTAAAAACGGAATGCGTGTCCTCGTACCGTTTGGCGGAAAAAAAATCTATACCGGAATTGTTTTTGAACTTCACGATCTGGCTCCCGAAAATTTTGTTGCCAAAGAAGTCATCAGCATTTTGGATGAATATCCCATTGTTCCTGCTGAGCAAATTAAGTTCTGGAACTGGCTTTCAGACTATTATCTCTGCAATCTAGGTGAAATTTACCGGTTTGCATTTCCGTCTTCTTTGAAACTGGAAAGTGAAACCTATTTAAAGCTAAAACCCAACGCAGTCATTGAATTTGAAAATCTCGATGTCAATGAAATGTATCTCATTCAGGCTTTGGAAGTTCGTCAGTTGATTAATTTAACTGATATTGAAGCATTTATCCCGAAAAAAGAGATCATTAAAACCATTAATTCACTGATTGATTTGCAATACATTGAGATTGATGAAAAGGTGGCTGAAAAATACAAAGCTAAAGAAGTTGCTTACGCAAAAGTGAAAGATGAGGTTTTAAAAAATCAAAATCTGACCGAGATTCTTCTGCAGCTCAACAGAGCCAAAAAGCAGAAAGAACTTTTCTTAAATATTATAGAAAAGCAAACCGAAAATCCTGAGTTGCACATCAAAAAATCGGAATTATTTGAGGATGGATATTATGGAAGTTCACATTTCAAAGCTTTGGCAGATAAAAATCTGGTGGAAGAATATTTCCTTCAAAAAGACAGAATCGAAAGTTACGAAGGCGAAATTGAAGAAATTGAAGAGCTTTCTGAAGCACAAAAAGAAGCAAAAGCAGAAATTGACGAAGCTTTTGAAGAAAAGAAAAATGTTCTGATCCACGGAGTAACTTCTTCAGGTAAAACACATTTATATTTGGAGAAAATTGAAGAGTCGGTGAATGAAGGGAAGAATATTTTGTTTTTACTTCCAGAGATTTCTCTAACCAAGCAAATCACACAACGTTTAGAAAAAAAATACGGTCGACAGCTTGGTTTTTATCATCAGAAACTCACTGATTTTGAAAAAGTTGAGGTATGGAGAAGAATTAAAAATAACGATATTAAAATTCTTATTGCCACGAGAAACGCGTTATTTCTGCCTTATCAGAATTTAGGATTGATCATCGTGGACGAAGAACATGATTCTGCCTACAGACCGAGAGAAGTTTCACCTTTTTTTAATGCAAAAGATGCGGCTTTGGTTTTAGCGGGGTTTTATGATGCTAGAGTGATTCTTGGTTCTGCGACGCCTTCTGTGGAAAGTTATTATTTAGCCAGAAAAGAAAAACTACATTATATTTTTTTAAATGAAAGATTCGGGAATGTGAAATTACCTGAATTTGAACTGATTAATTTTAAAGAAGCTCAGGATTCAAAAAAAGTTTCCGGGAATTTCTCTTTGCAGTTGATTGATGAAATTAAGAAAACTTTAGACGAAAAAAATCAGACGATCATTCTTCATAATCGCCGTGGTTATGCAAGTGTTATAGAATGTGAAACTTGTGGTTACGTAAATTACTGCTCAAACTGTGATGTTGTTCTGACGTATCATAAAGCGGCCAACGAAATGAAATGCCATTATTGCGGTCAGCGGGCTTCCAAGCCAAAAGCCTGTCCGAAATGCCATTCTGAAAATCTGAACGAAAGAGGTGTAGGAGTAGAGCAGATTCACGAGGAAGTTTCAAAAATTTTCCCTGAAAATGAAGTTGATAGAATGGATGTTGATTCTATGCGAAAGAAATTTGCCTACGAAAAATTATACGAGAAGATAGAAGATCGGGAAACTGACATTGTTGTAGGAACGCAGATGATTTCCAAAGGCTTAGATTTTGATCATATTGAGCTGGTAGCTATTCCAAAGGCTGATTCTATGTTGTATGTTCAGGATTTTAGAGCAGAAGAACGTGCGTATCAGTTGATTACTCAGGTGTCAGGAAGAGCGGGAAGAGTTTCAGGAAACGGAAAAATTTTGATTCAGACCTATAATCCGGATCATTCTGTTTTTCAGCTGATAAAAATGAATAATGTTTTAAAAATTTATAAATATTTTCTCACCGAAAGACAGAAATTTCATTATCCGCCTTTCACCAAATTGATTATGATAGAACTGAAACATATTAAAGATGATAAAGTTAATCGTGCGTCTCAGTTTTTAGGTTCTATTTTAAGAAAATATCTTCCGGAAGATTGTATTCTCGGTCCGGAAAGAGCTCAGATTGCAAGATTGAATAATCTGTATCAGTTTCAGATTTTACTGAAGCTTCCAAGAGGCAAAAACTACGAGAAATTTAAAAGTCTGGTTTTATTAAGTTTAAAAGAATTTGATGAAATCACTGCATATCAAAGCATAAAAAAAGACGTTTTTGTGGATTTTTAACACTATTTAACAAACTTTATACGCTTTTATCATACTTGGATAGGTTGGTTTCTAACAATAATTTCTACATTTGAACGTTTATTACTTGTTTGGATTTTTATAAATGATTTAACTAATCGTTTTTTATGTTATCCAAAATGTAACAAAAAGAAAAATTTGATGATAAATTACAGAAAGTATATTTCAGGTATTACGGTTTTGGCCACTGGTTTTTTCCTTGCTCAATCTACCGTAGCTACAGTTCTTTATTCTCCAACTCTTGACGGCCAGAAAACCGGATTAAACCTACCTTCTCCCGCAGCAGCTATTGAAAAAGCTTTTTTGTCTCCTAAAGAACTCGTAGACGTAAACCTAAACACAATGATGACAGATCCCGTATTGAAAAATGCAACCTGGGGATTTGTAGTCTATGACCCGAAAACGAAGAAGGTAATCTCTTCGTACAACGAAAATACTCCGCTTGTTCCTGCTTCAACCACAAAATTACTGACCACAGAAACAGCTTTGCATCTGTTGGGAGAAAATTACCGTTGGATGACACAGCTTGAATATTCAGGAGAAATCGACGAAAATGGAGTTTTGAACGGTAATCTTTACATTGTAGGAAGCGGCGACCCATCGTTGGGTACCAACAAAGCAGGAGCTTGGTCTTACAAAGAAATCGTTTCAGACTTCGTGAGTGGAATGTCTCGTGAAGGCATCAAAAAGGTAAATGGTGATATTATTATTCAGACAGCGCTTTTCAAAGGTAACATTTCGAGACTTCCGGAAAATGTTGTGTGGCTAGAAAACAATAATTACTATCTGCCGGTTGGTACAACCCGTGAGATCAATCCTGCAAACGAAAAACTGATCGTTAAAAAGGGAAACAATTCAGCTTCAGACAAAAAATATTTCTACGTTTCGCCTTATGCCAATCAAATGGTTTATGCAGAGAAATATGATGGTGACGGAATTTTAACAACCAAACTTCCTGATGCACCTGCTTTTTTAGCCAATAGTTTCAGAGCAACTTTAGTGAAAAGTGGTGTTGGTGTTACCGGAAAAGTAACTCCGAAAACAACGGAAGCAGCTCCTGAAGCCAGAAAAATGATTTCAGTATACAAATCTCCAACCTTATCCGACATTATTTACTACACAAATCAGCGTAGTGATAACGGATTGGCGGAAGCTTTACTAAAAACAGTTGGTTTCCAGAAAATGGGTGACCAGACTTCAGAATCGGGTAGAATTGTAGTGAATCAACACCTGAAAGATGTAGCTTTCGATGTGGAAGGTTTAAATTACATGGATGGAAGCGGATTATCAAGAAGCAATCATGTAACTCCTATTTCTCAGGTGAAGTTTTTGACTTCTTTAATGAATCAGAAATACTACAAAACTTATTTTGATTCTCTACCGATTGCCGGACAAACAGGAACTTTGAAGAGAATGTTCATCGGTGAAGGAAACGGACAGATATTTGCAAAAACGGGAACCTTAAACAAAGTAAAAGCCTTGACAGGTTATATGAAAACAAATTCAGGAAGAACTTTAGTATTTTCAATTCTTGTAAATAACTACTCTGGATCTGTTGATATGGTAAAAAACAGAATCGAAAGAATTTTACAACCTGCTTTGGATCTTTAAAATTTAACAATACAATTCACATACAAACCTTTTAATCTCAGATTAAAAGGTTTTTTTTATCTTTATTGCCTAATTATCTGATTATGAGAAAATTTTATCTTTTATGTTTAAGCTTTGTGGCTATTCAATTAAGCTTTGCACAAGAAAATATTGAAATGAGAGGCTTAATGGCAAAAGAGATGAAATCTTTTACCGCTAAAATGAATGCCGGAAATACCAATCCGAATACTTTAAATTACGATTTACAGTATCAGAGAATGGATGTTTCATTAAATCCGTCTGTTGCTCAGATTTCAGGTTCTGTGACATCGCACTTTAAACCTGTGCAGGGGATGAGCAGCGTCTATTTTGATTTAACCAATCAGCTAACGGTTTCTCAGGTTACTTTTCATGGTCAGCCTTTACCTTTTCAGCAGTTGGCAACTAAAGAACTGAAAATTGATTTTGCATCATTACTTCCTGCCAATGTTTTAGATTCGCTGACGATACAATACAGCGGAACTCCTCCTACGAATAATAATGCATTTTTCACCAACACCCAAGGCGGAACCGGAAATCCTGTTCTTTCAACTTTGAATGAGCCTTATGGTGCACAAGATTGGTTTCCGACAAAACAAAGCTTAAATGATAAGATTGAAAGGTTTGATATCAAAGTGACAACACCTTCACAATATAGTGTTGCATCAAACGGAAAATTGATGAGTGAAACAATTTTGGGAAGCGGACAAAAATTAACATTTTGGAGAACACAATATCCTACCGCCGCTTATTTAGTCGCACTTTCCATTACCAATTTCGTTAAATTGAATGATACGATGGGGAATCCGCCATTTCCTTTTGTAAATTATATCTATCCCGGAACGTCTACCAATGCAGGCAGCATGGCAAATATCGAATGGACGAAAACCGTAATGAATACTTTCGAGACCTACTTCGGGCCTTATCCTTTTAGAAACGAAAAATACGGCCACATGGAATTCACTGCCGGCGGCGGAATGGAACATCAAACGATGTCTTCAATGGGCGGATGGAGTACACAGTTGATTGCACATGAACTTGCGCATCAATGGTTTGGTGACAAAGTAACGTGTGGCGCATGGAATGATATCTGGCTAAATGAAGGTTTTGCAACATTTGGTGAGCACGTTGCTAATGAAAAACTATTGTTGACAAATGCTCAGTTTTTAGACTATCTGGTTGATCAGAAGAATTTCATTACGAGTGCAGCTGGTGGAAGTGTTTATGTTGCAGATGCCAATCTTACGAATATCAATACTATTTTTAACGGCCGACTTTCATATGCTAAAGGTGGATATGTTGTAAGAATGATTAAATGGATTTTGGGTGAAACTTTATTTTATCAGGCATTGAAAGATTATCATGCAAGACCAAATCTAGCCTATAATTATGTGAAAACATCAGATTTAAATGCTTCGTTGCTGCAGTCTACAGGAAAAGATTTTACAGGTTTTTTCAATGATTGGATTTACGGTCAAGGTTATCCGACTTATGATATCCGATGGAAGCAGACCGGAAATCAGGCTACTTTCAGAGCCGGACAGACGCAGAGCCATTCATCTGTGAGCTTTTTTGATATGCCTTTGCCAATAAAAGTAAATGGAACTGGCGGTCAGGTTGCCTATTTTGCTTTAAACAATACTTCAAACAATCAATATTTTACAGAAACCGTTGCTTTTCCGGTAGCAAGCGTACAATTTAATTATGAACATCAGATTCTGGAAAAAAATTCTACTGTAGCACAAGATAATACTTTAAGTACTTCAGAGTCTGCATTAGATCAGTTAGCGATTTATCCTAATCCTGCAAAAGATGAATTATTTGTTTCGGGATTAAAAAAGCTGACGGATTATAATATTGTTACAGCTGATGGAAGATTGGTGAAAAAAGGAAGCACCGAAAAGAAAATTGATATTTCTGCTTTAGAAAAAGGAGTTTATTTTATTACTATCGAACAGTTGAATCTTAAATTTATAAAAGAATAATTTTATTTATAATATTGGTTTCAGTGTGTTTTATTTGATAAACAGTTTCTTGCGGGAACTGAAATTGTATTCTGATTCAATTTTCAATATAGAAATAATAAATTAAAGCTTTCCCAACGGAAAGCTTTAATTTATTACAATTCAACAGAGAAATCAAGGTCTTCGAAATTTCCCATGGCTCGTTGAGCACGCTTATTGGCAACTCTTACTTTGTAATTAAACCATTGATCTTTAAAAATTTTCCGCATCAGATTATCAAAATGCCTGATGATGACCAGATTTTTAAAACCTCTCCATTTTTCTAGCGTACTCGACGGCAGTGCCCTCACAGAAACCGAATAACCTTCCGTTTCATATTGTATGTAATGCCACCAACCCGATGGGATATACAAAGTTTCGCCGGGGTGAATGACTGCTTCATAACCTCTTAAACGTTTCAGTGCAGGATATTTTTCATAATCTGGCTCCTGAAGGTTAACTAAACTGTGGAAATTGTACGGTAATTTGTACATCAAATCAGATTGCTCCCAAGGAAAAAGCCAAATTCTTTTCACACCCTGAAACTGAGATAAAAATACGTGCGACATATCAATGTCAATATGATTTCTCGTAATCGATCCCTGCCCGCCGAAAAACATGAATGGCAGCCATTTCAAAACCTTTCCTTTGGTAATATCTTTATAGTGAATGTCATTTTTAAGCTCAGGTTTTAAGCTTAAAAGATTGAATAAAAATAAACGGTGTTCAGTTATTTTGGTAGTAATTAAATCTAAATATTCTGCAAATGTCGTTTCACCTATGGGTTTACTGGCAACTCGGTCAATTGATTCTATTTCGCTGCCATAAACATTGACCTTTGTTTCTCCGGCAATTTCTTTAAAATATTCGTAATTCCATTTTTGAAATGCAGGGCTGTCTGGTTCTATGAAATCCTTTAAAATAATGGGTTTGCCGGCCTTCATATATTGTTTCAAAAAGTCATCAGCTTTTATATTTTTTGCTCGTGTAATCTGAGATAATTTCATGTGATTCATTTTCAAAGCTCAAATATAAATATTATCCTATTAAATTAGTAGACTAATTGATAGGAATCTCATATTTTAAATCAAAATTTATAATAATAAAGTATAAACGTGAATAATTTAAAGCCTTTTTATTAAATTAGCGAACCTAAAAAATTATATAATGATCTCTGAAAAGTATCTTGAAAATCTACAGAACGAACTAAAAAATATCGAAAACGACGGTCTTTTTAAAACAGAAAGAATCATCACGTCACAGCAAAGTGCTGAAATTGAAGCCAACGGAAAGAAACTTTTGAATTTCTGTGCCAATAATTATCTTGGGCTTTCAAACCATCCGGAAGTGATGAAAGCTTCTCAGGACATGATAGAATCTCATGGTTACGGGATGTCTTCGGTACGTTTTATCTGCGGAACTCAGGATATTCACAAGCAATTGGAAGAGAAAATTGCTCAGTTTTTAGGTCTTGAAGACACTATTTTGTACGCTGCTTGTTTTGATGCAAACGGTGGAGTTTTCGAGCCATTATTTACTGATGAAGATGCAATTATTTCGGATGAATTGAATCACGCTTCAATTATCGATGGAGTTCGTCTTTGTAAAGCAGCGAGATACCGTTATAAAAATAATAACATGGCAGATCTTGAAGCGCAGTTAATTGCCGCATCAGAGAAAAACCATAGATTCAAAATCATTGTTACCGATGGAGTCTTCTCAATGGACGGAATTGTTGCTGACCTAAAAGGAGTTTGCGATTTAGCCGACAAATACAATGCTTTGGTGATGGTTGATGATTCTCATGCAACAGGTTTCATCGGTAAAACAGGTCGTGGAACTCATGAAGCCAATGAGGTGATGGGTAGAGTAGATATCATTACTTCTACTCTCGGAAAGGCTTTGGGTGGAGCGTTAGGCGGATTTACTTCTGGTAAAAAAGAAATCATCGATATGTTGAGACAACGTTCTCGTCCGTATTTATTTTCAAATTCATTGGCTCCAGGAATTGTGGGTGCAGCTTTGAAAGTTTTAGAGATGATTTCAGATGATACTTCATTAAGAGATCAGGTAATGGAAAATGCACAATATTTCAGAACTGAAATGAAATCTAAAGGTTTTGATATTCCTAAAGGTGATGCAGCGATCGTTCCTGTAATGTTATACGATGCAAAATTGGCTCAGAAAATGGCTGAAAAGTTGATGGACGAGGGAATTTATGTGATTGGATTCTTCTATCCGGTTGTACCGAAAGAAAAAGCGAGAATCAGAGTGCAGCTTTCTGCAGCTCACACAAGAGCGCATTTAGATAAAGCAATTGTCGCTTTTGAAAAAGTAGGAAAAGAATTAGGGGTGATTTCGTAGGGAATTATCTTAAAATAAATCGTTCTACAATCGTAGAATAAAACAGAATTTCTATATTTACAGAAATTCTGTTTTTTTATGATTAAAAATTTCTTTCTCTTCACGCTCATCCTTTTTGTATTCACTTCTTGTAAAACAAAGAAAATGAATCAATACGTAAAAGTTGAAAACAAATGGCAAAAACGCCACGGAAAATGGAAGGAAGAATACTCTTCGGATCAGGGAACTTTAACGGCTGTAGGAAAGTACCGAATGGGTGAGAAAGTGGGTGTCTGGAAAACTACTTTTGAAGATAAGCTCTACCAAAAAGATAAAATCAGAAAAAATGTGACCAAGACAAAACTGTATCATCCTAACGGTAGAATCATGGAGAGAGGCCGGTCAAAATTAGATATTTCTGATGCACAAAGACATTGGTATTACTTTGGCGACTGGAAATATTATGATGAAAACGGTAAACTCCGTTACATTAAAAAGTATGCAGACGGTAAGAAAATTGACAGTATTTCTTTTCAATATTAAATGTTTATGATTTTTCTTTACATTTTTCAAGTAATGTTTGAAATAAATTCAAATTTCGCATTTTCAGAAGGCTTTTAATTAAAAGATTCATTCACAAAATCATTATCTTTGCACACAAATTTTTACGATGCTGTATACCATCATCAAAGCGTTGCATATTATTTTTATGGTCAGTTATTTTGCGGGAATTTTTTATCTCGTGAGAATTTTTGTGTACTATAAAGACACCGATGCTTTTGAGGAAGAAAAGAAAAAGATTCTTAGAGAACAATATACCTTTATGGCACGCCGATTATGGAATATCATTACCGTTCCGGCAGGTGTTATCATGGCTGTTTGCGGACTGGTTTTGATTTTTCTGAATACAGGACTGATGAAAACGCCGTGGTTTCATTTAAAATTAACTTTCCTCATCGGATTAGCAATTTACCATTATTGGTGTTGGAAAAAGGTAAACCAACTAACAAAACTCAACGGAAACACTTTAGAGACAGCCAATATAAAACTGAGACAGGCCAACGAAATAGCCACATTTATTTTATTTTTGGTTGTGTTTACAGTAATTTTAAAATCTTCCGTAATCGAATATTGGTGGCAATTAATCACCGGGTTTTTCGTTCTGGTATTTTTGATCATGATGACGGTGAAATTGGTGAATAAGGGTAAGAAAAATAAATAAAATTATAAGCTAGAGTGATGAAATTATAAATTCAATTGTCGCTCATAACTCATAATCTATAACTCATAACTAAAAAGCATGATAGCAATTTTTAAAAAAGAACTTTGGAGTTATTTCGGGAACTGGAGTGCGTGGATAATCATTGCGGCTTTCAGCCTGATAACGACCTTGTTTTTGTTTTTTTTCGAGAACGAGTCTAATATTTTTGACATCGGTTTGGCTTCTTTACAAAGCTATTTCGTTTTGGTGCCGTGGTTGTTGATGTTTATCATTCCGGCATTGTCGATGAAAACTTTTGCAGAAGAACAGCAAACCGGAACCTTGAACTGGCTTTTTTCTCAACCTCTGAAAGTTTCAGAATTGGTTTTCGGGAAATTTTTGTCAGTTTGGGTAGTCGGAATTTTATGTCTGATTCCTTCACTGATCTATTTGTATACCGTTTATGTTTTAGGCGTTCCGGAAGGCAATATCGATTTGGGAATGACATTCGGAAGCTATTTCGGATTGATTATTCTGATCGCAGCATTTGCAGGAGTAGGAATTTTAGCTTCTTCGCTTTCACAAAATCAAATTATGGCTTATTTGTTGGGTGTTTTTATGTGCTTTATCATGTATTTTGGGATAGAGCAGTTGGCAAGTTATAAATTGCTGGGCGGAGCAGATTTTATTCTTCAGAATATTGGTTTTTATCAGCATTTCCTAGGTTTTACAAGAGGTTTGATTGATTTTAAAGATGTCGCTTATTTTGTATTTATCATCGGTCTTACATTAGCATTTTCCAATCATTTTATCAATAAAAAGAAGTAAAAACATGAAGAAGATATCCCTAAAATCTCCATTCGGAATTTTACTGTTTGTCATTTTACCTTTAAGCATCATCTTGATGTTTTCCGGAATCCGGTTGGATTTAACCAAAGAAAAAAGATACACGCTTTCAGAAAGCACTGTGAAAATCTTAGAATCTATTAAAAAGCCGGTAACTGTAGATGTTTATCTGGAAGGAGATTTTCCTGCAAGCTTTAAACAGTTGCAGAGTGAAACCAGATTTATGCTGGAAGAATTCAGAAAGATCAATCCTAAAATTGATTTTAAATTCATCGATCCTATCAAAACTAAAATGTCTCAGGACACGTTGATGGCAATGGGAATGCAGCCTTCTGTGCTTCCGGATAATAAAGACGGAAAGATTACCCAGATTTACCTGTTTCCTTATGCAGTGGTAAAACAAGGTCAAAACGGAGCTTCTATTCCGTTGGTTATACAGCAGGCAAATATTAATGCCGATGAACAAATCAGAAAGTCAATTGAAAATTTAGAATATAATTTAGTTTCAAATATCAAATCGGTTTCAACGAATCAAAGAAAAAAGGTTGGAATTTTGGTGAATCAGGACGAGCTAAGACCTGAAGAGTTTCAAGGTTTTATGAATCTGGCTTTGGAAAGTTATGATGCCGGTCCCGTGATTCCAAAAAATAATATGGAATTGACTTTAGCAGATTTACCTCTATTAAAGCAGATGAGCACTTTGGTCATCGCAAAACCTCGAAAAGAATTTACAGACGGCGAAAAAGTAATTTTGGATCAGTACATTATGAATGGCGGAAAAACCCTTTGGATGATTGATGCCGTGAATGCCGAAATGGATACACTGACAAGATCTAAAAAGGTAATGCCCTTTCCGGTTGATATTAATATGACCGATTTTTTCTTTAATTATGGTTTGAGAATCAATCCGGCCTTGGTAAAAGATGTGAAGAAATTTGCTTTGTTGAAACTGGTTACCGGCGAAGTAGGAGGAAATCCTCAGTACACAAGTCTTCCTTGGCCTTATTTTCCATTGGGAATTGCAGAAAACAATAATCCGATTACCAAAAATATTAATCCTGTAAAGCTTGAATTTCCGACTTCTATCGATACGTTAGGGGGAAAGAAATTTAAAACCAATGTTCTTTTTGAATCAAGTGAGAGAACTTTATTAAAGCAGGTTCCTAATTATGTTGAGCTGAGCGAAATTGCCAGTGTCGACAGCCTCGGACAAGTGGAAAAGCCAAGCACGCCAAAGATTTTTGCCGTTGCCTTAGAAGGGAAATTTTCTTCGGCTTATGCATCAAGAATTGAAAGACAAAATTATCCCGGCTTTAAATCAACAAGTCCGGAAAATAAAATGATTGTCATTGCAGATGGTGATGTGGGAAGAAATAAAACGCACAAAGGCGAGCCTTTACCTCTCGGAGTTGACCGTTTGACCGACGAACAGTTTGGGAATGAACAGTTCCTGAGAAATGCTTTAGATTACCTTCTCGACGATAGCAACCTGATGGAACTGAGAAACAGAAATATCGAAGAACGTCTTTTGGATCGCCATAGAATCAGTGAAGAAAAAGCAAACTGGCAGTGGTTTAATTTGCTGCTTCCCTTAGTAATTATCGGGCTTTTGGGAGGTTTGTTTTTCTGGTTGAGAAAAAAGAAATTTGGATAGAAATAGAAAAAGAGAAACTGAGAGGTTTCTCTTTTTTTTTTGTTTGATTCAATTCTGATTGTTAGAATTATTTACTTAAATCATAAACAGGCTCAACCTTGTAACCGGCTTCCCTAAGTTGAGTAACCAAACCGCATTTTCCGGTAAGATGAGCGTATCCTACTGCAATAAAGGTATCTTTCTCATCAATATTTTTTTTAACAATCGGAAGCCAAACTGCATTTCTTGAACTGATGATAACGGTTTCTGTACATTCAGAATCCAACTGATAATCTAATTTTTGTTTTTTGTATGCTTCTGCCATGCTGCAAAGCGTTTTGGTTTCCCGCTTCAATTTGATGTTGTCTACCCAAGTGTAGATTTCTTTTTTCACATCTTTCCACTCTGTGCGGTCGGTTTGATTGATGTAGGAGGTCATCAGGTCATTACTTTCTAAACCCAAAACCTCAACAGAATTCTTCTTGGCCATTTTTATAAGATAGCTATCAAAAACTTTGGAAGTATCGGTAGGCTTGATTGTCCCGCATTGCGTTTCATAGTAAACTTGTTCCAATTTTAATCGCAGTTCAGGAGGTGATAATTTAGAAACAGGAACTGCCCAGTTTTTGGCAATCTCTTCTAAATCTTTCAGGTATTTTTTATTGAGCTTTTGTTTGTAACTAAAGTTTTCAGTTCTTGAATTAAGAAAATTTGCTAATTTTTCACCGGTATCAATATTTTCAAAGACTGCGAGCTGTGAAGATTGAAGTGCTCGCATTACAGTTTTCAGAGAATCTACATAAGAATTTCCCATCTGGTGATACGTTCCTAAAAGATATGATGTATAAGGATTTCCTTCTTTTTTGATAGTCCACAGAATCGTATTTTGAGCAGATGCACAGAAGATTTGCAATATCAGTATTAGTAATAATATTTTTTTCATTTGATTGGATCTTTGTTGAATTTATACCTTTTCCGTAGTATCAAATATAAAAAATGCAAGCAAAAAATCACAGTTAAAAGAAAAATTATTTAAAAAGCATGAACTTAACCATCAACCAATATTTAAAGTCTATCCGAAGTCTCATTCACCGTGTTCTGCTTGTAGTTTGATTTAAGCAGCTTTCCGAAATTATATTTTACAGCAAAAGACAGCGTAGGCGTATTCCCGAAAAAAGTTCCTGTGGAAGTCATTTGGTTATAACTCATTTTCTGGATGTAGTTCATTTGATTAAAAACATCGTTGTAACGGAGTGTAAAATCAAAATTTGAAACGGAAGAAGTAAGTCCGAGATTAACCAGACACATATCATTAACCTCATACAACCCTGTCGTGCGTTGCGTGATGTAAGAGCCATCAAGCAGAAAAGATAAATGCTTCAACAAAGTAAATGTGTTGTTGGTAGAAAAATATAGATATGGCGTAGATTTTTTGATGACGGCTAAAGAATCTTCGGTCTTATCATAATTGACAGACAAGCTGTTTTGTGAAGTCCATTTTCTCCATTCAATTGGGAAATCTAAGCCTATATTTGTACCGAATTCTTTATCAAAATTGACCATCGTAAACTTTGAAATATCTTTGCCTTCATCATAAACCAAAGTATAACCTATCGGATTTTTACTGGTGTAAAAAGATGCATTCAAAGACCATTTTTTTAGATTGGTTGTGAAAGAAACCGTGTTTGTATAAGTCGGAACCAAATCAGGATTTCCTACATATTCTACATACGGACTTCCGTACAAGCCACCGGAAGCAAGATTTTTGTAATTAGGTCTGTTGATGCTTTTTCTGAAATTTAATGTATACGTGTAATTTTCACTTTGTTTAAAATTTACTTCTGCATTGGGAAACCAGTCGATGTAATCTCTTTGAATTTTAGTTTCATTAAAAATGGGATCAAAACCTTTTGTAGAAGTGGTTTCCATTCTTATTCCACCTTTAAGATTCCATTTATTAATATCCAAACCAAAATTGGCATACGATGCCAAATTACTTTCTTTAAACTGATATTTATAATATTCAATTGCCTGATTATTCCGGTAATCGGTGGTGTTGTCTGTATTGGTTTCGGCGCTGGTATAGCTTCCTCCCAATTCTAAAATATGTTTTTCATCAAATTTCTTTTCAAAATCAATTCTTCCAGAATACACGTTCCCTGAATATTCCTGACGACGAAACTGACTGAATTCATAACCAGAATTGTTGATATCATTGTAAAAAGTATAATCCAGATTATCACTTTCATGCGTGTATTGTAATCCGGTAAAGATGTTGGCATCCCAACTGGTTAATTTTTTATTGTAATTAAATATCGAATTCACAGTAGACCGTTTTCTGTCCTGCTGATTCAGCGTTTTGATGTAAGAAGAGTTTCCATTTTCGGAATACATCGTGCTGGTGTTATTATCACCTTTATCAGGCCGGAAGTTACTGTTGACCGTCAAAGTAATATAATCGTCATCATTCAATTCATGATATAAACTTCCTCCAAAAATCGTTTGTGGACGTTTGGTAATCGAAGTAATCACATAATCGGAATAAATATTTTTGCTGGGTACCAAATATTCGAAGCCATTGCTTTCCCAATGATTGATTTGATTGTATGCGGCATTGAGTTTCCACTCTGTTTTATTTTTTTTCTGCTGATAATTTGCTGTGAAATGATTTCTGAATCGTTTTTGAAAAGTTGCCGTTTCAGAAATGCTGAGCTGAGCACCGTCTTTTCTGCTTTTTTTGAGATTGATTTTAATGACAGCTTTCCCTTCAGACTCATATTTTACGGAGGGATTTCTGATAATTTCTACAGATTTGATGTCGTCCACCGCAATTCCTGATAAGGTTGCAAAATCTACTCTTTGGTTGTCAATATACAATAACGGAACGCCTTTTCCGACAAATGAAAGTCCTTCGCCATTGGCATCCATCATTACAAAAGGTAATTTTGATAATAATTCTGTAGAACTTGGTAATTTATTAAGCGGAGAGTTGGCGACGTCCAAAGTGATATTTCCGTTTTCAGCTTTGAAATTATTTTTCTTTCCGAGGAGATTAACTTCCTCAATCTGTTGAACTTTTGGCTCGTAAATAATTTTTAAATCTAAATTTTTCTCTAAATAAAATGGTTTTTCTTTCTGAACAGTTTCATCCGAAGAAATTTGAAGATAATAATTGTTTGATTGTAACTTATGAAACTCAAATTTTGCTTCCTGAGTGATAGTAGATTTCACCAAATGATTTTCAGTATCAAATAAATAAACCACAATGGGTGAAGTCAGTTTTTCCTGATGATGATTGATAATTGTCCCGTTGATACTAAGATTTTGCTGCGCAAAAGAGTTGATAAAAGAAAAGAAAAAGAGAAAAAAGAAGTTGAATTTCATGTTGGTTTTTAGATAGGACAATTGGATGAGGTTGGATATTACATCTCGAGGTGAATTTTGTAACAATTTCCAAAGTCAAACCTTGTTTCGACAGAGAAAAAATCTTAAACCTCATTTTTTTTCATTTTCTTATCCTATGATAATGATTCAAATCATAAATTTTTCCGAGGTTTGCACAGTTGAAAATAATAAAACGGTATTTTTGCTGTTTAGTAAAACAATACTCAATCAATAACAATATTAAATTTTTAAAAAAATGAAAAAAATCAGTGTAATCGCTTTAGCAGGTATGGGTCTTTTATTGGCTTCTTGTGGAGACAAAAAAACAGAAACTGCGACTGCAGGTCAAGAGCAAACTGTTGCGGAAAAGAAAGGTGATGTTTTAGCAGTTGATGTTGCGGCATCTAAAGTAGAATGGAAAGCTTTCCACAAAGGAGGTATGGCACCACGTTGGGGAACTCTTGCGATCACTTCAGGTGAATTATCTGTTGCGGATAACCAATTGGCTTCTGGAGAATTTGTAATTGATATGAAATCAATCAAAGTAGATCCGGCTTCTGTTACCGAGAAAGATAAAAAATCTACAGATCTTGAAGGTCACTTGAAGAATGAAGATTTCTTCAATGTTGAAAAATTCCCGACTGCTGATTTTAAAATTACGAAAGTTGAAGATTTGGCAACACCTGGCGCTGACGCTGTAGCGGGAGCGAACAAAACGGTAAGCGGAAATCTTACTTTAATGGGTAAAACAATGAACGTTACTTTCCCTGCAAAAGTAGATGTAGTAGACAAATCAGCTACTGTTGCTGCTAAATTTACAGTAAACCGTGCAGACTGGGGAATCAAATTCGGAACTTCTGAAGCAGATCCTGCAGAATGGATGATCAGCAAGGATATCGAAATTGCGATCGATGTGAAAGCTGCAAAAAAATAATCAGCTTAAATATATATAAGAAAAACATCTGCCTCGGCGGATGTTTTTTGTTTTTTGAAAGTTTTCGTTTAAATAAAAATTGAAACTTTTTGGGTCTCTCTTTTATCTCATTAGGAAGTTTTTTCTACCACGGACTAATTCCAGATTCGTCCTCAATATCGTTACTGAAAAACTGTCCTGTTGGTGCATTTTCGTCTGTCAATGTATGTTTAATGATGAAATTTGCTGCACTTTCTACAGAACCCGGTCCGCTGTGGTGATTGAAATCTGTAGCAGTATAACCAGGATCGATAACATTTACTTTGAAAGGTAAATCTTTCAGTTCATAAGCCAACACGATGGTGTAAGCGTTAAGTGCTGATTTTGAAGTCCCGTAGGCAGCTCCTTTTACATGATAATATTTCCAGTTGGGGTCGCTGTGCAAGGTCAATGAACCTAATCCTGATGTGATATTACTGATTCTCGGACTGTCAGATTTTTTAAGTAATTCTAAAAATGCCTGAGTAACACTAATGACTCCGAAGAAATTGGTTTCAAAAACATTCTTAATGTCATCCACAGAAGTTTCTGCTGCGGTTTGAGGATTTACACCCAGAATTCCTGCGTTGTTAATGAGGATATCAAGCTTTCCCTTTTCGTTTTCGACAATACTTTTTGCGGCTGAGATAGAGTCAGGATTGGTAACGTCAATTTCAATGGCTTTAATATTTTGAAACCCCTGCTCAGAAAGTTCTTTTACAATAGCTTCACCTTTTGCAAGATCACGACTTCCTAAATAAACGAATAATCCTTTTTGTGAAAGTTGTTTTGCGGTTTCAAGACCAATACTTCTGTTGGCTCCTGTAATTAATACTGTATTCATTTTTTTGATTTTTTTAATTTGAACAGTACAAAGTTGCCTCGTTTTAGAATGATATCATTTGCCATTTGGCAAAAAGTGTTTTTTTTAATTAAAAGATGGAGATTTTTGAAATTGATTTAAATTTAAAATAGAAATTAAACAGCGAATCCATAAACCTCCAGCATCCTACACCCAGCCTCCAGCCCTAAAAATTAATGCTCTTCCTGATCCTGCTTAAAGAAGACTGAGTAATCCCCAGATAAGAAGCAATATAAGAAAGCGGAATGCGGTTGACCACATTCGGGTAAATTTCCAGAAACTTCAGATAACGTGTTTTCGCATCTTCAGAAACCAGTGGACTTCTTCTTTCTACCTTTTGCATTAATGCTCTGGAGATAATTTTGTGGACAATTGCATCCCAACCCACGATAGTTTGTAATAATTCTAGCCAGTCTTTTCTCTGAAAAACAATGAGTTTGCAATCTGTGACGGCCTGTACATATGCAACAGACGGAAGCTCGTTATCAAAACTTTCAAGATCTACCACGAGATTATTTTCTTCAATAAAATATTTCGTGATTTCCTCTCCTTTATTGTCGTAGTAACAAACCCGAAGAATTCCATCATGAATAAAGCCCACCTGTTTAGCAATTTTCCCGGCTTCCGAGAAATACTCATCTTTTAAAATGGTAATTTCCGTTGTTTTACTTTTGATAAAATCAATTTGCTGCTGGTTGAGATTTCCAAATCTTAAAATAAAATCAAACAGTTCTTTCATAGGTGCAATTTAGGCAAAGCAATTTTTGTGGGATTTGTCATTTGGTAAAAAACAAGAGAAACCCGAAAGTTTCTCTTATTGTTTATGGTTACAAAAGCTCTTTGAGAATTTAATTATTTTCCAAAACAGGAATCAAATGTTCCCAATTGAGTTGTTTAGCATAGTCCGAAGCTGTTTTTCCATGATTGTTTTTGATGTTTTTATCACCTCCGGATTGCAGAATAACTTCTACTGAACTCAGATTTCCTGCGATAGTTTCTCTGTGAAGAAGTGTAAAACCGTTATCATCAATTTTGGTGAGTTCTGCAGGATATTCATTTAGAAATTTTACAAAATCTTCTTTCATATTTCTGCTCATTGGGTGTTCAATAAGATTTTCAGGCTTTTCTTTTTGTTCATATACGACTTCTATTTCATTAAAATCTCCGAAATCAAGCTGCCATGCATCATCATGCTCTTTTCTTTCTGATGGTGACATATCTGTACGCATTTTCTGAATGGTAAATCCACCATAAGCTTTTGGCAATGGAGTAGAAGATGACGAGAATAATTTAGAAAGTTTCGATTTTTTCTCTGCCTGAGTCATTGCAAAAAGCCAGTCGCTGATTTCGTTCAATGGAATTTCAAAATAATCGCCAGGCTGTATATTGGTTAGCTCGTTCGGTTCATTGATGAGATATCCTTTTACATGATCACCGTCAAAATCAATGTCATTGATCCACATGTGTTCGACTATATCTTCACCGGTTTCAGGATCTTCTTGTGAGAATGCGGCTTTTACGCAAGCCAGATTCAGTCCCGGAATAATTCTTCTGTTTTCCCAGGATTGCTCTCGCCAGAAATATTTAAAAGTTTCCTGCGCTTTTTTATACGCTTCAATCATTTTGGGGTCAGTTCCGTCTGTGAAAATAAATGAATTGTCTTCCATTATATTTAAAATTTTGTGATTTAATTTAAAACTAAAATACAAAAAATATTAAACAATGGTTTGAAATGTAAGGGAATTATAACACTCTTTTATTGCCACATTTTGGACAAAAAGTTGCAGTTTCCGTTCTGTAAGGTTTTCCACAGTTTTCACAATCAGGACCATACATATTAATAAAGTGATGCATAATTGCATTTGGATTTGTTTCCTCAAAACCTGTTACCTCTTTATAATAGTCAAGTAATTTACTGTAGTTCGGAGCCTTTCTTAATTTTCTAGCTTCTTGAAATCCTTCGGATAATAATTTTGATGCGATTTTTCCTTCTTCGGAATCAAGCATTGGAATGTCCATTCTACATCTCCAGCAATATCTGATTTTCATATCTAAACATCTTTTATAAAATCCTCATATTCGTAATAAAACCTTTCAAAACCATCCATTTTATCGACAAAAAATTCAAAAATCAGCTGCCATGAATTTTTATTAAAAACTGAAACTCCTTCTTTTTCTACCCAAATTCTGCTGATGATTTTTCCGTTTTCCAAAGTATAAAATTCTTCTTTGTGAAAATCACCAATGAAATCTTTCAGAATATCTTCAAGTGACCAAATCTTATTGTAATACGCATCCCGGTAGACTTCGTCTTTCATTTCGATGTCTAAAGAAACTTCTGCTTTTTTGTTGTCAGCATTAAACTTAAATGAAAAATCTTTCACTTTTGTATCATACAAAATCCATTTTCTGGGAAATGACTTTCCGAATGCCGTCCAAAATTCTTTTTTTAATTGCTGTGCTTCCTGTTTACTGAACATAGAAACAAAGATAAAATTTTTAGCTGAAAGTGGGAGGTTGGAAGCTGGAAGTTAAATGTAATCTAGTCATTAAAAAAAGTATTAACCTGAAAGTTTCATTCTTCGGAAAATTTACTTCCATCGTGAAGCTTCAAACTTCCAGCCTTACTATTCTAACTTTTTTCTTACTTTTGTGTTACAATGTTGTCAAAAAAATCTCAATATGCATTTAAGGCACTTTCATATCTTGTAGAAAAGAGAAATGAGGGCCCGGTTCTGATTTCCGAAATTGCGGAATACAAAAAAATTCCTTTAAAATTCCTTGAAAATATATTATTAGAGCTGAAAAAATCTGAAATTCTCGATAGCAAAAAAGGCAAAGGTGGTGGCTATTTCCTGAAAGAAAGTCCGGAAAAAGTAAATTTGGCAAAAATCATCCGTCTCGTCAATGGCCCGATTGCGATGCTTCCATGTGTAAGTCTCAATTTTTACGAAAAATGTGAGAACTGTAACGAAGATCATTGCAGTCTGCACGATGTTTTGATTGAGGTACGTGACGCTTCACTTAAAATTTTGGAAGAAAAAACGTTACTGGATTTGATCGACTGATCTGATCCTTTTTTGAATTGTTAGTCTACTTATTTGGTAGGATAACAATTTTATTGGATATTTGCAGTACTTCAAATGAGTAAGATATGATTTCAAAAGAAGATGCAGATAGACTCAAATACCTTTCACCAGAGGATGGGCTGAAATTTATTTCAGAGAAATTCTCAAATGGTCTCGTCTTTTCCACATCGCTTGGTCAGGAAGATCAGGTTATTACCGATCTGATTTTTCGTAATCAGCTGCCGATTAAAGTTTTTACTTTAGATACCGGAAGACTGTTTTATGAACATTACGATTTACTCTCACAGAACAATTCAAGATACAAAACCAAAACAGAAGTGTATTATCCGGAAGCTTTTGATGTAGAGTTTTATGTGAGCTCAAAAGGCATCAATGCATTTTATCATTCGGTAGAAAACAGAAAAGAGTGTTGCTATATCCGCAAGGTTAAGCCTTTAAACAGAGCTTTGGAAGGAGCGCAGGTTTGGATTACCGGTCTTCGTTCTGAGCAGTCAGAAAATCGTGAAAATATGCCGATTATCGAATGGGACGAAGACCGAAAGCTTTGGAAGTATAATCCCTTAATCAACTGGACGTATCTGGAAGTTTTAGAATATCTGGAAAAAAATAATGTTCAGGAATTGTCTTTGCACAAAAAAGGTTTCATCAGTGTTGGTTGTCAGCCTTGTACAAGAGCCATCGAAGAAGGCGAAAACCCTCGTGCCGGACGTTGGTGGTGGGAAAATTCACATAAAGAATGCGGTCTGCATACGCATTAATTCAAATTTTAAGCAGTAAAAATGAGTACATATAAACTAGACTATCTTGAACAGCTGGAGGCCGAAAGCATTTACATCATGCGTGAAATTGCAGCTCAATTCGAAAAACCGGCATTACTTTTCAGCGGCGGAAAAGATTCTATTACTTTAGTTCATCTGGCGAAAAAGGCGTTTGCTCCGATGAAGATCCCCTTTCCGCTGGTTCATATTGATACCGGGCACAATTTTCCGGAAGCTCTGCAGTTCAGAGATTATTTAGCAGAAAATATAGGCGCAGAATTGATTGTCAGAAAAGTAGAAGACACAATTAAAGCTAAAAATTTAACCGAACCTAAAGGTAAATTTGCTTCAAGAAACTGGCTGCAGACGCATACTTTGCTGGATACGATTGAGGAGTTCCAGTTTGATGCATGTATTGGCGGAGCAAGAAGAGATGAGGAAAAGGCGAGGGCGAAAGAACGTTTTTTTTCTGTTCGGGATGAATTCGGTCAATGGGATCCTAAACTTCAGCGACCCGAATTGTGGAATATCTACAACGGAAGAATCAATAAAGGTGAAAATGTAAGAGTTTTCCCGATATCCAACTGGACGGAACTTGATGTCTGGAATTATATTAAAAAAGAAAATATTCAGCTTCCGCCGATTTATTTTGCTCATCAGCGGGATGTCATTGAGTTTGACGGGCAGTTAATAGCCGTTTCTGATTTTATTCAGATTGATGAAAATGATACAATTGTTAATAAAAAAGTCCGTTACAGAACAGTTGGTGATATGACCTGTACCGCTGCGGTAGAAAGTTCTGCAGAAACCTTGGATGAGGTAGTAAGAGAGATTACCGCTTCTAAAATTTCTGAACGTGGTGAAACCCGAATCGATGATAAGGTAACGGAAGCCGCCATGGAAGACCGAAAGAAAGGAGGATACTTTTAGATAAGTAATGAGTAATTGGTAATAAGTAATGCAAAACTTACTGCATATTTTACTCATAGCATAAATTAAATTATAAATAGATGAAAGGTTTGGAAAAATTACTCATTACCTATTACCAATTATTAATAATATTAACGTGGACATATTAAGATTTATCACTGCAGGAAGTGTAGACGACGGAAAAAGTACGCTGATCGGAAGACTTCTATACGACAGTAAAAATATACTGATTGATCAGCTTGAAGCTTTAGAAAAACAGTCAAAAAACAAGAATGAGAACGGAATTGATTTGGCTATTCTCACCGACGGCCTGAGGGCAGAAAGAGAGCAGGGGATTACCATTGATGTGGCCTACCGTTATTTTTCGACACCGAAAAGGAAATTCATTATAGCAGATGCACCAGGACATATTCAGTATACCAGAAATATGATTACCGGCGCATCAAATTCACAGTTGATCATAATTTTGATTGATGCAAGGCAGGGTATTATTGAGCAGACCAGGCGACATTCAATCATTGCTTCATTATTAAAAATTAAAAATATTGTAGTTGCTATCAATAAAATGGATTTGGTTGATTATTCAGAAGATATTTATAATGATATCAAAACACAATATGACTCGGTCGCTAAAAAATTAGGCTTAGAAAATGTGGAATATTTTCCGATTTCAGCTTTCTTTGGAGATAATATTGTCGAAAAATCAGAAAGAATGCAATGGTATCAGGGTGCTGCACTTTTAGACTTTCTTGAGAATGTGGAAATTAATGAAAGTAAAAATTCAGAGAATCCGAGATTTCAGGTGCAGTATGTCATTCGTCCGCAGACTGATGATCTGCATGACTACCGAGGATATGCAGGAGAAGTAATTTCGGGAGTTTACAAAAAAGGGGATGAAATAACTGTTCTTCCACAAAATATTCAGACCAGAATATCAAAAATTGAAACCGGCGGAAAAGAGGTTGATTTTGTTTTTACCAATCAGCCTGCTGTTTTGCATACTGAGGATGATATCGATATCAGCCGTGGTGATTTTATAGTGAAAACTGATCGTCAGCCCAAAGTTGAAAATGAATTGGAAGCGGTCGTGTGCTGGCTTGACAAAAAAGAACTGAATGAAGGAAATAAATATTTTATTCAGCATAAAAGCAAAACATTGAAAGCGATTATTAAAGAAATTGAATATAAAATTGATGTCAACACTTTAGAAAAGACAGAAATAACAGGAAGTATTAAACTGAATGAGGTGGTTAAAGTGCGCCTGAAAACTGCTTCACCTTTAGTTTTCGACAGTTTTGAAGACAGCAAATCTACAGGAAATGCAATTTTGATTGACGAAACAAGTAATTCTACCGTTGGAGCGGTAATGATTTTGTAACATGGTGGTCTCACGAAAAATTCAGATCAGACTGAATGTACTTTTTGTTACTGCTGCAGTTCTCCTCATTGTATCAGGAATCCTTTACAATTTGGGTTATTTGGAAGAACTTCAGATAATTTTAGCCAAAGATAATTACATTTTTTACTGGATGCTTTTGGTAGGGGTTTTGGCAGAAATCGTCGCAGGATCAATGGGAATGGGATATGGTGTGATTTGTACAACGACACTTCTTTTTCTGAATATTCCGCCGCATATTGTAAGTGCAAGCATCCATTCTGCGGAAAGTTTTACGACTGCAGCCGGAAGTATTAGTCATATTAGACTTAAGAATGTGAGCAAAAGTCTGGTGAAAAGATTGGCAATTCCCGCCGTGATCGGTGCAATTATCGGCGCATTATGTCTCACTTATGTAGGAGAATATTATTCTAAAATTACAAAAACGGTTATTGCTTTTTATACTTTGTATCTTGGTTTTCAGATTTTATCAAACGCTTTTAAGCCTAAATATAATAAAGCTTTAAAGAGAAAAACAAATCTTACCAGGCTCGGCGTTATTGGAGGATTTATAGATTCTTTTGCCGGTGGTGGCTGGGGCCCTTTAGTAACCGGAACGTTAATTAAAAATTCTTTTACCCCAAGATTTGCTGTAGGAAGCTCTACGGTTGCAAAATTTATTTTAACGATCACTGCAGCAATCACTTTTTTCTTTACATTAGGAATTCAACACTGGAATATTATTCTCGGTCTCTTATTTGGAGGGATCATCACTGCGCCTTTTTCGGCAATGCTGACTGCAAAACTCCCTGTGAAAAAAATGTTTGTCATTATCGGAAGTTTGGTGATTATCATGAGTTCAGTTACCATTTACAAATCTATTTTTTAATATTAAATTTGTGATAAATTTAGGAAAAGGATGAGGAAATCAATTTTAAATTTATTCTACATTTACATCCTAAAAAATAGGGCATGAATTTACATATTGTTGCACTTTTCAAGTTCAATGAAAACTATCTTATGGAAGCAGTGGAACTTTTTCAGAAACTGGTGAGAGAAACTAGAAAAGAAGAAGGTTGTCTGCAATACGAATTGATTGAAGATAACGAACAAAAAGGAACGTTTTTCCTGATTGAATTGTGGGAAAGCTCAGAACATCATAACAGTCACAACGGAACAGATCATCTTTTTGAATTCAGAAAAAACACCTCGAAAATTTTAACCGAAACAGCACAGGTTTATAAAGGCTTTAAAATCTATTAATTTTAGTTAAGGCTAATAGTATAAAATGCAAAGGCAGTTTCATCATTTGTGAAACTGCCTTTTATAGAAAAAATAGAAAGTATTATTTTTAAAAATGAATTTTAAAAAACCGATTCTCAGTTTTTAAATCTCACTTATTTTACGATTAATTTTTTGGTTTCTGTCTGTCCGCCAAAAGTGATTTTCACGATATAATTTCCAGCTGGCAGATGAGATAAATTCAATTCTTGTTTGTAGAAACCTGCTTGATTTGTCAATTCAGACTGATGAACTCTCTTTCCTGTAAGGTCATAAACTTCCACATTACCTTTATTACTAGCTTTTTCTTTCACATCATACAAAACAGTAACTTTCTTATCAGATGTTGTAGGGTTAGGATAAATTCCGAATGATGCTTTTTTGCCAACTTCTGTTACACCAAGAACTGAGGTAATGTTTTTGTATTTGAAATACATATTACCTGTTCCCATACCACCATTAGAAATGAAATACATTCTGTAATATTCTGATCCTTGTTTTATATAATAAACAACATCTGTGTAAAATCCTGTTGTAGGTTTCCAAGAGTGACCAATGGTTGCTATATTATTTGAAAATGCAGTAGATGCAGGTAATGTTGCAGTCGCAGTTCCCTGAGTTTCAGGCTGTACTTTTGCTACAGTTACGGTTGGGCTTTGCAGTACACCTGCCATTTTATACATCATCGTATTCATGTAAAATGTATAGTATCTCGTAAACATCAAGTCCCAATTTGCTTTTGGTGGTTCCATATTTAAAACCTTCTCACCAGTGGTAAAAGAGAAATAATTAAAATAAGCATCATCAGTTCCGTTAGGAAGAGCTCTAGTCTGGGTTGCATTCCATGCACTTCCGTTCCAAGCTGCATATTTGAAAGTATAGCCACCAGCAAATGATGTAATGAAAAATTTAATGTAATTATTATTACCATAGTCAAGCACAAAAGTCACATTTCCATTTACGGTATGCGTGCCAATGTCGTAGGTTCCCCAACCATAATTTAACGGTCCTGCCGGAGCTTTAGTAGCTGTATCAAACGCTCCGTCTTGTAAACGATTTGTCAGATCTGGATTGTATAAAGGCGTTCCCCAAGTTCCGATTTGAGAAGGATTCACTGAATCAAAGTCAGTAGCAACACCTGAAGCTTCATAAACAGTAACGGTTTTAGCATCGTTTATTTTTACTCCTTTGTCCATTGCGTTATTTCTGTAGAAAGCAATATCCCAATTATCACCCACTTGAGAAACTGAATTGTTTGCAGAAAGATCAAAGAATACTCTATTAGAATATCCGCTACCCATTGTTACATTCGCTGTAGTATAACCGTTTGCGTCTGTTTGAGCCAAGATAGTTTGCTGTACTGTTAATGTTAATAATGATGCAAAAAATAATTTTGTCTTCATAACTTAATCTCTTATTTAGAATTATTCTACAAAACTATATAATTATTTTTAATTATTCTAAATAAAAACATGATATTTATCGTGTTTCTTTATTTTTTGAATTAATTATAATTTATAATCTGCTGTATTCTATGATGTTATAATAAAAAAGGTTGATAAAATAAATTATCAACCTTTTCAATTTTTAAAATTTATAAGCTTATTTTTTGATAAACTTAGATTTTATAGCTTTACCTTCTGTAGTCTCGATAAGGATATAATAAACTCCTGACTGAAGGGTAGTAATATCAAATTGACCATTGTTTACTTTACCGGCAGCAACTTGTTGCCCTGCAGCAGAATAAATTTCTACAGTTTTAGGCTGAATTTTACCTACGAATTGAAGTGCTGTATTTTGAGTGTTAACAGCAAATTTTACATCTTTTGAATCTTTCACATCATCTGAAACTGATAATGAAGAAGTCAAATCGTAAACAACATTATCTAACTGAACTGCAACGTGATTTGATGTAGGTGTTACTCTGATCACCAAGTATGTTAATGCTGAAGAAGGAATTGGAACATTTACATTGATAACTGCGCCTATAGCAGATGCTGTAATTGGATCTCCAACCGCAACAAATGTAGACATATCTGTCGGGCTAGAAGCAAGACCAACCTGAATAATTCCAGGACCAGGAGATGGAGATGCTAAAGTAGCAATGAATGATATTGATTTTGTACCCATTGGTGCCACAATTTGCGGAGTAATTAAATAAGAAGGCTGATTGGTATTATTACCAGAATATACTTGTACGGCTTTATCAGGTCCACCCGTTACAATCATAATCGGGGCTGGTGGATTAGGCAAAGGATTAGGTGCCATTACAGAAGACCAGTTGTTTTGAGGAAATATATTGCTTCCTGGCGTGAAGTTATTAAAATTCTCATTAATTGTTGACAACTGAGCGTTTGCTGTAAAAGCAGAAAAAACCAATCCTGCAAAAAGTAATTTTAATTTCATTTTTTCTATTATTTTAATTATGATGCAAAAATAAACATTTGTTTTTAATTGTTCTAAATAAAACAATGATTTTTATCTGTTTTTTCAATGCCTTAAATATTATTTATAATCGTTTAAAAGAATTAATTTAAAATCAGTTATCATTTTCAACTTCATCTTATCATACCTCACTTGGGAAAAGTCATCTTTTTAATTCTCGTTTATTTTTAACTATTCTAAATAAAGTGTTATATTTGTCGAAAATTTGAATCTATGAAGAAGAAAGTGCTTTCTATTGTGTTATTATCTGGTTTCGTTATCATTAATGCACAGGAAAAAGATTCTCTCAATCAGAAAAAAATAGAAGAGGTTGTCATCACTGGACAATACATGCAGCAGTCTATCAATAAATCTATTTATAAGGTTGAGGTTATAGATGCACAGCAGATTAAAAATATGGCTGTAACAAACGTTGCAGAAGTTCTTAATCAAAATCTAAATATCTTAATAGAACCAAGCAGAGGTTCGGGAAATTCAAGTGCTAATATTATGGGACTAAGTGGGGAGTACACTAAAATCCTTATTGATAATATCCCCGTTGTCAGTGACGAAGGAATGGGAAATTTGGTGGATCTTACCAAAATTAATGTCAACAACATTGAAAGAATAGAGGTAGTAAAGGGTTCTATGGGTGTAGAATATGGTAATAATGCGGTTGCGGGAGTTATCAATATCATTACCAAGAAAAATTACGGAAAGAAATTTACAGCCATTGCCTCTGTACAGGAAGAAACTGTTGGTAAAGATTACGATTGGTTCAAAAAAGGAAATGGCCGTCACATTCAGTCTTTAAATCTTGGTTATAAAATAAATGATAACTGGTCTGTAACGGCAGATATCAATCATAATGATTTTCAGGGCTATAAAGGTAATTATAACGGGTACAAATATTTTAGCGAAAGTAATGACGGAAATCGTGGGTACGAATGGCAGCCAAAAGATATGCTGACAACCAACGGAACCATCAGATACGGAAAGGGTCACACAAGCTTTTTTTATAAATTAAATTACCTTACAGAAAAAATAAACTACTACAATCCTTTGGTAGTTGAAGATTATCTTGGTGGCGGAAACAGAACCTACACTTCAAATGATATAGACTACAACACAGAGAGGTGGATTCACCAGTTTAATATTCAGACCAAATTGGGAAGAATAAATTATAATGGTGATTTTTCTTACCAAACTCAGGAAAGAAAATCTCAGGATTATGTTTATGATGTTCCAAACAGAACAGAATTATCAAGAGATTCTGAAAAAACTTTCTTCAAATCTGATGTCTTGTATTCAAGAGGAATGTTCAGTAATTTCTTAAATAGCGAAAAAATCAATTTCCAGCTTGGTTACGAACTAGATCGAACAAAAGGATTTGCCGATGCATCTACTTTTGAAAGCAATAATAACGGAAGAAGCATAGAAAGATCGATTTTTAATTATGCAAATTTCCTATCAGCAGAATGGAATGTAAATAATTGGTTTTCATTCCGTCCCGGTGTAAGACTGGCATTGAGTGATAAATTTGATTCTCAGTATAACTATTCAACAACTTTCAGATTCAAAACATCAGAAAACTCAGATATCCGTACCGTTTTCGGAACTGCAAACAGATTTCCTACGTATGATGAATTGTATACTTATGTGGTAGATAATAATCACGATATCAGAGGAAACGAAGCGTTAAAGCCTGAAAAAGGATATTCTGCAAGTGTATTTTGGGATTATACAACTACCTTATCAAACGATTGGAAGTTTAACTTTAGCGCATCGGGGATGTATCTTGATGTACAAAACAGAATCGAAGATGTGGTTGTCAACAACAGTCCATTACAGATCACTTATCTGAATGTAGATAATTATAGATCTCTATTATTCGGAGGTGGAATTAATGTAAGAAAAGGCGATTTGTCGCTTAACGCAGGGGTTTCGGTAATGGGAATCTCACAATCTCTGAACTCAGGTAATATTTCTTCTCCTAATGATTTTAATTATTATGCTGAAGCAAATTTTGCAGCAAATTATACATTACAAAATACCAAAACATTGTTCGCTCTTTACTACAAATATACAGGCGAGCAGAGAAAATATACTTTAAGAACAAACGCTCAAGATGCACAAGATCCCGGACAATATGTTTTAGGTGAAATCGGGGATTATAATATGCTGAACTTTACACTAAGCCAACCGTTTTTCAAGAACCATTTGGAAGTTAGCTTAGGAATAAAAAATATTTTTGATGTGACCAACGTAAGAAATACCGTACAGGCTGGAAATTCTCATAACGGAGCTAGAGATCAACAGAATCTTTTCTATGGTAGAAGTTACTTCGCTAGATTAAATTATAATTTTTAAATAAATTAAAATGAAAAAAATACTATTTTGCTTATTAGTAGGCGCTTCATTCATTTCTCAGTCGTGTATTAATGATAATGAAGATCCTGTAGTGGTTACACCTTCAGACGGAGCGAGAGTAGACCCTAATGTTGGAGGTGCCACACAGCCTAATCAGGTCTGGTTTGATTTCGGAACAGATACTGAAATTCTTACAAAAAGAACAGATTGGGATCTTGCATTATATTCAGGAAACGAATTTAAAGTGGTTTTGAACTCATCAATCATGATGGCAGCAGGTAAAATTCCCAATGCTACTAATATTGATTTAGTTACAGAGGCAAGTGTTGCTGCATTGCAAACCCAGGTGCAGGTTGCCAATTTTAATCCTGCAAATGTTGCTTTCATTGATGATGTGAAAGGTGATTTTCCTGCAGGAAACACCGCAATAGAAGAAATTAAGGCCAGCGAATCTGAAAACGCAGTCTATCTGGTGAATATGGGTAAAGAAATTTACACAGGAACGGTGCCGACAGGTTCTGTAGCAACGGGTGGAGACGACAGAGGCTGGATGAAAGTTCAGATCGTAAGAGCAGGAAATGGATATAAGGTAAAATATGCCAATCTGAATGATACTCAACATAAAGAATTAACAGTAAGCAAAAACAGTTCATACAATTTTAATTTCGTCAGTCTCAAAAAGAATAGCGAAGTGACCATTCAACCCGAAAAAAAGAAATGGGACATCTGTTTCACCGTTTTTACCAATACAATTATAGGAGCAGGAAGTTATATTTATGCTGATTTTGTAACCACAAATAACGTTGGCGGAGCGGCAGTTTACGAGATTATTGTTCCTGCCACATCTTCGGGAGTTGAAGCTTTTACAAATTTTAAAACTTCAGATATTGATCAGTCAAAATTTATTCATAATGACCAGAGAATAATTGGAGCTAACTGGAGAAATCCTGTAGGAGTTAATGGTCTTGAAGTATATGGTGACCGTTTTTACATTGTAAAAGATGCTGAAGGTTTCTATTTTAAATTAAGATTTACAAGATTGACAAACACAGCAGGAGAAAGAGGAAGACCTCAATTTGAATACAAACCTTTATAATAAATCAAATAATAATCGCTAAAATGAAAAAATTCATCCTTGCAGTTTCTGTTCTTGCGGCAGTGTATTCTTGCAAAAAAGAAGCGCAAAAACCTACAGAAAATAAAACGGAAGTTTCTTCTGAAACCCCAAAAACCAATAATAAAATCGTTTCAATCAGTGGTGGTATTACAGAAATTGTTGCTGCCTTAGGACACGAAAAAGAAATCGTTGCAACAGACGTTACCAGCACCTATCCGGAATCTTTAAAAAATACTGCTGAAAATTTAGGTCACGTAAGATCAATCACCATCGAGCCGATTATGGCGGTAAGCCCTACTTTGATTTTAGCTTCAGATAAAGACATCAACCCGGACTTATTAGGGAAAATCAAAGCTTCAGGAATCAAGACTGAATTATTCAAGCAGGAATTTACTGTTAACGGAACTAAAAAATTAATCGCTGACGTTGCAAAAGCAATCGGAAACACAGATTATCAGAAACTGACGGATAAAATTGATGCAGATCTAAAACAGGTACAGCCCATCGCCAAAAAACCAAAAGTTTTGTTCATCTACGCAAGAGGAAATATGATGATGGTTTCAGGGAAAAATACACCAATGGCTGCTTTGATCGGTCTTGCAGGAGGTGAAAACGCAATCAATGATTTTGAAGATTTCAAACCTTTAACTCCGGAAGCGGTGGTGAAAGCCAATCCGGATGTATTGTTTTTCTTCTCTACAGGTCTTGAAGGTTCTGGCGGAAACGAAGGTGCCTTAAAAATGCCGGGTGTTTCTCAGACAAATGCCGGTAAAAACAAGAAGATTATTGCTATGGACGGAGGATTGGTTTCCGGTTTCGGTCCAAGACTTGGTGAGGCTGCTGTTGCATTAAACAAACTTTTAATTGAAAACACAAAGTAAATTATATTTATATCTTACTATAAGTGCCCTATTGCTGGTTGTTCTGGCAATTGCGGCACTTTATATTGGGGTGTACGACTTTAATGGTCTTTCACCGTTTACCGTTTTAAGCCAGTATATTTCAGGCGATCCAAATTTAGCTTTAAGCGATAAATATGTCATTTGGGATGTTCGTGCAGCCCGGATTATCATGTCGATTCTCATCGGAAGTATGCTCGCCGTTTCAGGAACGAGTCTGCAGGGTTTGTTTAAAAATCCTTTGGCAACCGGTGAAGCGATAGGTTTAACATCAGGAGCGACTTTACTTGCCGCCATTGCAATTGTTTTAGGAGGACATTTCAAAGAGTATCTTCCTGAGATGGTTCAGTTTTCACTGACTGGTATTTCAGCTTTTATCGGAGCCTTATTGGCCATGATGCTGGTGTATAGAATCTCAACGAGCGCCGGAAAAACAAACGTTGTCATGATGTTGTTAAGCGGTGTAGCCATTACATCCATCGGTTTTTCAATCACAGGTTTTCTGATTTATATCTCTAAAGATGAGCAGTTAAGAGATCTTACCTTCTGGAATATGGGAAGTCTTGCCGCAGCTACCTGGACGAAAAACATTGTTCTGGCAGTAGTTATTGCAATTTCATACGCAGTTTTACTTCCAAAAGGAAAAGCATTAAATGCAATGATGTTGGGCGAAAGAGATGCACAGCATTTAGGAATCAATGTAGAAAGATTAAAGAAGCAGATTGTCATTATCACCTCATTAATGGTGGGAACCTGCGTGGCATTTTCCGGAACCATTGGTTTTGTCGGGCTTATCGTACCGTATATTTTGAGATTGTTATTTAAATCAAATTATACATTTATTTTGCCTCTGTCAGCAGTTTTGGGAAGTATTTTGCTTCTCATTGCAGACACCATCAGCAGAAGTATTGTTGCGCCGTCAGAATTACCGATCGGTATTTTAACATCATTAATTGGTGGGCCGATTTTCATCGCTATTTTAATTAAATTTAAAAAATCACTCTAATGTTAAAAGCACGTCAGATTGATTACAGGCATAAAGAATTTTTTATTCTGAATGATGTAGATGTCACTTTAGATTACGGCGACTTTTTGGCCATTGTTGGTCCCAATGGTGCCGGAAAATCAAGCTTGCTGAGTATTTTGGCGAATGAAGTGAAGCAGGGAAAACAGAAAATAATGTTTAAAAACAAAGAGATTTCTGAATGGGAAGTTCGGGAATTATCGATGCATAAAGCAAAGTTTTCTCAACACAATTCCAACGAAATTCCTCTGCAGGTAAAAGATGTCGTAATGATGGGAAGATACCCCTACTTCGATTCTCAGCCGAGAAAAGAAGATTTTGAAGCGATGAATAAGCATATGTACGAAACCGATGTTTATCATTTGAAAGAAAGAGATTACAATACGTTATCAGGTGGCGAAAAGCAGAGAGTTCACCTTTCAAGAGTGATGGTGCAGGTAGAAAATGAGATTGAAAAGAAACTGATTTTCCTAGATGAACCTCTGAATAATCTGGATGTCAAGCATCAGTACAAAGCTTTGGAGATCATCAAGAAATTCACACAGAAAGAAAATTCAGCGATTGTTGTTTTACACGATTTGAATTTGGCAGCACAGTTTGCAAATAAAATTTTATTAATGAAATCGGGTAAAGTGTCTGCTTACGGAACGCCGGAAGAAGTCTTTACCGCAGAAAATATTACGCAGGCATACAATTTCCCTTGTACGATTTGTGCGCATCCTGTCAATGCAAACCCAATGATTATTTTTGGATAAATGGAACCGAAAGATTTAAAGATATTAGCACAGAATCTTGCCAATCCGCAAGGGGAAAAAGGGATTCAGATTGGCGAAATGATGAATGCTACCAACATCGGAATGACACTGGAAAGTATTCATTCTTTACTGATTGAAGACAAGGAGCATATTCTTGAAATCGGTCATGGAAATGCTGGTCACCTGAAAAGGTTTTTAAAAATTGCCAAAGATTTAAAATACACGGGAATCGACATTTCTGAAACAATGCATAACGAAGCGAAAAATTTGAATGTTGAATTTAAAGATCAGGCTGAATTTGTGTTGTACGAGGGCGAAAAACTTCCGTTTGAAGATGAGGTTTTCGATAAAGTATTTACCGTAAACACCGTTTATTTCTGGAAAAATCCTGTTGAATATTTAAATGAAATTTATAGAGTTTTGAAAGATAACGGAACTTTTATCCTCACTTTTGGGCGGAGAGACTTCATGGAAACATTACCGTTCACAGCGTACGATTTTAAGTTGTACAGTAACGAAGAAATGGAAGAATTGATTTCAAAAAGTCATTTTAAAAGAATGAAGATCTCCGAAAAAGAAGAGCAGGTTCAAAGTAAAACAGGCGACGAAACCGTCACAAGATTATATACAGTTTTAACCATAAAAAAATAAAATAATGAGCACATTAGTTAACGAACTGAAAGAAAAATGGGAAGCTCTTAAAGCAGAAAATCCACATTTAAGAATAAGAAATGCCGCTGAACAATTGGGAGTAAGCGAAGCAGAATTATTATTAACTAACGTAGGAGAAGGCGTTACCGTTCTGAAACCTGAATTTGCCAACATCTTAACTGAAGTTGAAAAATTAGGAAAAGTAATGGCATTGACAAGAAACGACGAATGCGTGCACGAGAGAAAAGGAACATATCTTAACGGTGATTTCAGCAGCCCTCACGCACAGCTTTTCGTGGGCGAAGATATCGACTTGAGAATCTTCCAGAATCACTGGAAATTTGCTTTTGCAGTCATTGAAGGTGACAGAAAGAGCCTTCAGTTCTTCGGAAAAGATGGATTGGCACTTCATAAAATATATTTAACGAAAGACAGCAATGCAGAAGCTTTCGATCCTATCGTAGCTCAGTTTACAGCTGAAAATCAAACTGAAATTTTTGAATTCGAAGCAGTTGCTCCAAAAGCTCCTGAAAAAGAAGATTCAGAAATCGATGCTGAAGGCTTCAAAAAAGCCTGGACAGAATTGAAAGATACCCACGATTTCTTCATGATGACCAGAAAATTCGGAGTGTCAAGAACTCAGGCTTTGAGACTGGCTCCGGAAGGATATGCTAAAAAAATCGAAACTTCAAAAGTGGTGAACGTTTTGGAAGACGCATCTGAAAAGAACCTTCCAATCATGATTTTCGTTGGGAACAGAGGAATTATCCAGATTCACACCGGTGAAGTGAAGAAAACAATGTGGCACCAGCAGTGGTTTAATGTGATGGATCCTGATTTCAACTTACACTTAGACGTTACCAAAATTGCTGAAGCATGGATCGTGAAAAAGCCAACGGAAGATGGTGAAGTAACTGCCATTGAAGTATTCAACAAAGAAGGTGATTTCATCGTTCAGTTCTTCGGAAAAAGAAAACCGGGAATCCCTGAATTGCAGGAGTGGAAAGACCTTGTAGCAGATTTAGAAAAATAATTGATAAATGATTTGATGAAAGGCCGTCTTGTTTTTTAATCTCAAGGCGGTCTTTTTTATTTAAACACAGATTGCACTAATGATTTTCACAAGTACCACGAATCTTAATTTAAAAAAGAATACTTATTAGTGATATTAGTGAAAATCATTTGTGTTATTCGTGTTTAAAAAATAACAAACAGATCAAATCCCAATTAGATATAACTTCCAGGAACTTAATGTAGACGTCTGAAAAGACTATTCTTGCTTCCTCATACAATATTGTCGCGGGTCGGAACTATATTTTATCGTTGGTAAATGATATTGGAACATTGTCAAATGAGATTAAAGTATTGTGGAATTATATTTTTGTGTTGTCAAAATATATTCTAGCATTGTCAAACAATATTGAAGCATTGTCGAACTATATTGGAGTGTTGTAAAACTATATTGGAGCGTTGTCAAACTATATTTTTGCATCAAAAAACTAAAATGAGGCGCCCCTACTTTGATTATTTAAAATAATGGTAAATTAAAATGATAAAATAAATAAGAATGAAAAATACTTTCATTATCCTATTGTTGCTGGGATTTTCATTATTGAAAGCACAAAACATTAAACCTTATCAGTTCTACAATAAAAAAGGAAAAGAAATCAAAACTGAAAAGCTCGTCAAAGAACTGGCAGAATACGACGTCGTTTTCTTTGGCGAAAATCACAATAATTCCATCAATCATTGGCTTCAGTTAAAAATCACGGAAGCATTATTTGCAAAGAAAAACGGACAGATCATTCTTGGAGCCGAAATGTTTGAAAGAGACAACCAGTCTCAGTTAGATAATTACTTAAGCGGGAAATTTGATGCAAAAACTTTGAAAGATTCAGCACGTCTTTGGAGTAATTATGCGACAGATTACCAACCCTTGGTAAATTTTGCTAAAGATAAAAAGCTGAAATTTATCGCAACAAACGTTCCGAGAAGATATGCTTCTCAAACGGCAAAAGAAGGTCTTGAATCTTTAAATAAATTAAGCGAAAAAGATAAGTCATACATCGCTCAGCTTCCCATCAAAGTTACCTTAGACACGCCCGGTTATCCTGAAATGAAAAAAATGATGGGTGATCACGCCGAAGGAACCAAAGTGATGAACTTCATTTCTGCGCAAGCCATCAAAGACGCAACAATGGCAGAATCTATCGTTAAAAATTTACAATCCGGAAAAACATTTATTCACTACAACGGAAATTTCCACAGCAAAGAATTTGGCGGAATCTACTGGTACATCAAACAGAAAAACCCCAATCTGAAAATGGCAGTAATTTCCGTCTTCGAATCTGAAAATCCTGAGTTGAAAGTTCCGGAGAAAGATTATATCCCGACAGATTTTAATCTGATTATTCCTGCGGATATGACGAAAACTTATTAAAGAGCCAAGTAAAAAGATAACAGAACCAAAGTGGGTATTTTAAGAAAATCTTAGATTTTCAAAACTAATGTGTTCTTTATGCAGAGCAAAAATAAAACTCTAAAGTGACTAAAGTGTTACAAATATTTGGTTATGTCTCCCACAGATTTCAAAGACTTACACAGATGATTATGCAGAAAAATCTGCGAGAGAAAAACATGAAATATATTCAATAGGAACGGGCTTCAGCCCGTTTTTTTAATGAAAAAAAATCCGATGGCTTTAGCCAAAACCTAAAAACATCTTTATATTTGTTTAATATTCCAACAAAATGAAAAACCTCTCTTTACTCTTCATACTTTTTATAGGTTTTATTCACGCACAAAAACTGACTTCAACCGAGATTTCCCTAATCAATCAAGGCGATGTCAAAACCGCTTTGCCTATTTTTCAAACAACCGATTCACATCAGCACACCACTTTATTAGATCAATCAAAAGAAATCGATCCAATAGAACCAAATACAGCAATATTGGTCTCCAGAATGAAAGAATCTCTCTTGTCAACCGACGGTGGAGTAGGTATCGCCGCACCTCAGGTCGGAATCAACAGAAAAGTAATCTGGGTTCAGCGTTTTGACAAAGCAGGCGAACCGTTAGAATACTTTATCAATCCTGTCATCACATGGAAATCTGAACTTCAGAATCTCGGTCCAGAAGGCGATCTGTCAATCCCTGAATTCCGTGGGCAGTTTTACAGAAGCAAGGTTATTCAGCTTCAGTATGTAGATTTAAAAGGGCAAAAATTTACGGAAATTGTAGAAGGTTTTACCGCTGTAATTTTCCAGCATGAGATCGACCATCTTTTCGGAATTTTAATTTCAGATAAAAAAGAAAAGGAACTGAATGATGAGTATATAAAAGTGGATGCTTATAAAAGAAGTGATTCTGTAACGAGGTAAAAAATTCACCTCTAAAAATTGAAAAGTATTGTTATTAAAATAAACTTCTCTATCAAATTTTAAAACAAGTTGACCTTACAAGCTGTTAATGGGCAAATTATTATGCTTTATCTTCCTCAAAACTTTATGCTTTAGCCCAAGCAACAACTGTTGTTGCATTTTTGCTCATCACAGGCTTTATTAAACCTTGGCCTCGTAATTTATAAAAAACAGATTTCATCTTATTCTCAGATTTAATTCCTGTTAAATCACGCGCCTGTTTATTTTTGATTTTTTCGTTATTATTTAAAAACTCAATTATTGTTTCTTCTGGAGATGCTATAGGTGTATGTGCAATAGTTACTTTCACATAATTTCCTTCTACTTTGAGTGTCGGTTCCTGTAGTCTCCAATCTATCATCTTTTGAAAAGCGGTATTTAAACCTTCACCCATATCTTTATTAGGTGGGTTTTTATATCTATTTAATGTTCTCACAATTTTGGTATTTCTTGAATATCGAGATTCAAGAATATTTTCCTCGGTAACATATCCCGGAAGTTTTCCCGGACTGTTAATTTCAATACGATTATTAAAAATCAAAACATGAACATCGTCTGAAATTGAATAGTCTCTATGAATCACTGCGTTTACTAAAATTTCCCAAATTGTTTCTTCAGGATATTTTACTGTGTCGAGACCTTTTGGTGTCCAAATTTTGACGTTAGACATTAAGTGAGTTATTGTTTCAGATGCCTTATGTATCTGTTCATAGAGACTGCCCTCAATATTTACTTGTTCTTTAAGATGTTCACGTTCAGGAACTTTTTCAGCGGTATCATACCGTGTAATCTTAATGCCACACTTTCGAGGTAAAATTACAACTGGATTATCATTAAATAAAAGAAGACCTGACATTTTTGGTTCATATGATTTTCTATCAACTAAATTTTGATTCACAGTGAAATCAATAGGATCAGATTGAGGAGCATAATCTTGAAGAAATCTCCTAATTTCATTAGATTCAAAAATATCTTCAGCTTTTGCATCTTTGTACACTAAATCCTCATATGAAGTTTCTCCCTTTGCAAATGACAACTCTTGTATTTTTTGCGGATCCTTTAATGGTAATGATTGAGCCGAAACTCTAATATATACAGTATTGTCTGCTGTATTATGAACTTTTTCACTTTTTTCGACAGTAATTTGGAGAGCATAAGAATTGTCAATCTCATTTTGTAAAAATGTTGCGACGTATGGAATAGATGGTTTTAGTTCCATCAAATTTTGAAATATATAATTGAAATCTTCTTTCAAAATAAAACCATTCCACCGTTTTTGAGGATTAGGCTCATCTTTATCATCTTTTATTCCTACTATGAAATCGCCTCCATCCGCATTAGCAAATGCGCAAGCAATTTTTTGTATTTTTCTTCCATCAATCTCTTTAGCTTTTTTATCGTAAAAATGTCCTTCTTGACGTGTAGATAAATCCAAAATTTGAATTAATGATTATTTCTTTTCTTTCATATTTAATGAGGGATCGTTAACTAAGGATCAAATATAGAAACAAATTCACGAAAACAAATAACTTTTAAACAAAAAAATCTGCCTCAAAAGAAGCAGATTCATATAATTTTAAGAGGGAAAAATCTTAGTTATTCGTTACCGAAAGTTTTACTTCGATATTATTTCTTGTTGCATTGGAATATGGACAAATTTGATGCGCTTTTTCAGTCAATTCCTGAGCTTCTTCAAGAGAAACTCCCGGAATATTCACATCCAATTCTGCTGCCAAGCCAAAACCTCCGTTTTCATTTTGCCCAATGCTTACTTTTGCAGATACTGAAGTTTCTCCGGTTTGAATTTTAGATTTGCTGATGACTAAATTCAATGCGCTGTCAAAACAGGCTGCATATCCTGCTGCAAAAAGCATTTCAGGATTTGTGTAATCGTCATTGGCACCGCCTAATCCTTTTGGCATTCTCACTTCAAGGTCCAAAACTCCATTATCGCTTTTTACATGTCCGTTTCTACCGCCTTTTGCGGTAACGCTGGTTGTATATAATGTTTTCATTTATTTTTGAATTTTATTTAAAATTTTATGAACGGTTTCTTTCAGTTCTACTAAATCTTCCGTAGTAAGATTCAGTTTTTCCTGCATTTTTGCCGGAATTTCACACGCCTTTTGCTGTAGATTTCTTCCAGCATCATCCAGAAAAATTTCAACTACTCTTTCGTCTTCTTTTTTTCTTTTTCTGATGATAAAACCCTTAGCTTCCAATCTTTTGAGAAGTGGGGTTAAAGTTCCGCTGTCGAGATAGAGTTTTTCACCAATCTGATTGACGGTCAGTCCATCCTTTTCCCACAGCACCATCATCACAAGATATTGTGAGTAGGTAATATCCAGTTCATCAAGAAACGGACGGTACAAACCGGTGATTTCTTTTGCGATGACATACAATGGGAAACAGAGTTGATTTCCTAATTGGGGTGGGTTGTGATTTTCCATAATTCAGTGATTTTGTGAAAATACTATTTTACTGAGACTTTGCAGCCCGGCTGTAGCGGAACTCCTTTTTTGCTGAACCAGATTTTCTTTTTAAGACTGTTTCTGAAGCAAAAAAGAGTGGAAGCGGAAGACGGAAATAGCTGCCACCAAAAAAATAAAAGCTAGCTATTCGACAGAGTCAAATTGCTGCACAAATAAGAATACTATCTTTTGATGATAAATTCCTCCATCGGAATTCTTACTTTCTTCATGTTTGAAAGCCAGTCGTTTTCGGTATCTCTGTAACCAAGATATAGAAGTGAAACGCTTTTTAGTCCTAATTTTTTCAACTCAAGAATCTCGTCAACGATTTCATTATTGAAACCTTCCGCTGGTGTAGAATCGATTTTCAATTCTGCCGCCTGAGCCATTGCCAAACCTAATGCAATATACGTTTGTCTTGCAGTATGTGCAAAGTGCTGTTCTGGAGTCTGAGCGTTGTACAAATCTTTGATCATATCGGTATAACTACTGAAACGTCCCTGTGGCAAGTCTCTCACATCGGTATGATGATCGTACACCTTATCGATTTTTTCATTTGAATAGCTGTCCCAAGCTGCAAAAACCAAAACGTGAGAAGAATCTCTCATCACTTCAGGATTAAATGCGCCGCTCACCATTTTCTCTTTCAATTCCTGATTTTCTATAACAATCACACGGAAAGGTTGTAATCCTGATGAAGTAGGAGCTAATCTTGCAGCTTCTAAAATTGTATTTAAATCTTTTTGTGATACTTTTTTTGTTGAGTCATACGCTTTTACGGCATGTCTCCAGTTTAAATCTTCTATTAACGACATTGTTTATTATTTTTTTAATTAAAATTTTGATTCTTTAAATTATCTGAATCAAAATAACAATACAAAGATATGAAACAATTAAATTGTGTACAATTTAATTTTGAGAAATGTGTTTTAGATGAAATCTATGATGTTACTTATCGCCAATTTTAAGCAAAAAAAATCCATTGAAAATAGACAATGGATTATTAATCTTTGTGATTGTCCGAAATTAATGGTCAGTCGCAAAAACTTTATATTTCTTCGTTAAGTCTACGCCTTTGTATATCTTAAACGGTTAGTTAGTAAAAAATTCTTTGTTTGACCTAGCGTTAAAATAAACAACATGAAAAATAGCGGATACTCATATTAATCTTATAATAAAATATTAGATCCGCCGCCATAAGTTAAGTTTTAGTTATTAACTAATTCTGCCCTAAAAACATCAGCAAAATGCTTTCTGATCTTTACTTTAATGTTCTCAACTTCTTCTGGTGTCAATTCTCTTTCCAGTTCTCTTTTCAAAGAAGTCACCTGCTTATCTTTAATTCCACATGGAATAATGTATTCAAAATAACGCATATCGGTGTTGACATTGAATGCAAAACCATGCAGAGTCACCCAGCGGGAAGCTTTCACCCCCATTGCGCAGATTTTTCTGGCGTACGGTTTTCCGACATCCAGCCAAACTCCGGTTTCTCCCGGTGAACGTTCACCTTTTAAACCAAATTCAGCAATAGTTCGGATAATCACTTCTTCCAAATTCCGCATGTACTTATGAATGTCTGTGAAGAAATTTTCCAGATCTAAAATAGGGTAACCCACAATCTGCCCGAAACCGTGATAAGTAATGTCTCCGCCTCGGTTTACCTTGACAAATGTGGCATCTATTTCTTTTAATTTATCAATTCCTGCCAACATATTTTCTTCATGACCGCTTTTTCCCAAAGTATATACGTGAGGATGCTCTACGAAAAGAAAATGGTTGGACGTGGTAAGATGTTCTTCAGCGGGTAAGTCGCGGTTTTTGACTTTAGTATCAATGATTTCTTTCATCAGTTTTTCCTGATAATCCCAGGAAGACTGATAATCTTTTACGCCTAAATCTTCAAATGCTACGACTTTATTTTGATGTGTGTTCATGCCTTTTATTAACAGACAAATTTAGTGATTTTTAATTTTTTATTGAATGAATAAAATCTATTGCATTTATCCTCCAATCTTTATCGTTCAGTAAAATATGGACGAATGCAGTTCCGATGATTCCACCGTCTGCTTTTTCGGTCACATTTTCATAATCTTCTTTAGATTTAATTCCAAAACCAATCATGACTGGATTTTTTAACGGAAGAGAAGCAATTCTTAAAAGGTAGTCTTCATTTTTTAAAACTGTATTCTCGCTTCCCGTTGTGGATGAGGAACTTACCGCATATAAGAATCCTGAACTTAAAGAATCCAGATACAAAATCCTTTCATCCGAGGTTTCAGGAGTAATGAGAAATGTAAAATTCAGATTATATTTTTCTAAAATTTGCTGATAATTTTTTTCAAATTCGATGGGTGGAAGATCGGGAATAATTAATCCTGAAACTCCACTTTCAGAACATTCTCTGCAAAAATTTTCAAACCCGAAACTTAAAACGGGATTGATATATCCCATCAAAATAATCGGAATTTTGATTTCGTTTTTAACTGATTTCAATTGAGAGAAAAGTTTTTCAATAGTCATTCCGTTTTTTAAAGCCAGTTCGTGTGCTTTTTGAATCACCGGTCCATCAGCGACAGGGTCGGAATAAGGCATTCCGATCTCCATCATGTCGGCTCCGGCATCCTGAATGAGTTTTATAATTTCAGCCGTATCTTCCAATTGCGGAATTCCTGCTGTGAAGTAGATGTTTAGTTTTTTCATTTTTAGAAGTTAGAGATTAGAAGTTAGAAGCTAGATGTTTGAGCGTTGAAATACTAATTTCTAACTACTAGCTTCTAATTTCTTTAAGTAAGTTTCCATATCCTTGTCACCACGACCACTCAGGCAAATCACCACAATATCATTTTCATTAAATTTCTTTTTATTTAAAACGGCCAGAGCATGAGCACTTTCCAGAGCAGGAATAATTCCTTCTAGTTTTGTAAGTTCAAATGCAGATTGCAAAGCTTCATCATCATTAATGCTAAAAAATTCAGCACGGTTTTCTTTAAATAAATGCGCATGAAAAGGCCCTATTCCTGGGTAATCCAAACCTGCAGAAATGGAATGAGGTTCAATAACCTGTCCGTCATTTGTTTGCATAACCAAACTTTTGCTTCCGTGCAAAACGCCTAAAGTTCCCAGAAAAGTAGTCGCAGCAGATTTCCCTGATTCAACTCCAAAACCTCCAGCTTCAGCAGCAATAATTTTCACATTGTCTTCCTCTACAAAATGATAAAAAGTTCCTGCAGCATTGCTTCCGCCACCCACACAGGCAATTACGTAATCAGGATTTTCTCTTCCGATTTGTTCGTAAAGCTGTTCTTTAATTTCTTTAGAAATCACACTTTGGAATCTCGCCACCAAATCAGGAAATGGATGTGGACCAACCACACTTCCGATCACGTAATGCGTTGTGGTTGAGTTGTTAATCCAATCTCTTAATGCTTCGTTCACAGCGTCTTTCAATGTTTTTGAACCTGATGTTGCAGGAATTACTGTTGCTCCCAACATTTTCATTCTTCCAACATTCGGGGCCTGTCTTGCAATATCGACTTCGCCCATGTACACGATGCATTCCAAACCAAGTAAGGCACAAGCTGTAGCAGTGGCAACACCGTGTTGTCCGGCTCCCGTTTCTGCAATAATTCTGTGTTTTCCAAGTCTTTTTGCCAATAAAACCTGTCCCAAAGCATTGTTGATTTTATGCGCACCGGTATGATTGAGATCTTCTCTTTTTAAATAAATTTTGGTATTGTATTTTTTACTTAAATTTTGAGAAAAATAAAGTGGAGTCGCACGTCCTACATAGTTTTTCAGCAAATCCTGATATTCATTTTGAAATTCTTCAGACTCTATAATTTCAAGATAATTTTTTTGTAATTCTTCAACATTTGGATACAGCATTTCGGGGATAAATGCGCCGCCGAATTCTCCGTAATATCCGTTTTTGTCTGGGTTTTTATAGTTCATTTTTGATTTTTTATAAATTAATTATATTAAAAATGCTGTATTGGATTCTCCTAAATTTTGTAAAAGATCAATTGTCTTGAGAGAAGCATTTAATATTAATATGTCGTTGTCAGTAGATTTTGTCCATTTATTATTATCAAATTCCAAAAAGTAATTGGCTTTATCATAAAGGATTTTTGTACCCGTTTTTTCATAGAAAGTTCTTAAGTCTTTTTCACAGAAACCAATTGTCTCAATATTTTTTTGTTTAAGATTTTCTATTGTTTTTTCCAGAAGAATAGTTCCATAACCTTTGTTTTTTTCCACGGAAACAAATCCTGCAAACTCGGCAAATTGATAAGAATTATTCTCTATCTTAAATTTAAAATCAAAATTAATTCTTGCTAAAGAAACTATTCTTTCATCAATTTTTAAAAAGTGAAATTCTGATTTTTTAAATTTCTCTTTGAATGTTTCAAAACCCAAATCATACCAATCTTCTAATTCCCAAAATTTCAGAGTAACTTCAATTTCTTTATTAAGAAGTTCGTTTGATTTTTTCACGTAATACTGCATTATAAAGATTTTATTTCGATAGTACTTCTGGTTGATGTTTTACTTCAAAATTCAGTGAGTTGGCAATGAAGCAATACTCATTTGCTTTGTGATGCAGCTCTATTGCTTTTTCAATCATGCCTTCTTCGGCAACTAAAATTTTCGGCTTAAGAATTATTTCTGTAAACTTCCCACTACCGTTTTCGCTTTCTATCATGGTTCCTTCTGCAAAATCTACGTATTCCAAAACCAGAACTTTATTGACCGAACAAAAATGCAGATACCATAACAAATGACAGGATGAAACTGAAGCCAACAATAAGTCTTCAGGATTGTGCAGCTCTGGATTTCCTAAAAATGCCGGATCTGAAGAACCATAAATCTCCGCTTTTCCATCAAACGAAATAGTGTATCTTCTTTCGTATGAACGATAGTTTTTGGTTGATTCACCGGTATTTCCCGTCCATTCTATTTTTGATTTGTACTTGTGGTTTTTCATTGATTAATTATTAGTTTTTTTATTTTTTCTACATCCTTAATTCCCGGTTCAGTTTCGAATTTTGAATTAATATCCAAAGCAAATGGTTTTTGGCTTACATTGTTACAATCATCGGCATTTTCCAAAGAAATTCCGCCGCTTAGAAAATAGGGGATCGGGATTTTAATTTCGTTTAATATATTCCAATCAAAGGTTTTTCCTGTTCCACCGAAAGCTTTCGAATCGGTGTCGAATAAGATGTAGTTGACGGTTGACGGTTGATGGTTGATGGTTTCTTGCAGTTCATTGGGATGTTGATTTCCGATTCTTATTACGTTAATAATCTTTACATTCTGATTTAATCTTTGGTTTAACCTTAGAATATATTCTTCATTTTCATCTCCGTGAAGCTGAATAAAATTTAAATCTGCATTTTTTGAAATTTCAACAATTTTTTCAACAGTTTCATTCACAAAAACACCTACTTTTCCCCGATGATTTATTTCAGCGATATCATCTAAACCTAAATGATTCAAAACAAATCTTGGGGATTTTTCGTAAAAAATGAAGCCAAGAAAATCAATTTTTAAAGTCACTAATTCACGAGCTTGACTGAGCTGAGTCAATCCACAGACTTTGATTTGCAGTTGATCTTTTTGGGTTATTGGTTGATTGATTTCATTCATTGCTAAATTGTTAAACATTTACATTATCAGATTGTTACATTGGAAACAAATTCAGAGAATTTATTTCCAGGCTTTTCATCTTTCATAAAATATTCTCCCATCAAAAACCCGTCAAAGCCTTTTTCTTTAAGGAATTTGAAATCTTTTTCGCTGTAAATACCACTCTCTGCGACGGATAAAGTATTTTCCGGAAGTTGATTTTTCAGATGGACGGAATGTTGTAAATCAACTTTAAAATCTTTTAAATTTCTGTTGTTGATGCCTACAAAATCTACGTTTTTATTGATGTGTTGAAGCTCATCTTCAGTATGAATTTCGAGTAAAACTTCTAAATCTAAGCTTTGCGCCAATTCCGTAAACTCTGAAACCTGATTGGGCGAAAGACAGGCTGCAATCAATAAAATAAGATCTGCACCGATCGATTTTGCTTCATAAAACTGATATTCATCAATCATAAAATCTTTCCGCAGAATGGGAATGTTAATGTGATTTCTGACATTTAAAATATCGTCAAAACTTCCACCGAAGAAATCCTGATCGGTCAAAATAGAAACTGCGCTTGCTCCGAAAGTTTCATAAGCCGAAGCAACTTCTAAAGAAGCAACTTTGTCATTAATGATTCCTTTTGATGGCGACTGTCTTTTAAATTCGGCGATAATTCCGGATTTTGACTGTAAGGTTTCTTTCAACGATAAAGTTTTTCTGTTGAAAAATTCTGAATCTTTTAATTGCTGAAGTGAAATCTCGGATTTCGACTCCGATATCTCTCGTTTTTTTCTTGCGATGATTTTATCTAAAATATTCATTTTTTGTACTCTTTCGGTAATTTTTTTGATAGGATTTTATCCTATCCTTTATTAAATCGTCCCTTTTGGACTTGTAAAACAAACCTTCTAATGCCTGCGAAACTGCGACCCGGCTTGAGCGGAAATCCTTTTTTGCGGTGGAAAAGCTCTGGCAAAAAAAGATTGGGAGCGGAAGACATAAATGAGAAAAAGTACACGCTTTTATCGAAATTTACGAACGAAGTTCTTTGTCGCCCAAAAATTAATTCTTAATCAAATTGTTAAAACAGATTAAAGCTTTTCCGCTTTCCAGACTTTCCTGTGCAAGCAAACGGCAATCCGAATAAGAACCATATTTTTCCGTAAGATGAAGTGCCACCGCTGCATTTGCGACCACCACTGCATTTTGATCTGCCGAGCCATTGCCCTCCAGTATGTTTTTGAAAAGTTCTGCCGATTCCTTAATGGTTGAGCCGCCAGAAATATTCTGAGGATCAACGGGATTGAAACCTAAATCTTTTGAGGAATAAATCTCTTCTCCGGTTTTCGTGATTATTTTGCTGTCGCCGGTAAGGCTTATTTCGTCGTAACCGTCCAATCCATGAACCAGAATAAAGTCACGACTGTCTTTCTGTAGCAGATACTGATAAATTCTTGCGATCTCCAAATTGTAAACGCCAATCACTGAAAACTGCGGTTTTGCAGGATTAACCAGTGGGCCGAGCAGGTTAAAAAATGTACGCAAACCTAAAGATTTTCTCAAAGCGCCCACCGACTGCAAAGCCGGGTGGAAATAAGGAGCATGCAGGAAACAGATGTTAGCCTTTTCCAAATCGTGATTGAGTTCTTCTGAAGTTTTTTTGAACTGGTAACCCAACGCTTCCAATACATTCGATGAACCGGTAATCGCTGAAGCTCCGTAATTTCCGTGCTTGGTTACTTTTTGTCCGGCTCCGGCAACCACGAAACTCGCTAAAGTGGAAATGTTGATGGTATTTTTTCCGTCGCCACCTGTTCCTACGATGTCGATGGTGTTTTCGGCTTCGATGTCGACTTCGACAGCCATGCTGAGTAGAGCCTGTCTAAAACCTTCCAGTTCTTCCAAAGTAATATTGCGCATCAGAAAAATACTGATGAAAGCGGTCACTTCAGTTGCGTTGAATTTATTTTGAGCAATTTCAATCATAATCGCTTTTGCTTCAGATTTTGATAATGTATGATGATTGAAAAGGTATTCTAGTATTTCTTTCATAATTGTTGGTTTTGTTGTGAAATTTCGCAGATAATTAGATTGTGATCTGATATTTTTCTATCGATATCAATCTTTTTTGTAGTGTAAATTTTATCCTTCAGAAAATCTTTGTTAAGGACAGTGTGAATGGCGCTGTCTTTATTGTTTTCTGTAATTATTTCTAAATTCTGGGCATTGAAAAATTCTTTGGTTTCTTCAATTACTTTTTTATTTGGATATTTCCAGCCTGAAAAGGAAATATTAAAGTCTCCAGAATAACAAATATTCCCCTGTAAATTCTGAATGTCTTTTTTCTGTTGTTCTAAATCATTTTCAAAATGAAAACCTTTACCTCCAAAACTTCCGATAACGCTTCCATAAATTACTAATTCACCAAAATTTGTTTCTGTTAAACCGCAAACGGCTGTGAAAGAATCATAAGTTGAAATCTGCTTTTTGAAAGAAAATTTAGAATAGATACTGACTCTGTTTTCGCCCTCACAATAATTTTGATTATCATGGAATGAAGGGAGGAAATCTGTATGAAGTGCAGAATATTCTTGTCCAAAATCAATAATGCGATTGCTTTCTGTCACAATAATGATATCTGCATTTTCATTTTTTATCAAATTTTGAACCTGATTTATTTTTGTTAACTGATTTTTATTCGGTCGTTCAATATTCCAACTTAAAATTTTCATTGTTTTTAAATTTAATTCACAAGAAAATTCCTGATAATCTGTTCTCCATCTGGTGTTAGGATACTTTCAGGATGAAACTGAACGCCGTGAACATCATAACTTTTGTGCTGCAAAGCCATAATCATTCCATCGTTATCTGTTGCGGTGATTTCTAATTCTGCGGGAAATTTTTCCGGATTAACAGCCCAGCTGTGGTATCTTCCAACTTCAATTTCTTTAGGTAAATCTTTGAACAATTTTACATTTTCTCTTACAGTCTTTGAAGACGTTGCAACGCCATGAAAAATTTCTGTCAGATTGATTAAATTTCCGCCAAAAGCTTCTGCGATTGCCTGTTGGCCAAGACAAACTCCTAAAATACTTTTTGTTGGCGCATACTTTTTAATTAAATCCAATAAAATTCCGGCTTCTTCAGGAATTCCAGGGCCTGGAGAAAGGATGATCTTGTCATATTTTTCGATTTCTTCTAATGAAATTTCGTCGTTGCGATAAACGTCAACTTTTTGATTGGTGATTTTTTCAATCATTTGAACGAGATTGTAGGTGAAGCTATCGTAGTTATCGAAGACCAATATTTTGGTTGTTGTATTATCAGTTGTCATTTTATATTATTACTTATAGTTAAAATTAGGGCAAATACGCGACCCGGCTTGAGCGGAACTCCTTTTGCGCAGCAAAAGAGTGGGAGCGGAAGACGGAAATTTGTCGCCATAAAAGATTTATACCAATCTTTCCGCTTTCTCTACCGCTTTTTTTAGGGCATTGAGTTTGTTATTCACCTCCTGAAGTTCGCTTTCGGGAACTGATTTTGCGACTAATCCAGCTCCTGCCTGATAAAATAAAGTATTGTTTTTACTCAAAAAAGTACGGATCATAATTGCCTGATTGCAATCGCCATTTAAACCAACCATTCCTATGCAGCCGCCGTAATATCCGCGGGAATCTTTTTCGTATTCGTTGATGAGTTGCAACGCTTTATATTTTGGAGCACCGCTTAAAGTCCCTTGTGGAAAGGTGGCAGAAACAATGTCAAACGGATTGGTATTTTCTTCCAGTTCTGCCGTCACTTCGCTGACCATGTGAATAACGTGTGAGAAAAGCTGAATTTCTTTAAGTTTGGTTACTGTCACGTTTTTCCCCATTTTTCCTAAATCATTTCTAGCCAAATCAACCAACATCGTGTGCTCGGCATTTTCCTTCGGATCTTTTTTTAGAGCTTCTGCAGACTGTAAATCGGTTTCAAAATCTCCGCTTCTCTTGAATGTTCCGGCAATAGGGTGAATAATGGCTTTGTTATTTTTAATAATTAACTGACTTTCAGGACTTGATCCGAATAATTTGTAATTTCCATAGTCGAAGAAGAACAAATATGGAGACGGATTGATGTTTCGCAAAGCACGGTACACGTTAAACTCATCACCTTTAAATTTTTGCTCGAATCTTCTGCTTAAAACCAATTGAATCACATCACCTCTCATGCAATGTTTCTGAGCTTTTTCTACCAATTCAAGATATTCTTCATCGGTAAGATTCGAAGTTTCAAAACCGTCTTTTTCGAAAGGGTAAACGAGGGCATTTTTATTTTTAATTAAATCCTGCAGCAACCGTATTTCAGATTTTACTCCATCGATTTGATTTTCAATAAAATGCATTTCATCATTAAAATGATTGATGGCAATCACGTATTGATACAGTCTGTAACGCAAAATCGGGATTTCGACTTCTTTACTTTGAGGTTTAAACTGAATATTTTCAAAAAGCGGAACGGCTTCAAAACTTGTATATCCAAAAAGGCTTTGCGCCGTTTCTTCAATGGGATCGTTGGTTTTTTCACATACAAATGCTTTAGAAAAATGATTAAGCAAATCAGTTACTTTTATATTTTCCAAAGGCTTTTTCTCCGGATTTCCGTTCGGGAATTTTACTTCAAACTCGTGAAGGTTTTTAATTTCAATTCCTGCAATAGCGTTTACCGCAATGAATGAAAAATTGTTGTCAATATTCTTGGTGTCTGAACTTTCAAGAAGAATGGTATCTCGAAATTTATCTCTGATCTGAAGATAAATATTCATCGGGGTTTGCAGATCTCCAAGTGACTTTCTTGAGGTGGTTTTTATATTGATTTTGTTGGTAAACATTTTGATAATTTTAAATTTTTTGACAAAAAAAAGACTTCAACGCAATCGTCAAAGTCTCTGTATGTTTTCTATAATATTCCTGCTGTAAATTAACAACACGACAATAGCATCAGACCCGACGAAGAGTTTGAGTGCCACCACCAATTTTTGTTAACTGAATTAATCATGGGACAAATGTAGAACTTTTTTTAATACCAGAAATAAAAATTTCAAAAAAGTGAAAATTTATTTTTCCAGAAGTTGTAATTCTTGTTTCAGCTCGGTGATCATAATCAAGAATGTATTGGTCGTTCAAAGTTGAGCTGAAGTGATAATTGACGTGCTCTCTACTCCATATTTATTAATAAACCAAGCGTTTAGATAAAGGAAGGATAAATATGAGCACCCATGCTTTCCGAGTGACGATAGATAAAAGTCCGAAAAATAAAATAAATATCAATACGGAATAAAAACCATGAGGACTAAAGAAAAACAGGATTTTTGATATAATGACCATTTTACTAGTTTTAAAATCATCCTTAAATATCATCCTTATTAATTAACAGAATCTTTCAAACATGATTTAAAAAATGCAGATAGTCGCTTATTATAAAAGTTTATTTTATATTTTTGTGATCGAATTAGAAAATAAAGAAATCGTACTTGCGATTCTCTTTAATATAGAAAATAAATAGAAATTTACCTATGAAATCGCCACGATTGGTTACACTAATCAAGATATAAAAAAGTTGGGCGATAACATATGCCTTTAAAATAAATAAAATCTACCTATGAAAAAAGTATTAGCAATCGCATTTATCGGAAGTGTATTCGCAGTAAGCTGTTCAAAAAAAGCTGACAAATCATTACAAGACAGCAATATCATGTTGGAAGAACCTGCTGCAGCTACAGTTCCTGCAGATTCTACAAAAAAGGATTCTGCACCTGCTCCGGCAACTGCCATTCCTGCACCATCGTCTTCTACAGATTCTACGGCAACAGCTAAATAATGAAAAAACTGTTTATAACAGGGATCGTAAGTTTACTTGTTATTTCCTGTTCTAAAAAAGAAAATTCAGAAATACAGCCATCATCAGATACTTCTACGCCTGTTACTGCCAATGTTTCAGGGCAGAGTTTAATAGAAGCTTCAGATTGTATGGCATGTCATAATGCTGATGAACGTTTGATAGGACCTTCATACAAAGAAATTGCGGCAAAATATTCTGAAAAGGATATTGAAATTCTTGCATCAAAAATTATCGAAGGCGGAAGTGGAGTTTGGGGAAGCGTTCCGATGCAGCCTCATCCGCAGATTTCAAAAGAAGATGCAAAAAAAATGGTGGAATACATTCTGTCACAGAAAAAATAATCATGACCACCGAAAAATCAGGACTGCACACACGAAATCTACATAGAAATCCTTACGATTTTGAACAACTGATTTCCTGTGTGCCGGAACTGAAACATTATGTATTTAAAAATGCTTACGGAAATTTAACCGTCAATTTCAGCATTCCGAAAGCCGTAAAGTTGCTTAATAAGGCTTTATTGGAACATTTTTATGATGTTAAAAACTGGAATATTCCAGACGAAAATCTTTGTCCGCCCATTCCGGGACGTGCAGATTACATTCATTATATGGCCGATTTGTTGGCTGAAAATTCAAAAGAAATTCCAAAAGGTTCATCCGTAAAAGGTTTGGATATAGGAACGGGAGCCAATTTGGTTTATCCGTTGATTGCCCATCAATCGTACGATTGGGAAATGTTGGGGACAGATATCAATCAGAAATCTTTAGACAATGCTCAGAAGATTTTAGATGGAAATCCTGAAATTTCATCAGGTATTCAGTTGAAATTTCAACCGGATTCAAATTTTATCTTTAAAAATATTCTTAATTCTGAAGATCGATTCACGTTTTCAATGTGCAATCCGCCTTTTCATGATTCAGAAGAATCTGCAATGAAAGGAAATTTCAGAAAAACAAAAAATCTCAATAAATCTAAGGCAAAAAAGCCTACTCTCAATTTCAGCGGGCAACAATCTGAATTGTGGTGTGAGGGTGGTGAATTGGCATTTATTTCAAAAATGATTGAAGAAAGTGCATTGTATTCTTCTCAAATTCTTTGGTTTACCTGTCTGGTTTCAAAAAAAGAAAATTTATTTAAACTCAATTCGCTTTTAAAGAAATTTAAAGCTTTTGAAGCGAAAACAATTGATATGACGCAAGGTCAGAAAGTGAGCAGAATTTTGGCCTGGACGTTTGTTCCTCAAAATAGAAGAAGTAGTTTTTAAGATTCACTTTTCTATTTGTGCAGCATTTGACTCTGTCGAATAGCTGGTTTTTATTTTTTAATGGCAGCTATTTCCGCCTTCCGCTCCCAATCTTTTGTTCGTCGTTCCTCCTCACAAAAGGATTTCCGCTCAAGTCGGGCTGCGAGTGATTCAATGTCAAAAATTCCCCTCTTTGGAGGGGTGGCGAAAATTCGAAAGAATTTTTGACGGGGTGGTTTAAAAATTTAAATAATCAGAACAATTTTAAAGAGGAAATCTTAATCAGTTTTAATAAAATAAAAACTTTTGTGACCCTTGATTATGTTGAATTTAACGATTTATGGATTAAATAAAATTCCAGTTTCATAAACGCTTAAAATTCACTATTTTTGCAATCGAAAAAATTGAATTATAATGCAATTATCAGAACAGGAAATCATTAGAAGAGAAAAGCTGACTAAGCTTGTTGAAATGGGAATCAACGCATTCCCGGCAGAAGAATATACGGTTACAGATACTACAGAATCTATAAAACAGAATTTTTCTGAAAGTAAACAGGTGAAGATTGCGGGCAGATTAATGTCTCGCCGTATTCAGGGGAAGGCTTCTTTTGCTGAATTGCAAGATTCTACAGGAAAAATTCAGGTGTACTTCAACCGTGACGAAATCTGTCCGGGAGAAGACAAAACATTATACAACGACGTTTACAAACACCTTTTAGACATCGGTGACATCATCGGAATCGAAGGAGAATTGTTCACAACTCAGGTTGGTGAAATGACCGTTTTGGTAAAAAACTTTACGCTTTTAACGAAAACTTTAAGGCCGCTTCCTCAGGCAAAAACAGATGAAAATGGAGTAGTGCACGATGCTTTCAACGATCCTGAATTGAGATACAGACAGCGTTATGTAGATTTAATTGTGAATCCTCAGGTAAAGGAAACTTTCGTGAAGAGAACAAAAATGTACACGGCAATGCGTCAGTTTTTCAATGATGCAGGTTATATTGAGGTTGAAACTCCGGTTTTACAGGCAATTCCTGGCGGAGCTGCAGCAAGACCTTTCATTACGCATCACAACGCTTTAGATATTCCTTTATATATGAGAATTGCTAACGAGTTGTATCTGAAAAGATTAATCGTTGGTGGTTTTGACGGAGTGTATGAATTCTCAAAAAATTTCAGAAATGAAGGGATGGACAGAACCCACAATCCGGAGTTTACCGTAATGGAAATCTACGTTGCCTACAAAGACTATTACTGGATGATGGATTTCACCGAAAAAATGATAGAACATTGTGCTATCGCGGTGAACGGAACTACCAAAGCTAAGTTTGGTGATCAGGAAATTGATTTCAAGGCACCTTATGCAAGAGTTTCAATGACGGAAGCGATTCAAAAATATACAGGTTTTGACATTACCGGAAAATCTGAGCAGGAGTTGTTTGATTTTGCCAAATCTATCGGAATCGAGGTGAATGAAACGATGGGGAAAGGAAAATTAATCGACGAAATTTTTGGTGAAAAATGTGAAGGAAACTTTATTCAGCCGACTTTCATTACAGATTATCCTGTAGAAATGTCGCCTTTAACTAAAAAGCATAGAAGTCAGGAAGGTTTGACCGAGCGTTTTGAACTGATGGTCTGCGGTAAAGAAATCGCCAATGCCTATTCAGAATTAAACGACCCTATTGACCAAAGAGAACGTTTTGAAGATCAGTTAAAATTAGCCGAAAAAGGAGATGACGAAGCAGGACAATTTATCGATGAAGATTTCTTAAGAGCCTTGGAATACGGAATGCCGCCAACTTCAGGAATGGGAATAGGTATGGACAGATTAATTATGTTTTTAACAAATAATCCATCCATTCAGGAAGTATTGTTCTTCCCACAAATGAAGCCAGAGAAAACAACTCCACAAATCGAGTTAGGTGAAGATGAAAAAGTGATTCTGGAAATACTAAACTCCCGTGAAGAAGTATTTTCTTTAGCTGAAGTAAAAGAAAGAAGTCAGTTGTCTGGAAAAAAATGGGATAAAGCTTCTAAAACTTTAACGAAAGGAAACTTAGTGAAGGTGGAGAAGATTGACGAGAATGTTTTGATGAAGCTGGTTTAAGCAGATTTAAAAAAATACATATAAAATCCTGAAAAATATTTTCAGGATTTTTTGTTAGGTATAAACTACAAAATGATATTTCGCCGTTGTAAGAAAAACTAGAATTATGAAACTGATTTTTTTCCTTATATTCTTTTCATTTTATAGCCTGAACAGCGCACAAATGCTGTCTTCTGTTTATTTTAAAAATAACAGTTACGAACTCAATCAGCAATCTAAAAATAAGCTGGATAGTTTATCACAGTTAAAATCTAATCTCACCTTCAGGATTTTTGGAAATTGCGATCCCTCCGGAAATATTGTACTCAATAAAAAATTATCAGAGAACCGTGCAAATGCAGTCAGCGAATATTTAAAAGGAAAAGCTTCGAATAATATTAAATTGCAAACTGCGATAGGCTTGGGTATAGAAAAACAAATCAACGACAACAGTACAGAAGACCTTAGAGAAAAAAACAGAAGAGTAGATATATTTATTGAAAAGAGACTAGCTCCCGGAGAAAAAATTTCGAGAAAAGCATATCCAAGTTTTCTTAATACAAAAATTGCAATGATGAAAGTGAAAGATACTTTTTCGCTTCCGGATGTGAATTTCATTGGTGGTCGTCACGTCTGGCTTCCAAGCGGAAATGCTAATCTGCTGAAGCTTTCAAAAATATTAAAAGAAAATGAAAATCTTGAGGTTGAATTGCAGGGGCATATTTGTTGCGACTACGAAAATTTTGATGGAGAAGATGTCGATTTAGGAACCTTTAATCTTTCATGGACGAGAGCTACTGCAATCAAAGACTATTTGCTGAAACAAGGTATTGAGCAGAATAGAATTATGGTAAAAGGTCTTGGTCATCTCAATCCGGTCGTCTATCCTGAAATTACAGAAGCCGACCGAATTAAGAACCGTAGAGTAGAATTGGTTTTAACTAAAAAATAGTGTCAGATTTTTTTATTGGTAACCTTTGTAAACGAAAACATCAGATAAAATAAGAACGGCAAAATAAATAGTGAGCCTAAAACCAAAGCCCAACCTAAAGCTGAAATTGTTTTTTCAGCTGCGATATGTTTTAATAATGAAAGGTGTTGTCCGTTTCCTAATAAAATAATATCAGGATTGTGCTGATATGTTGCTGCTACCAGAATCATAATAATCTGAAATCCTGCCAAAGCTCTTACAGGAAGTAATTTGCGGTTATGCATCGCTCTTAAAATTAAACCTAGAGCAACAGTTGCAAAAGAAATCGACATCACACCTAATGGTTTAGAAAAAATCCATTTTGTTAAAGGGATATCGGAAAAGTAAGCAGCAGAAAATACCAATAATCCTGTTACGACTACAAAAATCATAGTCTGATGTGATTTTTTAATCATTAAGCCTAATTCTAATCTGTCGCTGGTTTCCCGTAAAGAAAAAATGGAAGCTAAATAAGCGCAAAGAGAAACGGTGAATAATCCTACCGCCACGCCAAACCAATTGAGCCAGCTGAAAACATACAAATCTAAAAAGTTTTTTGCGTCAGGATTAATCGATTGTGAAACGGTCGCAGCTGCTATTAAACCTAAGAAAAAAGGCGTCAAAAGACTCGCATAATAGAAAATTTGTGTATAAATTATCTGCCATCGGTCTTCCACCGCATCATAATGCCTGAAAGTGAATGCTGTACCTCTTGCGATAATCCCAACCAGCATTAATACTAACGGAATGTGAAGATAAGTTGACATTGTCGTATAAATTTCGGGGAAACCAACAAATAGAATTACAATCGCAATAATCAACCACATGTGGTTGGCTTCCCAAACGGGTGCAATCGACTCATACATGATTTTTTCGGTGTACTTTCTGTTTTTCTTTTTAGTCATCAGCTCGACAATTCCTGCTCCGAAATCGGCGCCGCCTAAAATTACATAAAGACATACAGAAAGCCATAGAAAACCAATTACAACGTAGATCATGATTTTTTGTTTTTAGAGTTAAATTGTGCGTCTGTCGGATCGTAAAGTCTCGGGACCATTTGTATCTGTCTTCTTAAAAGGAAGATAATAATTAATGATAATGATATGAAAATAGCCGTAAAAAAGTAAAACGAGTACTGAATTCCGGGCATGGGAGTTACTGCGTCCGCTGTTCTCATGATTCCGTAAATAATCCAGGGTTGCCTGCCGACTTCAGTGACCGTCCATCCAGCTTCCAAAGCCATATATCCGAAGGGTGTTGCAAAAAGAAACGTCTTTAGCAGCCAATTTTTATTCAACCAATCTTTTTTGAAAAAGAAAGCGTAGAGATAGAGACTTCCAATGCAAATCATCACCACACCAAAGAAAATCATAATCTGAAAAGCGTAATGTACAACGGCAACAGGCGGCCATTCATCTTTTGGAAAATCATTTAAACCTTTTATCTCTGCATTAAAATCATTGGTGGCTAAAAAACTTAAAACTTTTGGAATTTTTAAAGCATAATTAATTTCACCTTTTTCTTCATCAGGAATTCCGCCAATCACGAAAGCAGCCCCTTTTTCAGTTTTAAAATGAGCCTCCATTGCAGCTAATTTTATAGGTTGTCTTTCCGCAACAGATTTTGCAGCGACATCACCACTTAAAGGAGCACCAAACGCACCAATCATCGCAAAGGCAGCGGCGATTCTAAACGCTTTAGTATGAAATTCAACATTCTTTTTTTTCATAATTAAAAAAGCATGAACTCCCGCAACGGCAAATCCGGTCGCACAAAATGCAGCCACCGTCATGTGCAAAGCCTGTGGAAACCAAGCTTCATTAAACATCGCTTTGAGTGGATCAATATTCACATATTCTCCATTAATATAATCAAATCCGGTAGGTGAATTCATCCATGCATTGGCTGCTACTACTAATATTCCTGATGCCAAACCGCTTAATCCAACCAAAAATCCACAAAACCAGTGAAACCATTTATTAAATTTATCCCAACCATAAAGGAGAAATCCGATGGCGATGGCTTCAATAAAAAATGCCGTTCCCTCAAGAGAAAATGGCATTCCGAAAATGGGGCCTGCGTGTTTCATAAATCCTGGCCAGAGCAATCCCAATTCAAATGAAAGCATCGTTCCGGAAACTGCTCCTGTAGCAAATAAAATCGCAACACCTTTGCTCCATGCTTTGGTAAGACCTTTATAAATTTCATTACCTGTTTTCAGATATTTCCAGTGGGCAAATGCCATGAGAAAAGGCATCACCATTCCGACGCAGGCAAATATAATATGAAAGCCTAAGGAAAGTGCCATTTGGGCACGTGCAGCAATGAAATCATCCATAAAATTAATTTTTCATCTGAAAGTTACGGATAAAATTATGGTAACATTATATGATTTAAAACATTACAATTATTTCAAATTCGCATTGTAACTTTATTGTTTTTTAGTTTGAATATAACATGCATTTTTTAGCATAAATTCTGATATTTTAAGAAGTAAATTACTTTCATAAGTCGAAAAAAATCACGATATTTGTGGGTCTTTGCATTAAGCAAATATTTCAATTTTATATGAGTCAAAAACAATATACAGCTAGTAGTATCCAGGCATTAGAAGGCATGGAGCACGTTCGTCTAAGACCATCTATGTACATTGGTGATGTAGGAGTGAGAGGTCTTCATCATTTGGTTTATGAAGTAGTAGATAACTCGATTGACGAGGCTCTTGCAGGTCATTGTGATACGATATTAGTGACAATTCATAAGGGAGAAGGTATCTCTGTAAAAGATAACGGTAGAGGAATTCCTGTAGATTTACATGAGAAAGAACAAAAATCAGCTTTAGAGGTTGTAATGACTAAAATTGGAGCAGGTGGAAAATTTGATAAAGATTCTTACAAAGTTTCAGGAGGTCTGCATGGTGTAGGGGTTTCTTGTGTGAATGCACTTTCAACTTTATTGGTAGCAACGGTTAGCCGTGACGGTAAATTATACCAGCAAAAATATTCTGAAGGAAAAGCTTTGGCAGATGTTGCTGAAATTGGTACAACTGATGAAAGAGGAACTGAGGTTTTCTTTCAGCCGGATGGTACTATTTTTCAGGAATTGGTGTATAATTATGATACACTTGCAGCAAGAATGCGTGAGCTTTCTTTCTTAAATAAAGGAATCACTATTACTTTGGTTGACGAAAGAGAACCGAACGAAGACGGATCTTTTGCTTTTGAAGTTTTTCATTCTGAAGGTGGTTTGAAAGAATTCGTAGAGTTCATCGACGGAAACCGTGAAGCAATTATGGAAAACGTGATTTTCATGGAAGGTGAAAGAGATGATATTCCTGTAGAAGTTGCGATGCGTTACAATACATCTTTTAACGAAAATCTTCATTCATACGTTAATAACATCAATACCCATGAGGGCGGAACTCACTTGGCAGGTTTCAGACGTGCTTTGACAAGAACATTGAAAAAATATGCTGATGATTTAGGAATTCCTGCTAAAGAAAAAGTGGAAATTACCGGAGATGACTTCCGTGAAGGTTTGACGGCTGTGATTTCTGTAAAAGTAATGGAGCCTCAGTTTGAAGGGCAAACTAAAACTAAATTAGGAAACTCTGAAGTTTCCGGTGCGGTAGATAAGATTGTAGGTGAAATGTTGACTAACTTCTTAGAAGAAAATCCAAACGAGGCTAAAATTATCGTTCAGAAAGTTGTTTTGGCTGCAAAAGCGAGACAGGCTGCTAAAAAGGCTCGTGAAATGGTTCAGAGAAAATCTCCGATGGGAGGTTCTGGTTTACCAGGAAAATTATCTGACTGTTCATCAAAAGATCCTGCAGAATCTGAATTGTTCTTAGTCGAGGGAGATTCGGCAGGTGGAACTGCAAAACAAGGTAGAGACAGACATTTCCAGGCAATTCTTCCGTTACGAGGTAAAATTTTGAATGTTGAGAAATCAATGTTGCACAAAGTTTACGATAACGAGGAAATTAAAAATATTTACACGGCACTTGGAGTTTCTGTAGGAACAGAAGAAGATAGTAAAGCGTTAAATCTTGCAAAATTAAGATACCATAAAGTAGTAATCATGACCGATGCCGATATTGACGGTTCTCACATTTCTACTTTGATTCTTACCTTCTTCTTCAGATTTATGAAAGAAATGATCGAGAACGGTTATATTTATATTGCACAGCCGCCTTTATATTTATTAAAGAAAGGAAACAAAAAAATATATGCTTACAACGAAAAAGAGCGTGAAGAAGTAACCTTAGAGATGGCTCCGGACGGGAAAGGTGTTGAAGTTCAGCGTTATAAAGGTCTTGGAGAGATGAATCCTGAGCAGCTTTGGGAAACTACCTTAAATCCTGAGCACAGGATTCTGAAGCAAGTGACGATTGATAATGCAGTTGAAGCAGATTCTGTTTTCTCAATGTTGATGGGCGATGAGGTTCCACCAAGAAGAGAATTTATCGAGAAAAATGCAAAATATGCTAAGATTGATGTTTAATCATCTTTTAAAATAATATTTTAAAGACTCCATTTTTTGTGGAGTCTTTTTTTTGTTTAAAATCTAATAATTCTCATATTTATGATGTTTTTTTTAACATTTTCTTAAGAATTTTTATATTTTTGAAAAAATAATAACGATGATGAAATTATGGTGTGTAGGGGCGTTTTCTTTAGCTTCTTTTTACTATGCACAAAGTTATCCGGTATCTGAAATAAGTGATGCATTAAAGAAAAATGCCAGTGCAGTGATCCGAAATGAAAATACTATTGTTGAAATTAATAAAATTGATGAAATTGTTTATAAGAATTTATCTGTAATCACGATTTTAAATAAAGACGCCATTAGTTTTTCAGTTCCCCAAATTTTTTATGAAAAAGGAGATGTCATTTCAAATGTAAAAGTTACAGTATTTGATGAAAAAGGAGCTAAGCTAAAAAGTTATTCTAAAAGTGACTTTACAGATATGGCGGCCAATTCTCAAGGTACTTTTTACTCAGACAGCAGAGCGATGGTTCTTCCATACACGCCTTCTACCTTTCCATATACAGTAGAATTCAGCTATGATCAAAAAGATCAGAACACGGTTTTTATTCCGGATTTTACTCCGTTTAATTCATATAATATTTCTTTAGAAAAAAGCAGTTTTAAAATCATCAATAAATCCGGGATTAACCTGCGTTCAAAAGCGTATGAATCTCCATACAAATATGCAGTTGCAGAAGTAAATGATCATGGAAACGAAAAAACATATTCTTATCATAATGTTCCTGCAATTGATAATGTAGAGCTGGTTCCTAATCCACAGAAAATTTTGCCGAAAGTTAGTTTTTCGTTAGATCAGTTCAACCTGGTAGGTAAGAAAGGAAATATCACCTCATGGAAAGATTTCGGACTTTGGTATTATACTAATCTTTTGACTCCTGTATCTGTTTCTACTCCACAGATTAAATCTGAAATTGCTGCGCTTAATTTGTCAGGAAGTACAAACGAGAAAGTGAAAAAAATCTACCAATATATGCAGAGCAAAACAAGATATATTTTTGTTGCTTTGGGAATTGGCGGTTGGCAGCCGATGATGCCGGATAAGGTTGAGAAAAAGGGTTATGGCGATTGTAAAGGCTTAACGAATTACATGAAAACACTTTTAGATGAGGCCGGAATTCCTTCTTACTATGCAATTATTAACTCTAATTCGTCACCAGTAAGTTTTGATGTTGATTTTCCTAAAATGGCAGGCAATCACGTGATTTGGTAATTCCCACAGAAAAAGGAAACATTTGGCTTGAGAATACTTCACAAGATATTGCCTACAACCATTTGGGTTATAGTACAACCGATAGAAATGTTTTAGCGGTAAAATCTACGGGAATTGAAATCATAGAAACACCTTCTTACACAGCTCAGCAAAGTAAAGAGAAACAGGTTTTGAATATTCAAATTAATCCGGATAAAACCATTTCGGGAAAAGGTAAATTTTCTTACACAGGAAATCAATATGACTTTAATCTATCTTATGTCTCACTTTCACAGAAAGATAAGAATGAAGCGATGAAATCTAAATTTTCAAGTTTGAATTTCGAAAATGTGGAGATGAATAATTTCGTCAACAATAAAGATTTGGCATCAATCGATTTTGATTTGAATTTTAAAGCAACCAATTATTCTAAAATAATGGGTGACAGTTTTATCTTCAGAGCGGTACCTATTTATTCTACTGGGTTTTATCATACCGATGAGAATCGTCAGCTTCCTTTTGAAAACAGATTTTCTTACGAAGATGAATATGAGATTGTCTATCAGATTCCTGCAAATTATATTGTGGAAGAGATGCCGGAGAACAGTCTCTTAGCATCAGATTTCGGAATCTACACCATTACTTTTGAGAAAAAAGATAACGAAATTATTGTAAAAAGAAAAGTGAATGTTAAGAAAGGAATTTATTCTAAAGAAAAATATAATGAGTATGTAAGTTTCAGAAAAAAAATAATGAATGCTGACAACTCAAAAATTCTAATTTCCAAAAAATCATAAGATGAAAAAACTTATTCTAATCTTTTGTGTAAGTGCAATGAATATTACGCTTATCGCACAAAAGCATGAGTTCCTTAAAATGCCAAAATTTACCATTGAAGATTTAAAGAAAACAAAATCTAGCATTGATGAAAAAGCTCCGACAGAAATTCTTTACCGTTCAATACATTATCGTGTAGATCCTTACAATGGGCAATTAATTAAAAAATATGCTTACAGAGTAAAAATTTATGACAAAGATAAATCTGAAGATTGGCTAAATTTAGATATTTCTTTACAAGAGAATGAGTCAAATAGCCGCGAAACTCTGAATTCTGTAAAGGCATATGTATATAATCTTGAAAATGATAAGATTTCAGAAACTAAAGTTGATAAAAGCTCAAAATTTAAATCAAAAGAAAACAAATATGTCACGGTAAATAAATTTGCTTTTCCTAACATTAAGAATGGTTCTGTGATTGAGTATCAATATGAAGTTTTATCACCTTTTATGTATGAAATTCCGTTGATTTATATTGAATTAGTTACACCCTCTTTGTAGACAGAATATGTATTAGATTCACCAACAAATATGTCTTACAACGTAGATTTTACAGGAAGTCTGGCTCCAAAACACAAAAAAGTAGGAGAGGAGTTTTTGTATGGCGTGGATACTAAGACATACAGATTCGCTTATGAAAACGTGAAAGCATTTAAAACGGAAAAGTTTGTAAAAAACAATGATAATTACAGAACGAAACTGCGGGCAGAACTTCATTCTACTTTTTTTAACAATGGTTTGAAAACCTATACATCAACGTGGGAAGATATCTGGAAAACGCTTTGGGATCATGAAGATTTTGGAGTTCAATATAAAAAAGACAGATTAGTGAAAGACTTACTCACAAAAACTGTTTCCGATGAAAAAGATGAAATGAAAAAGGCCAATGCTATTTTCGATTTTGTTAAAAATTCTTACACTTGGAACGAAACCAATGGTTTTTATGCAGAAACAGGAGTAAAAGAGCTCGCAAAAACAAAAACAGGAAATACAGGTGATCTTAATTTGATGCTGATTAATTTGCTGAGAAGTCAGGGTATAAAAACATATCCTATTTTGATATCAACGGTGAGAAATGGTTATGTGAATCTTACATTTCCAAATATCGGGAACTTCAATTATGTAATTGCCGCTGCAGAAATTAATAAAAATATGTATCTTTTTGATGCCACTTCAAAGCAGTCTAAAGAAGGAATTCTGCCCGCCAGAGTTTGGAATAGCAACGGGCTTTTATTGAGGGATGAAAAAGCAGAAATTATTTCATTGAATAATATTAAAGGAAGCTATAATAGTCATACAACAAAAGCGAAAATAAATCCTGATGGCACAGTTTCAGGTCAATATCAGGATCAGGATGAAGGTCTAATGGCTCTGAACGCAAAAGAAAATTTTGATGAGAACCCTGATAAGTACAAAAAACAGTACAAGGAAAATTTTTCGGTTGATTTTGATAATATCAGTTCAAGAGTTTTAGAGGGTGGAGAGTTCAGATCTACCATGAGTTTTACCTCAAATAATATGATTGATAATTTAGGCAAAAGAAAAATCATCAATCCGCTTTTATTTTTGCATCAGACGACCAACGATTTTGATCAGCAGGAAGAAAGAAAATATATGATTGATTTTATATCGCCAATCAGCAAAACAAAAATTGTTGAAATTGAAATTCCGGAAGGATACGAGGTTGCTGATTTACCGAAGAGCAAAAAAATTGTTACTGAAGATAAAGAAATTAGTTATTCTTACACGGTCGAGAAAAAAGAAAACAGAATTATCACAATTTCAGAATATAAAATTGCAAGCGCAGATTATCCTAAAGAATATTATCCTGCTTTCAAGCAAATCTGGAAAGTTATTTCAGACAGTGAGAACCAGGTGATGAGCCTGATTAAAAAATAAATTAAATAAATATCATTTAAAAACTAAAAACCATTCATCTTTTGAATGGTTTTTGCATTGCTAAGCAAAATAATAATTATGAAAAGTACCATTGCTATTTTTATGATTTCTGCGGTGTTTGCTGTAACTTCTTGCAAAAAGAATGATTTACAAAAAGCGGAAGTAAATACTACAGAAGTTGAAGCTCCCGAAAAATTTACGGTAGATTCTGTTAAAGTAAATGATTCTATGAAAATTAATGATAAGCTTTCTGTAAATTATACTGCAAAAATGTTAGTATTTCCCACGCTGAAAGACAAAGCGCTTTTAGACAGTATTTACTATGATAAAAAAGGGATTTCAGACTATTCCAAAAACGGATTGCAAAGTTTTTTAGATAAAGATAAAACTGAATATTTCTCATCAACAAAAGGAAAAAGCAGCGAGTGGATTTCAGATATCCAATATAAACAGACCTGGGAAGCCGGTTCTTTTATGAAGCTTCTTTCTCAGACTGAAGATTTCCTTCAGATCGAATATTTATTTACTTCGTATGAAGGCGGCGCACACGATAACTATTCTTTTGCTGTAAGAGTTTTTGATTTGAAAAGCAATAAAAAACTTGATTTAAAAGATATTACCACAATGCCACAGGCCCGATTATCAGAGCTTTTAATGAAAAATATCAACAAAATTCCTAGTGGAACAACCGATTCTGATGGCGCGGTTAACAATTCTGAGATGCTTTTGGTAGATATCATTCCTGCCAATAATGCGTTTTATTTTGACGAGAAAAATCTTTATTTTCATTACAGTCCTTATGAAATTGCCGCTTTTGCAGCCGGAGATATCGTGATTCCTGTCTCTTGGGAAGAATTAAAAGGAACATTAAATCCGGAATTTAAAAAGAGAATGAAAATTAACTAATATTAATGCTTCCAAATCAGGAAGCATTTTTTACTTTTGTGGCAATGGAAAAAGTAGCTTTTATCATCAATCCTTTTTCGGCGAAAAAGAATTATCAGCCATTTCTCAATGAACTGAAGAGGAAAGTCGAAAATCCTTTATATTACATTTCAGAATCGATTCCGGGAACAGAAGAATTTATTCAGAAACATTTTTTGGATACTGATATTTTTGTGGCGATCGGAGGTGACGGTACAATTTCTACGGTTGCTAAAAATCTGATTAATACCGATAAAATCTTGGCGATTTTCCCGGCAGGATCAGGAAATGGTTTTTCTAATGAAACGCAGTTCAGCAAAAATTTAGATGAATTGTTAGAAAAACTAAAGCAAAAAAAATCCAGAAAGATTGATACTTTTACTGTTAATGATCGGCTTTCCATCAATGTTTCAGGAACCGGATTTGACGGAAAAGTGGTCAAAGAATTTGAAAAAACCGACCGTGGTTTCAAAAACTACATCAAAGTTTCGCTCAAAACATTCTTCAATTACAAACCCATCAAATTAAAGTTTGCCGATGAAAAATACCATCAGTATAACGGTAAATATTTAATGGTCAATATAGCAAACACCCGTCAGTTCGGTAACAACGCTTACATCGCTCCAATGGCGAGTAAAAGTGACGGTTTGGTTGATATGGTTTTGGTGAAAAAATTTCCGCTGACGTATTCTGCGCTTTTTGCATTCAGAATGTTTACCAAAAAGCTCAAAGAAGATGATTACATCACATATCTGCCGGTTTCAGAAATCGAATTTAAAGTCAATACCAAAAATTGGCATCTCGATGGTGAATTCAACAAAATAAAATCTCCAATCCACATCAAGGTACAGCCGTCAAGTCTTACTATTTTAATTTAAATTCATCATTACTTCGATTGTTTTTAGGAGCTTAATCTCGCTTGTAATTTATACTGAGCTAAGCCGAAGTGCTGTATCTTTTCTTTTGCTTCTGCCTTTACCAGCACAAAAAGAAAAGGATGCCTTTGCAATTGAGGCTAGGGGGTTTGTAGTAAATGAATGATTACTTTCAATTTACATCTTGCATTGCATTGATATTATAAAAACAATTTGTAAGAACAAAAAAAAGCCTTCAATAAAGAAGGCTTAAAAACACAAATGATGAAAAAAAATTACCATTATTCAATGATAATGTTCTACAAATTTAAGAAAACTAATTTTAAAATCCTATATTTTGAATAGTAGGTTTAAAAAAAATATTTAAGATTTTGAAAATAACAGGTATGGTGATTCAAAGAAGAATTAAACTTCCATTTTTTCCTCAATTTTATTAGGATTATCGAGGCAGTACTGCAACTGTTCTTTGTCGAGCTGTTTTTCCCAGTTGGCTACCACGACGGTTGCAACAGAATTTCCAACAACATTTGTTAAAGCTCGGCATTCACTCATAAATTTATCGATTCCTAAAATTAAAGTCATTCCAGCAATGGGAATTTCGGGAACTACGGCTAAGGTTGCTGCTAAAGTTACAAATCCGGCTCCGGTAACGCCCGCAGCACCTTTAGAACTCAACATGGCAACCAAAAGAAGCATTAATTGTTTTTCCAGTGAAAGGTCGATATTCAAAGCCTGAGCAATGAATAATGATGCTAAAGTCATATAAATGTTTGTTCCGTCGAGATTGAAAGAATATCCTGTGGGAACGACCAAGCCTACGATTGCTTTTGAGCAACCTGCTTTCTGGAGTTTATCCATAATTCCAGGCAATGCAGACTCTGAAGAACTTGTACCTAAAACCAAAAGAAGTTCTTCTTTCAGGTAATACATCAATTTAAAGATGCTAAAACCGTTATACCAGGCAACAGAACCTAAAACAAACACGACAAATAGGATTGAAGTGATGTAGAAAGTACCAACAAGGAAAATTAAATTTAAAACAGAAGCCAGACCGTATTTTCCAATTGTAAAAGCCATTGCTCCAAAAGCCCCAATTGGAGCCAGTTTCATAAGCATATGCACAATTTTGAAAACAGGTGTCGCCAAATCTTGCAGGAAATCTGTCACTTTCTGGCTTTTTTCTTTGGTTAAAACCAACGCAACTCCCATTAGAATAGCAACCAAAAGCACCTGAAGGATATTGTCACCAACAAGAGGACTGAAAAGCGTTTCCGGAATGATATTCATCATAAATCCGGTCAGCGTTGTATCATGAGCTTTCTGCTGATATTGCGAAACATCCCCTGAAAGACTTGCGGGGTCAATATTTAATCCGGAGCCTGGCTGTAAAATATTTCCGACAATTAATCCGATGATTAATGCTAAAGTGGAAAAAGTGAAAAAATAAATCATTGCTTTCACTGCAATTCTTCCCACTTTTTTCAGGTCAGTCATATGGGCAATTCCCAAAGTCAAAGTGATGAAAATCACCGGAGCAATAATCATTTTGACGAGTTTGATAAATCCGTCACCTAAAGGTTTCATTTTTTCACCCAATTCCGGATAAAACTTTCCTAAAAGAATCCCTGCAATAATCGCAACAATAACCTGGAAGTAAAGCTGCTGATAGATTTTTTTTGCTTTCAAAAGAAATATGTTTAATTCTGGTTGAAAAATAAGAAAATAAGAATTAAGATGTACGTTTTGTTGAGAAAAGTTTCGGCGGGGCCTTTGGCCCCGCCGAAACCAAATATTTTTTTTGATTGTCATTCTGACTGAGAAGAACCTTAAAGTATCTAATATGTTCTTAATACGTTTCGCTTCAATCAAAATGGTAGAGAGATTTCATTATTCTACCGCAACCGAATCATCTCCACGTCCGTCAGCTACAGCATTGATTGTTCCGTTATCATCAATCAAAATCATTTCTGTTCTTCCCAATTGATTGACTCTTTCTGCTTTATAACCCAATTTATCTAAATCCATAATTGTGGTTTCCGGGAAGTTTTTCTCAAAAACAACAGTTTCCGGAAGCCACTGATGATGAAATTTTGGTGAATTGACAGACATATTTGCATTCAGTTTAAAATCAATCACATTCACAATAGATTGGTAAACAGTGGTAGGAATCGTTGTTCCGCCGGGAGTTCCTACCACTATATATGGTTTTCCACTTTTCAATACAATCGTCGGAGTCATTGATGAAAGCATCCTTTTATTAGGCTGAATAGAATTAGCCTCGCCGCCAACGGCTCCAAACATATTCGGAACGCCTGGCTTTATGGAGAAATCATCCATTTCGTTATTTAGGAAAAATCCGGCACCGGAAACGACTACTTTGCTTCCGTACAAACCGTTTAAAGTGGTGGTAACTGCAGCAGCATTACCGTCTTTATCAATTACTGAAATATGAGTGGTTTCTGTAGATTCTTTTTGTTGTTGGATTATTTTTCCGACTTCGGAACTTGGCGTGGCTTTGTTAAAACTAAAGCTTTTCCAGCGCTTTTTGAGGTAGTCATCAGAGATAAGATAAATGGTTTTATCCTGAATGAAATCCGGATCACCCATATATTCTGCACGGTCTGCAAAAGCTCGTCTTTCTGCTTCTGCCATAATCTGAACTGCTTCTGTAGAATTGTGCTGGTATTTTTCTAAATTTTCATAACCTGCCATTTTCAGCATTTGAGCTAACAAAATCCCACCGCTTGACGGTAATGGCATCGATATGATCTGACTTCCTTTATAGTTAAATTCCAACGCTTTTCTTTCTGCTACTTGATAGTTTTTTAAATCTTCGGAACTAATAATTCCGTTTCCTTTTTTCATTTCAGCAACCAAAAGTTCAGCAGTTCTTCCTTCATAAAAACCTTTTAAACCTAATTTCTGAATCAATTTTAGAGTCTCTGCCAATTCTTTTTGAATCAGTAAATCTCCTGACTTCCAGGGATCATTTTTAACGAAAACTATAGTTGACGGATTATGTTTTTGGAAATTTCCTCTATTTGAATTTAATAAATTGGCTTCCCGTTCCGTAATGGCAAAACCTTTTTCCGCTAAATCAATTGCCGGCTGAATCAGTTTTTCCATTGGCAGTTTGCCATATTTTAAAGTGGCAAAGAATCTCGCAACACTTCCTGGAACGCCTACTGCCAATCTGCCATTTTGGGATAAATCTGTATTGGCATTTCCTTTTTTATCTAAATACATATTGTGAGAAGCCTTTTGGGGAGCTGTTTCACGATAATCTAGAGTGAATCTTTCTCCATTATTTTTTACTCCAACCAAAAATCCACCACCGCCGATGTTTCCAGCCTGTGGATAGACGACGGCCAATGCATATTGTGTTGCTATAATCGCATCGTAGGCATTTCCTCCCAATCTCAGGATTTTTGCACCGGCTTCACTTGCCATAGGATGTGCAGAAACCACAACACCTTTGCTTTTGACTTTTACTTCTTTTACAATGCTGATATCTGTAAATTGCGCCGAAACTGATTGAGAGACAATGAGTAAGATGAATAAAAATTTTTTCATGATAAATATTATAATCGAATTTACAATTTTGTTTTCTTATAGTACTCAAAATCTTTATTTTTGCTTTTACTCATCTAATAATAAATAAAAATGGAGTCCTTCACGGAAAAAATATTGATTACGGGAGCTTTAGGCCAAATCGGAACCGAGCTTACCAACAGACTTGTAGAAATTCATGGTGCTGATAATGTGGTCGCTTCAGGCCTGGATAGATACCAAAAAGAGCTAACTTCTGCCGGTCATTACGAAAGAATGGATGTTACCAATACCCAATTGGTAAAACAGGTGATCAAAGATTACGAAATTACAACTGTTTATCACTTGGCATCACTTTTATCTGGAACGTCTGAAAAGCAACCTATTTTTGCATGGAAACTGAATCTTGAGCCACTTCTTCATTTTTGTGAAATGGCAAAAGAAGGTTTGATTCAAAAGATTTTCTGGCCTAGTTCAATCGCTGTTTTCGGAAAAGGAATTCCTAAAAATGATGTTGCTCAGGATGTTGTTTTGAATCCTACTACGGTGTACGGTATTTCAAAAATGGCAGGCGAAAAATGGTGCGAATATTATTTTGATAAATATGGAGTAGATGTAAGAAGTATCAGGTATCCCGGATTGATTTCTTGGAAAACTCCAGCAGGTGGAGGAACAACTGATTATGCTGTTGAGATTTTCTACGAAGCAGTGGAAGAGGGTAAGTATACAAGTTTTATCTCCGAAGATACAGCGATGCCAATGTTGTATATGGATGATGCTATCAACGCTACTTTAAAATTAATGGAAGCTCCTAAAGAAAGTTTAACCGTTCGTTCATCATACAATTTGGGTGGAATGTCATTCACACCAAAAGAATTGGCAGCAGAAATTAAGAAAGAAATTCCTGAATTTGAAATTGATTACAAGCCGGACTTCAGACAGGCAATTGCAGATTCCTGGCCGTCGTCAATTGATGATTCTATCGCCAAAAAAGACTGGGGACTTTCTTATGATTTTGGAATTTCTGAAATGTCTAAAGACATGATTAAAAATCTGAAAGTCAAATTATCTAAATAAATTTAAGGTGAAGTTTTACTTTAATTAAATTGTATTTTAATAATTGATTAATAGTATTTTATAAATTTTATATAAATTTAAGTTTAAATGATTTTACTGACCTTTAATTTGATGAATATTGAATCTGAAACTAAAAAAGAAGTTCAGATTTCTGATGATGAAAGGTTAGCAATCACGGAGGCGAATACTAAATCGGTTCTTAGAATTTTAGATATTCATGAAATAAAAGCAAGTTTTTTTATCGAGATTTCTCTTGTCGAAAAACTTAAAAATTTAATAAAAGCAATTTCTGCTCAAGGGCATGAAATTGCTTTTTACAATAAAAACTCTTCTGCTTCACAAATAGAAGAAGCCAAAAAATTCGCTGAAGATTCTTTAGAAAAACAAATCAAAGGCATTCGTCAAAAGGAATTTAAAATCGCTGAATCTGATTTGAAATTAATGGGATTCAACTATATTTCGAATATTGATAATGCCGATATTTTATTTCCTTTTAAGCGTCTAAAGAGAGATTCTGAAATCACTGAGGGGAACGGAATCAGTATTGTTCCGGAAAGCATTTCTCCTTACAGTCAGCTTCCATATAATGATTTTGTGTTTCAGACTTTACCGATGAAATATTATCAGAATATGGTTTTTGAAACCCTGAAAAATGACGATTTTGTATTGGTTTATTTAGATTCCTGGCAATTCACAGACGTGAAAAGATATCAGTTTAAAGTTCCGTTTTACAGAAGCTTTAACTGCGGAAAAAAAATGGAGGACAAGCTAGAAGATTTTCTGACTTGGATCAATGAAAAAGAACTGGCGACGTCGAGAATGAAAGACTATATTTTTTAATTATCTAAAATATTATTTGCTGCTTTCTTCTAAGAATTTAATGATAGCTTCATTCGCTAATCTTTCAACGTCACCTTTTACGTTTCTGTCATTATACTGAGAAAGAGCATACTGTTGAATATTTTTCACCAAAGAATTTAAATAATCTCTCCCACAATTTTGATACTCTGTCAATTCTGACGTGTTTAATTGAATCAACATGTTGAAGCCAACATATGAATAACTACAGTTGACATCAATATAATAATCTTTGTTATTACTTAGAAAAAACCAGGATTTAGATTCAAAATCAATTATTTCCATATGTTTAAAGAGCTACTTCTTAACTCATTAAGATAATTCTAAAAGGGTAATTTCAGGCAATACCCCAACTCTTCCGGGATATCCCAAAACCCCAAAACCACGGTTCACATAAAGCATTTTTCCTTCACTTTCATATAAATCTGCCCATTTCGGATAACGGTATTGTACAGGTGACCATTTGATATTTTTTAAATCCAAACCAAACTGCATTCCGTGCGTGTGACCGGAAAGTGTTAAACTAATGTCTGCAGGATGTTTTTTAACCACATAATCGAAATGAGTAGGGTCGTGGCTCATTAATATTTTTGCAGCGTTTTGCGGAACGTTTTCTAGAGCTTTGTCAATTTTTCCAAATTGTGGAAAAGGCTTTAATCCCCAATTTTCTACGCCTAAAATGTATAATTTTTCACCGTTTCTGTCGATGGCCCGGTGTTCATTCATCAGCATATCAAAACCAGCCTGACGTTCGTATTCGATCAAAGCATCAAGATTCACTTTTTTAGCATTAGGAGATTCCCACGTTACATAATCGCCATAATCGTGATTTCCCAACACTGCAAACTTGCCATCTTTCGCTTTAATTTTAGAAAAAAGTGGAATGAATGGTTTGAATTCTTCAGAAACGTTATTCACCATATCCCCTGTAAATAAAACTAAATCTGCGTTTTGTTCATTAATCAACTCAATGGCGTGTTCCAGTTTGCTCGGGTCAGAAAAACTTCCGCTGTGAACGTCTGAAATTTGTATAATTTTATATCCTTTAAAACTTAAAGGAAGATTTTTAATTTTAACTTTTACTTTTCTTACGGTATGTCTGTATTTTCCGAAGGTAATTCCGTCAATAAAAAGAGCGGAAAGTACACCACCTAAACCAAGTCCCATGATGCTTAAAAACTTTCTTCTTTCCGGGAAGAAATTCTCAGTTGGTTTTGTTAAGCCGATTAAATATCCGCCTGTTCTGAAAATATCATCAATCAATAAAAATAAAACGATGAAAATTTTAGGTAAAATAAAGACCAAAAACAATGAAATCATAATCTGTGCTCTCATTGTACTTCTGTCTGACCTTTGGAAATGCGAAACCTCGTAAGCAAAGAATCCGTAGATAGCCAAAGACAAAACGCAGTAGCCTATTTTGATCCATGAATTATCTGTTAAGGTTCTTATTGCCTGATAGATATAGACCTCAAGAAACAAGAAGATGGCAGCTATAAATAAAAAATTTCTTTGCATAATGGAGTTTTAAAAAAGCACAAAAGAAAAATTCCTCTGTGCTTTTTTTATATTTTTTAATTAAATGTAAGGCTTAAGGAAATTTATAAACGATCGCATTGATATTCATTCCGGCACCTACCGAAGTCATCACAATGTTCCCTTTTTCTTTAAACGTATGACCATCCATTTTTCCTTTAATTATTAAATCAAACATGGTAGGAATGGTTGCTACAGAAGAATTTCCAAACTCCTGAATCGTCATTGGTGAAATTGCGTGATCATAATCTTTCACTTCGTACAATTTGTGAAGCCTGTCTATCATTGCATAATCCATCTTCGCATTCGCCTGATGAATTAGGATTTTGTCGATATCATCAATAGATAATCCTGCATTATCGATGGTTTCTTTGATGGCAACGGGAACATTTTTAAGTGCATATTCGTAGATTTTTCTACCCATCATTCTGATGTACAGTTTTTGGTCGTCAAAATCTTTGTTGATGGAGGCTCCGTTTCTTAAATATTCAAGCTCCGGCCCGTTGTCGCAAATGGTATTGTGAGAAATAATACCTACATTTTCTTCGTCTGTTGCTTTTACAACTACTGCACCTGCACCGTCAGCGAAAATCATTTTATTTCTATCGTAAGGATCGGTAACACGGCTTAAAGTTTCTGAGCCAACTACAAGTATTGTTTTGGCAACTCCGGCTTTGATAAAATGATCTGCTAAAATCATTGCTTCAACCCAACCAGGACATCCAAAAATCATATCATAAGTGATACATTTTCTGTTTTTGATGCCTAAATGATTCTTCACTCGTCCTGCCATATTCGGCATAAAGTTCGCAGCGCCATTGGTTCCTACTTCGCCAAAATTACTTGCGTAGATGATGTAATCTAAATCTTCACCATCAACTTTTGCATCTTCAAGGGCAATTTTTGCAGCTTCGTAACCAATTTTGGAGTTTGACGTGTCTTCGCCTATGTATCTTCTGTTTTCAATTTCTGTAATTTCTACAAATTTTGAGATAATTTCTTCGTTTGGCTTGTCTATTTTTTCGCCTTCATCGGTATAGAATTCAGAATTTAGAAAATAATCTCTACCAATAACTCTGCTAGGAATGTAAGATCCAGAACCAATAATGATCGTATTCGGCATTCGTTTTAATGATTTTATAAAGATGCAAAGTTAATAATTAATATTAATAAGAAAGAATTAAAATTATTATTAAATTTGCAAAAATTGTGCTTTACAATCTATGAAAAACAATCCGTCATTAAAAGGGTTACTTATCGCATCAGTAGTATTTATACTTGCTTTTGGCGTGTACTTCTTTTTCTTAGCCAAAAAAAATTATTACCTTGTAGATAATCCTACGCCAGATACCTATTACTATAAGATTAATAATGGCTCTGAAGGAGTGATTTCCGGAGGACAATTTGTGAAGGTTGATCTTAAAAAAGGCAAAAATTCTATCAAAGTTTTTAATCAAAATAAGAAATTGCTTTACGATTCTGCATTTGAAGTGAAGAAAGTAAGAGGCCTGATCAATATTACACACCAGGATTATTATGTTAATGATCAATATTATGGCTACAATCTTAAAAAAGATTCATTACTTTTGGCATTGGATAAAACCATCATTGACGGAAAACCCTATTTTGGAGGTGCAAGACACTTTAACAAACTTTATACAGACGACTTCTATTACAATGTAGATGAAGAATATGATCAGCTGATAAAGAATATTGATAAAGTAGAATCACGTTCAAAGATCTTCAGAAAACAAGATTACCTTAATTATTATAAAGAATATTACAAGTTTTGACAAACGATATCAACAAAGTAACTCCCTACAAATCAGAGGCAACCAAAAAAAGCCAGGTAGAGGATATGTTCGACAATATAGCTCCGAAGTACGACTTATTGAACCACGCATTGTCTATGAAAATAGATGTTTTGTGGAGAAACAAGCTGGTAAAAATGATGAAAGAAGATGCCCCTCAGGAAGTTCTTGATGTGGCTACAGGAACAGGAGATTTAGCAATTGCTGTGGAAAAAGGAACTGACGCAAAAGTAGTTGGTTTAGATTTATCGCAACAAATGTTAAATGTTGGCGTTATTAAAATAAAAAAACTTAAATTAGACGGCAAAATTTCTATGCAGAAAGGCGATGCAGAAAATTTACCTTTCGAGGACAATAGATTTGATGCTGTTTCCGTTGCATTTGGAGTAAGGAATTTTGAAAACCTTACAAAAGGTTTGGCAGAGCTAAGGAGAGTAGTGAAAGAAAACAAGAGTGTGTACATTCTTGAGTTTTCAAAAGTAGAGGGTTTTTTAGGACCGTTTTATATGTTTTATTTTAAAAATATATTACCGGCAATCGGAAGGTTGGTTTCTAAAGACAACAGGGCGTATACTTATCTGCCGGATTCTGTAAATGCTTTCCCGTTTGGGGAGAAAATGAGACAAATACTTTTAGATACAGGATTTAAAAAAGTAGAATATAAAAAATTAAGTTTAGGTATAGCCACAATTTATAAAGCAACAAAATAACCTATGAATAAATTTCTATTAAAAGCTCTGGTTTTAGCCTCAGTTAGTATTGCAACATTTGCAGACGCTCAATTTAGAACTCGTAACAGGATGGACAAGCTGGAAGATTTTGACCAGCAAAAGTTCAGTTGGGGGTTTTATCTGAATGGCAATATTCTTGATTACCGTATCGTGCATAACCCAAGATATGGTATGGCTGATAACCAGAACCTTGTAAGTTCTAAATCTAGTACTAGTTTTGGAGCGGGTTTGATTGCGAAATTCAGAGTGCATGATTACTTAGATGTAAGATTAGAGCCGGGTTTACAGTTTGCTCAGAGGCAATTGACCTTCAATACACAGGGAAATGATATTTATCAAAATGGAAGTTTAACGAATCCTGCATTTACTCCGATTTTATTAACTGAAAAAGATAAAGTAAGAGAGGTTAAGTCTACTTTGGTAGATATTCCTGTTATGCTTGAGTTTCATGGTGAAAGATGGTACAACTCAAGACCTTACGTTGCGGCAGGTGTGAATTACATCGTTAATTTACAATCGAATTCTGATTCAGAAGACGATAACCAACAGCAGGTTTTCAGATCTACGACGCATAATTTTGCTTGGTCTGCAGAGATGGGAATTCAGTTTTATTTCAATAAATTTAAATTGACTCCGGCTGTGAGAGGAACGTTCTTTATGAACAACGAAATGGTTGCTGATAACGCTACAACGCCACCTTACTGGTCTGCAGCAGTTTCTACTTTACAGACAAGAGCGATTATGTTTGTATTGAAATTTGAATAATATAATAAAAAATTAATATAGAAAGGAGGTGCTTTGGCATCTCCTTTTTGCTTTTAGCCAAAATATAGAGACATTTATTTTTGTTAGTCTTTTTATTTTCATATTTTTGCTTTTAGTTAGAATATTTAGAAACCTGAAATGCTTCAAGAATTAGAAAACAATTTTTCAGAATTGGAAAAAAAGATTTTGAATCTTCATAAAAGTCATCAAAATCTTTCTGAAAAGTTATCAGAGTTGAATAAAGAGCATGAAGACTTGAAGAAGAAATATGATGAGGAAAGAAAGAAAAATCAGGTATTAGCAGAAGAACAGAAAAATATAAAATTGTATTCAGCAATATCAGGAAATCCTGAACACAACAGACTCATGAAAAACCACATCAACAGATTGGTAAAAGAAGTAGACTTTTGTATTGCACAGCTTCAAAACAGTGGACTATAATGGAGGTAAGGAGAATAACCATCAACATTGCAGGAAGAGTATATCCGCTGAATGTACCTGCAGCAGAGGAAGAAACTTTGCGCAAAGTGGGGAAGCAGATTGAAAATATGATTAAAGATTTTGAACAAAATTTCGATGTGAGAGATAAACAAGACGCTTTGGCAATGTGCGCCCTAAAATTGGGGACCAACGCTGAAGTTGTATCTATGAACTACGAAAAAAATATAAATTCAACCAACGACAGATTAGCCAAAATTAATCAGACGTTGAATGAAGTCGGAAAATAATTTTCCGGAAAAACTGCCTACAGTAATTCTAACACATTAAGGTAAACTCAACACTAAACAATTAATGTTCGAAAGTCTTCTCAATGGCGTGCTGCATTACGCAGATTACAGAGAGAAGGAATCAGATCAAATCGTGGAGATCAGGAGTTTACTCTAAATCACTGAATTATTGTAGGTTTTTTTATTTTTAAATTTAGACAATTAAAACTCAATATATATGACAACAACCGCTATTATTATAGGCGTTATTTGTTTGGTAATAGGTGCTGTTTTAGGAATGGTATTTTCTAAAAGCTCCCTTAATGCTAAAGGCAAATTTATTATAGACGATGCAACAAAAAATGCCGAAAACCTTATAGAAAAAGCTACTGTACAAGCCGAATCGATAAAGAAAGAAAAAAATCTTCAGGCAAAAGAGAAGTTTCTTGAGTTGAAATCTCAACACGATGCAGACATTCAGTCTCGTGAAAGAAAAATGCAGGAAGGCGAAAAAAGAATCAAAGACAAAGAAAACAAGCTCAACGACGAACTCAGTAAAGCAGGTAAACTTGAAAAAGATTTAGACAGACAAATAGCTGACTATGCTAAGAAAACCGAAGTTTTGGAAAGAAAACAACAGGAATTAGATTCAGCGACTTCGAAGAAAGTTGAAATGCTTGAAAAAATTTCAAACTATACTGCTGAAGAAGCTAAATCTGAATTGGTAGAAACCATGAAGGCTGAAGCAAAAACAAGAGCTCAGACACACGTTCAGAGCATCATGGAAGAAGCTCAGTTGAATGCTAAAAGCGAAGCGAGAAAAATCGTTATCCAAACCATCCAGAGAATCGGTACAGAGCAGGCGATCGAAAACTCGGTATCTGTATTTAATATAGAATCTGACGAGGTAAAAGGTAGAATTATCGGTAGAGAAGGTAGAAATATTCGTGCTTTAGAAGCAATGACAGGCGTAGAAATCATTGTTGATGATACTCCGGAAGCTATTCTTCTATCATGTTTCGATCCTGTAAGAAGAGAGATCGCAAGATTATCACTTCACAGATTGGTAACAGACGGTAGAATTCACCCTGCAAGAATCGAAGAGGTGGTAGAGAAAACCAAAAAAATGATCGAAGAAGAGATCATTGAAGTGGGTAAGAGAACCATTATAGATCTTGGAATCCACGGTCTACACCCGGAATTGGTGAAAATCGTTGGTAGAATGAAATACCGTTCATCTTACGGACAAAACCTTCTTCAACACTCAAGAGAAGTGGCAAACATTGCTGCGACGATGGCTGCAGAATTAGGATTAAATGTAAAAATGGCTAAAAGAGCCGGTCTTTTACACGATATAGGTAAAGTTCCTGAGCAGGAATCTGAACTTCCTCACGCTTTATTAGGAATGCAGTGGGCAGAGAAATATGGCGAAAATCCTGAGGTAATCAATGCCATCGGAGCTCACCACGACGAAGTAGAAATGACGTCATTATTATCTCCGATCATTCAGGTTGCCGATGCTATTTCTGGAGCAAGACCAGGAGCAAGACGTCAGGTTTTAGAATCTTATATTCAAAGGCTGAAAGATCTTGAAGCTGCTGCTTTAAGCTTTGAAGGAGTTTCAAGTGCTTATGCAATTCAGGCAGGTAGAGAACTAAGAGTAATGGTAGAAAGCGGAAAAGTAAATGACGAAATCGCTTCACAACTTTCTTACGACATCTCAGAAAAAATTCAGAACGAATTAACGTACCCCGGACAAGTAAGAGTTACGGTAATCAGAGAAACGAGAGCTGTTAATATCGCAAGATAATTCAGGTTTAAAATAAAATATAGAATCCTTTCAAAGAAATTTGGAAGGTTTTTTTTGGAAATCAGGTTTAACTATCGATTGATATTTATTAAAATTGGATTAAATATTAGTTTTTTAGAATTAATACTAAGAATTTATATACATCGTTATAAATAATAAAAAATAATTTACAAAGTAGTTGTTTTAATTATTAAATTTGAGCTTCAACTTAAAACCAAATTATTATGTTAAATGAAATTCTAAAAAACGCTAAGAAATTAAAGAGTGCTGATCTGAAAGAGATCGTAGGAGGTGTAAGTGTAGATAATGCGACTCCAGACTTGTCACTTTGCGGATGCAGCTGCTCAGGAGCTGTCACGGGACCTAAGTACTGTCTGACTTATATTGGCTGTCTACAAGTGTATACTTGTGATGATTTTGCTGTATAAATTAAAGACTTTTATATTTTTTAACTTAAAACCAAATCATTATGTTAAACGAAATTTTAAAAAACGCTAAGAAATTAAAAAGTGCTGATCTGAAAGACATCGTAGGAGGTGTTGGTAAAATCGGAACTCCAGATTTATCACTTTGCGGTTGCAGTTGCACCGGAGCAGTGACAGGACCTAAATATTGCAGTCAATATATGGGATGCCCGCAAGTAATTACTTGTTAATATTTAAAAAACATTAAAAAATAGAAAGTCTTCCATTATTTGGAAGACTTTTGCATTTATTTATTGAAGAAGAAAGAATGGCTTTCAACATATTTTTTACTCATCAGAATACTTTCAAAAATATCCCTCTCACTCGAATCCTGCTCAATAAACCAATATTCTAAGCCGGCTTTTTCTCTGGCTTCAAAAATTCTTTTAAAATCAATAGTTCCGTTTCCGATTTCTGCGAAATTTTTTGTCTCTTTCTGCATGTCTTTCACATGCCACAAAGGAAATCTTCCGGGATATTTTTTAAAATAGGTTAACGGATCAAAGCCTGCTTTTGCAATCCAGTATAAATCAAGTTCCATTTTTACCAGATCTGGTGAAGTGTTTTCTAAAATGAAGTCATAGAAATTCTTCTGATCATCCATCTTCAGAAATTCAAAATCGTGATTGTGATACGCAAGTTGGATTCCGTTTTGCTTTGAAATTTTACCAGCATTTTCCAATACTTCCGGCAGTTTTCGGTAGTTTTCAAAACTTCTTTCGGCTTCAGGAAGATAAGAGCAAACCGCATATTTTGCTCCGATATAATTCAAATCATCTAAAGTGTTTTTCCAGTTTTTTAAAAGTGTCCCATCCTCTTTATCGGTGATCCCGGTACGATGATGCGAACTGATGACTTTTAAACCCGTATTATTTAATATCAATTGAAATTCATTTATGCTTTTACCAAAAAAGGTACCGTCATATCCATAAATTTCTAAATCTTTAAAACCCAGGGCCGCCAATTTTTCTAATGCTTTTTCAAGATTTTTCGCAATGGCTCCGCGTATTGTGTAAAGTTGTATGGCCAATCGGTGATCTGTTTTTAATGAGTTTGAAATTCCGCATGAATATAATCCGAAAAATCCTAATGATGACATTTTTATAAAATCGGTTCTTTTCATATTAAACTAAAGAAAAGGTTTCATTTCATCTTCAATCTGAGTTCTGAGATCCATCAGACGTTTAGCGTACATTTCCTGCTGTTTTTCTTCATTGGTTTCCGGAATCCATTTCGGGACGGGTAATTTTTTACCGTTTTCGTCTACAGCTACAAAAACAATGATGCAGTGTGTTTTTTTATCAAAAATCGGCTGTTTCAGGTTTCTGGAGAAGACATTGATCGAAATATGCATACTTGATGAACCGGTATAGATGACTTGAGCCTCAACTTTTACAATTTCTCCGATTTTTATCGGCTCATAAAATCGAATTCCGCCTACATAAACAGTTACGGAATAGTTTCCGCTCCAGGTTGTTGCGCAGGCATATCCGGCCTGGTCAATCCATTTCATAACGCTTCCACCGTGTACATTTCCCCCATAATTGACATCTGAAGGCTCCGAAATAAACTGAAAAGTAACAGGCTTATTGTCCATTTTTATTTAAATTTTAATAAAGATATTCATTAAATATCAGAAAGTGAAATTAAATAGCTGTTTTTCCATATTAAAGTGGTATCTTGTAATAATATCCAATTTGGAGACGAATTTTTAAAAATAATTAATTAATATATAGATGAAGAAAGTATTTTATCTTAATAGTTGCGACACATGCAGAAAAATTTTAGCAAAATTTGATCTGAGAGACTGGGAGATGCGCGAAATAAAGAAAGAGCCGATCACACAGGAAGAAGTGGAAGCAATGCATAAAATCACAAATTCTTACGAGGATTTGTTCAGTAAAAAATCAACCCAGATCAAATTGAGAGAACTCGATTTAAAAACAATGGGTGAAGACGATTTCAAAGAATTGTTGTTAGATCATTACACGTTCTTGAAGCGTCCGGTTTTCCTTACTGATACGGAGATTTTCATAGGAAACGACAAGAAAAACATTGAGAATTTAAGAGCTCATTTCAACGGAAATAATTAGAAATTTTTCTGTCAAAAAAAGTAAAAAACCACAGAGCAATCTGTGGTTTTTTGTATGTAAAAGCTGGTTAGCTAAATCCAACTGCAAATAGCAATATGCTAAACGAAAGGCATTTTCACCACTTTCGCAGGAATGTTTTTATTTCTTACTTGAATAAAAATTTCAGTTCCCAATTTAAAATGAGGCTTATCCACATAAGCGATTCCCAAACCAATTTTTTTCATCGGTGACTGTGTTCCTGAAGTTACTCTTCCAATCACATTTCCTTCCGCATCTACAACAGGATAATCATGTCTTGGTACCCCTTTATCAGTCAATTCAAAACCAATTAATTTTCTTGTAACGCCTTCTTCTTTCTGTTTTGCGAAAGTATCTTTAGACACAAAATCTTTATCAAATTTTGTGATCCAGCCTAACCCAGCTTCGATAGGAGAGGTGGTGTCATCGATATCCATTCCGTACAAACAGAAACCTTTTTCTAATCTCAAAGTATCTCTGGCAGCCAATCCGCACGGGATAATTCCTTCACTTTCTCCTGCAGCAATGATTGCATCCCAAAGTTGTACTGCATTGTCGTTTTTAAAATAAATTTCAAAACCACCACTTCCTGTGTAACCAGTGTTTGAAATAATCACATCGCTTACACCAGCCACTGAACCAACGGTAAAATGGTAGTAAGGAATTTCTGATAAATTGGTTTCAGTTATTTTCTGAAGAATCTCTGTTGCTTTCGGACCCTGAACTGCCAAAAGAGACATTTCGTCTGAAGCATTCGTCATTTTTGCACCGAAAGTATTGTATTTAGAAATGTGATTCCAGTCTTTTTCGATGTTTGAAGCGTTGACAACTACAAAATATTTGTTATCCTCCATTTTGTAAACGATAAGGTCATCTACAATTCCGCCATCTTCATTAGGAAGGCAAGAATATTGAGCTTTTCCGTTTTCTAGAGCATCAAGGTTATTGGTTGTTACAAACTGCAAAAGATCTTTCGAGCCTGCACCTTCAATGAAAAACTGTCCCATGTGAGATACGTCAAATAATCCCGCTTTTTCTCTTACTGCAAAGTGCTCTTCCGTCACTCCGGAATATTGTACAGGCATATCAAATCCTGCAAAAGGTACTATTTTCGCTCCCAAAGAAACGTGTTTATCGTACAAGGCTGTTTTCTTCATGTTTATTTTTATTTATAAATATTCTTAGTTTGAAAAGTGAAAATCTTACAATAAGATTCTATTTTTTTATTTTAAAACTGTCAAAAGTCTCGTTAAAAACTTTCATATAATTTCCGTTCCAGTATTTTTGTTGGCAATTGATGCTTACAATATAGACTTCTTTGTTTTTCTGAAACACTTTGGTAATCCAGAAAAGATTTTCTTTCTCATCAAAATATTCATAAAAGTACTCTGTGTAACCCTTTTTACCGCTGCCAGTCTTTATTTTTTTTTCGTCCTCCGAAGAATTGTAAAGAGCAAGAATAAATTTCTTTGTTTCCGCTTTTGGAAGTTCTAAATCGTGATATTCAGAAATGGTGATTGCGCCAATCTGATTGGTCGGGAAAATATTAACGATGCCTTCGTCATTGGTTGCTTTCCATGTATCTGGCATTGTTACTGAATAATTTTCACTTTCAAAAACTTTAGTATCTGATTTCTGACCAAACAGACCTAAAGAAATAACGAGAGCAAAAAGAAATACTGTTTTTTTTATTATATGCATTTAAAAATTGTGTTTGTATTCTTCTAAAATGATTTTAAACCATTCTGTAAACCGTTCAGGATATTCTGAAATCTCCTGATCCAGAGCTTTCATAGAAATGTAGCGAACTTCCTCAACTTCATTTTTATTTAAAGTAAAATCTGCATTATAAGTTCCTGTAAAAACATAATCGAGCTCATGCTCCCAAAGTCCGCTCCCAACATCTGCTTTATAGATAAAATTAAATTTTTCTGAAAGTTCAGTTTCAATTCCCAGTTCTTCTTTTACCCTGCGTTTAGCTCCTTCAAGATAAGATTCTCCCTCTCTGGGATGAGAACAAACAGCATTCGTCCATTGACTGGGAGAATGATATTTCTCTGCCGCACGCTTCTGCAAGAGCATTTCGCCCTGATCATTAAATAAAAAAACAGAAAATGCACGGTGTAGCAAACCATTGATATGAGCCTGCTGTTTTTCCATCAATCCTAAAACTGCATCTTCAGGGTTTACTAAAACTACGTATTCTTCCATTCCTACAAATTTAACTTTTAATCGTGATTACGTAAAATATTTGTGTAAATTTTTTAATATTTATGAAATATTGGCTTTTTTTTAAATAAAAATAACACGCTAATTTTGTGAAAAATGCAATAGAATACTTGTTTTTATTCATTTAAAAATATTTATTACGTTAAAATTTTAACATAAACTAAGATTAATAGAAGTCTTTAATCAATAATGTGTAACTTTGCGCTTTAAAAATTTGAACGATGGAGCTAGATTATATTGAGCATATCAGTCCGATTCTGAAAGACGGAGTTAAGAATTATTTAATTGATATCGACGGAACAATTACAGATGATGTTCCCAACGAAGAGCCCGAAAGAATGGTAACCTGTTTACCTTATCCTGATGCTTTGGAAACGGTAAATAAATGGTACGACGAAGGTCACCAAATCTGCTTTTTTACTTCAAGAACCGAAAATTTAAAGCAGATTACCATCGATTGGTTAGACAAGCACGGATTCAAGTATCACAGTGTTTTGTGCGGAAAACCAAGAGGAGGAAACTACCACTGGATCGATAACCATTTGGTAAGAGCTACAAGATACAAAGGAAAATTCACTGATTTGGTTGAAAAACAGGTAACCATTGAAGTTTTTAAAGATTAAAATCTAATTGAAGATTTAAAAATTGAACTTACGTAACTGTAATTTAATTTTTAAATCTTTCATTTTTAATATATAAAGGAATATGAAAGTTTTAGCAAACGATGGTTTAGATCAGTCTGGGATTGATGCATTGACGGAGAAAGGTTTTGAAGTAATCACTACAAAAGTTCCGCAGGAGTTTTTGATGGATTATATCAATGAGCACAAAATTCGAACGATATTGGTAAGAAGTGCAACGCAGGTAAGAAAAGAATTGATTGACAACTGCCCATCGATCGAGATCATCGGTAGAGGTGGAGTAGGAATGGATAATATTGATGTAGATTATGCAAGAGAAAAAGGAATTCACGTAATCAATACACCTTCTGCATCTTCAGAATCTGTTGCTGAATTGGTTTTTGCCCATTTGTTTTCAGGAGCAAGATTTTTACAGGATTCAAACAGAAAAATGCCTTTAGTCGGTGATACAGAATTTGCGTCACTTAAAAAATCTTATGCTGCAGGTATCGAATTGAAAGGAAAGACCATCGGAATTGTCGGGATGGGAAGAATAGGTCAGGAAGTTGCAAAAATAGCTTTAGGACTTGGTATGAGAGTGATTGCCGCTGATAATATGATTGGTAAAGCGAGTATTAAAGTGACTTTTTACAACAATCAATTCATCAATGTTGATATTGAAACTGAACCTTTACAGGAAGTGTTGAAACATTCAGATTTTATTACCCTTCACGTTCCGGCTCAGAAAGAAGGTTTCATGATTGGGAAAAATGAATTTGACATCATGAAAGATGGTGTGGCAATCGTCAACTGCTCAAGAGGTGGTGTAATCGATGAAGCAGCTTTGATCGAAGCATTAGACTCAGGAAAAGTGAAATTCGCAGGTCTTGATGTTTTTATCAACGAACCTACACCTTCAAAAGCGATTTTAAATCATTCTAAAATTTCTTTAACTCCTCATACAGGAGCATCTACATTAGAAGCACAGGACAGAATTGGTCTTTCTCTTGCTGAACAGATTTCAAGTATTTTACAGATTCAGTAATTTTGAATTTTAAAGAATAAATAAGAAACGCCGCAAAAATTTGCGGCGTTTCTTATTTTATATATTGTTTTTTGTTTTCAACAAATCTCTGATTTCCATCAATAATTTTTGGTCTTCAGTTGGCCCCGCAGGAGCTTCCACAACGGCGTCTTCTTTTTTGCTTAAACTGGCAATTCCTTTGATAAGTAAAAATAATACCAACGCTACAATTAAGAAACTGATGACCGAAGACAGGAAATTCCCATATTTTACTCCGTTCCATGAAAGTTCTGCGATGTTTTTTACATTGGCTTTTTCCAATGCCGGATTTAGCAATAGTGGAGTAATAATATCATCAACAAATGATTTTACAATTGCACTGAATGCTGCACCGATGATTACACCGACTGCAAGATCGACAACATTGCCTTTAAAAGCAAAATCTTTAAAATCCTTAATAAATCCCATAATTTATATCTTTTTAATGTTTAAGACAAAATTATCATTAAAAAACTTTAATCGGGCAACTTTCAGTTAGTTTTTAGGATAATAATTGGATTATTTTTGAATTAATTATTAATTTTAATAAAAATCGGTTTCAATGAAAATTTTAACAGCAGAAAACATCAGATCAGCAGATGAGTTTACCATAAAAAACGAACCTGTTTCCTCAATTTTATTAATGGAAAGAGCATCTTCCGCTTTTGCAGATTGGATTGTTGAAAACTGTAAAAATCATACAAAATTTGCAGTTTTCTGTGGTAATGGGAATAATGGTGGAGATGGTTTTGCTATTGCGAGATTATTACATTTGAAAGGTTTTGATGTAGATGTTTTTGTTGACAGGTCTCATGAGAAATTTTCTGTTGATGCTGGAATTAATTATAATAGATTAAAAGAATTTTCCGGTATATCCATTTATGATTTTAAAGAAATCGACACCGTTCAATTTAATCAGACCGTTATTATTGATGCACTTTTCGGAACAGGACTATCAAGGAAACTGGATGGAATTTATGTTGAATTAATCGCAAAACTAAATAAACTTAATCAGATCAAAATTTCTGTAGATGTTCCTTCCGGATTATTTCCGGATAAAATTTTAGAAGAAAATCAAACTGTTTTTAAAGCTGACTATATGTTAAGTTTTCAGTTTTGGAAAAGAAGTTTTCTACATCCCGAAACCGGAAAGTTTGCGGGCAAAGTTGTGATTTTGGAGATTGATTTAAGTAAAGAATTTATAACAAAAGTAGCGACAGATTATTTTGTAATTGATGATTTGATGATTCAGGAAATTTTTCAGCCAAGAAATGATTTTGCACACAAAGGCACGTATGGCAAATCGGTTATTGTTGGTGGAAGTTATGGCAAAATAGGGGCAGCAGTTTTAGCCACAAAATCAGCTTTGAAAACGGGATCCGGATTAACTTTTGTGCTGGCTCCCAACTGTGGATATGAGATACTTCAGACGACTTGCCCCGAAGCAATGTTTATTTCTGGTGGCGAAAAATTGATCGAAGAAATTGAAATTCAGGATCATGCTGTTTATGGAATCGGCCCTGGTTTAGGAACAGATTCTTTAACAGAAAAAGAATTGTTGAAATTTTTAGAGCAAAGTTCAGAACCATTGCTACTTGATGCAGATGCTTTAAATAGTATTGCTAAAAATAAAGACAGGATCAATTTAATCCCAAGAAATTCAATAATTACTCCACATCCTAAGGAATTTGAACGGTTGTTTGGTTCGACTGAAAATTCATTTGAACAACTAGAATTGGCAAGAACTAAAGCAAGAGAATTACAGATTTATATTGTGTCGAAAGATCATCACACGCAGATCATTACTCCCGAAGGCCTGGTTTTTTATAATATCACTGGAAACTCAGGTTTGGCAAAAGGCGGTAGTGGAGACATTTTGACAGGAATTATTACTTCACTTTTAGCTCAAAAATATTCTCCCGAAAATGCGTGTATTTTAGGAGTTTGGCTTCACGGAAAGGCTGCAGATTTTGCTGCTCAGAAATTCTCAAAAGAAGCAATGCTACCGACTGATGTTATTGATGAACTTGGAAATGTATTTTTGGAGCTCAACAAAAAAGCCACAACAGAGTTGTGACTTTCGGTATTTTATTTGATATTTTAAAAAGTTTTGTCGGCTTCAGGAGCTATTTTATTGTTTTTAGAATACACCATAATGATTAAGCCTGCCAACATAAACGGTATTGAAAGAATCTGTCCGGTATTCAAACCTGCAAAAGAAATGACTTCATCTCCTTGAGGCATTTTCAGGAATTCTACAAAGAATCTGATGGCCCAGAGAAGAAAAAAGAACAATCCGAATAACCATCCCTGCTGATATTTCTTATCGGTTTTTCTGTAAAGAACCCAAAGAATAACAAATAGAGTTACATAACCCGCCGCTTCAAATAATTGCGTAGGATAACGTGTTACCGTTAATCCGTACTCGCTGCTTTGTTGCGGAAACAATAATGCAAATGGTGAGTTTGGGTCGACAGGTTTACCAATGATTTCAGAATTGAAAAAGTTACCCATTCTTACAAATGCACCTCCGATGGCTACTACAATTCCTAATCTGTCAAAAACCCAAAGCGGATTTTTTACGATAATTTTGTATGAATAATATAAAGTTGTGGCAATTACTGCAAGCGTTGCTCCATGACTTGCCAATCCTGCAAATCCTGTAAATTTTATTCCGTTTTTTGTACTGATGGGCAAAAATACACTCCAAAAATCTTCTTTAAACAATTCTGGCTGGTAGAAAATAACGTGACCTAATCTTGCTCCCAGGATCGTTCCAATCAAGGTCCATGTGAAAAATGGCTCTACATACTTTGGGTTTACATGGTCGATAGTAAACATTTTTGTCATCAGGAAATACCCGATTCCAAAAGCAAAGATGAACATCAAACTGTAAAAATGTAAAGTAACCGGACCTAACTGTATTCCTGTAGAAGGATCCCAGATTTTAAAAGGAGTTTCGAGCTCAACTTTATCGGTAGATTTGACTGGAATAGGAGTCTTTGCAGCGTATTTAAGAGCTTCAATATTATCTTCAGTTATTTTAGTGTTCTCAACCAATCTAAAATCTTTGTCAAAAAACTGATAATTGTTTGCTTTAAATTTTCCTAGAATGATAGAGCTGTTCACGTAATGTGATACTTCTACATTTGATTTATTTAAAATAACCAAAGTATTTGGTGTGTTATTTAGATTGGCAAAAGAATCAAGTTCTGCGAGTTCTGAAGTAGCATAAATCTTCACGGGAATATCAGTGGAATTTACTTTTAAAGTTCCTCCAGATAATTCTACTGGACTATTTTGTGCGACAAAACACTGGGTAATTAATGCAAATGCAAAAAGGTAAATTCTGAAAAAAATATTACTCATTTTATTTTTTTAATAGGTCGTTTATTCAAAAATATTATTTTTTTGGAGGTACGGGATCAAAGCCGCTTCCGCCCCAAGGATGACACTTAGCAATTCTTTTTAATCCCAGCCAAAACCCCTTAAATATACCATGTACTTGCAGCGATTTAACCATGTAATGCGAACAGGTTGGCTCGTATCGGCAGTTTTTTGGAAGTAAAGGCGAGATAAACCATTGGTAAAATCTGATTAAAATTACCAAAGGCGATGTAATGATTTTATTGAATGTAAGTTTCAAAACAATGCAAAAATAGGCTAAAAAATTGAAAATTAGTTTAAATTTGTTAGAAGTTTCAGAGGGATAAATAGCTGTTCGTCGGATTAATGAACGTGTTTGTCGATTTTAAAATTTCTTGACCGAAAAGCTATTCTAATTATTGAAAATCTGTGACTTTTTATTAAATTTCATTTTAACCAAACTATAAATTTTGAGTCAAAATACTCCATTAGCCGAAAGAATGAGACCGAAAACTTTAGATGAAGTTTTGGGGCAGGAACATCTTACCGGCGAAAAAGGAACACTGAGGAAAATGCTGCAGAATGACACCTTAAATTCACTCATTTTGTGGGGGCCGCCGGGAACAGGTAAAACCACTCTGGCAGAAATTATTTCAGAAAAATCTGGCAGAAAATTTTTTAAACTTTCTGCAGTATCATCTGGTGTGAAAGATGTACGTGATGTAATTGATGAAGCTAAAAAGCAAAATTTGTTTTCCGGAAAATCCCCGATTCTTTTTATTGATGAAATTCACCGTTTTAATAAATCTCAGCAGGATTCGCTGCTGCATGCGGTAGAGAAAGGTTGGGTTGTTTTGATAGGTGCGACCACAGAAAACCCCAGTTTTGAGGTGGTTTCGGCATTGCTTTCCAGAAGTCAGGTGTATATTTTGAAAGCCTTAACGCACGAAAAACTTGAAGAACTGATTGATATTGCTCTTGAAAGATTTAATAAAGATGAAAAAACTGATTTCACCATTAAAGAAAAGCAGGCTTTCATTCAATATTCGGGTGGTGACGGAAGAAAATTGATCAATTCGGTAGAATTGGTTTTGAGTCAGTTCATCAATTCAGATACGAAAGAAATTTCTAATGATGATGTAATGGAAGTGCTTCAGGAGACGATGGCGCTATATGATAAAAATGGTGAACAGCATTATGATATCATTTCGGCATTTATTAAATCAATGCGTGGGAGTGACCCGAACGGTGCTGTATATTGGCTGGCAAGAATGATTGCAGGCGGCGAAGATATTAAATTTATTGCTCGAAGAATGCTTATTTTGGCTTCAGAAGATATTGGTCTGGCAAATCCGAATGCTTTGGTGATTGCAAATAATTGTTTTCAGGCAATCAACGTGATTGGAAATCCGGAATCCCGAATTTTACTGAGCGAAACTGCAATTTATCTGGCAGTTTCTCCTAAAAGTAACTCAGCGTATGCAGCGATTAATGATGCTTTGGCTTTTGTGAAAAAGACCGGAAATCTGCCGGTTCCCCTGCATTTGAGAAATGCGCCGACAAAACTCATGAAAGATCTAGATTATGGTAAAGAATATAAATATGCTCATTCTTATGATGGTAATTTCGTCAATCAGGATTTTTTACCGGAAGAAATAAAAGATGTGAAATTTTATGAGCCCGGAAATAATGCCACAGAAAAGAAAATTTACGACGAACTCAAGAAAAAATGGAATAATAAATATTAAAAAAAGGATATTCAAAGTTGAATATCCTTTTTAATTATAATTCTAAATATTATTTCTTATTTGTGGTAATGACCAATGCTTTTTTACCATCCACAGTTTCGACTTTGTAGTCAGCAATCATGTCAGCGAAGATGTGTACATCGGTATTTTTGAATTCATATCCTTCAATAAAAACAGGTGTATCTTTTGGAAGCCCATTTTGAGTATTAAAATCAGCTAAAGCCATATTATCTAAAGTCCCGAAATCTTTTTTGAATTTCACTTCAGCCAAACCGTTGTCAGCTAAATAATCGAATTTCTTAAGGTTTTGAGGAAGATTTGCTTTTGTTTTAAAAACATTTACACTCTGAACGGCTTCTTTTCTCGTATCAAACATAGCCACAGTGCCTACAGCGTCGTTACAGATTGCAAATTTTACGGTAGGATTTTTTTGAGCAAATAAAGTTGCTGAAGCAAATATTAATAAAGAGTAGAGAATTTTTTTCATATAACAGATATTTATTTATTATTTCAAATAATCTTGCATCAGCTTATGGAAGCCTGTTTGCTATGTTTTATTACATTAATTGCTTATCTTAAAGTATTAGTGTTAAAAACGTGATAAATATACTTATTTTTTGCAGATTGTCAATGAAAAATTGAAATAATTTATAAAATAATGGCAGATAATTGATTTTGTTGCTGTTTTATTGATTTTCTTCAGAAGATTCATCTTTTTTGTCTACCAGGTTTCTGATCATATTCTTAAGTCTTTGGAACATAAATGAACTCAGGAGCAAGATAATTCCAAGGATGATAAATGCGATAATTCTGGAGACATTATCCATCTGCCAAACATCATAAGCATATAGTTTTAAAACCATGATTCCGAGTAGGCTGAAACCGATTTTGTTGAATTCCGGAATGTCTTTTTTTAAACCAAAATAAATAAAAAGACAAGACAAAACTGCCCAGATAATGGGTAAATATAATATGCTGAAGTGATTTTGAAGCGTATAAATCTCCTCTAAATTATTTGCATTAATCAGTAAATAAGTTCTAAATAATTCGAAACTGAAAGCCAGAACAATAACTAAAGAAGTTACCCAATTGGCTAAATTATTTTTAATAAAATCTGATTTCGGAATTATTTTAAAAATTAAATAGCCCAGCGGGAGAATGTACAATAAGTGAACAAAGAAAAAACCTGACTCAATTTGATTACTGATAATTTCTGTTGCAACCTGCGAACTGGATATGTGTGTGAAGAGCAATAAAAGAAAAAGATAAATCATTCCGGTCTGGAAATCTCTGCTGATGCTGAGTTTCTTGCCGAAAAGAATCAACGCAAATAAATAATACAAAGTAAAAAGGAAACCAATCGTAAGAATAAAAACCAAACTTTCATCCGAAATATGATAGATAATTTCAAATAAAACTGAAAAATAAATAACCGAAATGCATAAGGATTTAAATACATTTTCATAAAACTCCAATTCAGATTTTTCTTCTTCAGAATCTTTTTTCAGTAAAAATAAATTCATAAAGCAGCTTCCAATCACAACTAAACTGGTAATGAAAACCGGATTGAAGATAACATTTAACGAAGTTGAATCAAAATATCTCGCCCAAGTGATCATTTGAGACAAAATAACCATTGGGAAAAGCACATAAAAGAAGACTTTAAAAATCTTATGATTTGTTTTCTTCCAGATATAGAGTAGGAGGCTCGCTTCAATGGCCCAAACACTGGTAGTAAGATGAGTTTTTAACTCAAGTGCAAATGCTAATGTGATAAGGCTTACCGTGATACTTGCAAAAACTGAATAGTTGATGCCGAAATTTTTCTTTTGATATTCTCTGTACAAACCAATAGCGTTGATGATGGCAAAAGCAACCGGAAATACAGATACAGGAAACATTTGCAACTCATTAAAAATATAAACCAAACCTGAGACTGCCGAAAAATTAATCAGTACAAGCATTAATATATCAAGCTGCAACATCAAATTTTTTTTGATATAATTCTGTAAAGCAAAAGCGTAAAATATAATATACGTAATACTGTAAAAAGGAATACTTATCAACGTTGGATGATCTGTAGTCCAGGCAAAAAGATAGATTGTAGTGAAGATAAAAGAGATCCAGCCGATGCTTTTCCAATGTTTGAGGTAGGCGATAATCAGCATTCCAATATTTAAAACAGATAAATAGGTAAACAGGAAAATATAGTTGCTTTGCCCTGTGCTGATCATTAAGGGTGCTAAAAATCCACCAAATAAAGAGAATATAATTAAAATTTCACTTTTGTAATAGTAGGAAAGAGCAATTGAAATCACAGTAATCAAACATGTTATCAGAAACGCTGTATTCTGTGAAAAAATCTGGTACTCACGAAAGGCAATTGTTGTAGTAAAGTAGAGTACAGCCACGCCACCGCCCGTAATGATGGAGGAGAAAATCGTATAGTTTTTCCTTAAAAAATGTCCGATTCCTATAATGCTGATGCCCGCGATGAATCCGATTCCTGCTCTGGAAGTCTCGCCAATCCAGTTTTTGTCGATGGCGTATTTTACAAAATATCCGATTCCTAAAACAAGGGTGAAAATACCAATAATGGTGAGTGCATTTTGTTTTAGAAAATCAAAAACAGGAGTCAGCCAATCTTTCTGTGATTCTGGTTCTTCAAAATTAGTTGCAAGTATATTTGGATCTTCAACTACTGTATTTTGATTGATGAATTGAGTAGGTTCTGGAGTATAATCTTCATTTTCAGCCTTCTCAACTGAAGGAATTTCTTTTTTTGATAAATCAGAAATCTTTTTTTCTAAAATCTCAATGCGTCTATTAAGCCTATAATAAACCAATATGAGAATCACGATTAACATAACAATTAAAGACGAAACAGAACTCATACACTCAGATTTGTCATCAAATATAAGAATTTGAGAAATAGAGCTCAATAAAAAATCCATTGCGTGAAATTTACAATGGATTATTATCAATTTAATTTTCTTTCCAGTTTTCTTCAATGAGCTTCATCAAAAAATCAGGACATTTGATGACTTTGTTGGTTGCAGCATCCAAAAAGAAAAGGGTCGTGCGGGCTTCGGTGATTTTTATTTTTTCTTCGTTGTAAATTTCATATTCAAATTCTATTCGTACACCCGGAATTTTTTTTACATAAGTATGAATTTCTAATTTTTGATCGTATAAAGCTGGTTTTAAATACTTAATATTGTAATCAGAAACCGGTAGCCAGATTCCAAGCTTTTCAATCTCGTCATAAGATATTCCTATGCTTCTGAAAAGTTCTACTCTTCCCAATTCAAAATATGCGGCGTAGTTGCCGTAATATACGTATTTCATAGGGTCGGTTTCTGCGTAACGTACTCGTATTGTGTGAGTTGTGTGTATCATCTTAAGGTTTGTTTTATACATACAAATATATTTTTTAATAATCAATACTTGCAATATTTTTTTTTAAAGTTAAAATATGTGACCTTTGTCTTCCCAATAAAAACAAACAACCAAAGAATTAATCAGGGCATAAAAATGGATGAAAATTTAATGATGATATGGCAGAAGTGCCTTCAGTTTATGCGAGATAATTTAAACGCAGCTGAGGACAATTCTGATCTTAAAAAACTCGAAAAATCCTTCGACTTACTGTTTGATAAAGTGCAGCCAATTTCATTGGTTGACAACAATCTGACGTTGATGGTTCCGAGTGATTTTTACAAAGAATATATTGAAGATAATTATTTATCGTTGCTTTCTGCTGCCCTGAAGAAAAACATCGGTAAAGGTGTTAAACTTTGGTATTCGGTAATGGAAAATAAACCAAGCGGTTTAGAAAAGCCCGTTACGATGAATATGAAAGGCAAAACCGTTCCTACACCAAAAATGCAGGAAACAATGCCTCAGGGTTTTTCATCTAATATTGTTAATCCTTTCGTTGTTCCGGGAATCAAAAAAGTAAATATTGATTCTAACCTTAAAGCAGATTTTTCTTTTGATAATTATGTGGAAGGTGAGAGTAACAAGTTTGCTTCTACGGTCGCTAGGTCAATTGCAAAAAGACCTGGTTCTACGGCGTTTAACCCACTATTTTTATATGGAGGTTATGGCGTTGGTAAAACCCACCTTGGCCAGGCTGTTGGTCTTGAAGTGAAAAGCCAGTTTCCTGATAAAGTGGTTCTTTATCTTTCTTCAGAAAAATTTATCCAGCAGTTTATTTCAGCTGCGAAAGCTCATAAACAGACAGAGTTTGCTAATTTCTATCAAATGGTAGATGTTCTGATTATCGATGATATTCAGTTCTTATCTGGTAAATCGGCAACGCAGGACAGTTTCTTCCATATTTTTGATTATTTACATCAAAACGGAAAGCAGATTATCCTGACTTCAGATAAAGCTCCTGTTGATATTATGGATATCCAGGATAGAATTGTTTCCCGTTTCAAATGGGGACTTTCTGCAGAGATTAAATCTCCGGATTTAGATACAAGAAGGAAAATTATCGTTGATAAACTAAGCAGAGACGGAATCGTTCTTACAGATGATATGTTAGATTTCCTTGCTGCAGAAGCTAAAACCAACGTAAGAGAATTAATCGGTGTTATTAATTCAGTAATTGCATATTCTACAATTTATAAGTCAGATCTAAGTCTTGAATTATTAAAGGAAACCATCAATAAGATTGCTGCGAATCAGAAAAAAATCATCAATATTCCTTATATTCAGGAAGTTGTATGTGAGTATTTCGGAATAAAAAGAGAGCAGCTTTTATCTAAAACAAGAAAAAGAGAAATCGCTTTACCAAGACAGTTGGCGATGTATTTTGCTAAAGAATTTACCAATGCGACATTTACAAAAATTGGTGAAGAAATGGGAGGGAAAGACCACTCAACAGTAATGTACGCCTGCGATACAATAAAAGATGTTTCTAAAGTAGATAAGGAAATTAAAAAATACGTAAAAGAATTGACAGAGAAGATCAAGCATTAATCTGTAATTTAAAATAATAGGAAAGTGGAGAATAAATTTTGTTCTCCATTTTTTATTTAATTTTGTCAATCGAAAATATATAACTCTAAATTTTGTTCAATGAAAATACTAATGGTTTGTTTAGGAAATATCTGCAGAAGTCCGCTGGCTGAAGGAATTTTAAGATCTAAACTTCCAGATAGTTTTTTAGTAGATTCTGTAGGAACAATTTCAATGCACCAAGGAGAGATACCCGATAAAAGAGCGGTGAAGACTGCAGCCAATCATGGGATTGATATTTCAAAACAAAAATCAAGACCCCTTTTGAGTTCAGATTTAAATAAATTTGATAAAATCTACTGTATGGATTTGAAGAATCTTGAAGATGTGATTTCAATGACTGAAAATGAAGAACAACGTCAGAAAGTACATTTGTTTTTAGAAGAAGCTGGTAACCATCGAAACTCAGAAGTTCCCGATCCTTACTGGGGCGATATGAACGACTTTGAAAATGTCTTTCAGTTATTGGATGCTGCCTGCAATAAAATTTCACATCAATTACAGCAGCAGGTTTTAACTAATAAAAATTAGAATCCATATTTTCTCATTAAATTTCAACACATAATTTACAACAATGCTTTTTTTAATTCCGGCTTATCTTTCAGAAAATACACCCATCACTCATTTTTCACCAGTGATTAAAGATCACATCATGCAGACTGACTTTTTCTTTGTTGAAAATGAAAAAACGGCAAGAAAAGTGATCAAGTTTTTTGCCCCAGAAAAAAAGCAGTCAGATTTGAAGTTATTTCTTCTAGATAAATACACAGAAAACGCTGATATCAAAGAAGCTCAGGACAGAATGCTCAACGGTCAGGATTTCGGATTATTATCAGAAGCCGGACTTCCGTGCATCGCTGATCCAGGAAATCTGATTGTAAAATGGTGTCATGAGAAAAAAATCAGGGTTATTCCTATTTCTGGGCCTTCATCGATTATTTTAGCATTGATTTCAAGCGGATTCAATGGTCAGGAGTTTACTTTTAACGGCTATCTTCCGATAGAAAAAGGCGAAAAGAAAAAGAGAATCCAATATTTGGAAAGCGAACTTCAGAAAACGGGGTACACTCAGATTTTCATGGAAACACCTTACCGCAATAATGCGCTCTTCGATGATTTGTGTAAATTTCTTTCGCCCAATACAAAGCTTTGCATTGCTGCAAACATCAACGATGCTGAACATGAATCCATCAAAACTTTAAGCATCAAAGACTGGCAAAAGCAAAAACCTGAATTGCATAAAGTTCCTGCGGTGTTTGTTTTGGGAAAATAAATTGAATATTTTTTCTCTCGCAGATTTAATTGATTGTCAAAAAAATTTGCTCAATTTGCGAGAGACAATTTTTTTTATAAATTATTCACTACTCTTTTAATTCCATCTAAGATATTCGTGGTGTTAAAATTAACCAGCAAACCTAATTTTTTGTTGGAAAGCTTCAAATAAGTGTAAAGCTGTTTATAATGAATGTCTTCAATAGTTTTCGTTGATTTCAATTCTAAAATAACTTTGTTTTATATCAATCCTAAAATTTACATCAAGCCCATTTTCTTCTAATTCGTAAACTAAGATTTTCTGATAAACAGATTCAAGCAAACCGGGTCCTAAAGTATTGTAAACGTTAAAAATACATTTTCTTACAGTATAAGAAATTTCGTTTTCATCCATTCGTGTTTTTTATTTACTAAGATAATAATTTAACAGCCATTAACAACTCTTTAGCATCATTATTGTCAATACATATCTATAACATTAAAAAAATATAATATGTCTGACAAAAAATTAGCAGGTCTTTGGATTGATACCCAAAAAGCAGTAGTCGTAAAAAATCATGATGCTCAAAATGCATTCAAATTTTTCTTATGCAGTCCGGTAAAAGCGATTATTCAGCACGGAAACTCAAGTGAAAATGCCGGAAACAATGCTGAACAAACCAACAAAGCCAAATTTTTCAAAGAGGTGGAACATCTTCTGACAAATTCTGAAGAAGTATTGATTACCGGTCCGGGAACCATTCAGGAAGAATTAAAAAAGTATTTGCATGACACTGCTCAGTTTAAAGATTTAAAGATTACTTTAGAAACTTCGCAGCAAATGTCTGATGAGCAGGTTTTAGAAACTGTGAAATCGCATTTTAATGCTTAGATAAATTGTTTATTGCAATGAAACATCCGATTACCAAAAGTATTCGGATGTTTTTTTATATGATTTTATTTTTTAACTCGGTTTTTCTGCCATTTTTTCCAAACGAAAACGACTATTGGGATCAGTAGCAAGAAAGGCCAGAAAGAAATAATTCCTAAAAAGAATGCTATGAAACTATTCCAGCCTTCGGTAATAGAATCTCCAAACCGGCTTCCAAAACCAATTTTTGAAGTCGCCGAACTTCTTACTTTTTCTTTATAAAGCATTAATTCCAGAGTACTGTAGTTGACTCTGTCGTCTATAAAACGAAGTCTCCCTTCCGAAACGTCAATCTCATCTTCCAATTCCCGAATGTTTTCCTGAATTTCCAGCATGTCTTTTGTGGTTTTTGCACTTCGCAACATGTCACGGTATTTTTCAAGATAAATTTTCTTGTTTTGTAATTTGATAGAAACATCAGTGTATTCTTCTGTAACATCATCGGAAGAAATATTTTTAGATAACACAGAACCAATGCCGTTAGAAAAGGAATTGATTAAAGCATCAAAGTTTTTATGCGGAACACGGATTGTGAAGAATTGCTTTTCATCAATATCAGTATTATTAAAACGTTCAGTCTGGATGTATGCGTTATTGTTTTTTACAATTTCATTTACCTGTTGATGAGCTTTTTTTACATCTCCAACCTGAATTTCGATGTCACCATTTTTGATAATTTTCTTGGCGACACTATTATTTTGTGGTGCTGAGACATTTGGTGATGTATTTACAACCTTTTCAGAAACTGAACTTATTGGAACTTCTTGCTTCGGCGGCGGAGGAGGAGGTGCCATCATATCCATTGACGCACTTGTTGCTTTGTCGTCTTCGAGGATCTCAGCTAAATCTGCCTTTACTTCCTGTTGATTTTCAGGTTTGTTACAATTAAAAAGGATCAAGCAGAATAAAGGTAAAATTATCTTTTTCATAAATGAATTTTTCAATGTGGTATCAAAAAACGTGCTCGAAGTTTCATTTGTTGTAAATATCTCAAATGTTTTAATTGAAAATAATTAATAATTCGTTGTAAAGCTGTTACAGTTAAATTTTAATTAATATTTTTATTGGATGAAAAAAAGTCTTTTAGCAATTGTGTTTTCTCCATTTTTGATTTTTGCTCAGGAACCTCCGAAATTAACGGATGAGATGGCTGTAAAGCTCTCTGAAAAACCATTGCACTGTATCAATCAGGAATATCCTAATAAAACAGCACACATCATCAATTCTGCAACGGAAGTTCCTTTGACACCAAAAGATCTTCATCCAAGTTTTTATGGCTGTTTTGATTGGCATTCATCTGTTCATGGGCATTGGATGCTGGTTCGTCTGTTGAAAACAAAACAGAATTTATCGGTTGCTAAAGACATTGAAAATATTTTAGAGAATTCATTTAAAAAAGAAAATCTTCAGGTTGAGGCCGATTATTTTACAAAATATCAATTGACGACAACTTTCGAGCGTACTTATGGCTGGGCTTGGTTGCTCAAATTAGACGAAGAACTCATGACCTGGGATCATCCGAAAGCAAAAATCTGGCATGAAAATTTAAAGCCTCTGACCGATAAAATCCTTGCTTCATGGAAAACCTATCTGCCTAAACAAACCTATCCCAACAGAACCGGAGTTCATCCAAATACGGCTTTCGCAATGGTTTTTGCTTTGGATTGGGCAAGAGCTGCGAAGGATAAAGATTTTGGAAATCAATTGACAGAAAAGGCAAAATATTTTTATTTAAATAATACAAAAACACCCGCTTATCTCGAGCCTGACGGTTCAGATTTTTTCTCGCCAAGTCTCGAAATTGCTGATTTAATGCGCAGAATTCTTCCCCAACAAGAATTTGTAAAATGGCTGGATAACTTCTATGAAAAAAGAAGTTTGGAAAATATTGAAAAAATTCCTGTTGTCAGTGATTTGAGCGATTATCAAACGGTACATCTGGTCGGTTTATCTTTCACAAAAGCATGGTGTATGAAAGGAATCGCAAAGTCTCTTCCAAATAATCACCCATTAAAAAAAGAATTCCAAAAAACAGCAACCATCTTTTTAAACAACGGACTACCACTATTATTCCAAGGGAACTATGGAGGAGATCATTGGCTGGCAAGTTTTGCAGTGTATGCTTTGGAAGAATGATTTTTATTTTAAATTATAAAAATGTATCTGTTCTTAAATCTTGGTATTTCGTTACTAAGTGACACGCCATTGTTTATTTTAAAAATATGCAAAAGTTAAAAAGATCTTTGTCTAATCTTGCTTTTAAGATCTAAATTAAGGGATTACCTGCGGTTTTTCATAATGTGCTTCCACCACAAAGAGCACTAAGAAATTTCACAAGGACACGAGGCATGGTAAACCACGTAAAAACCTTTGTGCCATTTGTGGCAAAAATCAGAGAAATCAATATCTAATCCCCAACTTTTTCAAAATAAAACTCAGCAACCAAACCGGTCCGATCAAAAGAAACTGCAGATCTTTCAAAAATGATGGTTTCTTGCCTTCGATTTTATGCCCAACAAACTGTAAAATCCAGGTAATGACGAAAACTGCGAGAAAAACCATCCACGATTTATGCCCAAAATGAATATTGATTGCATACGCTAAATGTTCCATCAAAAGCATGGCGAAAATCATAATGAAACCAATCAAAAGTGAAAGTCTGAGATAAAATAAAGTCACTAAAATCACAGCAATTAAACTCACCAAACTGATGCATCCAAAGTAAGGTGCGCAGAAATGCGGAGATGGAATCAAAGAAATAAAACCTAAAATCGTCCAGAAGATCAGCGGAACACAGATCCAGTGAATCAGCTTGTTGGTGGAATTTCTGTGGCTTTCGGCGTATTCAGCGAAAAGTAAATCAATCTTTCTCATATTCTTGAATTTGGGTGTACTAAAATAATAAATTTTTGCAATCGAAAAAGAGAATGTTTACATTTGCCTTATGTCTGCTTTAGAAAAATTCGGGGTTGAGATTTTTACGCAACATAACATCTTTGAAAGAATCTCCGCCGACAAGCCTTTCCGTCCCGATAATCCTGCTTTTATCTTTATCAAAAGCGGTTCTATAAAATTGCGGCAGCATTTCAGCGACCTCGAATTGTCTGCCAATATGTTTATGGTGACAGATCCGCAGACGGTGTACGAAATGATCTCGGTGAGTGACGATTTCCAGTCAAGAATGGTTTCTTACAAAAGAGATTTTATTTCTGCTCTATCGTTGAAATTCAATCGCTTGATAACGTATCGTTATTTCCGTCAGCAGATGAATGTCGGCGTTCCTTTTCATCAGGATGATATGGATGTGGTGTGGAAAAGCGTTAATTTTTTAAAATATATTCTCGATTCTGAAACAGAAATGACCTACAAAAAGGAAATGGTGGAGCATCTTTTCTCCGTTTTCTGTTATCAAATGGCCGGAATTATAGCAAGCGAGGACGATAATTCAATGAACCAGATGTCAAGACAGGAAGAAATTGTTTTCGTTTTTCTCAATGATTTGGCTTCTCACCATCATAGTGACAGAACTGTAGAATTCTATGCCGGGCGACAGTCGATTACAACCAGACATCTTTCATCAGTCGTGAAAGAGATTACCGGAAAGTCGGCAAGTCAGATTATTGCTTTAATTGTAATCAATGAGGCGAAGGTTTTATTAAACTCTTCTAAAAAGCCTGTTTCAGAGATTTCAACAATCCTGGGTTTCAGTGACCAATATTCATTTTCTCATTTTTTCAAAAAACATTTAGAGGTAAGTCCTTCTCAATACCGCCGTAAGTTCGAAGTTTAGAATCTTACATTTGAACATCTTTTTCCAAATATCAAACATTTGTTTGAGATTGTAACCGTCGTAACTTTGCTTCGTAAAACAAGGTAAAATGACAAAGAACATAAAAACAGCACTGTCACTCGTGATGGCTATTTTTCCTGCGCTTTTTTTTTCACAAGAAATAAAACAGATGACAGCGAATGAAGTCGCCGAACTGGCGCTTCAGAATCACTATCAACTAAAAGTTTCTGCGCAGAATATCAATATTGCCAAACAGCAGACCGATATTACCAAACTTCAGAAACTTCCTTCTATTACAGCATCTACGACTCAATTTTATTTGGGAAACGTAGTAGCAATCGATAAAGATTTTTCCAACTCAACGGCGATTCCAATGCCTCATTACGGAAGTACATACGGCGTTCAGGCGACTCAACTGATTTTCAAAGGCGGATTGGTCAACAAATCCATCGAGCTTGCAGGACTTCGTGAACAGCTTTCTGAACTGGATTTGGAAAAGAATAAACAGGATGTGAAATTTTTGGTCATCTCTAATTATTTGGATGTTTATAAGATTATCAACCAACAATCAGTTTTTGAGAACAATAAAAAACTGGCTCAACAAAGACTAAAGAACATCAATGATTTTTACAAGCAGGGAATGGTAACGAGAAATGAAGTCATCCGTGGTGAACTGGCCATAAAAAATCTTGACCAAAGCATTCTGACTTTGGCCAACAACAGAAAAATCCTTAATTATAATTTAAATATCGCTTTGGGTTTGTCTGAGGATACGCAAATAATTCCTGTTGAAAATTTAGAGAATAAAGAAGCAGGAATCGGGATGGATTATTATTTAAATGTGGCTCACAACAGCAATCCACAGTTGAAATCTGCACAAACTAATATTGGTGTTGCCGACAAAAATATTGAAATCATTAAAACCGACAGAATGCCGGCGCTTTCAGGTTTCGGAGGATATAGCCTGCAAAGACCAATCACCACCAGAAATCCTGTTTTGGATATGTACGCAAGTGGTTGGCAGGGAGGTATTTCATTAAGCTACAACATTGATAATCTCTATAAAACCAAAGAGAAAGTGAAGTTAGGTGAATTGCAAAAGACTCAGGTGAATGATGTTTTGACGCTAACCCAACAGAATATTGATATGAATGTAAACGCTGCATATGTAAAGTATCAGGAAGCAATTCAGCAAGCCGATATTTTAAATGATGCAAAAAGTCTGGCCGATGAAAACTATAAAATCACTGAAGCAAAATACCTAAATCAGTTGGCGGTACAGGCTGAAATGATCGATGCGCAGAACCAGAAACTTCAGTCTGAACTGGATTTTGCGAATGCGGAAATCAATGTGCTGTATCAATATTACAATTTATTGAAGTCGACTGGGACGCTGTAATTTTTAAAAATTAGTAAAGCTGCTGTAATTTTTAAACGCAAAGTTTTTAAGATGGCTAAAATAGCTTTAAGTGTGCAAAGATGAATCAATAAGTTGATTTAATTAAGCCTATGCATAAGCTTCGCGAAGCAAATTTATTTGCCTTTGCACACTAAAAATAAAAAGTATCAAGCATTAAATCTTTGCGTTTAAAAATAAAACAAAAGGTCTTTTATAGGTTAAACTCCAAAAATATTAACAATAAAACTCTGAGAACTTCGTGTTCGAAAAAGATATAAAACAAAAACAATGGAAAACAAGGAACAAAATACTCAGGATACACAACCGCAAGCACCGATAAAACCTGTTGTTTCAAGTGCTGAAGCTAAGAAAAAACAAAACAGAAAGAATAAAATCAGAGCCATCATTTCAAATGTAATTGTTTTTGCATTGATAGGTTTCGGATTGTTCTGGCTGATTCGTCAGTATTTTCACATCGGCGACAAAACCTACACGGAAGCAGCTCAGGTGGAAGAATTTATCAATCCAATCAACACCAGAGTATCTGCCTATATCAAAGAAATAAAATTCATCGAACATCAGAAGGTAAAAAAAGGGGATACGTTAGCCATCCTGGATGACCGTGAAATCATCACGCAACTTGGACAGGCAGAAGCAGCTTATCAAAATGCTTTGGCGCAACGTTCAGCAACCAATTCATCTGTGAATACGGTCTCCAACAATGTCAGCGTGATGGAATCTAACATCGCAGGAGCAAAAGCAAGACTGTGGAATGCTGAACAGAATTTAGGCCGGTACAAAAACCTTTTGGCAGCAGAAGCGGTAACGAGACAGCAGTTTGACCAGGCTAAAACAGAGTATGATGCGCAGAAAGCAGCCTACGAAACTTTAGTCAATCAGAAACAATCCGCCAACCTTTCTACAACAGAAGTGAAAAGTAAACTGGGAATCAATGATGCGGAAATCAAAAGAACAAAAGCTGCTCTGGATATGGCGAGAATCAATCTTTCATACACGGTTATCACAGCACCTTACGACGGTGTGATGGGAAGAAGAACGATTTCTGAAGGGCAGTTAATTCAGCCCGGACAACAGGTTGCCACCATCGTTTTAAACAATCAAAAATGGGTGACTGCTAACTTCCTTGAAAGTCAGATGCCAAATATTAAAATAGGAGAAAAACTAATGATGACCGCCGATGCTTTAGGAGGAAAACAGTTTGAGGGGGTTGTAACTGCAGTTTCCGCAGCAACCGGCTCGAGATATTCAAGCGTTCCAACAGACAACTCAACCGGTAACTTTATCAAAGTGCAACAGAGGATTCCTGTACGAATAGAGTTTACAGACTCCAACAAAAAAGAAGATGTCGCAAAACTGAGCGCAGGGATGAATATGAATGTTTCAATTAAAGACTAAAAGATTTCAGATTTCAGATTCCAGAATTAAAGTAAGAAAATGAAGAATGCTGGAAATCTGATTTATTATCTTGAATATTAAAATAGTAATGACTAAAAGATTTCAGATTTCAGATTTCAGACTTGAAGTAAGAAAATGAAGAATGCTGGAAATCTGATGTCTGATATCTGAAATCTAATATCTGTAAAAAAAATGTACAACAAAGGTCTTTTTAGCGATTGGGTTCCGAAACCCGTACAGCTCCTGATGATGGTTTTACTGCTTATCGTAGTGATGCCTTTGGGTGGCGTTTACACCGGAAATATCAGTTTTATGGTGGGCGGAACCGGAGTGATGCAGGAATATTTTCTGTGGGCAAACTATGCCACCACCATTGGGATGGGAGCGTGTATGCCTGTGGTTTTAAGAATGAAAATGCGGTTCAAAGTCCGTGATAAAGTCGTGATGTTATTGGTGCTTCTCGGGGCATTAAGTTACATCAACGCTACCACTTCTGTCCCAATGATTATCGTGACAACCTCTTTGATCATCGGGTTTTTGAAAATGATGATTACGATTGAGCTATTCCTTCCACTGATGGCAATGCTAGGTGGAAGAGGGATTTTTTACGGAGTTTTCTACACATTTGTTCTGATATTAAATCAGGTCTCAGCGTACTATGCAGTAGAAGTTTCGGTGCTGTATAACTTTCAGCAGTTCTTTATTCTGGCAGCTGTTTTATGTTTCGTGCTGGCCTTGTTGTGTTGGGTTTTGATGCACGACAAATATTTTGCCTTAAAAGTTCCGTTGCATTACATCGATTGGCTCAGCGTCATCCTGTTTGTTTCTACTTTTATGTTTTCGGCGTACGTTTTTTCGTTCGGGAAACAACAGGATTGGCTTAATTCAAAAAATATTATGAACGCCGGTATCGCAGCATTTATAAGTTTTGCTTTATTATCAATCCGTCAGCTCACCTTGAAAAGACCCTATATATCCTTTCATATTTTCACAAAAAGCAATGTGCTGAACGGACTGTTTATGCTCTTCTGGCTGGGAATGTTTTTAGGAACGACATCCTTACAAAATATATACTCAGTTGGCGTTTTAGGGTATGATCAACTGACGAATGCCAAGCTGAATCTCATGATGACGCCCGGATTATTCTTAGCCGGAGTGATCGCCGTATTTTGGTTTAAAAAAGAAAGACCTCTCAAAATGTTTATCTTTTCAGGCTTTGCTGCAATGACAGATTATGCCATCATCATGTACTTTTCTATGGTATTGGAATTCAATTACGAAAACTGGTACTTACCGATGTTCCTGAAAGGTTACGGCATGTGTTCGCTCTTTATTTCAGTTTGGTATTACACTTTAGATAAACTGGAGCTCAACGAAATGCTGGCGGCCATCGGATTGGTTTTGGTATGGCGAACCTTCCTTGCGGTAGGATTTTTCTCAGCCTTATTTTCGTGGTTTCAGTATCAGTTTCAAATCGTCAGTTTGGGAGATTTGGCAGTTTATATGGATGGGATGACCATCACGCCACAAGCCGTTGCCACCAATATGAAAACCATTCAGCTCAACGCCATTATATCTGCCAACAAAAAGATATTCGGCTACATCATCATTGCCGGTTTCGGAGTGATGCTTTACGTAATTACCCATCATTTTGGGCTGAAAAGAACAGAGTATTTAAGAATCGTAAGAATCCTCAACGGAAAATCGGTTATCGCCAGACGAAGAGCCCGTGAAAGAAAAAAATTAGAGGAAGACATCAAAGGCGCAGCCGGTCCCGCCTTATAAAGAAACCTTGTTTTTACCCGTAAAGTCTCGTTTTGTTTTCAAAGCGGGGCTTTACTTTTAAGAATTACTCATCGCCCATTACTTAGTACAGATGTTTTTGGGAGCTTAATCCCGCTATCCACTATATCTTTTCGCCATCGCTTTTTGCAAGCCGACGCAGAAAAAGGATGCCGTTTCTATCGAGGCTATGGGAAGTGGTTGTCAATTGATATGGGTTGAAAAATTGACTACGGCCTATTCGTTATAAAATGTGCATTTTGAAACAACCCCGTCAAAAATTCTGAAATAATTTTTGCCACCCCTCCAGAGGAAGGGAATGGTCGTATCAAACTGTTTTGTCATTGTTATGATAGCCTGGTCCGATTCTTTGGGAAAGCAATCCCATTGTGATTATATTCAATTTTAATACTATTAACCCCTACAGATTTACTACAATACTTCTAGTTATCTTAAATTATTTTCAGCTTGTCAGGAGGTTTGTAATTTCAGGATATTCTTTACATTTGTCAATTAATCAGCACAAGATGAAAAAACTTCTACTATTCTTATTTCTCGCCCTTTCGGTTTTATCCTATTCACAGGACAACTATGTACAATCCATTGCCAAGAAGCAACAATTTCTGAATCTTTCAGGAAAACCGCTTACTGATAAATTTACCAATATGAAATCGGTCAAGGTGGTGTATGATTACGGTGCGAAAAAGCTGTATTTTTTTAACAGTACGAGATATACCTATCATTATGATTTTTGCCTGAAGGTTTTGGGTTTTAATGATGAAATCGGAGAGTTCAATAAGCAGTCTTATAACCCGACCAATAAGAGAACTTATCTTCTCGCCAACATCAATTATCTGCAGGATTCTGATGATTGGGTGATGGAGCTGGCTGCTTCAGATGAAATGAATCCAGGACTGATTAATTTCTTTTATAACGAAGTCAGCAAGAATGTGTTTTTCAGAGATAAGCTGAAGTTTTATCTCAATTCGCCGCATGTGATTGGTTTAAGTTCAAAAAAAGAACTCAAAATTCCGACCGTCCTGTCAGATTTTATTTTTAAAAGAATTACTGAGCAATCAATTGAAAATACTTCCAGTGTTGGGATTCTTAAAAAATATGACCTGCAGAAAAAGGAAGACTTTAATCCCAAATCAGATGAAATCATTATCATCAATACGACTCCAGAATTTATTCCAACCGTCCGTGGAATTATTATTACCGAGCTTCAGACCCCTTTAAGCCACTTGGTTTTATTGGCGAAAAACAGAAATATTCCGGTGTATGTGGATACCAAAGTTTGGGATAAAGAATCTGTCAATTCATTTTTAGGAAAGAAAGTAGAGTTGATTACAAAAGAAAATTCATACTCATTAAAAGCTACACAGAAACCCATTCCGACAAAAAAAGCAGTAAAGGAAATTGTGCTGAAAAAAGATTTTTCGGTAACTGATTTGGTTGATTTGGAAACGACGACTCCTTTAAATATTGTTCATTCAATTGGTTCTAAGGCAACCAACCTCGGCCTTTTAAAACAGATTCAGAAAGAAATGAAGTCGTTCAAAATTCCTGAATATGCTTTTGCGATTCCGTTTTATTATTTTGATCAGCACATTCAAGACAATCATTTGCAGGAAAAGATTAATGCTTTGTATGCGATTCCAAAGGATTCTGTAAAACTTTTGGACAGAGAACTGAAAGCTTTCAGAAAGACGGTCAAAAGCTCAAAAGTTAATGCTGAATTATTGAAGAAAATAGAAGAAAAATTGTCTGCTCAAAGTGATTTTAAAAACTTCAGATTCCGTTCTTCAACCAATGCGGAAGATATGGAAGGTTTCAACGGAGCAGGATTGTATGATTCTAAAACAGCCATCATCGGAGATGCAGATAAGACGATAGAAAAAGCAATCTTGGATGTTTGGTCTAGCTTCTGGAATTTCCGTGCGTTTCAGGAGCGTGATTTGTTTGGGATCAATCATGAAAGCTGTGCGATGGGAGTTTTGGTTCACCGATCTTTTCCGGACGAAAAGGCTAATGGAGTTTTGGTTTCTAAAAATTTATACCGTAATCAATATGATGGAATTACTGTAAATGTTCAGCTGGGCGAAGAATCTGTGGTCAAGCCGGAACCGAATGTTACGTGTGATGAATTTTACTGCCATAATTTCAACAGTTTTGGTTCGTTTGTGGTCGATTACCGTTCTACATCTAGTCTTAATAATGGAAAACCCATTTTGACTGAGAAAGAAATTAAAAAGCTTTTTGATATTTCCGCACCTTTGGAAAGAAGACTGAATTTGCTTTGGCAAACAAGAAAAATGTCGAAAAGACATTATCCTCTAGATATTGAGTTTAAATATTTGGGTGATGAGAAGCAGCTGTACATTAAGCAGGCGAGAGCTTATATGGATTAGGCTTTGTGTAAATTTTAACGCAAAGATTTAATTGTAATAATTTTGATTTAGGAGAAGATTGAATCAATAAATTGACTTTGATTAAGCTTGAAAAGACTATTATCCTCTTAAATCTGATCTTTTAGAAACTGAAATGGGTTGTACGCTGAGTGGTTTTTTTTCTTTCCCAGATTGAGCTGGTTTTACAGATAATTAATTGAAAAACTGCTTAATCTCCTAAATCCGCAGGAAATAATTTTTTATAACTAATCTTGAATCCTAATGGGACACCTTTAAAATAACAATATTATCATTCAGGTTAATGCTCTTAATATTGTAACTGAAATTCTTCAGTTTGGTTTTTTCTGTTAAAACTCTTTTGCGTTCTGCTTCTTCTAGTTGGAGAAAATCTAACGAAGAAATGATTTCAATCGAACTCTTTTCAGAAACAATAGGTGATTTTTTTTCGAAATAATTTAGAATTAAATAAATCGTAACAATCGTACTATTGATTCCTAAAAGGATCTCAAGATTTTTAATTGGCAAAAGTCCGTCTAAAAGGGAAAGCGTAATTGATACAAACAAAAAGACAATCGTCTGAATGGTAAACGTTTCTGTTCTGAAGCGCAGAATTGAGAAAACGGCAAACAAGCCAAAGCCAACTCCAAGACTGTATTCAGCTTTTGTGAAAACCAGACACATGAAAAATGTACAGATGCTGATTAACCCTAAAAGAGGATGTAGCCTGATGTTTCGGTTTCTGTTAGAAAAATAATAAAGGGTAAAAATTGACAGACAAAGGATCAATAGCCGTTCGAAAAGTTCCTGTAATTCCAAAATTGTGTTTTTAGTTTTGACAAATATACAATTTAGAATGAAAGTGAGTAAATAATAATTCAATTCGAGTTTTTTTAAGCAGAGATGGGAAAAATATATAGTGAATTGATGGTGTGAATTCCTGTTCTCGATATAAAATTCGTTCAGAATTTCTACTCGAACTGACGATTATCTTCATCGAATACCAAAAAAGGAGACACAAATTACCCGAAAATCTGAATAATTTATGTCTCCAATATGGTGAAATTTTTAAATTCTAATTTCTCAGATACTGTCCAATATCGGCAGAATCAAAAGTATAAGCATTAGAATTTTCAGATTTATCTAATTTCTTGCTGATCGTCAATGCCCATAAAACCAATTCTTTGCAGAAGTTTTTGTCTTCTGTACTTAATTCTGATGCGTTTTCTTCAATTACGGTTGTCAAAGGAGCAATGCTGTTGAGTTTGCTGTAGAATTCTTCGTCTGTATCGGTGTAATTAAGTTCCAAATGATTTTTATTAAACCATTTAATTAAATCAGTATAAGGCGTTTTGATACCTTCTTTTTCGAGCTTAGAAATTCTTGGGAAAATACTTTCAAATTGTATCATCACAGCTTTATCGATTAGTATTTTAGCTACATAATCTGCACCTTCCTGTTCACCTTCGTAAACCAGTTCAATTTTTCCGGTAATCGATGGAATGATAGACATGAAATCCAATAAACGGACAGTAGTTTTTGAAGCGTCGGTTTCTATTAAACGCAGCTTTGCGGCAGCGACTAAATTTTCCATGGCACTGATGGTTAATCTCGCACTTACGCCACTTTTTGCATCTACATATTCGCTGTCACGGGCTGCAAAAGCCACTTCTTCCAGAAGGTTTTTAGCCAGATCAGGAATCTGAATCTGTGCTTTATCCTCAGCGGAAACCTGAGCTTCCTGTTCGGTAATCTGTTTTGCCAGTTCAATTGTTTTCGGATAATGCGTGAAGATCTGTGATCCTATTCTGTCTTTCAGAGGCGTCACTATGCTTCCACGGTTGGTGTAATCTTCAGGGTTTGCGGTAAACACAAACTGAATATCCAAAGGCATTCTCAACTGAAATCCACGGATTTGAATATCACCTTCCTGCAAAATATTAAACAGAGAAACCTGAATTCTTGCCTGCAGATCGGGCAATTCATTCAACACAAATATCGAACGGTTCGCTCTTGGGATCATTCCGTAATGCAAAACACGCTCGTCAGAATAGGGAAGTTTCAGAGTTGCAGCTTTGATCGGGTCGATGTCGCCAATTAAATCCGCAACATTCACATCCGGAGTCGCTAATTTTTCAAAGAAACGATTGGAACGGTGAACCCATGAAATCGGAGTTTCATCGCCCAATTCTGCAATCAGATCTCTCGCAAATTTTGAAATTGGCTGAAATGGACTGTCGTTAATTTCCGAACCTTTTACAATCGGCATATATTCATCCAAAAGATTCACCATGCTTCTTGCAATTCGGGTTTTTGCCTGCCCACGCAAACCTAATAAGTTGATGTGATGTCCCGCCAAAATCGCCTTTTTCAATTGCGGAACCACAGAATCTTCATAACCCCAAAGTCCTTCAAATACAGGTTCTTTAGCTTTTATTTTTGCAATTAAATTTGCCTGAATTTCCTGATTGATGGTTTTATCGGTGTATCCTGATTGTTTTAATTCTTTAAATGTTGTATCGTTTTTCATTTGTAATGATGTAATTATTTTGTATTAAATATGTGCTTTTTTGTCGAAAATTATTTTAACGCAATGTCCGCAAAGATTTTTTTACTACTAACTTTTTTATTTTCCGTTCGCAAAGGCATTTGACTCAGCAAAGGAGATATTTAATTATTGATGGAAAGGAATGTTCATGTTGATTTTTGAATAATTTAAAAAATGACTTAGGAAGCGGAGGCGTTAAGAAATTTTAAACAATTTCCGTTAAACAATTTCCACTATTTGAGTGTGCAAAAATTTTAAATCATAGGTCAACCCTTCTATCACGCGAGTTTTGGGAATTTTAGGAAATTATTTAAAATTTTAGCTGGAGTTTCCAGTCTTGTCCCGAAGCTTCGGGATTGGTTCTTTTGTTTCAAGACAAAAGAACATAATTAAATCCTCTTAATCCTATTTTTCTCATAATCCTCAAAAATCATCTGTCCCAAACCTGAAAGTCCGGTCAGAAAAGCTTTTCCTTTATTTTGTGCGGTAAAAGCATTCACAAATTGTCTGAGATAAGGATCCTGAGCAATCATAAATGTAGTAATTGGAATTTTAAGTTTCCTTGCCTGCGCAGCTTTGTTGAGACATTCGGTTACGATTCTTTGGTCGAGTCCGACACTGTTCATATAATATTCACCATTGGGTAATTTCAGACAGCTCGGTTTCCCGTCGGTAATCATAAAAATCTGCTTGTTGGTGTTTCTTTTTCGTCTGAGAATATCCATCGCCAATTCGAGTCCTGCAACCGTGTTAGTGTGATACGGACCAACCTGCAGATAGGGAAGATCCTTGATTTTAATCGGCCACGCTTCGTTTCCAAAAACGATAATGTCAATGGAATCTTTTGGATATTTCCGCTTGATTAATTCCACCAAAGCCATCGCCACTTTTTTGGCAGGCGTGATACGATCTTCGCCGTACAAAATCATCGAATGACTGATGTCGATCATTAAAACCGTGCTCATTTGCGCTTTGTGCTTAGTTTCTTCTACGATGAGGTCGTCTTCGGTCATGCGAAGGTCTGCAATTCCGTTGTTGATCTGGGCGTTTTTCAGACTTTCAGTCATGTTGACCGTCGATAAATCGTCGCCGTATTGGAAGTTTCGGTTTTCGCCATCACGCTCGTCACCGACTCCGGATTTATTGGTTCGGTGATTTCCGATGCCGCTTTTTTTGAGCTTTCCGAAAATCTGGTCTAAAGCATATTCTCGTAAAGCTGCTTCCAGTTTGGCGGTCAGAATATTTTTGCCTTTTCCTGTCCCGGTATTTCCGTCTTCAGAATCATCTTCTTTTTTGATATAGCCTCGTTTTCTGAGGTCTTCTTCAAAATCTTCAAGCGTATATTCGTCGGTGAAAATATCATATTCTTTATCGAGCATATCGAGCCACTCAAAAGCTTCCTCAATATCGCCCGAAGTGTGGGTCAGCAAATCTTTAAACACATCAAAAACACGGTCGAAATGCGATATTTCTTCCGGAACGTGTTTGCTGAATGTAAAACCTTGTTGAAAATTAAATTGTTTATCTGTCATGAGAAAAATCTCGTTTTTTTAGAAAAGACAAGTTAGGGATTTTTTATAGGAGTGGAATGGTTTTAAAAATAGAAAATGTGGATGATGGTGATAGCTAACTAAAAGTTAAATTATTTTAATCTTTTAATATTATCTTATTTTAAGCTTTTGAAATCCTTTTTCCAATGCTTCGAAACGATGTGTTTTAGTATTTAATTTATAATTTCTTGTAATTTGATAGTCTGTTTTTTCTTCAATCTTATCATCAATGAAAGTCAAATAATTCTTTTCTAAAATATATTTTCCAAAGTAATGTACGCTTTCCCGTGCCAATATTCATTAATCTCAAAAGTTTTATCCTCATAGAGTTTTATCTCATATCCTATCTGTTTTAATGAAAAACTAGGTGAAACATAAAGTTTTAATGCTATCTCCTTTTTTGATTGTAGATAGTTGAATAACAAATTAATTCCAAATAGTATAATTAATAAGGAGAGGATAAGACTCGTTGTTTTAGATTGTATTTTTTTGTAAAATCATGAGAATAAAGCAAAACAATATTTAGAACAATTAAGATAATTAAAGTGGGTAAAATAATGATGTTTGACTTTGAAGCTGTAAAGTCGGCATGCATTCTGGTTTGATAAATTAATGTTAAAAAAAGAATAACTAAGCTTATGTATTTGATTAAAAATTTCATTTTAAGTAGGTCTAAATACTAATCATCAAAATCAAATATACATCACATTTTTATAGAAAAAAAATGTTGGAAATGTGATTAGGGATGTAATTTAATTGTAAACGTTTATCTTTGCCCCAATACAATTCAGCATGAAAGACTTAATGGGGCGAGCAATCTGGGATTATTTTCAAAATGAAAATCCTGAAGATTTGCAGACTGAAACTTCAATTTCCGAACTTGATGAACTTCCGGTAGACTATCTTTTCAGAGATTTTGAAGAGATGAACAAAATAGAACAAAAAGCTTTGAAATTATCTCAAGGAAAGGTTCTTGACATCGGAGCAGGAGCGGGTTCGCATTCGTTGTATCTTCAGAATGAAAAGAATTTAGAGGTTACCGCTTTAGATATTTCTCCAAAGTCCATTGAAGTCTGCCAATTGAGAGGAATTCAGAAAGCAGTTGCTCAAAATATGCTTGAATTTTCAGGACAAACTTTCGATACGATTCTTTTATTAATGAACGGGACCGGAATTTTCCAAAGTCTGAATGTGATTGATATTTACCTTCAAAAACTGCATTCTTTATTAAATAAAAACGGAAAAATCCTTATTGACAGCACAGACATTCTATATATGTTTGATCAAGATGAAGATGGCGGAGTTTTGATTCCAGCAGGTGGATATTATGGTGAACTAGATTATGTGGTTCACTATAAAAACGAGTCTGAAGACCCTATCAAATGGCTGTATCTCGATTTTAACACATTGCAAAATGCTGCAACAAATAATGGTTTCAAAATTGAAATGATTTTGCAGGATGAAGATTCTTATCTGGCAAAATTAACTAAAAATTGAAGGGCTGTCATTGCGAGCATAGCGAAGCAATCTCTAAAAATTTGAAGTCTTAAATATTTACTGTTACAATCTTTTTTAACCATTAAGTCCAGTAAATGATGGTCTACTGTTTACGAAATTCTACTGTGAAAATCTCATTAGAAAATAGCTTGAAAATAATCCGTTATAATTGTTGAAAATCAGAAACAACATGATGACTGCGAGTATAATTGGGAACAAGTAAGATTGGGATCTGTACACGATTCTCTTGGGCATGGTAGTCACCCAAATTATAATCAAAATTATTGGACCTGCAATGACAGGAAGTATTTCCGGACTGTGTCTTGATGAGGTTACCAAATTATTTTCAACTAAAAAATTGTAAGCATAATATTGTAACGGAATATAGATTGTTCCAAACAGAAATGTGAAAGCTGCGGGAATGTATTTTTTTAATTTTAAGAAATTTAAACTTAGTAAAACTGCTCCAAAAAATGTTCCCAAAAAAAAGCTTGAAACTAAAATCAATGTTCTTGAATAGAGTTTTACAGCGGACGGATCATTTGTGATATGATCTTTCCAGTCTTCTGTTTCTTCGTGCTTTTTTGCTGCTTCAGTTTGTTTTTTATGTTGAATAATATTCTGAATGTGGATTTTTTCTGCTTCAGTGAAAACCCGTCCTCTTTCTTCTAAGATTTCAAACGCCATATGAACTGCTTCAGGCACGAAGCGGTTTTCGGAGTTTAAATAATTTTCCAGTTCCTTATTGGAGAGTTTATTTAAAGCAGTTCTTTTGACCATTATTCAGAAAAAATGGGCATCAGAAAATGCCCATTGATATATTTAAGATTTGAAAATTATCCGATCTCAATACCGTTTTCCACCGTTTCATCCGGCGTCACAAAAGATAATTTTCCGTCGGCTTTTGTTGTCAGTAACAGCATTCCCTGAGATTCAATTCCTCTGATTTTTCTCGGAGCAAGATTTAACAAAATCATGACCTGCTTTCCTATTACTTCTTCAGCGGTAAAGCTTTCTGCAATTCCAGAGACTACAGTTCTCACATCAACACCTGTATCAACAGTTAATTTTAATAATTTATCTGCTTTTTCTACTTTTTCAGCTTCAAGAATGGTTGCTGTTCTCAGGTCGATTTTCGTGAAATCATCAAACTGTATTTCGTCTTTCATTGGGTTGGCGTTAGGATTTGTTTTTTTATTGCTTTGTTTTGTATTTTCTAGTTTCTGGATTTGAAAATCAATCACATCGTCTTCAATTTTTGAGAAAAGAAGAGATGATTCGTTGATCTGATGTCCGGTTTCTATTAAAACAGATTTTGTTTCAACATCGCTCCAGCTTAATTTTTGAACATTAAACATATTCAACAATTTCTCGGAACTGAAAGGCATAAACGGCTCACACAACTGCGCCAAACCAACTGCAATCTGTGCTCCAACAAATAATGACTGTGCTGCTTTTTCGGGGTTGTCTTTGATCGTTTTCCAAGGTTCTTCAGCCTGAAGATATTGGTTTCCAAAACGTGCCAAATTCATTAAAGCAGTTAAAGAATTTCTGAATTCATAGTATTCTAAAAATCCTGAAATTTCTTTCGCTGATTTATTGATTTCCTTTAATTCAGGAGCATTTACGTCACCTGGAGGAACAATTCCATCATAATATTTATGAATTAAAACCGCAACTCTGTTGATGAAATTTCCAAAAATTCCAACCAATTCAGAATTGTTTTTCGTTTGAAAATCCTTCCAGGTAAAGTTGTTATCCTTCGTTTCAGGAGCCGAAGAAAGCAATGCGTAACGCAAGACATCCTGCTGTCCCGGGAATTCTTCTACATATTCATGTGCCCAAACTGCCCAGTTTCTTGACGTTGAAATCTTATCGTTTTCAAGATTCAAAAATTCAAAAGCAGGAACATTTTTCGGCATGATAAAATCTCCGTGAGCCTTCATCATCGCAGGGAAAATAATACAGTGGAACACAATATTGTCTTTTCCGATAAAATGAACCAAATCAGATTCTTTACTTTGCCAGTAATCTTTCCAGTCTTTTCCGTTTTTCGCTGCCCATTCTTTAGTGAAAGAAATATAACCGATCGGTGCATCAAACCAAACATACAATACTTTTCCTTCAGCGTTTGGAAGCGGAACAGGAACGCCCCAGTTCAGATCTCTGGTCATCGCACGAGGCTTTAAACCATCGGTTAACCAAGATTTTACCTGTCCGTAAACGTTCGGTTTCCAGTCGTCTTTGTGACCTTCAATAATCCATTTGTTTAAGAAATCTTCATATTCATTTAAAGGTAAATACCAGTTTTTAGTCTCTTTTAAAATCGGAACATTTCCGCTCAACATCGATTTTGGGTTGATCAGTTCAGACGGTGAAAGGGTAGAACCACATCTCTCACACTGATCTCCATATGCGTTTTCGTTGCCGCAGTTCGGACAAGTTCCAACGATGTATCGGTCAGCTAAAAATTCGTTTGCCTGCTCGTCAAAATACTGCTCAGACATTTCTTCTGTGAACTTTCCTTTTTCATAAAGCACTTTAAAGAAATCCTGACTTGTTTCTCGGTGATTAGCCGATGTCGTTCTCGAATATTCATCAAATGAAATCCCTAAATCTGAAAAAGATTTTTTGATGATTTCGTGATATTTGTCGACGATATCCTGTGGAGTAACTCCTTCTTTTTTAGCTCTTATGGTGATAGGAATTCCGTGCTCATCTGATCCACAGATAAAAGCAACATCTTTTCCCGATCTTCTCTGAAATCTAGCGTAAACATCTGCAGGAATGTAAACTCCCGCCAAATGCCCAATATGAACCGGTCCGTTCGCATAAGGCAAAGCCGCCGTAATCATCTTTCTGTTTGACATTTATAGTATAGTTTTAAGCTCGCAAAGATAAAGATTATTTGCCAAAATCGCTTTCAAAACATATTGTTAATGTAGAAACTGAATTAAAGAGTAAAAGAATAGATATATTGTTAAACGGTTGTTTAATTATTTACTATATGTTAACACAATGTTATGTAATGAATAATTCAATGTAAATATTTGACATACAATATTTTCAATTAATTTAATCCATTAATTTACATAATATTAACTAAATTTTACATTAAATTATGATAATTATATTTTTTTTTTAAATTGCAAGACTGCTTTGGCAGTTTTTTAAACAAAAAGAAAACTATATAAAAAAAGATATTTGTGAAAAACTTTACAACGGTACTAAAAATTGCACCTGCATTTTTATTGGCTAGTTCAATGATGCATGCGCAAACACAAGATTCTACAACAAAGGAGAAAAAAATCGAAGAGGTTGTATTGATCGGATATGGAAAGCAGAAGAAGGAAGACCTTACAGGATCTATATCTTCGATTACATCAA